>JAABUY010000029.1_pt1 | contig 373651 bp, 335 predicted proteins | sample 5560271 | NCBI WGS metagenome assembly JAABUY01 (sample SAMN10711886, study PRJNA513374) | rock metagenome | isolation source: Antarctica rocks | place: Antarctica: Victoria Land, University Valley | reverse complement strand
CGTAAGGATAAATGCAAGCTCCTTACGAAGGAACCGTTCCTAGGTACGATAGCGCTTAGCCGGGCTCATAACCTGTTAAATAGTTGATGGAACGGTTGATTGTCTAGCTATGGACACGTTGGCTATTTGTAGTCCATGCCAAGCATATAGGGCTGATACTGAAATCCAACACCAGACTCCTTACGAAGCTCCGTCAGACACATTTCTTGCAGCAATACTACAGAAGCACAACAAAGTAGTGGGTACTGTATTATGTCTCTTTCAGATCCTCCTGGTTGGGGTTGTGGCCGTGACACTATTTGTTAGGAGAGATCAGTATAGAGAGCGTCAGCTCGAGGATTTGAGGAACGTTGTAAGCGGCAAGTACAGGGCGATACGGGCGATAGAAGAGGAAGCCATCTGTGCTGACGGAAAATTTGCTGTCACTGTCATTCAAAGACTCTACAAATATAGAGAAATGAGCGACCATCGCCCATTCCACCATAAAATCAAGCAAGAGGTTATCCCGGGTCGTCGAAGTCAACTATTGAGCCCAAGGAATTGGAAAGTGTACGTCCAAAACAAATCAATCCAATCTGCAAGACGAAATGCGCAGGAGAAGTTGCACACCCGATGCTCCATGCCTGCGTTCTCATCTCTAGCTTCTTCAGAACGTCCGATCCACAGACGGCACAGAGGCAACGTCGCAAACTTGCGGTGTCTCGGCGCTTTCAGTTGCAATGCTGGGGTTGAGAAAGATAGACGCATATCTGGCCGAGGAGGGTGCCTGTCAGAAAAGACCCACGAGAAAGCCATAGCATCGAGGAACACTGTTCTACCTTTTTGTGTCAATGGACCCTCTAGTCTTTTGCGAGTCCACAACTTCAATACGAAATTCGGTAAAGGTAAATCTCCTCACGAATCCGAGTTGATTCACGTCCAACAGCCAGTCCATCCGCCCAATTCCCTATAGGCACATGGGAAAGGTCCGCTGAAGTATCAGCTTACTTGGAAGCGAACGTCAAAACCGACTTACAACATATATATATATATAGTGGTTCGATCGTAGGAGTCTCTTCGCCCTACTGCCATGGCATCAAAACAACCAGGAGTTCGATTGGGAGGGCTGGTCGGTCAACAGAAGTCTCTCCCCTCCATATCAGAAACCATCTGAGCCGCCACCGAGATCTCCACGAACAACCGACCAACGGTCCAAGCAATAACCCCGAACTCGACCGGGATATGTCACTCACAGACGCCATCAAGCTCTTGAGATTTCCCGTGTGTTTTTCAGCTTTTCGTTGCGTACATTGTCGACGTACAGGCAGCAGGAGCCCGCGCATCCAACTGGCCAACAGTATTTGCAAGCAAAGGCATCACAGCTGGGTATGTGCAGAAGGGATGCCCGGCGAAGACTATATCAACCCCCAAACATTATAAGATCATCTTCGGGCATCGCCAAATGCACGGGAAAGAAGGAGCAGAAGCGGGGTTATCTATCCGATGTGAAGCGGCTCACATACCAAGACGAGAATGGGGAAGACCAACTTGTACAATGGTACGCCACGCACGATATCTAGTACGGCGACGAATACGTCGATTCAAGTTAATAACAGCTTCGATAGAATAACGCTACCGAGGAAACGGCGGAAACCGACCAGCGTCAAGGCCGCTGTGCAGGAGGACCCCCCAAGAAGAAAAACCGTGCAAGTGGAGGGATACCGGTAGGAGCTACTCCAGCTCTTGCCGTGTCCGATTTCTCAAAATCAGCATCGCCCAGTAGAATACCAGCGCAGAGCCCATCAAGCAAGCTGTTGCCCATAAGCCTCAAGTGTCCGATTTCTCATTGGTGAGCTGGCTGGCGTCAGGGGTCGATGCCAGGCAAGCGGCCTCCGACGAATATACTTGGGATCATTTGTCAGCGTGTCTGGTGTTCACCATGGGGGGATCCAACGGTGGTTTTTGGTGCTCGCTTTAGTCGTGGGCATATGGGTTATCTTTATCCTACGCCATTCTCATATTCTCATATTCTCATGCACCTATTCTACTCTCGAACGAGGACCGAAAGGCGTCCAGCAGGCAGCGTAGCCGACCCGTGCAGACGTTTGCAAGAAGATACGAACGCCGCGGGACAAGGATCAACTTCTTAGATCCTATCCCCAATTATTCTAGCATCATGGTGCGAGCACTGCCTTACTACGGGCTCTATATGGCCTCAGCGGTGTTTGACACACACTGCTATTGGTGCAGTAGACCTGTACTAGATACAGCTACTGCGTGGGTTCGAATCCTACAGGGGCTGTCATTGAGTTCGGGGTAAACGTTAGTATGACACTCGTTAGTCTTCGGACTACGTAGTAGGTCTGCTGTACTACTTAATCTATAGAATAGAGCTGGTATAAGCGAAGTTCTTTATATTAATTATTTAGTGGGTAAAAAGACTTTATAAAGAGCTAGGGACTATACTAAGCAAGCTCTCGATAGTCAGTCTCCCTTTATAGAGCAGGATACCGGGTGTACTCCTTCTTAGAAGACCTACGGGCCGTTAGATTCGTACTTTAAAGTAGCTACTTGTAGTCAGAATCGGTGTAACAGGACTAGGATAGCTACCTTATTCTATTAGCTAATCGGGGCCCCCTGAGTCGCACGCTCCTAGGGGTAATCAGCTACTAGTCGTCACCAGCCATATGTCGTTCTGCATATATTCCTTATTATTTTTGGCCATAGCCCTTCTGAAGGATATGAAGAAGGTATCTGCGATTCATCATAATTAACTTTCGTGAATCCTGGTGGGTGAGAGGTCGTTCTATAGCTGTTGGGGACCTCATTCTGCCCATGCGACATGTAGCTGGTGACGACTAGTAGCTGATTACCCCTAGGAGCGTGCGACTCAGGGGGCCCCGATTACCGGTACATCCATGGCAGTAGATGTAAAAGACAAGGACCGGGGGTTCAACTCCCCTAACCTATGACGGTTCAGAGTTTACCAGTCTATAAAATGCCTAGATATATTTATTTTTACTACGGGCTCTATATGCATCACCGAACCAAAAGCCACTCACTTAATGATGACATCGAAATCATCATTCCATCTGTTGTAAAAGTGGCCAAAGAGATTGAAAAGTATGGCAACAATAGGTATTACCCATCAAAGGTACCGCTGATTATATCTCCCATTTTCGTCCAGCAAGGGGGATGATGGAGGAGGTTTCCTTGACTAGATCTGAAGCTCTTGAGAATGATATTGACGCTTTGTTGAAGGCTTTCGTTCACTCGTTTGAGGTAATGATTGTCAAGAATTGACGGTTCTAGGTCCAGTGCTTGATACGGAGGAAAGTTGGTATGGATGTTTTCTTGATAGGTAGTCAGTGAAAGCTGTAGAGTATGGGACTGGGTACCAAGCTCTTGCTTTCATGGGTTCTTTCATGGATATGAGATGTTCGTTGGAAATGAAGAATGTCTGCTGGAGCGATATTATTTGGCAATGCTACGGTGTAGATGACCGGAAGGCATCCAAAAGCATACACGAACCTGATCATCTGTCATCAACAGAAGGTGTATAACAAGCAATCCAACCTTTGGGTATCTTCCTCCATAGCCTCTATCCAGTATCGAAAAACTCACAAATCCTCATCACTAACCTCCTCCATCCTCACTCCCCTCGGCCCTTCTCCCTCCTCTTCCTCCTCCCTTACCATCTCTATCTCCATCTCCCTCGAAAACCTCTCCTCCTCATCCCTCAACCTCCTCAGCGCATCCTCCTCCTCCCCAGAAACCACAGGCGCAGCATCCACAATCACTCCTCTCCCACCTCCAGCCCCAAATCCACCAACCCCAACCCCACCCCCAACACCATACCCCTCCCTCTTCAACCTCTCCACCTCCTCCTCCTCCAACAGCACCCCCCCCTTCCCCCTCGTAGCATCGATCTTCCTCCTCACAGCCGCCGGCACAAACCGAGCCGTAGCCTCCTTCTTCAGATCCCGCACCTGCCGCGCACTCTCATATGTAGTCCTCACCGCCGGTCTGGCTGGCAGCGGTTCGTCCCGCGTCTGCTCTTGCTCCACGCCCTCCGCCCGCGCAGGCAAGCGTCGCTCCGCGCCCAAAGGCTCGGAGTTTGCATTCGTAGAGTGTCGGGATCGATCGGGACGTTGCTGGCGCGGTATGGGCGGCGGTGTATCCTTCGGCCACGGTATCCTCCTCACACTCTCGTCCGTTTCGCCGCCCGAGCTCTCTTCCTGCTCCCTTGCCCTCTTTCCCAAGCCTCCATAGCCACCCCTGCCCCTGCCTCCGTCTCCCCTCCCTCTACCCGAATCGTCTCGGCCCCTGCCTTGGTTGAACGTAGGAGCTTTGTCGCCTAGAGCTTCCCTTGCCTTCTTCACCCTCGCCACATCCTTCTCGGCCTCGTCCAACTGTTTTTGATCACGTGCTGAGAGCTTCCCGCCTTGGCTTTCTTTGAGTGCTTGGAGGTCTGAGATTTGGGATTCGAGACGGCGAGGATTGCGGTTGGCGTAGCGTTCGGTTCGCTGGGCTGCTACTGCTGCTTTGCCTGTTTTGGTAGCCAATCAGTGACGGATACAGTTGAAGAGAGGAGAGATATGTTGATAGAGGTGAGCATGACAAAGATGGGAAATCGCACATAAGGGAATGTGGTACCCGCGAACCTTTCTTTAGTGCTTTCTGCTTTTCTGCCTTGAGCTGAGCTGTAGCAGGATTGAGAGCACGGTCTTTATCCTTGGCCATTGTCTCAAGTACGTAAAGCGATTAAGAAAACGTGGTTCAGGTTGTTCAATGTCTTTGTGGTTGTATGTATCAAACTACGTTGAAAAATTGGGCTCATGTTTCCATCCTCAAGATTTAGTAGGCCGGGCTCTGGGCAGTACTATTGACAGGCGTTGGGGAGTACATAGCAAGCGCGGAGTTTGGATAGACGGTTTAGTATCATCAAGTGGATGAGTATCAATCACACTCATTGCAGTAAGTTTCGCAACAAATGGGTTTGGCCTTGGATCATTTGCAATTTACCCGTAGGCATGCATTCATGATTATCTCGATATCAAGATGCTCTCTAGAGCAAGGAGTCCATGCGCTAAGCCACAGCTTTAGGAAAAGAGTATCCGCCATGCCTCAGTCCTCCCAGCGAGAGACCGTATCGTAACCTTCACCAATCGCCCGAGGTCCTTCCAGGGAAAGAACCGCTCGTTCATTACTAAAAGAAAATATAGTGTTCTCGCTTTGTGGGTATCATGATCGTGGAGAATAGCTACTTGGTGGATTCAACCACCTTGTTGTAGACATCTGTTATTAGGTGTAGAGATTAGCCCTTGCCATGTTTTTTCCACCTCATGGGTGGGAACCATACCAGTAGCAGTCTTCTCAACATATTCCACGGCGTCCTCGACAGTCTTCTTCGCAGTGTCAAGGTAGCTCTCCTCCCCAGGCTTGGTCGACGTGGAGTCGGAAAGCTTTTGGCTCATGGACTTGTCATCGCCTAGTTCACATCAGCGCGCTGAACGCATGAACTCTTTCTTATTTGCTCACTTGGCTGAACGGCACCCGCGACCTTGTCACCTGTAGCTTGTTATTAGCTTTTCAAAGCCATACAATTGGACTGCAACACACCAGCATCAGTTACACCCTCTTTTCCCTTATCGAAGAGTGACTTCTGGGAGTCTGGTGTGACCTTCTCTTGCGCCTTGTCGGAGAGATCTTTACGGCTGGAACGCAGTTGGTGTCAGCGATTGAGCAGATCTTGACGGTCAGGAAGCAGAGTGGAAGCCACGTTTGAAGTCTACAACTGAACTCACCCAATGTCAGACATGATGAGTGGAAAATTGGAGTCTTGTGATGGAGGTATCTTTTTATTAGAACGTAGGTCTTGAGCTTTGTTGATGGGTTTTGTGATATGTGTCTAAGTTTTCGTGATTGTTGAGCAGATGGATGAGGGGCACATGCACAATGTTTATGTACTTTTGGGAGGCTACGCTAGCGTTGCTTGTGGTATGCGGTCACCCGCAATGTGTCCCTCGCAAGGTCATTCCTTCACAGTGCCTTTCCTCTGCACCTTCTATCTGACTGTGAATTTCTGAAGGTAAGAACACGTTAGGCGCTCGTGTGATCTCGATAGGCCCGTGTACTTACGCGACATCATACGTGGGGTTATCGCGCCAAGGTAGAGTATTCTACTTAAAGTACTGTTTTATAAATCTGATCAATGGTTTCCTCTTCAGCGACTCAGGGGGCTTCGATTACTTGCAGCATCAGGTCGGGTAGCGAATACATTCACAGAGTATGCATCTTCATTTTTTGTCAAGCTCTATTAGACAACTTCATTTTCCATAAATTTGTATGGAATAGAGAATAGAATATTAGTGAATATCTATCAATGGCACGAGACAGATGAGAATTATCATGAAGCCACGAAGGATTGGGATATTACAGACGCTAGCTATGATATCAAGTTCTCAAATCGCCGACCTTCAGACTATAACCGTCTCCCAACCAGACAAAATACAAGCCAAGCCTCTACAAAACCGGACTGTTGCAGCTGAAGGTGCTTGTCGCACCAGTGGCGTACGACGAGATCATACCAATGATGGCAGAATAGATACCCAGGACTGCAGTGACGAACGATCCGAGGAAAAAGAAGACAAGAAAGCTATTCAACAGAATGTTTTGCTTGAAACCCCGAATGTAGCGGGTCATGCCCTTATCGTGACGAATAGTCTCCCCAGTCGCAGGATTGAAGCCCTCGCCGCTCTGGATCGCGGCCTTCTGGACCAGGTAACCGACATACATGAATGGCGGGAAAGTGTATGAGAATTGCAGGATGCAAAGTGCGGCGATGAAACCAGACAGGTTGTTGACCTGAGGAATGGCAGATGCGATCACAAAAGCGATCCCCCAGTAGACAGGTACGACAACGACCCAGGCCAACTTGCCAGCCCTCGTTCCGAGGCTCGGGAACTTGAACAACTCCATTAGGAGGTTGTTATACACGACCTTGATGCCGACGTTGCCGTATAACAAAGCTGCAATGAGACCGGAGGTGAGACCAAAGGCATTGGCCACTGTCTGCCATGCATAGCTTGATATGCCTTGGTAAGCGATGATGAGGGTGTATTGACCCTGGTAAGAGTAGACGAATAGGCCGAACAACATGTATAAGAAGTAAATGAAGACCTGCGCACAGACCATGCCTTTCCAGAAGTCGAAAGGCCGCTTCATCTCGGCCATGAACTCAACGAACAGCATAGCACCACCGTAGGAGTAGACTGCTTGCATGAGTCCAACAATTTGGCCTTGGAAGCCGACCCCTGCGGGTGGCCCAGCGGTTGTGACGAGTGGTCCTTCATCGATCATGTAGGCGGTTTTGGCGGCAACGTAGTTGGGTGTGGTGTGGGCAACGATTGCCATTGTTGAAATGATTACGAAGACGTTGAGCCAGACAGCGAAGTTGGCAAGATATCCAAGTCGCGCGAGAGTTCGAATTTGGCCAAGGAGCATGCCAGCGATCGCCCAAACGAAACATAGAACGATGAAGCAAGCACCATTCTGGTTAAGTTTCGGCCCCTTAGCAGCCATCTGGGACAGGCTTTGGCCGTTGGAGACGATGATGATGCCGACATTGAAAAGCAACTGAACCGACTGGAGTGAGTTGATACCGATTCGTACGCCCTGCCCGTAGACGCGGAATGCAATGTCGCCGTATGTCCTCAGCGGATATCTGTCCGAGTCCAGTCCCAAGAACATTTTCCAGAGCAGATATCCTCCGCTATCGATCGTGATCAGTGTCCGTCCGACCTTTTGAAGCCATGCAAGGTATGAGACTTACTAGCCAGCGAATGCAGCGAATATGGTGTACAGTACAGCGCCGGGGCCGTAGCCCATCTGTCTAAACGCCCATGCGGTAGAGAAAGGACCAAGGATGTCGGTGGTGAGGAGAAAGAAGACGGCGCCCCATGTAGCGGTACGAACCGCGCGGGAAGCCTGGATATATTCCTCCTCTGTGATGACGAATCGCCCATCTGGTGAAGACTCGGTCGTGGCTTTTTCATTGAGCTCTGTCGTCGTCGCAACAGCTGGTTCTCTCTTCTTGGCGAACGGATTTAGTGATTTCAGTCCTGCCACTTTCATCGCGTTATCGGTATGTGGAGCGTCAAAGTTGCGGTCATCGGCGCGGGTAATGGCAGCATAGTGCATGTATTCTTCAAGGGTGATGCTCGGGTCGTGCAGCTTTGTGTGAGCAGGGCGCGAGATTGTGTCTGCTTCGCCATAACCCAGACCTGCAGATGAACCCATCCGAGCGTCACCGCCGTCAAGATTCATACCTCCACCACCCATTGTGCCCGCCATGATGTCTAGTGTATGTTCGGGGGGGGGGGGGAGGGTAACCAAGGAGGAGAAGACAACGAATGTGAGCACGCTCGGAGGGTGCGACATGTGGTTGATATTATACCTTATGCACCACGATCCGGGCAAAGAGTATGGGCGGCATTGCTTATCGTTCTTTGGCCAGGATCACCGGTACTTCGACTTGTAACCGGCATGGCTAGCAATCTAGCTGGAGGGAAATGGCATTCCGGGCAAGCGGTGCAGCAGAAGGTGGCACCCTTGCTCCAGGACATTGACAATTGATACGATGCCTCAGTCGATAAGTGCATCGCGTAAGCCGAAGAAGGAAGGTGATCCAGAGATCGAATCCCCGCCCCTCCGACCTCCTCTCTGTGGCAGCCCGGCGCACTACTGCAGGCTAGCCCGAAGCTTGTCACCATTGGACAGAGATTGGGGCGATCATTACGGACGTCGGCCACCAAGTTCGGCATGACGACCCCATACATTGATATGTCGATATGTACAGACTATGTCCTTTGCTTCGAATCCTTCTGCAGGGAACTAGCGCCGAAAGAGGAGGGAGGGTTGAGCTTGACTCTGACAGGCGGCCAAAGTGGGGAATCACCTCCCTTTTCCAGTCGTTCAGCTTCTGAACGCCCCTCTCACTTGAGACGCCCCAACATTGTCACCTGCCTTGACTGTCCACCGCAAATTTCCTTTCATCTCTCATTCACTGTTAGCGGCGACTCAATGTTTCGACAATGTTTGAATCATCTTGTACCATGGGGCTCTGCGCTCACTCCCTCCACAGAATACCTTATTCTACCAAGCAAAAGGCTTGTTATCGAGGCTCGGCAACCGCCATGCATAAGGTACTGGGCGCTCCGCTGGAGAATCCACTCCAAAGCTAGCCTGCTGGTGCCCGCAATGATCGGATGTTGGCTGCTATCGGACCTTCGGGATTGCCACGTTTCGATGATTTGGGTCGGGAATCTCCGCCAGATATGTCAGATCATAAGGTTGAAGTGTTTGATTGGAATCGCTTCCTTAGAATAGACATGTAATAGGATATCACAGATCCCAAATCTCTCTACCTCTTAACTGTATGGGAGGTTTTCTCCATGCATTCGCTAAAGGATTCGGTTCATAAACGAGTACTGGAACCGCTGTCACACCTCGCTTCCCATACCCCATTCGCAAGAGAACGCCGAGCCGAGGGTATAAACTTTTAAATTCCGAAGCGAGGGGCAAAGAAGAGCACTATTGCTCAAGCTGGGGGAGTGTCATGAACGACAACGAGGAGGAATTTGGGATCTAACAATTCTCAGTACTGTCGTAATGCAGTGCTCGTGAGAGGATGTGGTACCTGGAACAATGACCATCTCATTCTTTCGTGTTCTGAGTCTCAGTAGCTTCACTTCATCCGACTTGTCCATTCCTTCGGTAAAGGCTTTTGCCCCGGCGACAAACGCGAAGACCATTGCAGCAACGTCTTCTGCACTGTTGCCCGTGGTAATAACGTCTGAGTTGCTAGTATATTCGCTCTCACTCCTTTTGTTCCCTGTCGGCCCTCCTACCTCGCTTGATATCGTGCTGCTGGCGACTACCGGATTATGTGACGGCAATGACGGAACGGTGGCGAGTAGACCAGTGCTGCGAATGATTGAGCCATCGGATTTGGAGAGGATAAGAGTGGATTGAACGCCTGGTTTGGATGCGAGACGTGAGAGGTTCTCCAAGGTCGCTGCTGGCTAAGCACAAATTGATCAGCATTGTAAAGCTATGTATTGCCCTGAGCTGCACCAATATACCGTAGTTTGTACCATCCTGTAAACAAGTTTCACTCCACCATAGAATTCACCAGCACGCCACAGGTTGTGTACAGGATCAGTGCAATGTTATCAGACAGTGAACAATGCCTCTGGTACACGATGGCAAAGTGTATCAAAAAGCATTCCAGCACGAACAAATGGCAAAGGCATAGGCGATACCACACAGTATCACGTCGGCCGTCGTAATTTCGGAAATTCCGTGTCTGCAATGCAATAGAGACTATAGCGTGGTACACCAGTAGCAGAGGTAGAAACAAACTGGGGCTGAGAGTGTGATCAGCGTAGATGCCCGGATCAGTCTTGAGAGGGGGTGGCCAGAGCTGGATATCAAAGGTGGTGAAGTTGAGGACGTAGGAGCCCATATTGTATCCGAGAGACCATATTATTCTGGCTGGTATCGAAGAACTTATTACTAATCAGACATCAAAATTGCTGGCGCGGGAGTCCACACCTCATGAGGTTGGACACAAATGGAACGCGTCGTTCAGTCGTTCAGCGTGTCTTTAGCTGCGCTCTAGCTAACGGGGCGAAATAAGAGATTCACTGACTTGAAACTGCTGAGTACCTTGAATTCATTACTGATCTAGCTGCTAATCAATTTGTCAGGGCCGTAAAGCGTTGATTAGTCATCCCAAATGGCCAATCAAAGCTTCTCGCTGACTTGCTGAAGGCTTTATTCTATTAGCGTTGTGCAAGTGTAAGCTAATGTACCAAGCTTCAATCCACAACTTCTGCATGTCAAAAACCGTGGAGTCGTGGACTAATGTTCACAGTTGAAAATACTCACCATGTCCAGTCGCACTCCCCACGAATCATGTTGACCGGGTTATCGTCATTCCCACAGCAAAAGGTCCCCAACTTTCTGCCTTGTACCATAAAATACCATGGGCTCCAGCGCCAAAAAAAAGAGCGACAAGAAAAAGGACTTCAAAAAACCCAAGCTCAAAGTGGGTAAAGCACGCCCCAAGCCGACTAACTTCACAGACACAAGCTTCAAAAGCAAAGCGATAGTTCTCGCCCACCAATCCATCTCCACCAGCGCCCCCACTCCCTCCGCTCAATTCTCCCACCACCTCTCGCTCCTATCCTCCCGCTCATCCTCTCAGCGCCGCGACTCCCTAGCTCATCTCACAACAGCAATCACCTCTCGTCCGGTCAATACCCCTTTGCCTCAACCTGTCAGCGTCCTCCTGCCGAAGCTATGTCCCCTCATGCTGGACGAGTCGAACGGGGTCAGAGCCCATTTATTACGACTACTTCGGGCGCTACCACAGCAGGATATCGAACCCCACGTCGGCCAAATGCTACTCTACATCCGGGCCGGACTGACCCATTTGGCGGCAGATATACGCTCATCTGCCACGGATATACTTCTTTGGGCCACAGAAACATGTCCAAATGAGCTCGTCTCTTGCGCGGGTGGGTGGGTGAAGACACTGAAATGTCTGCTCACGGTACTACACTGGCATGCTCATGCTCCGGCAAACGGTACCAATACACAGCCCTCGTCCTCAAACGCTTGGACTTCCACGCGAGCCCCCACGCTTGGAACGGCGAATGCAGAGGGTAGTTTGACGGTCAAAACGCTGAATGCATTGGCCGCATTCCTACGAGCTGGCTTACATCCCGCAGAAGAGCTTGAATACATACCAAGCCAGTGGCCTTTTCCCTTGCGGCACGTTGAGTGCCATATGATTTCCAAGCGGTCGAATGCATTTGCGCACCTCAACCTGTTTGGCGCCTCAAGAGGTGAGGATGGGGAGATGTACGTAGAGCGAGAGGAGAGGCAAAAAATCTTCCATCAGCGCTTTTACGCTGCTGTCCAGAGCAATGTTGAGACGGCTAGGAAAGAAGGGGGAGACGGGGGACGTGCAGCTGCTAGGGTAGGGAAGGCGTTAGCGGAAGGCATGGAGGGATTTGAATCTGATGAATGAACACAACAAGGGTATTGCAGGTGCCAAAGCCGAAGGGTCCATGGCGGGCGAGTGCAATGCTAATTTTGGAAAGATTTTACAGGATCGATGCTTTGGATCTCATGAATGGGGATTGCATATCCCGTTCAAGTGCTGAACGGGGTGGGGATCGGGTTTTCTAGTATTTCGATACCTTTCATACAGTGCTGTCTAGAATAGCAGATGTCGACCTCGTATACGATCTCGTTGAACCTAGGAAATCAACTGATAACAATTGAGGAATCCTTCAGTTGTAACCACAATGCTTTTCGAAAAGCCAGTCGCACATCCTAGAAAGGAATGACAAATCGAGGACGTGAATACCCATGGCTTATGCAGTAGCCATATAGGTGCTCCCATCAACTCCACCCTCTGGGAAAGCACTATCCACGTAGTCAGCGTATATGTCCCTTCATTCGTCGCCGAGATATTCTTGCTTACGGCACGGCCACTTCAAATCTCTTCTCAATTGCCTTCATCACATCCTGATCCGCCTCGCTGCTTACGAACGAGATACTAAGACCTTTTGTACCGAAACGTCCAGCGCGACCCACCCTATGGAGGTATGAATCGGCGTCGCCGGGTAGATCGTAGTTGATTGCGAGGTTGATGCGCTCGATATCGATACCACGGCCGAATACATCGGTAGCGACACAGATACGCTTATTGAACTCCTTGAACTCCTTATACCGTTTGATACTGTAATCATTAGTTTGACGCGACACATGATGCTACGAGACATACCGCTCTTCCTGGCTCACGCCCGAATGGACGGCAATACTCGGAAAGTTGCACTCCCGAAGAAGCTTGTCAAGCTCTGTAGCCCGGAGGGTGCTCTTGACGAAGATGATGACCTGATTGAATTCCAAACTATCGAGCAGCTCATTCAGCTTCCGATTCTTCTCCGATTCGCTGAGCTGGACATAGTATTGCTGAAGGCCATGTAGGGTAAGCTTGGTCTCATCGTCGACGTAAATCTCGAGGGGGTTTTGCATGAATTTCTTGCAAATTGGTCGTATATCTTGAGCAAGCGTAGCGCTGAACATCATAACTTGTTTCTGGGTAGGTGTGGCGCGGAAGATATCCTGGACATCACGACGCATATCTGGTTGCTTTGCTCAGCGATTGTATATGTATCAAGGTTTGGCGATGAGTTACCAATCTGATCAAGCATTTTATCGCACTCATCGAGGACGAAAACCTTGACGCTGTTAAGCCGAAGCTTCTTCTCACGCACCAAAGCGTTCAACCGACCCGGAGTAGCTACGATGACCTGAGGGTGGGTTTCCTTGTTTGCTAGAAGCTCAACATCTTTCTGCATTGGAGTTCCGCCGTAAAAGACCGATGTCTTGACTTCGGGCAGGTATTTGCTAAATCGAGCATACTCGTTCTTGATCTGATAGGCCAACTCGCGGGTATGGCACATCACGAGGACAGCGCATTCGCCAGGTACTGGCTCAACTTGTTGAAGCGTAGTGAGTACGAAGACTGCAGTCTTTCCGAGTCCGGACTTGGCCTGGCAAAGGACATCCGTGCCCAGGATCGCTTGAGGAATGCATACTTGCTGGACTGTATTGAGGCGAAGGGATGTCAGAATTGGTTTCCCGAATAGATATGTCAATGAAATGTCCAATGCATCGTCCTGTCCGTCCATCTCGCGTTCACATCATTCGCAACGAGTATCTCACAGTTTTGCCAAAGCCAAGCGAAGATCCCAATCCTCCATGAACTTCCCAAATGGGCCAGAAGCACACTGCGGACGGCCTAGAAGTCTCACGACAATGCGATGCGATGATGCTCTGGAACTACTACTGCATAAATGCCATGTAAAATGACAACTGCAGCATTGAGATTCACGTGAAGCGCCTTCGATCCGTGGGTACTACCTGCAGTCGGAATACAGTATAGCTTCATCTGGTGAGACTTCCTTGGGCCGCCCGCGCTCTGAACAATCGCGCACTGATACCACTCGCGAAGATGGACGGACGTACGGACACACGAGGCACGGGATAGAGCTGGGGAGGAAACTTATGACTGACCCTCCGATGGATGCTCGAAACCGCAGTCGGTGATGGCTCGTTGTAGCTCCGGCTTCAATAGGAAATCCCGGAAACTGGTTGAGTGAATGCCGACATAGCTGCCCTTTTTGTCCGTAGTCCCTCCAGACACATTTAGGTCGCCTTTCTTAGCCGCTCCATTAGTTGCTGCTGGCGCTGCTGCGTCGTTCGTTTGAAGCTCTTCGTCGGAGTAGTCGATGAGATCCTCTTCATGAGACATGATGGAAGGTGATGATTGGAGTGCGAGGCTGTTGTTGAGAGGAAGATTTAGAAAGGTGTTGTGAGAGTCCTAAGCGCAAGGCTACAGGACTCGCGTGGGTGATGTTGATCGTGTTGTTGGCCTTTTTCAAACCTCTGGAAGCCTAAGCTGTTGGTTGTTCCTGATAGAACAGAAGAGAAAACGTCCTAGAGGTGCGGGTGATGGGATGGTTGATTGTGGACTGGGGGTTGTGACTTGGATGGATTCAGGTGCTGGGAAGATTTTTAGGGCGATCATTGCGATCACGCTAGTCTCGATTCATCTTCACCTGTCGCAACTTTCGAAGATTTACTTTGCAGTGAATTCAGGCGTTCTTTACCCGGTGGAGAGCTAGGTATGATGGAGCTGATTGTACGCATCTTTTTGAGGACATGGCCCAAGGCAAAGGCAAAGGGTTGAAAGGAGGACCCGTCCAAAAGCATCTACATTCGAGGATTTCCTACCTCTACCAAGCTGCTACATATTTGGCGCACGCTGCAAAGGATCCGACAGAGAACAGTGATACCTTGCAAGTTCCAGAGCCGGTCAAGAGTGGCTTGGAGCAGTATGATCGAAGCTTGACGATTGCCCCCGTATCAGCAGAGACAAAATCTTCGAAAGCGCCTTCCGAGCCAGGAAAAGCGCAGAGCGAGATCAAGTCAGACAGCAATTCCACAGTCAGGAATTCGGCGCTTTCGTGCCAGCTACTTAACCACCTACGAGCTGTTTCTTTGAAGAGCGTGGTCAGGATCACTCCTACCATGAAACATTCAATATGCAAACGTTGCGATGTTCTTCTAGTTCCAGGATCTACTGCTACAGCTAGTATGGAAAACAAGAGTCATGACGGCAGAAAACCTTGGGCTGATATACTTGTCGTGACTTGTGTTGCTTGTGGTAACGCGAAGAGAATTCCGGTCGGAGCAAAGCGTCAGCCGAAGAGGCAGTATAGAACCGTTGGATCAAGAGCAAAACAGGAGCCTCGGCAGAGGAGTAGTTGATGTCCGGATATCACTCGAGCTACAATACCCCAGACTTAGCTTGTACTCCCCTAGCATCTTGCTTCGTGTGTAGGGAGCTCTACTTCTTGCACTGGTCAAGCAAGCTCTCTAGTGCAAAAGCAGATTCCGCTTCAAGTGAGTGGCTTCCTGTTCTACTCGACGTATATTGTGAGACTAATGATACATCACATAGTCATGATGAGTATCTTCGCCACCATATATCCGAAGTTGATGTCTAGAGTCTCCGAATCTTTGAAGCTTGTGCTTCGATACCGTTCCCGACCTAACTCCGAAGGTTCAAGATAGCATGGGGGAATTCAGACTTCATCAGCAAGATCAGTCCCCTATCGTAGAAGTATTCTTCCTACACCTTCGCCTCTTTGTTTTTGGTTTATTGCCAGCATGTTTCGACTTATGAGATTGGATAGACTGGCTTTCGACAAGAGTCATGTGGCCCCTTGCCTACAGCAATTTGGCTACCTTCGCATAAATTTCCAACTCTATGCACGGAGTGCGGAAGAAATTCACCTGTAAAGGCGACATTGGTCCCTTCCTCTTACTCCCTGGGCGTCATATCCTCCACTCACTCTCTGGTCGCCCAAACCTGCAGGAATTGTATCTTGCGAGTGCCACCATGTCATGATCGTTTGCTGTGTCGATAAGCTTCATAAAGACATTGTTGCGGTTAACAGACTCTCATGACGCTATCGATCAGCACAGACTGAATTGAGAATTGCTGTAATGAGTCCGTACTCGTGGGTCGAAAGTAAGGTTCGACAGAAGCTACTGGATATCCCAGCATCGTCCAATCCACTCTACAGAGGGAGGCTGGATGCTTATCTCAAGAACATCACCCGCGCTGTCCCAATATTGTTAGCCTTGTCATGGTATTCCGATGAGCGTCGAATGACAGGCTGTATAAGGGATTGGTTCAATTGCACCAAGCCTTGCGTACCATTCATCCCCATCAATCAATAATTTTTATTATTAAATCCACATGATCCCTAACTTAACTTCTTATTTCTGTGGTTTCAGTAGCCAAGATGTTTGTGTCAGCTCAGATGTTCCCATACCCTGAACGATATGCTAACACAGGAGCTGGGAACCGTCTAAACCCCTAAGTTCCATGCTCTTCCAGCCTCTGAACTGGGCTACAGTAATCCATGCTGATTCGTATATAATCAACCATGCTTGCTGATATTGAGCGTGCTAAACAAATGAACATCACCGTCCAGAGGGATCTCGATATTTCAAAAATTGCCACTATCATACGATTAGTGTGTTTCCATACTAAGAAGGTCCATTATAGAAGATATCCACAATAATCACAATCAGTTTACAACGGCCAGTATATATACAGGTACCTTCTTTCCCTTTCGAGGTGGGATCAATCGTACGCTCCAGTCACTTGCATCTTTCCTTACGCAAAGATGGATTGAAGACAAACTTCCAGGTCAGCAGTTCAGACAGTGTGATCGAGTCGACGAGGATATATCCCAGTGGGCTATAAGGACTCGACTGGTCTTTCGACGCTGCTCAAATCAACAACATCCCAGAACTATCCAATGTAGGTGTCGAAACTCTAATTTCTGACAATACTCTTGCCATTTTCCCTCTACGACCTAAACTTCAGTCATGTCCACGGGTATAAGGAGCTTTTAGTTTGCCGAGACACCTTACGTGCCAGTCATCAGCACTCATTTAAATTGTTAGAATCAAGGTATCATTTTTACAAGCAGGAAGTGTATGGTTCTCGAGACTCTCGTTTGCGGTGCCAGCTCCTTATTTCATGTGTTCACCCACGAAAAGTAACGGGTTCGAGTATGCGAGAGATATCACACATTTTTGTTTGAAAATCGATTCGCTCCATTCCTGATATGGCATCGATTGAACACCACCGCCAACTCATCAGTCTAGAGTCCTACCTCCACGTTAGGCTTTCCAGCTCCCAGCTCCCCTCCCCATCTCACCAATCCCCGGTACAGCCATAATAACCACAGCATCCACAACAAACCCATTTCCCCCCCCCATGCTCGCCGCACTTTATCTTCTCCCATCAAACAACACCCTCGCAATGACCCAACCCTTCAATTCCCACAAATGGCTAACGTCCTAGACCGCTCCAACAAGCGGACGGTTTTCTATGCGAAATGTTCAGTTATGGTTCATGATCGGGATCGGATCTTCGTCACTGGATCATGACAGCTATGCTGCACGCCGTAGGTTTTCAAAAGGAAATGCGAGTGGGAAAGTCGGGTTCTTTGTCTTGATTGTTTTCGATGATTGATGGTGTTGTTGCTGTATAATCTGGCTGTGACGCAGGAGCAGTGTGTAGCTAGCTACTAGAACTGTTTATTACTTATATAAAGCTAGGAGAGAGAGTGTTTTGTGGTAAGGCGAGGATGGATGTGCCGAGGAAATTGTTCTCCTGCATCGGTGCTACTATTTTTCGAACATTCTTGAATACAAGCATAGTACAAGAGACGGTAATATCAACGGTGCCGCGATACCGCCTATCCAGCTCTCTCTACGCATATTTCCCCTTCCAACTCCCACATTCTACCTTCTGCTAGCTCCAGGAAGTAAAATCGGCACTGGGAAAGATCAAAGGCCAGGCCAGGCCGGCTCGGCGAGTGTTGAAGGATTTCTGGCAGATGGAAATAGTGTGGTGTAGTCTGTAGAGCAGAGCAGATGAATGATCATTCTGTATAGGCTTGGATAATTAATTTACGTGATGAAGAAGCATGACCACGACGGAGATGGAGATGGAGATGGAGATAAAAATGAAAGTTGGCAGCGTAAACGCATTGATTCTATTTCTAGTTCTATTTCTATTTCTATCAAGCGTGATGCACTATTTTCATGACTTCCGCGCTTTTGGGTTTCCAGACAAGAAGTAGCATGGGCTTCGGGAACATATACTGTCGCAAGGAATGATGGGGGAAGGTGTATAATAGTGGGGATAATGGGGATGATGGAAAAGATATTCTGAGGATGTTTGTAGGTGTCCATATGGGAGAGGAGACGCGCTGATAAGTTGGTGTTCTTCTTGCTTGGTCTTGGTGACTTACAAGCGGGCTCTGCGTGATATAGGTAGTAGTTGGGAGTCTTTCTCGGGTGCAGGGACCGATATCTCGTCAGTCTGATGTCGTGTTCATCTTCATGTTTTCCGTCACCTCTAGACTACTACATAGAACAGCTCCATCTTCGTGATCAAATCCACTGGCTTTTCTGATTTCTTCGTCATTGTCCTTGTCTGTAGCCTAATCGTCCTTTTCGTCTGGAATTTCCTTTTTCTTTCTTTTGGAGAAGTGAAGAGGTGATTTCCCACGTGTAGTGGGTGACCTAGATTGACCGGTTTTGTCTTTGCGGCGTTGATTTCTTGGACGTATTCGGTGAGGGTTTTATTGTTTTTGGGCGGGTATGAGTGATTGTTTGCCAGAGCATTGAGAGTGTTGTGCGGAAGGTGAAGCGTTTGGGGTTGGATGGTTGTTGTGGTGCTTTGGGTATGTTGGGAGGATGGATGGAGTACTGATTGTTGGGCTTTTGGGGTTCTTTTCGTTGGGGTTTGTGGTTTTTGTGGTCTTAGGGTTCTCTGTGATACCATTCAGGGATTTTGAATAGAAATTCAGTCTATCATTGCCGTCCGCCGGAGTTAATAAGCTGATAGCGAGGTACACAGCAGGGAAGTATGAACGGTCTGGCTAATAGAGGACGTCTATCATATTGACGGTCCAAAAGGTTAGGTACATGAACGGATGTCAACGCCATCAGATCTGACAAAGACAGCCTGACAAACATGACACTAAGAAGTTATGCATGTGACCAAATGGGAGATACGTTGACAGGTTTTGTGTAGGGAATAGATTCTGCACGTCGGGGTAATTGCGTGAAAGGTGAGGATGGATGAGGGGTTGGGAAGCCTGGATCTTCTTAGGGACTTCTTTTCATGGACAAGGAATAAGAGTGGCTCTCGGTGTAGAATGCGATGAGGATGCGGGCTGTTGTACGGACTTCATGTATTGCTGTGGAGAGGTGGCGTTGGAGCGAGCGATTAAGGTGTGACGGTAGGACTTGTGGTTCGTGGCGATGTCATATGGACGTGATATTAAATATGGTATCAAAGTCTGGGTAGGTGTGTTTCGTAGGATGAGGTTCCCATTGATTTTGTATCTATAGCGAGTCCTGTTTGGGATACAGCCCGAAAGCTGAGTACTGGTACGTACGAGGTTGTCTCTTTGGAATTGATCCCAGTCTCCATGTTTTCTAGGCTTGTGCGTCATGTTGTCAGCGATGCTGATCCTATGTTCTGCGCCAGATCATGTCCGCGACTAGACAATGTGGTTTTGTTACCGTCGGACGCCTTGTAGAATGGCACCAATAGCCGGGCCTTTGTCCGATAGGCTAGTGTGCGATGGGAGGGAACGGCGACCACTTCGCTTGTGAAGGAACGTTTAATTAGCACTGGCGATGGTGGAGATAGAAAAGAGAGTAATTGTGAGAAAGGCTGGCGTACGCAGGCAAGTGCTTGTGAATAGGCGAGCGATGTGGTGGCCAAGGCATAGTGGTCAGCGAGTTAAGTGTAGGTCTGTCATTCGCTCTGCATCGCAGAGCGATTTGCTAATTCTGATCTGCTGGAAGTACAATGTGACGAGGGAAGACGCAGGTTCCACATAAGGGGATGGTGGTATTGAGATCGAAGCGCAATTGATTGGGCGCCGCTCTCGTATCCATTGCCTGCTGTACTAGCATGCCTCCAATATCCTCAGCTTCCGAATCTTATGGCCCTGTTGCTCACTGACCCTCTTAGTAGAGCAGTATTCGCTAGCGGTGGAATAGAGGTCGGTAGGGGAAACAATTCTTGGGACAAGCATCATTCTGATATGTAGGAGGGGAGTCGAAAAGGTAGGGTTTTCAAAAATATTGACGCCGCGAAATATAGCTTGCTGGACAAAGATATGGGCATCTTTCGTCCTCTAGCTCTTTTTGCTAGACCTGGAAGGATTCCTTCCTCTGCGTATCTCGGCCTTGCCTTCATTTCCCCTTGATGAAGCACGAAGACAAGCGGTGAGTTGGAGGTTATCAGCTTGGATAAGTTCTGACCGGCTGAGAGTATGCAGCATAGAAAAGAATCGTACAAGACCTATAGGGACAATCGCAGATACCATGGATTGTATTAGCCAACGTAAAGGTCGACAAGCAGCAATAGAGATCGTCCTACGGATTTTTGTAACCTGTTAGCACTGCCTTTGATGGTGGCGATCACACCGCGTGGACTCGCTCTACAGGAAGGAGAAAGCGGGAGAAGGTGATCAGTCCCTCACCAATGCTGTCTTCACGTAAAGTGCATTGCTCAAACCTTCGTACATGTCTTGAATGGACTAAAAGCGTGGTTCACCTCACTGAAGCTGTTAGCTCAGCTCTGAACTAGGGGCTACATCCCAGCTAAGGTATATTGCAGTGATGATGCTAGTGGGCGCCAAACAAAGCGGTCATGCACGTTCCATGGGGTAAGTTTCGGAGGTCCAGGATACTTTGCGTCTGAGCATGAAGTTGGGGCCGTCTTGGCCTACAGGTCCTCTATTCGGATCCTTAGTAGACTTTCCCCAGCTTTGTATCCGCTGAATGAGGGGTCGCTTAAGTATCAGATGTCTGTGTTTGGGGCGCAGCAGCCTTTAGTGAAATTGGCCATGATCGAAACAGATCACTTCTTTCGCTAAGAAAATATCCAGCAAATACACAGATACCAGTATTCATTCTGGCTACGCAATCTCGCCTCGCATAGCAATACCATTTGATGGAAGTGGCATCGTGGTTCCTCGAAGACAGGGTAGACTAGCGCAGCAATTCGGTAAAACTAAGATGGTTTTGTTTTCGACGTGGACGATATTGAACGCTTAGCTCATGCTTGGATAAGCTCCCAATGGTCCACGGTTATTCGAGGACCAGTGTCTTGTCTCATTGTTCCCGTAACAGCTGCATCGTCATTCGGGGTAAACTGAAACATGAGAACACAATGGTTGACAGAATGTTCATCAACATGTGGAGCCAAGCCTCCAGTATTAGGCTCTGACCTTTCCATATGTCTGACGCACAGACGGATTTTGACTTTAGTGTGTGTTCTTCAGAGCAGGGCCAAGCGGACTGGATATCTTAGGCCCGGAACAAGCCCTGCCGACTGTCTGCTCGAGGGGCGAAGTATACTTCGTTCTTCTCTGATCCGAATTAGACCCCTCGGGATCGAGAGTGAAAATTAACAGCACCTGATACTCCAGGAGTCTATTTTGGCTGTCACTCGGGAAGCCTGATTAGCTGATGGGGTCATGGAGTCATCGGTATGCAAATAGCAGAGATACTGATCATTATAGGTGCATGAACGTTGGTGTACTCAAATGCGCTGTGATATGTCTGGTTTAGATAGGCACTCCCAAAGTAGAAAGCATGAGGAGGGCGGATAGATGCGTTCATCGAGCTGAACAAGCGATGCAAAGATACTCCCATTAGGACGACTACGGAGAATATTGGTGAAAACCTGATGGAATGTCGATGCACCTGTGGGCTGTGAAGAACGATGAATCCTGTATTTTCCGAACTAGTGCCGGACGAGAAGACACAGAAGAGGAAGTGTGCGGTGATCGCTGGCCTTAGAATGGTGCGGTCAACAAGTGCCGGGGATCGCTGAAAGTGAAGTGGTTGCTTTAAGCTCACTCGAGCCCCTGTTCCGTGGTTTCATATCTTATTCTAGGATGCTGCAGCTGAGGAGGTCTAGGAGAATTATGGTATATGCGACAGGCGACATGGAGATCGCTCGGGAGTGTCAACGGAAGGCCAAATCCTTCGAATTATGTGGCGGTGCTGCAAGACCACCGTTGACCCACCATGAGCAGTCTGTAGTCAGCGTGGGGGTCTTTGTTATTTACTAAAGGTCCGTGGCACTAGATACCCCTGGTAGATGTACGAGTGCGAGTCGCATGCACTCCCCTGGTCGTCGTGCACAATGCAAGATCCAGCGGTCTTGTACGGGTAACAAGGTGCATAATGCAGGATGAGGGGAAGATAGAAGCGCAGCAATAGTAGGTAGGTGGAAATCAATAATCCGAAAAGCCATGTACTGTTGGAGGCAGTCAAGGCAGTAGAGAAGGCAATAGAGGAGAAGCGTTCGCAATGGAATCAATGAAGTGTGCAGTGCTTCCAGATTACCAATGCGGAATGCCCTATTGGGTCGGTATTGCGGTGTTTGGCCAGAGCTTGGAGGCTAAGTATAGACACTAAACGGTCACGACGGTGTAATGAAGGAGGATGAAAGAAAGGGAAGATGAGACTAGGGCGTCCAGTTTGATGATTTGTTGGGATGCCTCGGCCTTTCCGTCGCTCATGTTCCTGGCGTACATCGTAAAACTCCCGTTGGATATGTTGCGTATCATCCATGGACGCAATGGTTTGCCAATTGGTGAGGAAATCTGACGTCTTATCTTGACCGTCCTAGAGGATTCGTGGATTCTCGGAGAATTTCTGGCACGTGGGATGTGGAGATGGCGCATGAGTCGCGCGGCTGAATCCGCTCAAAGCTTCCCTAAAGTAAGTACTTTACTTTACCTAAGCGTCGCTAGAAGACGAGCGCATACACGTATAATAAAGTAGTTGGTCTCATTGGATATTCTGGACCACTGTGGAAGATGAGTGGCGATATTATTCTCAGGGTATCAGGGGCATCGGAGATGTGCGGTGATAATGCATCAAGGTCGCCTTGAAACTCCGGTGGAGATTGGCCGCCAAGCAATCCATCACACCTGAAAAATAATCCGGTTATCACTTATCAGATGGTGTACTCCGTAAGGTACCTTATGGAACACCCAATTCATGACCCGGGACTGGGAGAAAATCATCATCCCGCACAAGAACGGCAGCGGCAGCGGGAAGCAAAAGGGAAGCGGTCGGCTCCAGTTTGCTGGATCTGCACCACATGGCGAGCCCTGTAAGGTACAAAGATCAAGATGGGCATACAGGTAGACGTGGTAGATTTTAGAGATGCTGTCGTATGAGGTACTGACGTTGGAGTGAAACGCCGATAAGGGTCATCCCACACGTAGTAATGATTGAAGGTACCACGTATGCTCAGGTCTCTGGGATTGAAATGGCCTCTGTCAATTTGCAGTCTCCTCCGAAAGGATCGACACGTCCCCTTCAGATGTGGGAACACTGCGCCAGTCGCAAAGGCAAGATTTAATCCTGTGATGGCAATCGGATCCGGAGGCCTCACCCACAATCTACCTTAGTTATCAAGATGAGATCTTCGAGATCATCATTGAAGCCTGCTCGTGGCTTGCAGGGTTTTAACAACGTGCTCCGCTTAGAAGGCACGATTATGGGCGCTTGGCGTCGATCTCCCCCACTTTACTTTGGTAGAGCTACGGAACGTATTCCTTTTGCGATAAGATATAGCCATGTTCTCGAGTAGTACAGACAACTTCTCAACGATAATACTGGCTAGGGCTAATCATTGACCAAGAGGCCATGCATGACGCTGGACCAAAGCTAACGGATAGTGATCCGAGGTCGAAAGGTGGTATTTCTAGCACAAGTGGAGATGAGAAGGGATGGTCCACTAATGCTATGTATAACTAGTGAGTTTGACTTTGCGTGCCAATCAACGCCATGACATCCAACATACTAAGGTACCTTAACGTAGCGTAGTAGTGGGATCAGAATCTCCCCGAGGCACATGCAATGATGCAGCCTTGTGAACAATTCACAATTCACAATACACAGTTCACAACTCTGTTCGAGACTTCTCCTTCCACTATTAACATTGACGAATGAAGACGATGCGATCTCCATCCCCCGTAGCTGACCAGTACAACGGGGACGCTTTTAGGAGTTCGGCAAGGTGACCATTAGTGGCAGTATTCTCTCTCAGTCTACTGGGCACCACTGACTTTGGCTTGAGTCGATCTGCTGATCATTGCACGTGGATTAGCTCATTAGCTCCATCCCAAGATCTGCGAGAAGCGAGAAGCGAAACTGGGAGACAAACCGTCAGGCTGGACATGTGGAGAGCCCTTAAATACACATGCCTGTTTGGTCCTAGCGACTTTCATATTGCCGCAGAATCTTAACAGGGGACCATGTACCTGGTCGTGAGGACTGTGGGAGTTGATGAGGATACGAGTGCTGTTGTTGTACTGTGTACTGCTTCCTTCAAGACCACCGATCCGAATCCTTATGTTGGCCTTGTTGGATCAGCCATGGCCCGCGCAATATTCTCCGAAGCACCCAGACACGGACCCAGCTAGGTACAGACTACAGAGGTAGCTTTTAGCAACTCGCGTGCCACAGAGGTACATAAAAGTAGGTCATTGAGCGGACACACCCAGCGGCAGTGGCTTGAAAAGATTGGTAGCTCGTAGCCGATTCGCTGATCTGGCAGTCCTACCGAAGCTTACAAGGATGCAAGGATGCTGTCTGCCATTGGTGACTTTTGGAAGTCACCAGGATGCGGCGTCGCTGGAGCGCGCGCGTCTTCACAGATCATGTCGAACTCCGCAAGTGCACAACAATGCGAAGTTAAAAGTTACAGCCAGGTCATGATTCCGAGCGATGAAAGCATGGACCTTGATAAATTGGGGCAAACCAGATATCACGGAAGCCTATCTTGGGCAGGCTGAGGGAAGATCCCTCGATTATGAAAGGATTTTGCTTGTGCTGACACCCCACCAACCTCCTTGGTCCGATTTCGAACTTGTTGCCAGGCTTCTGGTATTTCAAGGTACATTGGAGCTAGCGAAGTCAACGAAGCGATACGAAGTAGTGCCAGCGTAATGGCGGAAAATTGGCATCCCTCTTTTCGGTTCCTCCTCATATATCCGATCCACTGCCCAGTCTGCCTCTTTTCATATCACCTTTCCAAATCCCCGAGAACGTGGCACCTTCCACACCGTCCCACAAGTGAAACGACTGGCGTGCACTCGATATTCCCTGCAGGCAATCATCATTGGGATCGTTCGTTTCGGACCTTAGCTCTCGATTCATACTTAGCTCTGCCCCATATGCCTGCGAGACACATGGTCCCACACTAGATGCGACATTGCATCTACGGATCATCAGCAGCTAGACCGAGCCACAAACACCTTCGCTTGCTCGACCACAACACAAGCGCTACAGGATCCAGTCGGAAGATACCTGACAGCTCCTACAGTACGCGCCAATCTAGATGAGGCCTGGCCCATACGGCCCTCCTACTCCCTCTCGCCGCTGCTACCCTACTTCTGTTTAGTCCAGAATCAGATAGAGCTGCAGCTACGTGAAACCCAGGGCTTCAGTGATCATTATCATAAACGTCGCACCTCGCGCTTCACCTTTCGTCTGGAAATCCTCGAATCAAATTTCTCGTGAAGAATCTTATACCTTGTCACGGACACTCATTTGTGTGGTTTCTCTTCCAGCCGTGCCTTTGGCTTAGTTGCGACCCATTTAGAAACAGCATCCGTGTCCCTGGGCCAAGATCCAGGCACCAAATTTGAAACTGCACTTGCAGCAGATGATTGCAAGCCGCATGTCCGTCGACTGTTCTATTTCCATTTCATGGCTGCGGGGAAGACTTTGAGAGTGAAACTTCGATATCGTTCCCGCCTATCTCATAATCCCACTTCATCCTCCAGGGGACCAGACGCAGGAGATATAAAGGAAATAACTATGTCGTCAGAACCGGAACATATTGACGAACCCAAGATGGAACCGATATTGGACCCTCTGCAAACCTCCTTCGATCACGGGAACCCAAGCTCGGAACCGTCATCCAACCTGAGGTCTCTCACCGCGGGAGCCATGCTATCGCAGCGACGGCGAAGAAAGGACTCGGCCTCTTTGAAGCGCTCTGCATCGACACCTAATGTGCGCGGAGATGCTGGCATGAGCTTGGCCGAGAAGAAGAGAAACAAATTGGGGTACCATCGCACATCGATAGCCTGCGGTGTGTAGCCAGCGACATGCATATGACTGACGCACTGACTAAGATTCACAGGACATTGTCGACGGCGCAAGATAAGATGCTTCCGTGCACCGGACGACGCCCACGATCGATGTGCCATGTGTATACGATTGAAGAAAGACTGCAGCTTCTTCCCTGTAGACCAGCAACCACAGATGGACAGGCGCCCTCGTGCTTCTTCGAACAGGATCGACACAAGAGCATCCACCTCATCAGATTCTTCTCCCGCCATCGCTGGTGGCCACATGTTCGACCCTGGCGACGACTTCAATTCTTATCCACATCTCACAGTCCCAGTGGCGTATCCTCCACATCGAGGGTCGATTGGCGGCTTGTCTCCCTTGAGTGGCATATCACCCATGACGAAAGGTGAGGTCTACTCCAGACGACAGAAAACGTTCGAGTGGAAAATTGACATTATACAGCTCCTACTCATACACAAACATTTGAGCTTCCGCCACAGAACCGCGCATCTTGGGGATCTCCTTTTCCGGGCGATGGGCCAACCTCAGCTGGTCACTCGTCACCCGGTGATTCTGCGCATAGCTACTGGGGTAGACATTCAGACTCCCCTCTGACCCCAGGTTATTCTCCCCATGTCTCGGGACGAACGAGCACACTTCACAGTGCTTCCGACTGCAGGAGCAGTTTCACCTCATTTGCGCCATCATCGGCACAATCGAGAAGCCATTCAGAGTCCGCTTGGGCCATGCCAAGTCGATCGATGTCCTTCAGTCTGGGAGATGACCTCCACCAAAGCTATCAGAATCCTTACAATCCCCAGCCAGTATCCATGGATTATCGAAGACGAGCTTCGGACATGCAGCCACCCTCGTTGCAGACCAGTAACAACTCGTCGAACGGCTCAATTCCCGAATCCCACATGGCACCGCTCTCGGCTCCAGTGACGGTCCCTCCTTTTCAGCACTGGGGAGTTCCGACCACCTGGAGTACTCTTTCCAGCTCACTTGTGACAAAAGCACCGGACTATGGTAGCTGGTATAGCGATGCAATACCGCTGGCCAAAGTGACAGAAGAAGAGATTGGCCACTTCAATGGTGAGCCTGCTATACTCTACGCAGGCGAGCACCCATGATAGCAAACCTAAGAACGAGCACCTTACTTTGCCCAACACCTGGTCCTCGTCTTTGTGGTCTTGCTATCGCTGTTCGGACTGTACTAGCACCAAGCGGGGCTTCGAAGGTCTCACGGCGGTCCATCCCGCCAAGCTTTCCACCATATGCAAAGGGCCGATATGCAGGAAGGGTGTCGCACCGTTGCAGGTGTTGAATTAGTCGAAACGCATCTGGCTTGAGCTAAGATTATGCGCGGGGCGGTGCTGTCAATGTTGCAGAATGACGCTAAGAGGAGTGTCTAGAAGCGCAGACAGGGGTCAGCCAAACAGCCATATGGGGACACAGGAGTTGTGGAGATGCTACATTCAGACAGGATGTGAATGATCTGTTGGTGCATGGAGGTTGGAGATTTCCTACAGGAAAGCCTTGCGGGTTGCGACTGCGGCTATCTCTCTCTAACCTCAGGTACGTACTACCAAAAGTACTCTCGGCAGAATGCGGTACATCCGCCGCGATATCACTGTTGCGGAGGCCTTCATCTCGCCAAAAGCCCGATCAGTACCTCGTTCACCTCGCGGCCTTTGCGACCCTTGTTGGTCTACTGATATCGCGTCACTGGTACGGTGTCTTGGACCTCCTTGTGGACTTTGCGACCCGAGTCCACCATCGCCACCATCAGTATCACCACGGTCTCATACAGACTGCAGGACCTCATCCACCTCGCGGTCGTAGCGACCCTTGCGTCCTGCTGCGCCACCTCCAATATCGCTCCATTGCTCTGGAAGCTATGTTCGCAACGATTGCACAGCACTCCTGCTCACGTACGCACAAGCTTCAGCGCCGGCGATGAGCGACCTGGTAGCTGCGACCTTACCCCGATCACCAGTGTTGCTAATACCATATAAGCAATTCGATCTTCGCCATCCCTGCCAGCCCTCTCCTCCGTTAATATCGCATCACCAGTACGCGGAAGGGTCGCCAAGATCGTAATTTCTGCCCATCCACCTCGATACCCAACAATGTCAATACGCATGATCGATATCCCAAGAGGAGAATGTCGACATGAAAGTCGACTTGTCGTCAAGCGACGAAGGACCCATTCATGAACAGCACTACCTCGATGCAGAATCGACCTACAATTTCATCAAGTGTGAAGCGACGCACGACGCGCTCTCAAAAATCAAAGCTTCACCCTATAAAACACGCCACCGAAACCATGAGATTACATTACCATAAAGGAACCACCCAACCTTCTCTACCAAAACTGCCTCAAGACCATCACGACAGATCCATCGTCTTCATCTCCACAAACATCTTCCTCCATCAACACTTCCCAGCAATAATTCCAAGCGTACAACTACAACATATACTATCAATTTCCCATGTATCATATCCCACTTCCATCATTCCTTCACAAGTACCGACCGGGCATGATCATCGTCTACTTCTACCCCATCATCCGATCTGCATTCATCCTTTGTTATCAGCGAGCGAGCGCTGCCCTTCTGATCTTCCCTTTCCCAAGTTACTGTATCTATCCTAGGGTTCCGTCCTCACCTTCCATGGCGTTTTGGGCATACATCAACATATGGCGGGAAGCGATTCAATTGACGCTATTCTTGGGGGTGGCAGCGCATGTATGTATGATTAATAAGATGAATGGCGGATGGAGCATGTATGTATGGCTTTTATGAGTTTTGATATCACATTTTGGAAATCGAGTTGAATTGGGAGATATTGCTGTGATGTGATATCGACGATAAGGAAGGCATTCATTGATGATGTAGTAGTTGCGGCGGCTGCACCCCACTGCATGGTGGGGATGAAAGCTCCATTACTCGTATGTGCACGCCTCCTCTCCTATCCTCTCCACTCCTCTCCATCCATCCATCCCTCCCTCCCTCCATTTCATATCTCCCCTCCCTCCCTTCATTTCATATCTCCCCTCCCCTACCCCATCCTCCACCCCCCATCCTCTTCTAAGCCGTAGGATTCGGGTTCATCTACACAGAGACATAATCATCAGCCATACATAAAATGACCTCCATGATCGAATCCGAACTCAAACACAAAGACATATACGATGATCAGACACGGCAGATGCGGAAAGCCCCGTATACATATGGGTATGGCTATGAATAATGAGATGAGATGAGCAACAAACCTTCCTCTTCCCGCCCGTCATGGCAACATTAATGAAACGGCGTGTATATGTGATTCTCTTCTTCGCGCGTCCCTTGGGTGTCTTCTTTTTCTCTTGTGGCTCTACCTATTGTTATGAGCATGTCAGCAGCAGTTCATATAAGGCTTTGCCAATGAAGTTGTAGAGGCTGCAGCCATGGCTGAGAGCGATGATGCTTTGAATAGAAGGGCGCGGTGAATTCTTCGACAGTGTGCTGATGGGGGAAGCAGGCGTGAAGGTGGATATCGTTCGTACCTTTGGGGTCTGCGACTTCACTTTTCCGGCACGAGCGAGGGATCCGTCTGGGAATTTTGATCAGGATTTCCTTCTGAGGATGTGAGTGGTTTCATGGGATGTTACGCACGGACTTTTCCCATGGTGGGCTATGCAGAATTCTTTCTTTGAAGGGGGGGGGTTTGGGTTCGAGGTTCGTTTGTAGCTTGTGAGGTAGTGGGTCCTGCGTGGCGATGGGGCTTGGTCAGTTTTTAGGCGCGGGATGGTGGTGATAGGTAGGTGTGGGATTCGGGATAGTTGAGGGATATAGAGACTGAGGAGGGAGACTTACGTTGGCTATGAGATGGTAATGGCAGATGTGGTCGGCGATGATGGCTTTTGAGTCATGGCAATTGTGGTGGATTTTAGCGATATTTCCTTGTAGGGCTGAGGTCTTGGCACTGTGATGATTGCTTCTCCCGTCGCTAGAACTATAAGCGAGCGGACATACTATTTCTTCACAGTTCTTAGATAAGTACTTTATTGATCAAGCCTCCAGAGTACACACGCAAACCTAGTCCCTTGCTTTTTCTCTATCGTCTTCTTCTTCATGCCGTAAAGAGTATGCCCGTCTACCCACCACTGCCTAGTAGTACACTCCGGCTCATCAGTTTCAAACTTGGATCACGGCTTGGTGGGTCCAGCTGAACGAGGATTCATAATCTATAGACGATGCTAATATTGACGGGCAGAAGAGGAAGATTGATTCAGACTCAACACCACAACGTCGCTACTGCCAGCATGATTCGTAGACTACGAATCATATATCCCACTATTGGGAAGACAGAGGGCAAGTGTACAGTCGTCCAATGCCCCAAAACTCTTTTACCCTTGAAGATATTCCCATTTACAGGTGCAAATTTGGGGTTTGACGCAGATTAATGATACATGCCTGCTATGCCTTGGAGAATGCAGTGAGGATTTTCCAAGTCATATACTAGAGTTCGCTCCATGGGCATACATCCCAAATACAATTCATTGATCCCTTCTGAAGCATGTCTTAACATTGCGTCCATTTGCGTTCCATGATGAACCAGAATGCTCCGATTCTCTATATCGTCCCACTTAGGTTCTCAGACCATCAGGCGCTCCCTGCTTGCAAATGTCTCGCTCAATTTGTGCAGTATCCAAACATTTCCTAGCATTCAGATCTGGATTGAACAGTGCTTGCAATTGTCTTTGTCTGAATGTGCATATATTTCTATTCCCCAGCCATGGCTTCTACCCGTGTCTCAAACTCTCTTATGAAACCACAGACTGCCGGTAAAAGCAAGGATCCGGGTGAACAATCGTCCTAGGCTAGCGCCAGCCTATATAATGACTGAACAGCATAGCTCCCAATGCTAGCATTGAGGTACAAATGAAAAACTCTCTGCCTCGCGAAGACTGTTCTACCAGCCCAGGTTGAACAGCTGTTTGGTAGATAACGAATGCTGAAGGTCTTACTCTTGGACCCGCCCAAAGTCCGCCCTCGTCAACAATATTCTTGACAGCGACTTTGGGTCAGAATGATCTGTATTTTTACATGAGGTTCGTCAGCCTTAAGTCACATCTTTCCAATAAAGAAATGGATGGATCAATATTGTGGGTACAACATGATTATGATCTGAAGCTCTTTGCTGATTGAAAGGCTGGAGACTTCATCACGTTGGCATAGTTGAAGAGGCGGAGGTATCAGAAACGCACGGTCGACCCACAATCAAGGTTATCATGATGCATGCCAAAGTCCCTAGCTCTCGGTATTCGCTGTAGACGGCGCAGACGCACCTGTCCATACAGTGGGTTACTGGTAGAGAGGTTGAGCACAGCCGATGAGGACTTGAATTACGACAATTCCATTAGATGTCGGCTTTCGGCAAGGTAAGGTAGGCCAGAGTGTTCGCATATTACGGATTAAGACATTTAGACTATCGATGTCGGCCTCATGCGACTCAAGCCAGTCATCTTTCATTACCGTCATCCGTCCACAAAACCTCTTCTTTTCTTTTCTTTTCTTTTCTTTTCTTTTCTTTTCTTTTCTTTTCTTTTCTTTTCTTTTCTTTTCTTTTCTTTTCTTTTCTTTTCTTTTCTTTTCTTTTCTTTTCTTTTCTTTTCTTTTCTCTTCTCTTCTCTTCTCTTCTCTTCTCTTCGCTCCTCTAATTACGATATGCTTCATGTAAACCTCCACGGGCTATCTTCCATCATTCGCAATGACTGCTTCTCCAGAATTAATTTCTTCCTGAGAGGTGAGCTTACTTTGCATAAATATAGCTTGTTTAAGTACTGTCATGCCACGGCGATTGCGTCTTCTCCTTACTTCCTAGTTGTCGATCATATCAAGAAGCTCGCTGCTTTTCGCCGGTTCTTTCCTCGTCACCACTTCTACCAACAGGAAGTTGACGAGATTGTATGGTATGAATAGCGTACGCCGCAGAGTAATTCAATTGAACTTGGATACCTCCGCGCTTCCAATTACGACAAACCATCAGTGGAAGATGCTGTGTACTCAGCTTTGTGCCATTTGCAAAGCTATGGTCATCATTGATGCGTGTACCAGATTGCAATAACAACGATCATCATATGCTAGAGCGAGGTTTGCATCTTTTGTGGACAGGTGACATATATTGATACAACATACTTTGCTGGGAAAGTTGACCACATTGGCGAGACGTGGATGGCAAGGATGGAAAGAGGCTTGAGGGCTGATATAGCCCCAACATCAAAGAGATCATAAACTGAGATGAGCACTCGCGACTGGAATCGCAGCCTGCACCAGCGTGCATATTCGCCGCGGAGCCTCAAATCTGCAGTGGAGTGAACACCAACACCTGATGAATTCAACTGAGCCAGCTGCAATCGTGAGTGACATTGACTCTCATAATTATGGGTGGAACAGATGGCGAACATATTTGACGTCTATGGATACAATTCGATTCGTGCTTCCTCGCCATTTATCCAAAACAGGATATACTGGTAGCAACCCAGTCACGAAATTGACTGGCACGTACATACTCGAATACTTGCACGTAATGCGTCCTTTCACAAAGAACCCGTCCTTCATTTATCAGTATCTTACTTTTGACCAGCGTCAGGATGCTCGATCATATAGTACATTTTCTATTCCTTCTTCGTTTTCTTCTTCACAGTGAAGTTCTGCAATCTCCATCAGTCCATACACATGCAATGATCTTGCCATTCACCTTCCTTTCCCTCCTCCATTTCGCAGTATGCCACGCCCCGCCACCGCAGCATATTCTCTTCAACCCCACCACCTCCCCCTCCCCCTACACAATCCCGACCATACATGAGTCAGCCATACTAGCTAGACGGATACTGAACCTCTCCTCTATCGCCACGCTCTCCACGGTCTTCCCGTCCCAGAATGCTCATTCCCAACAAAGTTCTACCGAGGAAGACGCCATCTCCCCATCGTGGGGCAAACCTGACGACCTCTCTGGCGCACCGATAGGTCTGATGGATTACTATGCCTCCTGCTCTCCCAAACCATACAACCCCACAATCTTAGCGATATCAATAGCAACAACCTTCCGCAACACGCGCGCTGGATCTAATGTAACGCTATCGCTTCGATGGCATCCCCCAGCTACAGCTCCTCCAAGTGACGATATCTATACCTATTCTGCAGCAAATATGCCGCGGTTCTCTCTTATAGGCTACATCGAGCCTATTCCCGCCTCCGAAGTTGAATCAAATATGGTGGAAAGCTGTTTTCTCAATAGACATGCAGATGCAGAAGCGTGGACACCGGGCAATGAGATTCATGAGAGCTGGTGGGCTAGACTTGTGGTAAGAGACATTTATTGGATTGGTGGGTTTGGGGATCGTGCGTATATTGGGTGGATCCCTGTGAAGGAGTGGAGGGAAGTCAATGAGATGGAGGTGGAGCGGGCAAGATTAGTTGGGGAGGAAGGATATGGGGAGTCCGGAGCGAGGACTTACGACAAGGTCGAAGGTGAACTATGAGGGGAAGTGGTGAGGGTGGGAGACACAATTTGGTCTAATCAACTGCAGCGTTTGGTTTCTTGGTACTGCATACGATGCAGTAGATGAGGGGAAACTTGTAGGAACAAATTGGTTCCGGTGGAACTGTGCTCTATTACGCACCTGATCACGCATTCTGTGACGCCGAAGAGGCTCAAGTCCACAAGTTCAAATGCGTGGGGGGAGTCTTTGAAAGACGAATACTCCAGCGGCGAACTCGTGGAATTTTGGACTGCACCCAGCAACAGACGCGCAAATGGAACATAAACGGCGGTGGTTACACATGTTATTGCCACTTCGACGACTGGCTAGACTGAGAAGCTTCTGGTAGCTTTGTTACAGTACCAGTTCCTAAAGAATGAGATCGAGCGACTGCACAATTCGGAGTCCATCGAAGAAGCAATGAGTAAAAGGGATATTTTTAAGATGCTTTAGTCTACGCTTTTCAACCATCTGGCTTTATGTGAAGCTTCGACAGCAAGCGGCCACCACTCTGGCAATCCCCTTGGGCATATGCGCAGCGTCAGACTCGACTGCTGTGCTGGACGGTGGCGCCTCCAGCGTATGGTTGAATCCGATCTATACTATGCGCATGCATGTTATGAATTTTGGTCCTGACTGACGTCTCAGTGATTCGATATTGTGTCACCACCATACTGCACTCTTCGGAGCATGGAGCGATTGCAGCCTTCAATGTTCTGAATGCCCGCGAGGCCCATGCTCTGGTCGAGGTCCTATGAAGCATCAGCATATAGATGAAAGCACTCTGTTCGGGGAGCTGTACCGCTAGCAAGCCTCTGACAGCATCCCGAGCACCCAGCTTGCCTCCTATGGCGAGGCCATAGACGAAGGGTCTAGATCATCCATGTCAGCTCACCTCAGGACGTGGCTTCAACATGCGTACCTTCCGATCAGGACTCCCTTTGCTCCCAGACTCAGCGCCTTAATAATGTCGACTCCTGTCCTGATACCACTGTCAAACAATACCGTCAACTGATCACCAACAGCGTCCACAATTTCTGGTAACACTTCCAAGCTGCCAATCGCACCATCCAACTGCCGACCTCCATGATTGCTGACAACAATGCCATTCATACCCGCCTTCACCGCCAACTTTGCATCCTCGACATGCTGAATGCCTTTCAGCACAATCGGCCCATCCCACTCCTTTTTCAAAAGCTCCAGTTCCTCCCATGTATGAGCCGCGCCACTGAACACTGCCTTCTCCCACTCCTGCGAAGCGGCGACGATGTCGTCTTCCACCTCTTTATTGTGCATCTCCTTGAATTTGCGCCGGAAGACTGGATCCGCGAATCCAGTTTGGTCACCGATACCAGTTGCGAATGGGACGTAGGCATTATCAAGGTCGGCTGGACGCCAGCCCAGAGTCCAAGTATCGAGAGTCACAACCAGGACCGTATAGCCGTGCGATTTAGCACGACGAAGGAGCTGAAGATCGCATATCCGTTGAGTTTCGGGATATGGAAGAGAGGCAGTATGGAAAACACTTACAGATGCGGTGATCTCGTCATCCTGCGGCCAGTACAGCTGAAAGAATCTCACGCCATCACCGCTCGCCTTCGCAACCTCTTCAATGCTGCTGCTCGATGCCGTACTGAGAACATATGGAACACCAATCTCCGTGGCTATCTCTGCAACACCGAGTTCTTTGTCGCGGTGGAAGATGACCTGCACGCCAACCGGAGCAATGAGAAGAGGCGAATCAAGCTTATGGCCGAAAAGTTCCGTCCTCAGATCTCGGTAGGTAGTCGGGCGAAGCATACGAGGAATTATCTACGTGATTAATTCGTCAGGTGACTGAGACTCGACTGACTGCGGAAGATGGGTGAGCGAGCTTACCTTCCATTGTCTGAACGCCAGACGATTGGCGTCCATCGTCGCCTTCTCTCCCGCACCGCCGGCGACATAGTTGAAGCTTCGGGCTCCTAGGTGAGTTCGGGCTTGCTCTTCGAGCTTGTTCGGATCGGTGGTGACGGTTAGGAGCCTGTTGTTGAGCAAGCCATCTCGGTAGATTTCCTGAGGGTGTTGTGAGATACGTGAGTGAATTAGATAGTACTTGGAGCAAATGCCGTACCATTTGGAAAGCTCCATATTTCCGACCGCCTTCAGGGTGGTCGGGGTGCTCTTGAATTTTCGGCATTGCTGCACGAAAGGAGTTGCTTAAGGTTGTGGTTCGGTTGATAGCATAGAGTAACGTAGAAACACCAAGTCCTAATAACCACCGATTGTACAATAATGTTGCCGTTCACCCCGCGATTTATCCGGCCTCAACGTCATATTGCATGTGCAGCCCTAAAACGAATCAAGATAGAAAGCTATGGAGTACCCGTCGCTGGGGGCTAGGTGAATAGGCGCAAGTGTACCGAGAGACATACAGCGCAAGGGGACCAGATCATGGTAACTTTTGACATATTCGCGCATCGATGTTGAACGTTTGAGCGTATGATTTAGATACGACGAAGGTATAGCAAGGTAGCACTGTATGTACGAGTACATGGTATGATGATATATTGAAGCGACGCCGTACTTGCACAGATATTCGCGAAGAACAGTAGATGTAGCCAATAACAAGCAACATGTGAGCAAATTGCGATGGTGCTGAAACAGTAGGAATGTCGTTTCCTCCACAAACGAATAGATAAGTCTCCAGAGACTCGGGACAGAAAGCAGCAACCCAACACCTCAGATACCAGATGGTACGCTAAGATTGATCCGTTTGTCTGGCAAAACTTGCTGAACATGAAGCAGGTTTTTCGTAGCAAGCGCGAGGACATGATACAGGGCCTGGGCGGCGACCACTTTGGTATTCTGCTCCGGAGGAAGTAATTCTTCAAAGGTCACCGAAGCCCTAGTATGGACGTCCCTTGAGAGCTCGTCTTCGTCATCGTCCTCAGCAGCCGGGAGTTCCGCAGTCTTGGCTTGAACGAAGGCGAGGAAGTTGTTCGCCTCCTGATTCAAAGTCGACCTCACCCACTGAGAGTCTGCTGCTGTCTGGGTGTCAACAGCTGCCCCAGGACCATAGAGCTGGAAATCATCAAACGCTTGATCATCTGATATAAGGCGGCCTCCAAGTAGATCATCGTCATCATTGCCCATGGGAAGCCCGAGGCTGCTGTAACGCGGTAGTCCACGACCTGCAAGAGGGCTGACGTTTCTATCGAGCGGGCTAGGTCCAACACCTCCTATACCTGGCAGAGAGCTGGGACCACCAGCGCTAGTGGGGAAGCCGCCAGCGCTGCTCGCAAATCCACGGCCGCGCATAATAGATCCTTGACGAGAACCGAGGGCAGAGCTGGCATTCCACGGCATAGTTGGCTCCTCGCCGAGGGAAGCTGGAGCATGACGACCAACTTCAATTCCCTAGAAGTATGCATCAGCCGGCGAACCTCCAAGGCAACAGGTAACCCTCACCTCGCTCATCATCATTTCATCCTCATTCAGCAATAGTTCGTCGCCTCGACCAATCTGGTCGCCGTCATCAGCTCTCATCTTAACCCGACGAGCTTCGCTGTCCGAGTCGGCGGTATCTTCGTCGTCGCGGCTTCTCTTTTGTCCAGCAGTAGGAGCCTTGATACCAGTCAAGGCCTCCATCATGGCTTCGCCAGCAAACATATTGAGCGGGCTCTTCATCTTCGAGCTACCAAGGCCTGCACCTACGCCACCGATACCTGACCCGATGACCCAGAATGCGGCATTTTTCTTTGCAAGCGCTGGAGCTTTATGATGTCTCTTGATCTCAATTGCCTTAGCCATGTTTCCAGCGTAATCGGCCTTCCATTGTGCCAGGTCGGCATTGTGAAGTTCCATTCTCTGATCAATGGGCAACGCGTTGGGTTCGCGTTGCTTGCGCTTCAAGGGAGCCTCAGCAGAATCAGATGACTCGTGCTCCTGGGGCACTTCTGAATTTGATTTGCGTAAATTAGCACCAGGCGGTGCCATCTCAGGGAACGGCTCAGCGTCAGGAAGTATATTGTCATTGTCGTCAAATCTTGGAATGTCAATGTCCTGATCAGTGGCGTCACGCTGTTGCAACAGATTAGCTATACAATCATATGCACTTATGGTGATACCAACCCCAATTGTTTGAAAACCTTCCAGAAGCTCCTGGCGCACATGGCCACTCGCTGCATAGTCGCTACCGTGGCGTACAGCCCCAGAGAGAGCAGCACCTGAACCAGGTCCTGCTTCATGGTCTTCGATCACGTTACCCTCAGCGTCAATGGTGAAGCCTGGGTCGAAGTTGAAACCCTCGTCTTCGTCATCCAGCAGTCGTCCGGGCTGCGCACTACGTTGGACTGAGCTGACACTTTCTCTAGGTAGCATGAAACCGCCAAGATCTCCAGCTCCGGCACTGTCGGAAGTAGGTATGACAAGGCCCAAAAAGGACTCATCAGCGTCCGCATGGCTTGACAGACTAGAGCGCTGTGAATGAGGCGACAAGATGCTTGACCGGCGTGAAGAGTCATCGGTCGATATGTCGAGCGCCGAGAGATCGATGTCAAAGCCTGGGAGAGCGAAGTCAGGCAGGAAAGCAGGGTCATCTTCTAGTACGAGCTGATCGCGGCTAGAGGATCAATTAGTAAAAATCATACCGTGAGCTGTGCAGACGTACCGTGCTTTTCCAGCATTAGGGTCTAGTTCCGAAGTCTTGATAGCATTGACGAATGCTCGCATGTTTGCCTGGAAGTTTTCCGCGTCGGACAGGATGTAGCCGCATTGTTGGGAGAAGACGCGCGAGACACCATAGCTGGGGAAAAAGGCATACATGAGCAGGCATTGAGGCTCGTCAGGGATTACTAGCTTACAGTAAATTGCTCTGCAACCTCAACGCCATTGGCGCCTCCGGTTCGATGATGATTCGACATGTCGCAGGGACATTGACATCAAGGATGGCTTTCCTATTGACCTTCTTCAGGTTTGATTTAGATCCAAGGGTGGCGACCAGCCTGTCAATTCTTAGCTGGAAGGACTATCGGCAGGATTTGATTGGGGGGCACATACCAGACTGTTGCCACGCCTCCTTTTCGAGATGTGAGGACCGGAGGAGTGTCAGCTAATTGCCACAATGAATGGCATTGCAGAAAAGCGTACTTTCGTGGCTGTAGAACATGGCGTCCGCTTTCAGTTGCGTATGACTGAATACGCTCAGGACTGTCTATTGATGTGGATAATGAACACGTCTCCTTGTATAGTGGCTCTAGATTTGCAGTGGATGGTGACCAGGCCGAAATCGGTGCACGATGGAAAAAGGAACTCCGCGATGTTGGAGAGAAAAGACATAACGCGCCATTCATGGTTTTGAACTAGCTAAGAAAGAGTAGCAATCGGACTTTGCACTGACAATTGAGGCAGCGCCTCTACACATTTTTCACCTTGATAGATACGGAGATGGCCAATTATTTGCTTAAAACAGATCTGAAAGGCGTGGCGATAGACCACGCCAACCGGGACACAGGATTTCTCTTTCCATTTCATATGCTATTGGATTAGCGTCATGGCTGAGGACAAGCCCATGTATAATTATCCCCAGAGTATTCCTCTCTGCTCTACTTGGCTGGATCAGAAGTCGGGCCAAAAGGAGGGAAGAGAGTGGACATGGCGTGATAGGTCGAGGTCTAAAGGCAATGAAGTGGGCTTTGGCAATCACTCTATGGATAAGAGAATGCCCTTTTGGAAGACAGTAATCTATTAGAAGAGTTTCTGTAAACCAGGACATCAACATGAAGCGTATCAAGACTTAAGAGGGAACGACTCATTCTTGTCGAACTTATACATACGCGACTCCGTTGTAGAGCTGCCTAAGTGTCTCTCATACCTTCGATGTCGAGATTTCCTGCAGACCATAAATCGTAAACCAAAACGTCTAAAGCATAGATGATGAAAATGTTACCATTCCCTCGGGAAATGGCTGTTGATATGCTACTTCCTAGAACCTACCGAGTAACTAGCTCGATCGCTGTCATAAGCGCCAGTTTACAAATGACACAGAGCTTCAGTGAGACTTGAACGCCGTGTAGAACAGCATGGTGTAATTGTTGTCGTGTCAACAGCTAACGAAGAGATTAAGCCGTATCGAAGCTAGCGGCCGTTGCGATAGTCAATATCGCTCTAAGCTTCTGATGCAATGAATTCAGGGAACGGTCATTGACTGCGCAAAGTTATTGTTTCAGATGGAACAACGTTCCTTAAAAGGATGCATACTGTGAGCTGAAAGGAGTCCCCAATTCGAATTGTACGGCAACACAATCACCCAACCCTCTGGAAGGGTCCTCCATCTCTCGTCCAGTGCCGACATGACTTCCACCGCCCTACCTCAATCTCCTCTGGGCAAGAACAAGCCCAATCTCACCATGCCAATGCCGCCACCTCTGCTGCACACCCGATCCGGGAATGACATATATGAGGCACCCCATACACCTACACCTGCCGGCTTTACGTCTCCATATGCCACTCCCCAGGGCAGTCCGAGCAAATCCAAAATGCCGCCAGGGGCCAATGATCTTCCCGATGCCTTCGATAGTGCCATGAAACTTGGCCAGAGCAGTCCCATCAAGCTTGGAAGACCGCAGTTAAGTCCGGGCTCACCCATGAAAGGCGGCAGACAAGCGTTTGACGACAGTTTGGATGGCAATATCAAACGCTCAGACTACAGCTTAGCGCCAGGCAGCCCTACTAGAAAGCAAGGTAAAGAGAACACTCCGCCGGGAATACGGTCGTCGAAGCCAACAACTCCAAATCAGGCGGCAGTGTCTCGTCAAGAGCCGTACCAAGGAAAAGACACAGACGGAGTGAAGGCGCGTTTCAATCCCCCGCGTGGTCTGACCGCAGAAGAGTTGGAGAAGTTGCAATTGCCCAAAGTCAAACGTCTGGCAAATGTCACCCAGCTTTGTACTATTTCCAGCGCCTATACCGTGGAATCTCTTGACTAATGCCTGCCAGACTTCCTCGACCACTACTTCGATCTCCTGAGCTATGTACATCATCGGCAGAGTCGTGGGGAGCTGTTCAATACCCAATATCCTGCACCTCCAGCCACACCGTCCGAGGAGTATGAAGCAGCGCGACACAAATACCTCGGCAGAGAGCGAGCAAATCTGCGGAAGCGCCGTACAAGATTACGCCATGGTGATTTTCAAATCCTCACTCAAGTCGGGCAGGGTGGCTACGGACAGGTGTATCTGGCAGCAAAAAAAGATACACGAGAGGTGTGTGCCTTGAAAGTTATGAGCAAGAAACTACTATTCAAGCTGGACGAGGTCAGGCACATATTGACAGAGAGAGATATTTTGACTGCAGCGAAGAGTGAGTGGCTGGTGAAACTACTTTATGCATTCCAGGATGAGAAGAGTATCTATCTCGCCATGGTAAGCCGGTCAACTACCATTGGCGGGGCATGAGCTAACACACTCAGGAATACGTCCCAGGAGGTGATTTCCGTACTTTGCTGAACAATACCGGAGTCCTCCACAACCGGCACTCTCGCTTCTACATTGCTGAGATGTTCTGCTGTGTGGATGCACTCCACCAACTCGGCTATATCCACCGCGATCTCAAGCCCGAGAATTTCCTTATCGACTCTACTGGCCATGTCAAGCTCACCGACTTCGGGCTCGCGGCTGGCATGCTTTCGCCCCAAAAGTTCGAATCTATGCGCATCAAGCTCGAAGAAGTTGGCCAGCTCTCCGCTCCCTTCGTCAACCCAATGGAACAGCGTTCAATCGCCGAACGAAGAGATGGGTACCGCTCCCTGCGTGACCGCGAGGTCAATTATGCAAAGTCCATCGTCGGCTCGCCTGATTACATGGCACCCGAAGTTCTCAAAGGCGAGCAATACGACTTCACAGTCGACTATTGGTCTCTCGGGTGTATGCTCTTCGAAGCTCTCTCAGGCTACCCACCCTTCGCCGGCTCCACAGTGGACGAAACATGGCAGAACCTCCGCAATTGGGACAAAGTCCTCAAGAAACCCAAGTTCGAAGACCCGAACTACTTCCTCTCAGCTCGTACGTGGGATTTGATCCAGCGCTGCGTCAACTCAAAGAAGCAACGGTTCCGAAGCATCGGCGAGATATACAAGCATGTTTACTTTGCCGAAGTTGATTGGTCGAAATTGCGAGAACAGCGGGCGCCGTTCGTGCCGGAGTTGGATGGTGAGACTGATGCCGGGTATTTCGATGACTTCAGCAACGAAGCGGACATGGCCAAGTATAAAGAGGTGCATGATAAACAAACTGCGCTGGAGAATATGGCGGATAGGGATGAGCAGATGGGAAAGGGACTGTTTGTCGGTTTCACCTTTCGGTACGTCCTTTTCCCCTTTTCATTCCATTGGCCCCAGCACTATGCTAATATCATAACATAGACATCGCAAACCTGCCGTCGACCCCAACAGCAGCAAGCCGGCCAGTCCGCGCAAAGCTCTGCCTACAGACGGCTCTTTCGGCACCATCTTCTAAAAAGCCTGGTCGCTTGTCTCTTCACTTTCCACATCTGTGTTACATGCCGCATTAGGCTTGCTCTGCGTCAACACGAGTCCATTTGACTCTTTCTTCCTTCGCGACTTCATCATCGGACTAGGCGGGTAGGCGGGTAAACGGATCATGCGTATGAGAAATGAAAGGGAAGGGAGGGAGGGAGCCTGGCGAATCGTTGCTATTAGCATAGCATAGCAGTCATTGCAGGTCGATTGTATATACATCATCATGAGCTGTCTCGGTACCTATGAATCGGAGGGTCCGTGAAGAATATCCCATAACCTACCTAGCCCCCAGCTTCTGGGAGTCCAGACTGCGTACGCCACTGACCATCTCGCCCCAAGGTAGGTATTCAGTATACAAACAGTTGAAGAGCGGTAATTAGCACGATCTTTTAAGAAATTGCTGCTTTATCTATCTGGATGAATTTCATATTTGTCGGAGGAAAAACGAAGAATTACAATTTCTGGGTGGACAAGATGAGCTTTTAACTTATCAAGCCCATCAGTACACAAAGAGTCCAAGAAAACGAAATAAAGAAAGAAAAGGCGGTTGATTGAAAAATCATTTCTATAGATGAAGCAGGCGCCGTGGCGCGGATACTACGTGCAGACTTCATTCATGATCCAATCGACTCCGCATAAGATATCTAAGGTAAGGTACATGGAGATAGGATGCCATCCAATCGCCCGACTAGCCCGTTCGTCCCCAACACCTATTCACACACCTATTCATTGATAAGCCATCTCGAGTCCCTTTTCCAAATCTCCCGACATCCTTTCCAATCATCCACGCTTCGCATCCGCAGTACAATGCACTTCCTCATCAGCCACCCCTCCTCATACCACCCTTACCAACCCTAGCGCCCTTCAAGTCACTCTTGCCCGGACCCCATACATCCTCAGGAGCCCACGGATCCTTTTTGACATCTACATCTCCCCGCTTCTTTCCCCCCTTCCCCTCATTCTCACGCTTTTCTTCAACGCTCTTTCGTGCAGCGGCCGCGTATCCTCCTTTCGAAGGAGCTCTGCTTTCACCTCCCTTCATAGGGCTGCTACGGCCACGAGGTAGGACGGGATATTCTGCGTCATCTTGCCGGCTTTCGGCAGTGTCGCCGCTTTTGTTGCCCAGAATTGGGTTGCCATTCTTGGCTTCAGCGTCCGGATAGTCTCCGGTGATGGTTTTGGGGCTGCTTGCTAGGTCGTCCACTTTTTGGTCATCGGCATGGGCGTCTACGGCCACCACTGCGAGCATGTCCAACGTGTCACAAACATGCCCTGGATCTCCTTCGCATTGATCTTGGCTTGTACACCCTGAACTTGCCTGATCCGAAATTGGCTCAATTGACGCACCGATATCCTGTACCTTTGGCCGCTTTTCAGAAGGCTTACGAGCTTGTATATCACTCACTCCGTTTTCATTCTGACTTCGGGCTATGATTCCCTCACTTTCCTCATCCCATAATTCGTCCTGCATGTCAGAGTCTTTGTATCCGCTGTTCCGATTCCAGTATCCCACCACCTCCTTCTTCAGAAGCTCGCTCTGGGCTGGAATCAGCGCTTGCTGTTTCTCTGACGATAGCCGTGTCATTGCTCCCCCTGGTTTCTCAAAAGCTGCATGGATTTCTTCAAGACTTGACAGCTTGATATTATCAGTGCCGAAAAGGAGTTTTGGATTGGCAAGATGGTCTGCCGCAATCTCCGATGCATCCTCTCCAGGCATTAATTTGATGACTGCTGTCTTTGTGCCGGATTTGGTCGTTACTATCGGACTTCCCTCAGGGAGCTTGCCTTCCATTTGTAGGGACCTTATCAGAGACGTGCTAGGTTGATGAAAATCGCCAGTCTTGGACTTCGTTGTGGGGATTGAAGGGGAAGGAATGTTTGGCATTTCGCTGACTTCAATGTATTGCTCGGCCCTGGAAAACCATTCTAGTGAGATTTCTTTGGACGAGCCGTATGTTGGTGATGTATCAAGCAGAATTCTACCTTCCATGACTATTCGGTCCTGGAGCGAGTCTCCAACGTTGCGTTCGCCGCGGGTTGCTTTATGTACCATATTATACACCGCGATCTTCTGGATACGATCGCGTAGCGACTTAATAGGCAGAGAATCTTCTCCTGTCTTGCCTTTGCCCTTGCTATTCTTTGTGGGTGTACGAGGCAAGCTTTCTTCAAGACGTTTACCGGCTGCCGCTCTTTCGAGGAAGGCCCGCGTTTCAGTTTGCTTTTGCATTTCAGCTCGGTCCATAATGAGATTTTTGCCCCTGTCGCTAAATAGCATTATCTCATCTTTCGACTCGTCCCTGTTACTCTGTTCCTCTTGTTCGATGATATCCCCAAGCCGAGCCAAGATCGGATCCTTGACAGCGAAATGACGGGCACTAGACGGGGCGGAGGTGGTCCGATAGCCTGCATCTTCGATAACCTCTCTCAGCCCTCGTGGCAATTCAGTAGCATTCTTTTCCACTCCTTGGGACTGAATTCCCACACATTGCCGGCAGTCATTCGACTGCACAACGATACTGTATTCTGCAACAGGACGACTCTCTTGGCTATCACGCTGACGACGATCACTCACAACCAACGAGTCCGCCTCACCATCAAGTCTAAAAGGAGTCTCGGGCTCTGGAAGGTCGGAAAGTCTTGTGGAAATTGATGAGCACACCCCAGGTTCAATTGTCAGGCTTTGGGCACCATCGAATTTCTTTCTCTCTAGATTTGAAATTCGACTTTGGTGGGCTCTTGCACCGAGAACTGGTAACGATAGCTTCGTCTGTTCTCCTTCGTCCACAGGCTGCTTTGCTGCCAGATCTGGCAATAGTCCCGAGCTACCGCCTTTTTCTTCTGCTGGTACAGATTTCGTCGCGTTCTTTGACTTCTTCTTCTTATGACGTGTTAGGACTGGAGCTGGGTTTACGATCAATGAGCACTGTTGTGGCAGAGAGCTTGACCGTGCCGGAATTACGACCCTCTGCTCACGCTTTTGCCCCGGAGACTCAACAGAATCAATAGTCTTTGCCGAAATGTGAGGCGGCACAATTACTTCTGGGCCTTGGAGCGCATTGTGCAGAAATTGTGGCGCCCAATCCTTAGTGTCCTTATCGATGACCCTGATCTCCACCAAACCTTGCTTTTGTAAAGGAGTAGTATTGGGTAGCATTTCTTGCGAGGAGTTTGACATATCAAGCGTGAATGATGTCAGGCATTCCTCATTAACAGTATCTTTGTTCAGCTCGACAACGTGCCCAGCACCGATAGTCGCCTTGATGTCAGTCTGGAGTATACTACGCAATTGCTCTGGATTGACGCCGCCGCTTCGCCTCTGAGTGACTGGGGATGACTCATTTGGACGGTGCATGCTCGCCCGTGATCCTTCTGCGAGACTGTTGGACCGTTCAGTCTGCAAGTACGACGTGGGTGCCGTAGAGAAATGATACATGGATTCCCCACTGTCCTCGACGTCGGTAGAATTACTGCAGCCTCGACTCATCATTTGTGCTGCAACTTCCTGTTCTTCTTCTGGGGGTGAATGGAGGCAAGGAGATTGCGATGATTCAAGTGCGCCTTCTGCTGAGTTGGATACGTTCACTGTGCCGGCTACCTGCTGCTTCCCATATCTCGGCATGGTATTGCTCAGAGGCTCTGTAGGGAGCTCTACCTTTATTTCCGGAGATGCGGGATGTAGCTGCTTAGGGGAATCGATGATAGGGGCAGAAGCTTGTTTCATTGAGCCTGGCCAAGCTTGATGACTCGCTTTCTTGGGCTGTGTCGCCAAAATGGGTGAGTTCGTGAGCTCCTGAGCATGGGGTGTAGTTGGAGTAGGATGAGGAGGACCAGGAGTGGCGACACTCGTTGCTACTGCGACCTCTACGGTGCGAGAATTTGCGGCACCATCCTCAGTATCTGGATGTGCCGCCTCCACTAAAAAAGTACTGGCTTCGGACGTTGTCTTCGTCTGTGTACTGATTGTTGGTTTGGTATTCTCTGGGAGCGACACAGCCCTGCAGTCTTGAGATCCCTTTACATTTTGGGACTTGTCTGTTGATTGAGATATCTGGTCACTCTTCTTCAAGTTTTCTGTGGCCGTGGTTGATAGTGTTTGAACATTATTGAACTGTCTGGAATTAGGGCCATGCAACTCCTGTTCCATATGAACTTTTGGTTTGAGAACGTGGAATGAATCATTGATGCCGTCCACTGTAGGCACTTCGCTATCACATGGGGATGGTAGAGCAGAAGCTGGCGTTTCAACTTGACAGGCTCGATATGCAGTCTTCTTGTCCTCGACCGACACCGTAGCAGAATTGGGAAAGACGTTGGTGGGAGTGCTGACGCCAGCCGGGTCCATGGAGCCAGGTTCAGGAACCGTCATGCTTTGAGCCTGACTTACATCGAGCTCAGGAGGATTAGCGGATCCCTCCCCGGTAGCATCGGTGACTGTTTTCCGTCTATCCTCTGCTTCCAATACCACTCTGGGGTTCACCATTTCGTCCTGATGATGTGTGGCCTCTTCACGGGCTTCACCTATGAAAGTTCCGTCTATGACTTTACCCGTGCGTGTTATTACTGGAGAATTATGCCCTGTATTCTGGTCTACCCTTGCGTCGCACGTGCTCTGATTTTGATAACGATTTGAATCATACGCGAAAGGCCAATTGGTCTTCAGAAAATTTCCTTCGCCCAGACAATTAAAATGAGTCCGAGGTAAACGATCCAAAGCCTCATCCGCCTCATCCTGGGTACCGAAACTGATCAAAGTCGTTAGTGCGATGGCTATGATGAATGCTATGAAATGATACATACATAGCAAAGACACATGTATACGTGTTGCTCTTTTGTGAAGACGTCCTCGGCTCAATGAAGCTTTGAAGCCCTCGACAAGGTTTTAGCAAATCCTCAATCATAGCTTTATTGAAAGCTGTAGGGATGTGCCCGACCCAAATCTTGGTGCCTGTCACACGTTCACGCTCCATCCGCTTCCCTACGCGTGTCTCAATCTGTACAGGAGCTTGCTGATGTTGAAGCTGACGGTTATCTGTCACGGACGTTTGCCGAGGCAAGCGATCACCAGCGGTCAAATTGGCAGGAACTTGAGATGCAGGCTCGCAATACGCTGTCTGGTATCCAAACGCGCGGGGGCCCAAAGGTCGCATGTTGAATCCGTGAGCTTGGATTGGGTGCTGCGGTCTCCTATACTGTGGATCCTGACCGGAGTCCACTGTTCGAAGAGAGCCGCCCTGCACCATGACCCCTTCAGGCTGGCTAAGGTGGGGATTGATCACGGGGTGACCGAACCGGACGCCATTTTGAGATGCTGGTCCAATTTGCATGTTCGGAACTTCGCCTTCGCACAGTGGTCTCGAAAATGGTAGCGATTCGGCCAAAACAGGGACACAGTAGTTTTCAGATGATCTGCGATTTGACGACTGACGCCGACTGCTTCCTCCACTCCCAGGTTTACGAGCATCATCAGAAGACTTTTTGGCCGGATTCTTCTTGCCTTTGGGCGGTGCACCAGAGTTGTAGTTCCGCTGACGCTCTGGAAGGGAACCCCGATTGTGAGATCCATAGCTATAGGAACTTGGAAGACCCCAAAACGGGATAGCCACGCCATGATCCACGTAAGGTGAATTCAAGATGTTCATAGTAGGATCACTGTATAATTCGCCATGGTTTGTACTTTCTAGATGGTGCTCCAAGACAACGGCGGACGAGGGAAGCCGCTGCTGAGGGTAGCGGCCTTGTAGGGTGGGAAACTGGATGAAAGGTTGTGAGATCTGACCTGTTGGCTCTTGCCATTGGCGGGCTTGAGACTTCTCTGGATTTGATGTCACTCGTAAGGTTGGAAACCCAGGTAGCTGTGACGGGATTGTGGTAGAGTCTGGCACTTGAGAGAGGACAGAGTCGGTGTAACCGTGGAGTGTAGGATGATGTTGCTCTTGGAGACGAAAATCGCTTTGAAGGGCTGCTGCTTGCTGAATTTGCATCAATGTCTCTTCCAGCAATCCCATTTCATATTGTTCTATGTCCTCCGTCGTAAACACATGCTCCACAGAATGCTCGGGACCCAATAAGGCGAAGGCTTCCGTGTTGGTTGCCTTCCAGCGGCTAAGTAAGTCTTGAACTTTCCTCGCTCTCAAGGCATTGCATTGTGCAATGTGTAATAGCACTGCACGAAGAAAGTCTGTTCCCTGCAGATGTTGGTCATAGTCATCGAAATAGTCGTTTACATAGTTGTCAGTACGGTGGTCGAATGTAGTGATGTTCTTACAGATCGCAGGAAACTGGGCCTGGAGCCTCGCTGCCATTGTGTCTCGATCGTCGTTTGGATCTGATCTGATCACGAGGCTCATACCTGGGGTACGTTGACGTTGACAGTCTTTCCCACCTCGTGTAGAGAATATGGCCATTCCTAAAGGACTGTGGGTCTGAGGGTGAGCCATGGTAATGTTCAAAAGCGTGCGCAATTTGTGAGGAATATGTGGCTCCAGTGAGTCGTGTTGACGCATTAACGAACTCAGGTGTTGACAGTATCAGAGCAAGTACACATGACGGCGAGAGTCAGAATCCAAGAGGTTGCAATCTCTTAGATGTCGTGAAAGACTCAGCGCCTGCAAAGACAAATGATGAAGGAGCGGATGTGATCTTGCTCGTGATTGCTGTTTCTGGAACAAGGACCAGATGCAAGTCTGAAATCTTTCACTCGTCTCCCTGAACAATCATAGCTCACGACACGGGGGGCTAGTGTTATTTTTTTGTCGGATGTGTGTCCGAGAGATTCGCAAATATCACTGGTGCACGACCATTACAATGCCCAGGGCTCAGTTGAACATCCAAATGAATTCTGGCCCGTCATTGCCATGATGATCATTCGACATTCTTCCGAACAGATGTCGTGGGTACTAACTGGTCCTCTATTTGCAATGGTAAGATACATCTTATGATTTTCATTGCAAAGTAGGCATTGTATGATGGGCTCGGGTGTTAATGATGAAGAGTAGAATGTCAGCGAGTGTTAAATGCAAATCCATGCGAGATGTTTGGGGAAGCGGAAACTGCCTTCTGTCACAGGAGGCCTTGAGCGCCCAGGTGCTGGAACCGCGCGATACTGGTCACTTGAGAATGGATTGATACCATGAGATCTCCAGCGAGTCAGCAAAGAATTCAGAGCACCCATTGCCCAAACGACGTAGCACTTCTATCCTACACCTTTGCAGTCTCTTCCGGTAACTGGGAAATCATCATCATAATTTCGGACTCGTTTTCTCCCACCACTTGAAGCACCATCAGTATACCGGCAAGGAAGCTAATTAGCTCAGAACCTACCTGCTCTGCCATTGTTCCAATCTACAGTCTGCAGCTTCATCAGTATTATACTCGGCCATGCTGGGTGTGCAATCAACCCACGACTGGCGCCTTGAACCTCCTGCTATCTTTTGCCAACCTACTGATTGCATCTGCTGCGTCTCTTGCGCCTTCCACAATCTGGCCCGCTTTCCGATCTCCAGTATACTCGATTATGGTCCTCATTTGATCACCAGTAGGGGGATCTTCTGTGACATTCAATTGGAATTGCGTCCGCTGGACTTTGTTCTGATGTGAGTGGTCCCCAGCCTGATCCTCTGTTGCGGTTTCGGAAGCGTTGGCGGAGACTTGCTTAAGGAGAGTGAGGACGCGGAGGGAGGCAGGGATGGAGGGTTTGTGGAAGAGGGTTATGACATCGAGGGCTTTGTGCTACAGAACGGATTAGATCCTTGCTGCGAATCAAGCCTCATGTGCTTTGGATAGACCCACGAAGCGGAACATTGTGATCGTAATCCAGACGGATTACTGTTGCTTGCTCATATAATGTTGACGTTGATACCGTCTGTAGACGAGGAGAGGTTGGCAAAGCTAATTCCTCGGCGCCGCTAGAATCTGAAAGTTTTTTGCTCTTGTACGACCTCAAATCCATTTATAAATGTGTACTTTACATGATCACAGAGGAAAGAACCCATCGCAATTACTTCACTGTCCGTGTGAATTGTGGGTCTACAATTGTATGAGGTTTGTAGTATCTGTGGCTGCAGCTGATGGTCTATATTTGGCTCTGAGGTACATTCATGATCGATCATGACCACCCTCCAAATTGTGCACATGCACATCGACAGGTCAGTAGCACTACGCGAACGGTGTCTGCAGGTCCGGTACATCCAAGCCAATCCGACTAACCCAGTATCGCCTCTTCAGAGGCTTCAGAGCTTCGAAAGGACCGTTTCAGCACTGGACACCTAGCAGTGCAATGTCAGCTTTGACGCCAATCCTCCCTCCTTACACAGATAGAGACATACCGTGACGTCTCCACCAGCCTCATTCTCCGCGTACACGATCTTGCCATGGTCAATGATCATGGCATACCTCCCAGTCCGCTCGGGCCCTTTCGTCCAGCCTATGCTCTTCGAAAACGCGATCCCAGGATCGGACATGAACATCTGCAATGGTCTCAACAGAGAACAAGAACATACAGCGAACGGGTTGGACTCACAATGCTATCGTTCTTGATCCCATTCGCCTTGCTCCATGCACTCATTACAAAGGGATCGTTCATAGCGATCACAATCACTTGATCCACACCCTTCGCCTTGATGTCGTCGAGATGCTCAATATACCCGGGAAGGTGATGAACAGAACAGCCAGGAGTGAACGCGCCGGGGACAGCGAATAACACGACCTTCTTGTCTGCGAATTCCTTGCTCGCGTTGTATGGCTGGGGCATGCCACACGATGTGATCGAATCTTTCTCTTCTGTGTAAGGGATCCAGCTTAAGCATCATGATACAGATTAGCCAGGGCCATATTGCTGGGCAGAAGATCTCTAGACATAACATACAGGAACTGGACTCCTTCGGGGAATTTATCACCAGCTTTGAGAGCTGCCATTGTCGGTGCTGGACACTACGGTAACTGAGTGACTCTTTTACAATCTTCACAGATTCCCTCGTTGGTCTGAAGAAGCACGGTTACGAAATCGACCGATGGGGCTTTAATGGAAGCAGGATTCTTAGGGCGATTCTCCGTGAATATCGACCGCCTGAACGCTCGTTTAGTCAGCCTTTAGTGGGGCAGGCCGATCTACGCCTGAGGGAATGGTGTTGATATTCGTCGAGTGTGTAAGAATACGGAACGTGTTCGAGAGATGGGGAAATGTGAGGTTACATGGTACTCTCCGAGTCAATCATGTCAGCAGACCATCTCCTTGTACAACGCCCACAACTTTTTCGGCATAAGCTCATCAATATTTCGTTCAATCAATTCGCTAATGAGTTTCATCTGTGTACAATAAGAGTGTCAAGTTCCCTGAAAAAGCTATTGATGCTACCGCTAGCAGCGTTCGTTTGGGTTACCTTGATATTTCAGATCCCATGGTTTTCCAGACACCCATATTCTTGGGATCTTTATCATCGTATCGCCTTGTAAGCTATCTAACGACTGACTTTCTTCCTGCTTCGTGCAAGCTTGCTTGCGTATGCTTGATGGCTTTGGATCTTCGGGAGCATACCATGAATCACCCAGCACGGCGTAGCTTCTGAAAAGGGGCCGATTAGTACCTTACCCGGTATTGTGCCGTCAGCACAGTAGTGCCAACCAATGGGCTGCAATTTGAATGTTGTTGTGGCCAACTCAGACGATGTACTGTGAACAGTGAATATGTACAGGTCGGCACCATTGATGTTACATTCTCTGCTATGCTCCATGACCTATCCTACTATTGCTATGCACAATTTCGCTCTTCATTTTCCATATATCATCATATCTCCAACTCATACATATCCATCGCTTTTCTAGAGCTCCAGTGATTCGCTTTGAGCCACCAGAGGTTCGAGCCTCTCCTTAAGGTCCTCCACGGATAAGTCCTCGCCGTTCCACTGCTGCAAGCCACGGTCGATTGCCTTGGGTGGGATGAGAACGTTGCTCACCACCTGGATGACCCCATCGGCAGCAATGCCGTCTTCGACTGTGACAGTTGAAAAGCCGTTGATCTTGATTTGAATGAAGCGACCATATCGGCCTACATCGATGCTGAGTGACTTATCTTTTAGCACTGTCTTAAGATCGATCTGCAAGAGCTGATTAGCACAGGATCAAATGGAGCGGAAGTAGGTTGTACACACGTGGAAGTATCCCTTGGGGATTCCATTTTCCTCAACAACTGTGGACTCCGATTTGTAGAAGGCATCTGAGTACAATGTCTGATTGGGAACAATGTGATACTCCAAGAGAGCCTTGAGATACTTCTGACCATACTTGCTGAAGAGAAAGGCATTGACCCTAGCACCAAGCTTTTGAAATGCGAAATTCGATGGTGCAAAGATGGTCCCGCCCAGATGGGTTGACGTTTCGTTGACGGCTTTGAAGAGACCAGTCTTCGTGAGCCCGAGTTCAAGGGTGCTAAATTCGCCTGGGAGAAATTGGATGATATCGGCAGACTTCGGTGGAGGAATAAGGAGACTGTCAACGCCGTGGATCACGCCGTTTGTGCCAAACTAGCCTTGTCAGCTCGAAGAAAGGTCGAATGACTCAAGATACTCACAATGTCGATTGCCACAATTCGGCTGTAGAAGTTCACGGTCAGGCCTTTCAGACTGATTTCAGTACCTAGTCGTTGCGGTCCAATGCCCAGGGTATCGACTGAAAGTAGGGTTGGAATGGTGTGGGTCACGAGGACACGACCTGCTGGAAAGTACTCTGGCGAGACGTGGTACGTCAAAATCTTCTTGAGGTCATCCTTGGATGGCTTGGGTGCGTGGTCTGGGATCTTCTCGAACGCTTTATCTGTGGGGGCAAAGACCTTGATGAAATCAGCATGTTTCCATGAAAAGCGAAGGTCAACTGGCGGGCGGTGGCAAAATGTATCGCTGGGGCCACGACTTACTGTATAATTCGCAGCGGTGCCATTCAATAGCTCAACAACATCTGGAAATTCGTTGACCAGAGCAGCCAATTTGGTGGTGTATTTGCTCTTGGCGATCAGCTCGTAAATTGTGAGATTAGGTTTGCAGTGGCCATGATGACCATGCTTGCCATGTTTTCCGAGATCTTCGACTTTATTTGCGGCAGACTATTGATTATCTTCACGTCAGTATGCCTTTGCAAAACTACAACAATGCAGCATGAGGAAGAGAGTAAGCACTCTCCAACAATTGTTTGAAATCAGACCCTGTACAAGAAAACCAGGAACCACCTACCTCTAGCCAGGTCTGAGCATCAAAGGCCGTCTCATGTGCTTTTATGGAGATCACCTCGCCACTTTCTGCGGCATAGTCGATCGCCTGATCAAAGGTGCTTTTGGAGGTATCGATGAGCTTGGAAAACGTATTCTCGAATTCTGTGGTAGCTTGGGCCTTGGTGGGTACCTTGTCGACCACCGACTTCGCTTTTCCGTGGGACTCGATCCTCACTTCACTCATCACCCGCTCATCTGGGATGACGAAGGCAGTAGTGAGAGCCGCAAACGGCACAATTTTAATGAGTTTCATTTTGATGTTGATGGAACGATAGGAAGATGCGAGCAAGAAAGAGGACTGATGCCTAAAGTAGGTAGAGAGTAAGCACGCCTCTCCAGGCGTCTCTCTGCCGCGCGTGGTTACAGTGGTGACGTCTATCCGACGAATGGCGGGGACTTTGAAGTACCGAGATCCGGTGCGGAGACAGCTAAGAATAGTTGCCGCAAATCTTTCTCAATAATACCTATCTAATCTCCAGCTTGAACATTAAAAACAATGGCAGCGCCTTTGGTTGTGCCTGCCTTAGGGAAGCATACGGCAACAGTGATATGGGCTCATGGCCTGGGGGATAGGTAAGGACAGCTGGTTCTGCAATATTCTAGGCCTCGAACTGATGCAAGGTAGTGGCGCAGGATGGTATGAACAAGTCCCTTTCCTCCCGAAAGGCCTCTACCAACAGATGAAGGATGCCCGTCGCCGAGAATTTCAGACATCGAGGAAAATTTCCCGAAGTCGCTTTCATCTTCCCAAATGCACCAACCATACCAATTACAGTGGTACGAACATAGCCGTATGCTGTTCCAGCAGGATTCCTTCAGGAGACACTGCTGAGAATGAGCTCGGTACCCTTTGATACGAGGAATACCTGCTTATGGTCTTTGAAGAACTTTGGGATGGAAATGCCGGGGTGGTACGACATTGTGAGACAGCGCGTCCGTTTGCTTTAAACAGTCGACGAAGACTCGGGCGTCATCTGGTTGCTGATGTATAAGCCAGCGTAATTTCGGCGACCTAGCGCAAGCACACGATCAGCCCGGTATCCTCAAATCTCGAGAATACTTTCATGGGCTCGTCAAAGCCGAGATAGACAAGGGTATACAATCATCACGGATAGTTCTCGGTGCGTTGTCTCTCAATAGAGGGTTCAGGTCACAGCGACTAACAGTATGAAGGGGGCTTTTCACAAGGCGGAGCTATATCTCTCTTCGCTGGCATAACCTGCCCTGACAAACTCGCTGGCATCTTTGGCTTGTCAAGCTATCTGCTCCTTCATGACAAGATCAAAGACTACGTCACCAAGGAAAGCACCAATAAGGATACACCGATATTCATGGGCCACGGAGATGCCGATCCATTGGTGAAGTATGAGTGGGGAGTGGACACTGCCAAAGTGCTAAAAGAGATGGGTTGGACCGTGGATTTGCGGACTTACAAGGGATTAGCTCATTCAGCAGATCCAAAGGAAATCGACGACTTGGAGAAGTATCTGACTGAGAGGTTACCGCCCGAGACCTAGCCGGTGAATGTTTCGGACTAAATTAGATGATACCAATGTGGTCATGAACCTGGAATTGCGCATTAGAAACTGAGGTTGGCGGCTCCGTAGGGAGATCGCTTGTGATGTCCTAAATCCTAGGCGTCCAGTGTTCCGTTGATCGATGGAGATTGAATTCATATTCAATGATCGCATAATCCTGGTCTATCCTACCAGCATCGTTTGAAGCTATTGTGCTTCTAGCAACTTGCGATGAGACATTCGTCCTTTCGACTGCGTTATTCAGCCACGATTCAATCCTTTTTGAAAGCCAGGATCAAGAACTCGAAGTGCCTTTCCATTCGAGTTGGAATCGACAAAGTTCATTCGTGTCTGCGGCGAAAGATCGCTTCATACTCTCGCGGTCTCCTACCATTCCGACTCGTTTCGGTTTGGGATGCCGTCTCCTTCACTAGTTGTGGTGACCCATAGTGTGATGGACTCATTCGCGTGGTCTCAGCATCAAATATCTTTTTCTTGATCAGTACTACATCTCCAAGTTCATCGACATAGACTTCACGTCTATCATCTCAGCTTACATGATACAGTCTATACTTCTTCATATGTTAGCTGAACATAGCATTCGATGAGGTCCCGTATGCATGTCCGTAATAGCTAAACCCCTGACTAGTCGAGTGTTGGCCTCAATGCTCGAACGCAATAGTAGGTCTAATCGAGGCTTTCTCGAGATGTCGGAGCAATAGCTGAAAAGCAATCAAATTGTTGAGATATTTGCCTTTGGGGTGGGTGCGAGAATTAATTTTCCAGAGACGATACTGTTTTCTTACATCCTCTTACTTGCTGTCTTTGGGATCAGTCAACGATGTACTAGTCAATAATGGGACTACGAGCCACAGCTGCTGTACGACTGCAGCATAGACAAAAGGGAAGACTAAGCACAATTAGCCATTTGACAATGATTAATCGTAACTTATCAACAAATTAAGATCCAGTCAATCATAAGCTCGGACATATTGACTGAGGATCATGTAATTCGCATTGTATGGTTCGTAGCTTCATATACATAGTGGTTCACAATTCAGCAAGTTTACCGACTACAGGCTCTGGTAAAGCGTCTGAGGTCGTCAAGACAGATATATAGAGCTAGCGTGTGCAAGGCTTCTGTAATCAATTACTCGAGCGATACGATTCCATAATATTGTACTTCGTGGATCCAAGCGACACATGGCTCATCTGATACATCCTTTTATGAGAGTCTTTTACCGTATTCTATGTAGAAGACAAGTACTCGAAGTGTTAAAATTGTTTGGGGAGAAAGTGCAAGACTTTTGCACACGCCAAATGCGTCACCAAAACTACCACACCAAGTCGCCGCGCTAGGTTAATACCAACCCCTGCAGCAGATTGCTCGATCACGACCAGTCTTAGAGCCCAACTGCGTGGTATATCTGAGGCCGGGAGCTATCCATGATGGCTTCAATCGGCCCTTCAGCCTCCTTGAAGCGCAAGTCATTCAATCCTCCGCCGAACAATCAACGCTCCGCCAAACGCGTCAAAACCTTCAATGCTAGGAATATTCTCACGCAGAATTCTGATAAAGCTTTGGACAAGAACGGCGAGCTCGACGTAGCTGCATTCGTCAAGACACGCGAATTCGAAATTAAAGCATTAGGGAAGAGCATGGGAGATACTAAGAAGGTTTTGGCTTCAAGGGCTTTCCAGCAGGTGCCCAAGGAACTAAGGCGAAGAACCGCAAGTCATAATGTGAAAAGAGTGCCGAAAAGGCTGAGAGCCAGGGCAGCGAAGGAGGTGCGTGACTCTAGCTGTTGAATGGGCAATTTTCTGCATGGGCGGTAGCTGATTCGGTGCTGCAAGTGTAAAGATGAGCGACGATAACACTCCTACCGTGACCTCTCGTCGACGAAAGCCTACGCCACACCAGAAATTACGATTAGATAAAGCGAAAGCACTCAAAAATCTAGGAGCTCTGACCAAGAGGAAGCGCGTTGAGGCCAAGAAGAAGAAGCCTGTCGAGACAAATCCGGAGAAACTGGCGTCAATCACTCCCCGTTCACCAAAGCTCAAGAAAAACACCTTGTCGAAACCAGTGAAACCTGCAGCAAGGTTTCGCAAGCGCCAGATCCACAAGTCATGGCTTCCTACGCACTTATACCATGCGAAGAGAGCCAGAATGTCACCGCCTAAAGAGCCATTGTGGAGATTTGCGATACCTCTGACACCCACAAACAAGTGCTACAGAACGACACACCGAGCTGCTTCTTCGAGAGGCTGTGTGGCATGGGATATGAGCTACATGGGTACCATTGGAGTCGAGGGAGTCGAAAGTAGTTTGTTGGGGCTACTGAGAAGTCTTGGACTGGAGGAAAATCTGCTGATGGGCAAACGACAAGCCAAGTGGAGAAGAGGTACGAGAGGTTGGCAAGGATGGGTCAAGGAGAGGGACGGGGAAAAGAGATGGGTTGCGAAGGTTGAGGTTGTGTGGTGCATGGATGACACAATGATGGAGGGTCCGGAGACACATGATCTGCTACAAGAGCCAAGCGAGAGTCCAGGAGCTGGTCCACAGTTGGAGCGCAGTGAACAGCCACGAACAGAAGTTGTATCCAATCAGGTAGTCAGGCAGGGAAAGAAGAAGTCAAAACGAAAACTTCTTATTAGAGTCCATCCATCTGCATTCTATCAAGTCTGGAACGAGGTCCTTAAAGTTGCCAAGATCCAACGACCAGCAGCTATGGTCGAAGACCTAAGATTTGAGCTGGGCAGCATCGAGATCATTGGGCCTGAGTCTACGGAAGCATTGATCGGCGCTCTACGTCCGACGAATTCTTCTGCGTCGGCCGTGGAGGCCATCACAGAGCCAAACGCAGACGATGTGTGGATTGATCTTGACACTCCCGAGAAAGTCTGGCCTCAGTTGGCGGCCATAACTAATCCAGCCTCGCTACCCGCAAATGCAATATTAGGATTCAATGTTTCAGACCCACGTCTTCACCATCCGCCAAGAACTGTTCAGCGGCCCAAGGATACAACAGGCCAAGATGCACTACTTGAGCTCATCTCATCCTGGCCAACAGACCAGACCCAGACTACTCCCGATGTTTTCGATCGCTCGAAACGACTCATGGCTTCTCGTCAACTGGCAAGCCAAAAAGCAATCAATCGCCGCAAAGGTGAGGCGCTTCCAGGAACAAATTCAGATGCATCCCCTAAGGATCCCAAGATCCCAGTCCTTCTGATGGCATCACGTTCTCCGACGACTGCAGGCCAGGGTTTATGGACTCTGCTTCTACCGTGGGACTGCGTCCTCCCGGTCTGGTATTCCCTCATGCACTACCCGCTCACCTCCGGTGGAAATCCTCGCTTTGGTGGTCTGCAAGAACGAAGACAGATTTCCTTCGAGCATGGCGAACCTTGGTATCCCGCAGACTTCCCAGGTACAAAGGCCGGATACGAATGGGAGCTATTGGAGAGGGAGAGGAGGAAGCAGGAATGGGAAAAGCGGCCTAAGGGCAAGCGAACGGCATGGGAGAGCGTTGATCTGGGAGACGGCAAAAAGGGTGAAATCGGGATGGGGTGGGCTTGCGATTGGGAGCGTCTCTTCCAGGGACCACTGCCGCCTAGAACCGTCGGTGAAAATAACGCAGTGCCAGAACAACCGGCGGAAGCTGCTCGAAAGGGAACTTTGGACAAAAATAAGACTACCGTGGTCTCCGCCTCAGGCTCGAGCAATGAGCAAACACAGACAGAAACTCCAAACCCGCCACTGAATATCCACTACCTTCCCTCTCCGCTTTCCACGACAGCACCCTTCCTGTCAAAAGCCCTTACGCCCATCCACCTCACCCTCCTAACAACAGGCCATCCAACCCGCACCGCAAGAATCTACCGCCTCCCACTCACAAACAACGAGCTCCGAGCACAATGGGTCGCCCTCGCCCTCCCGCCCAAACCATCCAAAAAATCCCATCAAGCTCGTCCACGATCAAACTACTCAAAAGACGCTACACCACATGAACGAGCACAAGCCTTAGCTGCAAACCTACTCGCTCCCCGTCTCCCTGCTGGTGGATCCGAACCGATCAGAGCGGGTCATCCGTCCTACCCCTGCGTCCCGGACGAGAGCGATCTGATTGGTTTCGTCACGACGGGGAATTATCACCTCGGCGAGGGGAAGTGCGAAGCTATCGGGAACGTGGCTATTGCGAGAGTCGTGGGGGAAGGTGGTGGACAGGGTAAGGGTGGGGAGAAGAATCTGTGTATTGTGCGGGAATCTGGGCAGAGTGTGGGTAGGCTTGCGAAATGGAAATTTGTGTGAGCGGTTGAGATGGCCGATCCAGTGGGGTGGACGGGGGTGATCAGCGCTATGGTTCCGAGATAAGCAGTATGATGGAGAAGAATTCCTCGACGCTAGCATAGTGGTCAGTGCAGGTCTGCGCAGGGGATCTCAAGGTAGGCTCATTTGACATCATTCTGGATGGGCAAGTAATCAGATCCTCATGCCGTGGAAGATATGCCTAGGTATCCACCGTTCCACCATTCGGGAATGACGATTCCTAGCATTTCTTCTTGGTCTTTGTTGTCCCGTTCGCAATACCAATGGTTTTGGGTCACACTACCAGATTTTCTCATTTAAACTTACCGATCATTTCACATCGGTGCTCTGTCGTGCATTCTTGCACTTGGGAAGCAAGCTTTAACATTCGTCGCTTCCCTTGTGCCTTGCGTCTCGGACTAAGTCCTGGTTGTATATGTTCGCGGATTAATATACTTCTAATTAGATTGGATTCCTATCGGCGCTGATTTTATGATGGAGGTTGGGTCTTTTTCTGGCAGCGCCAATACTGCAAGTCTACTGTTGCATCTTCCCCGAAGGTCATGGGTTCGAATCCCCGCCTGGTCTGACTTAAGTGTAGCAGCACGTCATGGTGAAGCTTTGTCGTGCGGGGGCATGTGCTTATAGTGTGGATCGTGTTCGTGGATCAATATACTTCTCATTAGGCAGGTCCGACTCCTATTGGCGCTGGTTCAATGGTGAAGGTTATGTCTTTGTCTGTATACTGACTGATCAGTCCAGACGAATACTACTTCAAAGGACCGTCTCCTCCAGGTGATTGTTTCCATGCCATCTGAGCCCTGCAGGCGACGTCTCACAAGTACCTTACTGCCATGAACACAGTTTTCCCCCTTCCTAATCATAAGCTACTAGCTCAATGATATTTGGTATGAAGGAGTATTGAAGACGCACCCAAATATGCACTAACGTCAATCATTTCTTAACAGACCACACTAATGCACACCCTACCTTTTCACAGATGAAGGCCCAATCGTAAGTCCACTGAACGGATGTACGGAAGCATTGCGTATCACACATCTCCAAAGTTTTGATGCGTTGGCTTTGCTGTAGCGTCCGACTAGAATTACCTGCGCCTTCATCGACAGCCATGATGGATGCAAAGCACTCAAGCTGCAACATCGTTGGGCGCAAGATCATGTCGCAAATTATCCAGGATATATACTTTTAGCAAAGACATTCGGCCCGCCCAGTGATCCCTTCCGCCCCGCTCGTCTCAACGTCATACATTGGATTTATGCGGACTGGATGCTAGACCCGCATACACTTCTGATCATCTGACCAGTGTGGCGATACCGGCCAGATATCTGTGTTTGGCCCGGCATGAGGCACGAAGCGTGCGTAAAAGCGGCAAGAATACTGTCGGCCGAGGCTAGGATGGAATTAGCTCTAGAATGAGATATCCCTGGGCACATCATATTCTATGGGCCGCTTATTTAGTCCGCTTGGCACTAAATTCCATACAGGCCGCGCAAAGAACTTCGCAGTAGTACAGCGTACATAGTACACGGCCAATGTGCTGCTCACTGCCATACGAAGCGGGCTGATACAGAGAGGCTATCTCTAAGCGCAGCTGCAGCTGGAACAGCGCAGTCGATCAGGATCACCACGACTATCATGGCCATGCCCCCTCGTTTGTCAAATGCAATGTAATAAGGTGCAAGAGCTGCAGAGAGAGAGAGAACCATGGGACGGTTGTCCTCGGATGCAGCCAATTTCGAAGGATTACCCCTTGCGCACCATGGCGGCATTGAGGATCGTGATCAGGTCATCAGACGCACAGCGAGAAGCTTCGTGCGCGTCATCTGTGTGCATGAAACGACCGTGCGAACTTCCTTACATTGTACGTGGTATGGTGTACGGAGTATGCACATTGCATGCCTGAAGCACTACCAGGGTACGGAGTACTTTCTCGGGATGATACACACCCCCACCATTACATCTGCAGCTTGCCGTTCCCGAGCAGCCAAACGCCTCAGCAAAGGCCACATGGCTTCCAGGCATCTCGCCTGGAGCCGTCGCGTTGGGATCTAAACCCAACCCAACCCACCCAGTCGCTCTGCCCGCACCGGTTGTTCCTTATGGGGCCGAAGGGAAATAAGTAAAGGTAGGTTGGTCGTCTTAGCCGAAGCTTGTGGTTGCGCGATACGCGACCTGCGATACATTGTGCGAGATCCAGGTCCTGATCTGTACCTCTAGTCTGCTTAAAATACCACTTCAAGATCTGCTCCGATGTACGGAGTACAAGTTATCCATCGAGCAGTAGCGACACATTACTACTGTGGCGAAATGTAGCCATCTGGTTAGACTCCAGCCGCTCCTGTCAGTATCAATGCGGTGTGACTCGAACAGTGGGGTGGAACATTCAGGCATGCATCCTGCATTGGTGGCGGCCGCTACTCGCATCCTTTTCACTAGCGCAGCCTGGGCTGATGGGGAAAACTTACGGAGTACGATTCGACTGGATACGATATTGGAGGTTTGCCTCGACTGATCGATGCAACTGTTCCAATTCAGCAAGAATAGCCGTTAGTATCTCAACGTGTATCTCCGTGACCTGAGGAGGTATTATTGATGGTGCTGCGGCTCGTCTCCTAAATATGCGATACCATCACCTTCGCTGCAAGGAGCAGCCCTTATTCATCCCGTTCCACGCTAGAGTGCAACCATGTTGTGCAGCACGTTTGACAGATCTGCACCTCACCCTTGATGAGGAAGCCTCAATGCACGCTCGTCTGGCTGCCCAAAGCTGACCAAATCCCACACTTTTATATTCGTGTTATCAAAATTTGCGTTTGATGTACAAATGTTGGAACCCTTTGAGACGGTCACTGAACCACATGACCACTGCGACTAATCCAAGCCAGGACCACGTTGCCATGCGCCAGCTGACTACTGCACACCGCTGTTGTTGAGACATGGAAATTACGAGCGGCAAAGCTGGTGGACTCAGAGTTCGGCATCAGCTTGGAGAATTATATTGAAGCCAATCACGGGCGTTATGGTGCGCTATACCGGGAAGTGCCTCCCTACCTTCTCCACTATTCGCGTGTGGGATGACGCCCGAGTCAAGGCTCGACAGGGGCATACCTTGACGGGAGGTATTCGTCCCGAACCGTAAAATGTGTAGTACTCTATATACCACAGCTGGATATTTGCACAATTCAACGTCGCAACACCGCATCGGTCAATGCGAACTTGGGCGATCACGGCGTTAGCTTTTCCCAAGCTTTCCGAACATACCCATGTTGTTTTCTGATGTACATGGTTACAGTGGGAGGCAGCAAAGGGAAGCAGTTCAGATATGGTCTACAAGCAGTTGGGTGAGCGAAAGGTATAGTCGGTTGACAAAACGTCCACGCGTTGGAGGCTCCATTCTACCCCAGTCCCTAAGTACCAACAGCCAAAGATGCTGGCTGAAAGGGATCATCAGAGTTGGGGGCGACGGCGTGGGTCGATCATCGCGTGGCATGTCCAGGATAATGGAACCTAGGTTCATTTGCAAGCTATTACCGTTTCAGGTGAGAGATTGCTGTTTCTACACAACTTCTCTTCGTCGTCCTTTTTGATGCGTATCTTTTGCGCGGTAGGTATGGTCCCATTCGCATTCTCCGCGACATTGGCATCCTTCCCAAGCGAATGCGCTTTGACCATGGAAGGCCGCACTGGAGAGAAAACGCAATCGGAAAGGGTGAGTGGGACGGGACTCCGACAGGACCCGCCCCAAATCCACCTGGCGAGCTAGCGAAAGGAACATAATTGTTAGACTCGGCGAGCTGATCCAATTGGAGGCGCCCCAAGGCGGGCTGAGCCTTCGTGCATCAGGCCCAAATTGACCTTGCAGCGGGTTCGGGCTCGAGAGTGATGCCACTTTAAGCTAGCGCCAACGGTATTCAATACCTTACTCCTAGCGCCTCATATGCTTTGCTTGTACGTACAGTAGCGCCATGAGCAGGGTTGTTGGAACGGGGGAAGTCGCAGCAAGCTGTACTCTGTAGTGTAGTCGCAGTATCTCATTAGGCCGTTTGAAAGAAGTTATCGAAATTAAAGAATGCGCGATGATCAATCCTTCTACGGCTGCACCATAATAAACATGATCGAAGGCTGTATGGAGTAAGTAAGCCAGCAGATGATTAATTATACGACCGCCCCTCATTCATCCATCAGCACTTGGACGCCGTATTCCATCCTCATTTCCCCAACCAACACATTCCGACTTTGCCCTCCATGTTGGGTGTATTGCGTCTTCTCTGACATTGTCACGCAAGCACACGAATTACATCCGACATGACAATTCGGGAGACTGCCGCCAGACATTTATTCATCGAACCCCTCCTCCCCTTGTGATACACCACACACACGCTCACCTAATCGTCTAGCCACGTCCTTGTCCCAAAGTCTATTTGGCTGAGGCAGAAAGCAAGCCTTGGAGGAAGCTAGCAAGCGAGACATTCTCAAGTCAGGAAGAGGATAGCAGCGCCAAGTCCTGACCTTGCTCTCCATGTGGCGGGCGTAGCGGGCAGAATCTTACACTAAAAGTATCGGTCGGGCTGCAACACTAGCCAAGCGCGGTACCGTATCGCTCCTTCAAGCCCAAGCACTGCCCAGCCGAGGGATCCTAGAGGGACTAAGACGGTGCTCACGGGTCAGAGTTGAGATTGTCCACTGGTGGAGAGATTGATAGGATTGGAGGTGGAAAGGAAAGGAAGAAGAGATTGGACTAGGAAGTCAGGACGGTGCCTCAGCCAGTCAGCACTCAGCAGGCATGAATGCGATCAGCACAAGAAGTATTCTCGTCCTTCGTCCTGGTTTCCGTCGGAATTAAAAAACAGTGCCGCTCCCGCCTGCCAAAGCTTCCCAAAGACCGGCTTTGCTCACCAGACAAGGGACCTAAGTACCCGCGAACCCTCCAGCTGGGTCCGTTCCCTCCCTGTCCCAACTTCAATCACACAATCGTTGGATCAGGACAGTATCACATTTGCCCTTCTCCTCCACCATCCCAATTACAAACACTCCAACATTCGCCTGCAGAATATCGCTCCTTCCCAGCTTTCCTTTCACTTTCTCAAACACCAACCAACAACCATCCCCGCTATCCGGCTCTTGCCGTTGTGATAATCCCCCTTGGTAGCATAACCCTTCCCAAGCATCCAGTCGCGCCTTCAAACGAGGCTCAGAGGTACTCCTCCGTCCCGCCCGCTTTTCGCCTTCATATCACGAACAGCCGTTGACTGTCCGCCTGTCGTCGTGTCGCCGCTTGGCCACCACCACAAACTCTATTTCCCCTCGGAATAGGTCATTCCAAGCGACAACCCTACCACCCACACCGTCTCTTGACTTTGCATACCTCGGACCATGAGAGTGGGAGCAAGTCATTGTTAAGCAGTACAGTCAGAAACACCAATCCTTCACCTCCGCCAATGTCCAGCGATCCCAATAAACAAGGACAGTATCCGCCTCCGCAGTGGGACACTACACCGCACAGAGGCGCTCCCTATCCAGCTCAACCTCCATACCCAGTCCAACATCCGAACAGTTACAGAGTAAGCATCTCCGCAGGCTCATTGTCGCCCTGTCGCCCTGGCTAATGATTCTGCTAGGGTCCTCCTCCACAAGCATACGGAAGCTCTCCGTCAACGCCTGGCGAAATGGTCACTCTACCTCCACCTCCGCATCAGCAACACCCGCATCCTGGCATGTACCCACCACATGATATGTACGGTCAATATCCGCCTGATCCGCGGGGACCTCCACCGCCTCATATGCAATACCAGTCTCAGCCAGCGCCAAGGCAGCGGACCGCCATTGCGTGCCGTTACTGCAGACGGCGCAAGGTACGTTTGACAGCGGACATCATGTGTTGTCGACACTGACCTCGGACCGACGACCAGATTCGTTGCTCGGGATTCGAAGCCTCCGATGATGGGCGTTGTACCAATTGCCAACGTTTCCAGCAAGAATGCATCTTCACGCCCGTATCCTCTCAAGCTCAAGCTTTTGTACCGGCGCACACCGCATACCCTCACCTCCGTAACACTGGGGCCATGCCTCGTCAACCAGGTGGGCGGCCAATATACCCCCAGCAAGGTCAGCCTGCCATCTACGGTGCGCACGGGCAGCCGCTGGGTCCTCCAATGGCCCATGATCCCAATTACGGGCCGCCTCCCCCTCACGGATACCCAATGCCACCTCCGGGGCCATACCAGGGCGGTCCCGTCTACGATGACCGAGGTCCTCCACAGCCTCCTCATGCTCAAGATAAAGTGAGTCTCAAGCGTCTCCGTTCGGACGAGTCTTTCCAGCCTGCTCCTCCCCCACCTGCACCTCCCGAAGAATTCTCCTCACATCCCTACCAGGGTCACCCTCCGGCCCCTTCTGGTCGTCGTGGCTCCGGTGGTGGGTACGAGTACCCAGACCCCACTGGTTTAGTCCCCGTCTCACCTGCGTCTTCTGCGACTTCTTTTCAATCAGCGCCTTACCCGCCACAGGGTCAACCATATTATCCTCCTCATCCGCAGCCACAGCAACAACAGCCGCCGCAGCAGCAAGCGCCGTCGGCCCGTCGTACCTCGCCGCAGTCCGCGTACTCGTACGATCAGCGTGGTTCGGGCTCGCCTCATGGGAGTACCTCGTCTGCCTCGGGATTCACCTACCCAAGCGGTCTCCATCCGCCCCAGGTCCTGCCGCCAAGAGATCAGGGTCGCACACCTCCCCCCGCACAAGGACAGAGCCGTGAGGGAAGTGGGAATGGGAGTGCACAGCGAAGTGGCATGGCTGTCAGAGATCTGCTCGGCCCCGGAGGACAGGCGGACTCGGGAGGAAGGTCGAGTGCAGACAGCGACATGCTGAGGGCTTTGAACAAGAAGGGCCCAAATTAAGCCCTACATGGATTACGAGAGGCGGTCGTTTTGTTTGTCGAAGTACCGATAGACACACAATTTTCTCCGCTGGTCGGAGTACATCACCTCTCGGCTCTCGTATACCCTATCAACATTTGAGATTGCGGCTCGACACACGTACATTAATGCTCAGACATTCAGACTCCCGAAATATGCAACAATCGGACAACCACGGGGCGGCAAAACTTCCAGGCATTTACCTTCAGCGAGCGGCGTTCTACAGTTCTGGGATTTTTCCTTTCAGCAAATTGCACACTTTTGTCAACATCAGCTAACCAATGTACTTCTACCATTCTTATCGACTTATCGGTTGACTTTGTGATTCGCGTGCGAGAACATTGCCAAGGGCTTAGATGGTGGGTGGGGACCAGGCAATCTATCTAGGCAACTAGATGGATGAGGTCAAGTTGCGGGAGCGAATGGCGGCATTATTTCATCTGTTCTGTTTCAACCACCATGAGCAGAATTGGTGAGAAAGGTAGATAGTTGTGCGCAAGCTAATTCAGTACTCGAGTACACTTTTGGAGACCGGTTCAATGTGCACGCGGTTTTGTTGTTGTAGGCATCATGTTTTTATATATGCCATGGCCTAGGTATTGTATCGCCTACTACGTACATGCGATCTATCATCATCTTTTCATTCCCTCCACATCTACTTTATTCCACATCCCACACACATCTCTCAACCTGCTCGAAGATCTTTCGCAAACCTCCGAACCCAACGCCGTTCTCTATGCCAATCGCGACCACCATTCCATTTATCCAACACCTTCATCCCCCTACTTAACAACCAAAACTACCGCGCCTGACATCTCCATCAGGTCATCCTATCAGGCACGTCGGTACTAGAGTGGCAACGCCCTTATACTCAGGTATCTAACATGTACCATATCCATGCCCCTTCGACATACACTACCAACGATAAGCAACGGGCATGCATGCCGTCATATATAACATACGCACGCTTGACACGTCGTCTGTCTATGAAGCAAAACATAGCAAAGCGAAGCGATGCGGATTGGGGTATGGCTATGGGTATGGGGTATGGGGTATAGCTATGGTTTTGTAAGGTAAGGTGGGATTGATAGAGATGTATATAAACAAACAGTTCTTTACAAAATAAAATACTCGCTCCGAGGCGTTGGTGGGGGAAAAGGGTGGTGAGAGAAAAGGGTGGGGAGTGGTAAGTTGTGTTTGTGGGCCCGTTGGAAGGGTAGAGGTGGGAAGGGAAAGGGGAGGTGGAAGGTGGAAGGTGGAAGGTGGAAGGTGGAATGTGGAAGGTGGAAGGTGGAAGGGAAGGTGGAAGGGTTGATCTGTACACCCTATTCCATATCGTGGGTGCGTGGTGCGTGGCAGGCATCCGTCAGAAATGCTGAGGGTTCACCCGGGGTTCTTGAACACCAAAAAATAGATGTACTTATCGTTCATAGAATATCAGGAGCTTTCTGTCAACTCCGTGTAGGATCAACGTTGATGATGAAGGGTGCTAAGATCTAGGTACGCCTATAGGCTATATGACATGTATCTTCGTCGTGGAACGCGATGTTAGAAGGGTGAAGGGGTAAGTAATTCCGTAGTCAGAAATTTGATGGTTCTTGCCAAGAAATGACGGATGCCAGACATGCCACGATAGATATGGGATACGAACCAATTTCTGTGGAGGCTGACTGCGTTCTCGTTCTACTTCAGTCTCAATTCGTAGTTGACTCGTATTCAGCTGACTATGCTGCGGACTTGATGACTGAATGCAATTTCCAGCTCTATAGCCGTGCGACTGAGGCGGCTTACATGTAAGACAAAGATTACTACCTTCGTTAAACGAGTCCTACTAAATAGCTAAGTAAAGTTTTTTTTATGGCGGTGAGAGTGATATCTAGAATTAATGTATCGTCGGGTGGCTGGGGTCTCTAACTTGCCTATCCACGAGAAAGATCTATAAAAGAGGAAGGGTATCCCCCATTTCTCTTACAACTCAACCACTTCAATTCACCAGACTTACCAGAATTTATCCCCTATACACAAGGTATGCCTCCTCTCTTTAGGTTCTCTCTTCTTCTTCTAATGCATATACTCACGAGTGACTCCCCTTGGATAAAGTCCAACTCGAAGATGCAACTCACCAAGTCATCCCTCGCTTTTCTTCTACCATTCCTGGTTTCAAGCGCCTACGCCCAGTGCAATTGCATCCACAACGGCGACGCTGGAAGGTGGAACGATTCCGACGCGCCCAACGACAGGATTGCGGCAATTTGCTCTGGCGGCGAGGGCTGCTACCAGGCTCAAGATGGCCGCATGTGCGTCCGTGGCGACTTGAATCAGTGCGGTTGTGCTGTCTCCGCTGCCTCCCAGTGGCAGAGCTGGCACGGAAATTGGTTTCTTTGGTCGGACATCACCTGTGGTGGTCTGTATATCACCATCACATAAGCGAAGATCGTCGCGAGGACAGGTTGAACGGAGGAAAGTCGGTAGGAGAGGCCGGTTGCGTTGCTGGAAGGAGTAGTGACTGTTATAAGACTTATTCCATTGATGTATTTGAATGAACGAAAACCGCCGTCACAATGCTGAGACTCCATTCGCTGGCTTCGGCTCCCCCCCTGTCCTGACTGCATGATCTGCCCTCGATGCGCGAAGTCACCAGATCACTGCTTTGCCCCTGAAGCCTCACCCTGCTCTTAAAGCCTTCCAACTAATGTTGTCGCAGATTCCAAGGGTCGGCGGAGCAACGGCCAAACCATGGGTGACGAAGGGCCACGGGGGCACGAAGGTTCAGAGCGGCAGAATCAAGCGCATCGAGGCCTTTGAGCTCGTCCTGAGAATGAAGCCATCTCCGTTTAAGCTTCACCTCGACTTTACCAAAAATCGACAGGCCTGTGAGAGCCTCGTTACAGAAGTAATTGTCCGAGATCAACGTATGTATAAAGTGGAGGCCCGAATCTTTTTTATGCGCTGATCAATACTTAGACGTTCTGGCAAATCTTCGAACCTTAAATGGTCCGAGACATTACTATCAGAGGCAAAGCAACACGTGGCTTTGGCATAGAGAACATGCAAAAGATACCCGAGAGGTTCGGTCTCGTGGTTTATTTGGAGGTGGAGGTGAGGTGGAGGTGGGATCTTTGGGCGGATGTTGGGTTTTATGGATTGGGATTGGAATTGGGATTTGGGGTTGAAATTGGATATGGATATAGATTGGAATTTGGAATTGGAAGTGGGATATAGATATGGATATTCTATGGATTTAGGAGTTGGGAATTAGGAATCGGAATTGGAATTTGGTAGGGTGTAGTGTGTAGTGTGTAGTGACTATTCTCCTGTACACAGACTGGAAATCCGACACTCGACCCTCTCTATCGCTTTCCATCGCTTCCCATCACGCATCCTGTATCTCTCCTCTCATCCGTGGCAATTCAGGCTCCCCATCTCATCTCATCTCCTCTCCTCTCAGAACCTTTTCATCAAGCGTAAAGTCATACGATATTGCGCATTAGTGGATATATAGATGATGGAGACGGATGCTATTCGAAGAGATTGGAAAAAAAAACAAGCTGCCTGTGAGCGATTTCGTCTTTGGTGGAATGGGGTATGGGATGGGAAATCAATCGCTGCTTCGACTGATGATGAGCAATAGATATATGGGGTTGATCGTCAAGTCAAGGGAGCGAGGATTATATTGGGAAGCATACTTCATTGAATTCCACAGTGTGTGCGCACGCTACGCTAAATTAAACGAAATTGATTTGTCGTATCCTATGCCTCACCTGATATTGCCCCCTTATGGGCATATGCACGTTCATATCCAGGTAGGCAAGATACCATTGTCTTCATAGTCGCATCGTATGTATCGCTCGCAGTAAACACTTCTCGTGCTGTCGATGACGCCCGCTCCATATTCAAGAGATCTTTCGTGCCCTTTCGTTCCACAAAAGGAGTCCTGGAAGGAGCAAGCTTTGCTAAAGTACTGGAGTATTCCGATCCAATGCTTGCTGTGTAAGATGATGATGATGAATCTTGATCCGTAATTCGTGATTTGAGAAACATGCTGAAAATAAGGCCGTGGGGAAAGCAATGAGAAATGGTGTTTGTTGGTGTTGATTGTTTCGAAAATTCGTTCGCATTTTTGTCGAGTATGTAGAAGCTGGGTGCGTCAGAGTGTCAAAGCGGCCATGTCCCTCTCCGCCTGTTGTTGTGCCAAAGCGTGCTCAACTCCTCCTTTGAGCAGATGGTCCAGAATTTTCAGCTCGATGCTACCCATCTTTTCCATGGTCTGCGTTTCCATATCCAGGCGAGCGGTGATGTTGCGGAGGTGGCCAAATGGGAAACCAGTTTGCTCGACTTCGGGGTTATAGGCGATTATTTGAGCGTACAACTGTTGATACGGCGAGTAAAATTAGTGTGGGATGAGGTAGAAAGGCGTCAATGAGTGCAGGTTTGGAGAGATCAGAAAATGGTGGGAAAGAGAGAAGAATGAGAAAGGGGGGAGAGTACTGACCTCAATCACGTCTTCTTCGATTCTCATCTTACGCCCCAACACTTCAAAGGGCCAATACTGCAATACAGGACTCAGCAAGAAGTGATGCTTGGCGTACTCGCACGCCTCATACAACTGCCAGCGCTGATTCTCCGAGAACCCTGCCGCGTTCAATCCGGCGGATAGCAAATCCTTCAACAGATTCTCCGTAAGACCTTCGGCGCTCCTGCTTCCTGGGTTAAGATCTGTAACAATACCATGGGTAATAGCACTACTGCTGTACCTCTCAATGCCCGGATTTCTGTCGGAAGAGCCATGGCTCAGAGCAGTGGCAAAGCTCACGGAAGAGTCACCGCGACTATGATTATTACGGCCATGTTGCTTGCGGATATTGATGGAGAGGATGTGGAGCATCTGACGGGCAGCATTGAAAATAAGGTCGCGCTGTTGCAGCGTGTAATTTTCGACCGAGTGCCAAGGAAATTTGGCGAGGAGCGAAATCATGGATTCATAGCATCGCTGAGGGGAGCGCTGGGTGTAATTGGACTTTGAGAAGTATCAGCCAACCGGCATCAATTATCGATGGATGATTGACGCTTGAGATGGAGATTGAGATGAATAAAAGGCAATACTTACACGATGAGGCTGTTCAGCGTGCTTCACTAGCAAGCCCAGCTCTTCCGCACTCACGAAGCTCTTGAACCCCGAACTCCATTCTTCTTCAGGCTGCATGACAGTGGGCTTCCCGTTCACCCACTTAACATCCTTTGCCTTTGGAAAAAGCGTAGCCAATAACTCATTCTGGCTACTCATATTGACATCCACCACGCGGTCTGAGATCCGAATAAGGCCTCGCTGACGCAGGTTGATGCTATTGCAAGTGGCGCGGGCATCGAGGGATGAGAGGAACTCGACGAAGCAGTCCATCGTTTTGCCGGAGGAACGGTCCATGATGACGTGAATGGCTGGGCCAAGGTTGGCTGTAATGAGTTTCGCATGATGGCCTAGGAAGGAGGCGACGAGGTCTTTGGTGATGTCGTAAGGAATCTGTAGCAGAAGACCCTGTTAGCACAACACTCGATTCGGAATTGTAGCACAGAACCAGAGCCATTCCGACAAAGCTAATATAAAGTGTCTTTTGTCCTTCTCGCTACTCATAAATGAAAGTAGAGCGGACAGCATGCAGGTACTGAATAGGCATGACGAATTACGTGAGTCAGAGAGCTATACCGATCACCCCGTAGAAGAAAAAGGCTCTCGTTAAGAGATACTCACATTTCCAATTTTCAGTACGCCCCACTCTACTGGTTTCATATCCCTTGCAACCTCCGCAAACGGGAGATTCTCCGCAGCTCTAAGTGCCTCGTAGGTAGGCGGAAAATTGCGAGCCAGATTTTGGAAGGCGATGGTGGGCACCTCCTTGGCGTGATGTGGGCACATATCATCTGAGCCATCGCGATAATGCAAGATAGGAAGGTCTGGCTTGACCATGTCTTGTGGGATGCCAAAGCGGCTCTGCCAATCGTATGTATTTTGAAGGACCTGAGTGGGCGTGCGAGTTGAGCGATTATGGCTCTCGGGCAATGATTGAAATGGTGCACGAGTACCACGGACTGGGTACTGAGGCAACGCCTGGCTCGATGTAGGGACTTGGCCATATTGGTTTCCCATGTGGGCTGCATTTGGTGCTGGGATTCTACGATCTCCAAAGGCCTGAGGTGGATTAGATGTTCCGTGCATCGGGTTTTGAACGGAGGCCTGAGACGAGGATGGTGCTCTGCCATAAGGAGTTCCAAAATAGACCTCACTCGGCACAGGATAACTTCGAGCTTGGTTCTGTGGAAATGTATGAGGAACATCAGGGGTTCCACGATTCTGGTACCCACGGAAGGCCTGATTCGGTATAGGTGTTCCGCCGACTTGCGGGATACCGTAGGTTTCGAACTCTCTAGAGCGAGCGAGCACGGCTGCAAAGCGATTAGGCGCAGGTGCACGTGCGCCTACATTTTTGTAAGAAAGTGGATGAGACGTATGATGTTTCCACGAGTAGCCAGGTTGATTAATCATACCTTGAGTTACATACGCGTAGCGAGAGTCAGGAGCATCATAAGCACTGCTGGATTCTGCGCCAGTAGTAGAAGACCCTGCAGGGCCTACAGCACACTGCGGGAAGCCAGACTGCATGGAGTGGGGGCCAGCGTAGAATGTTTGTGGGGGGCTACTATAAGCGGTTTGTGTTATGCCGGCAGTCGCAGTCCACCGAGCGATGGAGCGCAGAGGCTGTTGTGGGAGCTCCGTAGGCCACTGGAAGTGAGCGTCTTGCCAGTAGGGGCGATGTACGTCTTGTGGTGTTTCATAGGCAGGTGGTTCAAATTTAGCATAATCGACTTGATGGGGCGTGGCATTAGATTGCTGATGCCCAGAGCCAGGGTGCATCGTCGAAGATGGCGGCCCCGATGGTATCCTTGGATTTTGCTGTGTCTGGATAGGTTCTATCACTGAAGAAGGCGGAACGTAGTCCTCCCAACCAGACCGCTCAAACATGCGGGGGCGGCCGAAGTTGACTGGGAGCTGCTGATTCTCAGACTGCACTTGTGTAGCATAGGGTGAGGCGGAGACTTTGGAATATTGGGTATGATTCGCGGAATTCGCGTCAGGGCCCACACCCAAGTCGTCCATCAAGTGATAGAGGCTAGGCTCCATATTGTCATTACTCTCAGCTGTAAGTGTGGCTTGCGAAGAAGAACGGTTCTCTTGAGATAACGAGGGATGCTCGCTAGCAGCGCGACGTTTATCATGTTCGTTTTTTCCGAGCGATGGAATGCCAGTTGTAACGGCTGTGATTTTAACTTCATTGTTGTGGCCGGCCGGGTGCTCTTCCCTAAGTATTCTGCCATCTAATCCGCTAGCGCCACTGCTTTCATTTCCTGCCAGTGGCGTACTAGAAGCATGGATCCCTGGAAGATATGATTTTCGATCCTTTGGATCCGACGAGCCTCTCGAACCAGAAGGCTGACTTCGGTTCGGCGCAGGAGTATGCTTCTGTGCCCCCATTTGACCAACCCTACCAGTCTCATCGGAGGCAAGATTCTGACCAATTTCATGTTGAGCCATGGCAGTCGAAGCTGGACTCCGAGGCTGGGTGTGTACGTCCGGGATAGAGTCTGTATGACCGGTAGGTTGAATACCCATTGCCTCGGCCATTGCATTGCGCCCCTCAAATCCCCCAAGGGACGTGAAGTCTGCATAACCACCTATGCGTCTGAATCGACGCATGAAGTGTTCCTCTCGAGGATCAGCTGAATTGCCACCGAATGGATCTTCTTTCATCATAACTGCTGCCTCTGGTGTACGCGGAAACGTGACCTTGCGAATGCCATGTCCCACAGGGGCAGTCATGAATGAGACAAGATCCTCAATGTCTTTGAGCGCGTGATCACGTACTGCACCCACGCTACGGATGCGTCCTCCGCTCTTAGTCAATTTCTGCTCGTCTGAGCCCACCCATTCCCATCCTTCCAAGAAAACTCGGTTATAGAAGTATCGACGTATGACAGCTGGGCGTTCGGTTATGCCACGAGGGAGCTCGCCCATGCCACCCTCGAGTTCGCAGACAACCTTATGCAGTCTACCAAGCCACAGTGGCTCGGGGACAAGTCTGTCAGGATTGTTAACATCTAGCATGATCTATCACCCTGAGGATATATTTTACTTACTCGTGAGCAAGGTGCTCTTCGAGGACGATCCTCTCCGGTGTGGGAGCCCTGTTATTTACTGCCCAGATGAGTGGGTCTGGTCTGAAATGTGCAGGAAGATCCATCTTCTTCCTTGTCTCTTCTAAGTCTCGAAGGAACGATATATGACTGTGATGCTTCGAAGAAGTTTGCTCAATTTGCTTGCCGGTGATAAAGCCTGGTATAGTAGCTTGCCAACGATCATCTGGCTGCTTGAAAATCGGTGGAGTGGGATCAAGCCATCGTTCGTCAAATACAGTGTTATTCCATTCCCTGATTCCCCTCTCGGTCTCAAGCTCTTCGAAAGACTTGACTTGATGCTCGCTCATTGTAGGGACGTCGCCATCGAAAGTGCTCACAGGTACGCCTTCACAGGGGTGAATCTCAGCCTCTGAGCTAAGATGGCTCTCCTTGCCTTCACTTTGCTTAGACATTGTCCGAGTCATTGCATCTGTTGCAGGTTCTAGGCCATTATCTGCAGCATACGTTTTCTTTGCAGCATCACTTTCGGCTTCAGCGACATTCATTATGGTATAAACGCCTCCAGCGGAAGCGTCTTGCAACTTGGAGCGATCGGCGAATGCTGCATACGCTGTGAGGTCTGATCGAGGGGTAAAAGTGAGTCCTTTGTAGACTGGGACGAAAGCGGACGGCTTCAACCCCTCGTCGGAGTCTGGTGAGGAAGCCATGGTCTAGGATCTCAGGAGTCAGTGAGTGTTGGAGGTGGTAGGCACATGTTTTACCTTCACATTGACGGACAGCACGGCCGTAGTGGCGTGTCCCGCAGTGATGTGTTGAAGATGTAGCTCATTTGGAGAAATCGGTGGCGAGAAGAGTTGTGGTGGTGGTGAATAGCGAAGATCACCAGCTCCCGGTTTTCCAGGACGGAAACGCTGTGAGGGATAATCAGGCTCCCAGAAAGGCTTGTGACCTTCGAAATTTGTAAGTGAACTAGCATTTGATGGCAGAGGCTCTTGTCCAGAAAGTGGAGCAGCAGGTGGGGAAGGGGCAGGAGGTGAAGCAGAAGGAGGTGAATTTGCGTCTTCGGCGAGTCCTGTAGAGTCTTTCTCTTTAGACCTTGTCTTCCTTCTACGTGAACGAGGCGCCCTACTGTTCACTATGGTATGATGCTCCATTGCAAGTCGTGGTACTGGACGCCGCAACAAGATCCAGATCTAGCCCTCGTAGACTGAGCTTGCCGTGCTGAAAATAATAAGATTGACGACTATCTAAGTAATTTCCGTACTTATGTGACCGGACACATGCGAGGAACGGTAATGATAGCACATCTGGTAATCTCAGGTCAGCATTGAAGTACGTCTTCACCAATCGTGGAGGCAAACGTGACTGGTTGAATCTCATCGCTTCCAGAGGGACGGGCAAGGCCAAAGCTTACCCAAAGCACTGCATTGAAGTACTACGCACAAGATGATCTTATGGGCTACAAACTTCGATGCCAATTAGCGACCTTCTTTGTCGAGCCTTGATGTGGGCAGTAAGGGGTGTGTACGCAGATGCCACAGGGACTCCAAGGACAATCCTTTAAGCCAGAGGGAGGGGGCCACTGGAGAGGTATGTACATATCATGACCAGCGAGTGAAAACCCATAGAGGGCAGATTGTAGATTTCGTACTCACATAGACAACATAGCGGGCTGCGAAACCTCACTCGGGCGCACGAACTGCTGAACTTGACCGGCTGTTGCAGTTATGCCGGTAAGACACACTGAGCTATCACCAGCTTTGACTCCGCGCGACGGGCGCCGTTACGGAGATTAAGGGTGCGATATGGTCGCGTTGAATTGGATGCTGAGGAGTGTTGAAAGGGTCAGAGTGTGTATGGCTTCACTTGGTAAACAACGCTAATCTTAACTTACTGAACCCCTTCAGAATTTGAAATGGCAGCCTTTCCCATGATATGGCAACAGTACATATCCTCGGTGAGCTGAGCTGGAGGCTATTTCGCATGTATCGCGGATCACCGCTCTGGCAAAATATTTATTCCCATGCTACATTGAGCTTCAACGAGTAGGAATTTCGTCAAGCTCTACCATATTCCATTTTCGGTATGGCTGGCAGTCCGAGCTGTTGTGTGTGGAACACCGGAATCAAATACTGTCCGTGGCCCAAGATTACCATCACAACTGCTGAGGTCCCCAGTCACCCAGTATCAAGGTTATCATTTTTTAGTGCACGTTGGGGCTTGCCCTCTGCTTCCTCCGCCCACAGGCCCAACGTCCTAGAGGTGCCGAAAAACCATGCAAGGAAGGGATGGTGAATGAAGATTAGATATCTTCCTCTCATCGCGTGGTAACATCCCACTTGGCGTGTACCAGCTGTTGTCCTGGCAGGCGTCCCATTGTTGTTGTATTCTCACCAACGTACAATGGCCGGCATATGTTGGAGAGGTCCTGGTAAATATTTTTCACATTTATTGCTTTGTTCCTCACCACTTTCAATAGCGAGGTCATGACACCATGGTATGGAAGCTCAGGCTGTGAAGGACGAGATCAAACAGAAGGCACTGTACGTTTTGAGGTTGTTCTTCTTCAATCCTTCGAAGTCTCAACGCCGCTAACGATGTCAAGACTCGGACGACGGCAGGCCTACAAGCACTGATGTATGTGAGAGAGACTGGGAATTTCTGGGAATGAACGAACATCACAGTACTGTGATGGGAGAAACGATTGGGTCATAAGGCAGGCAATATCAAGGCAATGCGAGGCAAGAATAGCAGACAAGAGAGCGCCAGTGCAGAAAGATCCTGGCAAGCTCATTGGCACGACTGACGATAGGACTTCACAAGTATCGACTAGAAGAATCAGCAAGAAATCTTGCGTTTTCGAGCCAATATTCTAAGCGTCCGAACGTTTATCCGAGGGCTCGTTGATCGAAGAGTCAACGGCCTAGAAAGACATTAGCATGGCTGGTGCTGTGATGTGGACTACTAGTGAAGTGTGCTTGGTAAGACGCCTCGATTGGGCAATTGGATCCAGGACTTCATCCCCAGCATCCAGTGCCTCGAGGCTGGTGGGCTTGCAGTCTGCTCTTGGTCTCATTGTAGCCTATGACAAGTGGTTGTCTATACACAATAGGAATGCTAGTCGAACTATGGCAATCCATTAGCTACACCCATGTGAATATGAGAGCGGAAACAAACCGGAGTCAGAAACGACTCTGCGACGAATCTCGCTCGTGCGTTCAGCTAGATTTACGGTCAGCTTACCGGATACCAATGGCGAGAAGCATTTGATATGAGTCTTGAGACGCGCTAGATGCTGGTCGACCTACGAATAGTTTCATCTCCGAAATTTCTTTGTCAACCTCCTCCATGAACTGTATAATGAAGTCCACCAACTTATGCTTTAGCATCTCTTCCGTATGGGTGTTCGTGATCAGGAAAGAAATGTCGTAGCCCTGTTGACAGATTTGAGTGACCTTCAGTCTGCGTTATATTGCATAGACTTTGACATACCTTCACAGGTTTCCTCCGGAGAATAAAGAATGCTTCAGCTCTCTGCGTCAAAAATCTTGTGAACTTGTGCACGAGTATGTTCTCTATCTCGTCCGCTTGCTTGATCCTTATGCTGACCCGTACGCTGTTGACGCTCGGCTCTATAAAGACCTTCTCGTTTTCGTTGCGGGAGACAGTGAGTGGGTTGAGGAGAACTTCTGGGGAGCTGGCGGCCTCGATCTCTGGAACGTTGTGTCGTTCTGATGTCTGTGATGCGAAGTTTGACAGGGACAGGGCGGCGGTCAGTGAGGAGCGGACACACAGGAGATAAGGCCGCAGAGACTGAGACTGGGGCATTGCATTAGCTGGGTAGATAGAGATCGATGTAGGGGACTTGTCCAACCATTGCCTATGCGGAGAGAAGACAGGGTGTTAGCCCTTAGAGATGGGTCATGCAGGTCAGCCCTTCTGCAGCCCACTTTCCATTAGATACGACTTGATACTTTAGTGGAGAATTGACAGGGACGTCAGGTATCGAATGTCCGGCTTCAACAATCAGACGCTGGAGCGTTCCATTCGGCGTGTGCAAGACCGTTGGGAAAGCTTGGCACTGAACATTGGTTTCAATATTGTATTTATTTCCATAGAATACAATACCTATGCAAGTTTGACATTCATTCTAGTCGATAACACCCTAACCTATCGATATCGATGCTATATAGACTTACATACACCAATTACTTACTCCTGCGTTATGCCATATAGTCTTACAACGTCGCCCCGGGGGGGATCGCGGCCTCTACTTCCATTGCCAGTCCTCTGTGCGTCTACGATAAACAGTCAGCGTGTCTCCCATTAAGTCATGTGCATGTTTGGTGTCATGTTTGCTTGGTTTATCATTCTCATATCACGATTGACAGCCTGTCTCTGTCACGTCCCGGTTGCATTGTCATTCATTCATATGTTTAGCTATTTGGACGTCTAATATGATTGACGTCCTTCAGTTGCTAGACCATTCATGCTTTCCTATTGTTCATGGTGTGTGCCTTGCTGCGATGACCCCATCAGCAGTCTCCTCAGCGGTACGTTTTGACGTACTTGATGGGGGAAGAACGAGAGCTAGAGGAGTAAGTGAGGTATGTAGCGACTCCGCCGTTCCTGTAGAACGAGTGTGGTGTGCGGCTGAGAGTATATATGCGTATAGCTTCAACGCTGCTGGAACTACTTAGGTTTTGTCGACTAATATGACTGGTACTTGCACTGTAACGTCAGCATGTAAATACGAAAGGGAGGCGGGGATTATCAACATTCAGTGCCAAGCCTTCTAGAAAAAATGAAGAAGAAAATACGGCAGGCGGGTCTGGGCATCCCATACACGCCATATCTCTCACAACTTATCTTTTATATAGCCACTTAATTCCGACCACTATTAGAACGATTCACAACCATGTCTGCGATACAAGGTAAAACCCTTATCCCTCATCCCCATTATCTTACGCAAGCTGACAACTACAGTCTTTGTCAAACACCAGGGCAAGAAGCACGAGGTTGAGTTTGATCCTACCTCTACAGGTGAAACTTTCAAATATCAACTTTATTCCCTCACGGGTGTTGAGCCAGAGCGTCAGAAGATCTTAGTCAAAGGTGGCCAGCTCAAGGATGACACTGAGCTCTCGAAGCTCGGGGCAAAGCCTGGGCAAACGTTCATGATGATGGGTACGCCTGCAGAAGGTGGAGGAGCTGTCCTCGAGAGACCCAAAGAGAAGATGAAGTTCAGGGAAGACATGACCGACGCAGAAGCCGCTACGCTTGAAGGGGCCACGCCTGCTGGGCTGCAAAATCTGGGGAACACTTGCTACATGAACTCTACACTACAGACACTACGTGCCGTACCAGAACTGCAAGAGCAGCTGCTGAAGTACACCGGTAGCGATGCCGGCTCGTCTCGGGGCATCGATCTGAGTCAGTTTGGCCTTCCAGCAGCCAGTGGGGCATCCGCGGACATCACAGCCTCACTCCGAGATCTTTACAAGCAAATGTCCGAGACACAGGAGGGTTTCCCGCCGCTGATATTTCTGAACGCCTTACACACTACATTTCCTCAGTTCGCAGAGAAGGCGAAGAATGGCGGCTATGCTCAACAAGATGCGGAGGAGGCTTGGTCGCAGATTATATCTCAACTGCGGTCAAAGCTGAAAATCAGGGACACCACTTCTGCCGACTCTAGCACGTCCGCGTCAAAGTCAACTCAACCGGAAGAAATTTCATTCATAGATAAATATCTTGCTGGCCGCACTTCCTCGACACTCATCTGCGATGAAGTCGAAGCGAGGGACGCAGGTGAAGAGCCGGTCGAGAGTTCAGACGTCTTTTTGAAGCTAGACTGCCATATCGAAAAAGAGACTAGCCACCTTCGCGATGGTATCCTGAAAGGACTGGAAGAGCAAATCGAAAAGAATTCGCCTACCCTTGGCCGTGACGCTACATACACCAAGACTTCTCGCATAACCCGACTACCAAAATACCTCACCGTCCACTTCGTCCGTTTCTTCTGGAGAAAGGATATCCGCAAGAAGACCAAGATCATGAAAAAGGTCACATTCCCACCGGAGCTTGACATTGTCGAATTTTGTACGGAGACTCTAAGGAAACAGCTCGTGCCTGTGCGTGACAAAGTTCGCGAGGTGCGCAAAGACGAAGAAGATGTAGTCCGCGCCCGCAAGCGTCAAAAGGTCGCCCACAAGCAAGAGGAAGACCGTGCCGCCGACGCACAGAAAGGTGTCGCCCAGCCTGACGACAAACCCCCAGCCAAAGACAAGACCACAGCCAAAAAGGGCGCAGACACAGCAATGGCCGACGCCGTCTACAAAACCGATGCCGAATTCGAAACCGAACAAGCGGAGCAAATCCTCGCCGGCAAGCGGGAGCTCTTCGCGCTCATAGACCCTGACTTGGCAGCGGACGAGGGCTCCAACAAATCCGGACTGTATGAGCTGCGGGGCGTGGTGACGCATCAGGGCGCCAGCGCTGACAGCGGGCATTACACTTCGTATGTCAAGAAGCAAGGGCCGCTGGACAAGGCGACGGGGAAGCGGAAGGAGGAGGATGGGAAATGGTGGTGGTTCAACGACGACAGAGTCAGTGAGGTGGAGGCGGAGAAGATTGAGGGGTTGAGTGGTGGTGGTGAGTCTTATTTCGACTCCCTGCTTTTATTATAACAATGATTAACAACCTTCCCAGGCGAAAGTCACTCAGCGTTGATACTCCTCTATCGTGCCATCGACCTGCCGACCGCTGATGAAATCAAATAGAATAGCGAGTCGATCCTTCCACCTCTTTGGCACATTCAATCCACCACTTGTGGTATGGAGGGGGACTCTCTGTACGATATGTATAGTATAGTGAAGCACAGGCACGTCGCCTACCTACGATAGATTGCATTAGAACCGGAAGAGATCAATGACGAGCATATCTACATATACGCACCCAGTACCGAAAACCCTCTCCTTATGACATATATCCCATCTCCCATCTCCCATCTCCCATCTCCCATCCCCCATCTCATCTCCCATCTCATCTCCCAAATCCTCTACAAGTCGCAGCCATGTTGATATAGCGATATTTACCGTAGGTACCTATTATACTTCATCATGTTTTGCAGAGAGGATAGGAGAGCACAGCATAGGAGAGGATGGGGATAGGATGGAATGGGAAAAAGAGCTAAGTAAGAGAGAATTAATAACTTGAGGTTTCGTTCGGGGGATGGATTTGCTAGATGTGTGTTTGGGAAAGAAGGGGATAGAAGGGAGGGAGGTTGGAATTAGATTTGGGATTGTGATGGGTGGTTGGATGGTTTTTATTCTGGTTTTTGTTCTGGTTTTTTGGGTTGGCTATGGATATAGATCTGGGTATAGATTTTAGATTTCAGAAGGCTTATAGGAAGTATGAACTAGTAATAGGTAAGCATCCTATCCTATATCTACCCTCCGTACAATATAGAATACTCTAAAGCTTATAGAATAAACCCGCCGCTCTTAATATTAATATTAATATTACTATTACTATTACTATTACTATTACTATCTCTATAAACCCCCTACTCTTAACTCTATCTAATCCTATCCTATCCTAATTAATTAACTAGTTAGATAACCCCCTTATAACCACCTTATAACTACCTAATAAACCCTATACGCTATTCCTATACCCTATTCCTATACCCTATTCCTAACTACTATTATAAAAGTGTAGAGAGTATATAATATATATAAAATAGAAAAGAGACTAGCTTATAGTCTAAAGTACTATACTATATTATATTATATATTATCAAAGAAAAGAAAAGAAATGGAATTAGGTAGGGTATATAAGATTCTTAGAACTCTAATAGTTAGGTCCGCTCTTTCATCCCTTCTTCCCTCCCGTCTTCCCTTCTTACTTCATTCTTCCCTCCCTCCATCTTTTCCTCACTCTGTACATAATACCCCATCAAATCAAGCCAAGTTATTCCACGTAGATACAACACACATACAACACACATATACACATACATAAACAAATAAATAGATCCCAAACACACTGCCATCCATCCATCTCCACAAGATATAGAAGAGACCTAGTAAGCTTGATTTATAGAGGTAAGGTATAGTAGATAGAGAGGATTCTAGATTTATATTTACCCAGATAATCCTACGCAACGCTTCGATTGGGGAAAAAGGGGAGGGGGTCTACATGCGTTCGTTTTTTTTGTTGGAATATACGACAGAAAGGCCGATGGTTGATGCTGTATTTAATCCGCTATGTACCATTAAGCCACTCCTCCTACAACCAAACGGCCCGCACCTCCCCAACCGCAGCATCAACCAACCGGAATCCACCTATCCACGTGGTGCCCTCTCTATACAGCAGCGCACTATTCCTATCTCACAAAAAAGAAAAGGAAAAAAAAGACGGTACAGCCTCCCCTGGGATATCGGTATCACAAACGCTATTATGAACAGACTGCACAGAGTCCCATACCCGACTTGCCAGTATCGATGGACTTCAAAAGCCCATCACATCACATACCAGCACCTTTCCTCATGCTCCTCACCACCTTCCTATCCTCCACAACCAAACCCCTCTCTCGGAGCACTCGCTCCAGAGCTTCAAAGACTCGCTCAAAGGAGGATTTGGCACCTTTCTCTTGCGTGAAGCGTGCGATGGCTAGGTTGGCGCGGCGGCCGCGGTGGAGGATAGTGTGGAATTCGGCGGCGAGGGAGAGGGAGGGTATGTGGAGAGCTGCACGGAAGAGTTAGTCCGTGCGCGGCAAACCCATTTCGCCAAAATGGAGTTATCTTGATAATGACAAAGGAGGGTCGGAAAAAAAAGGTAACATACAATTCTTCACATCAACCCTCGCCCAGATCCTCCCAGCCGCCTTGTCAACCACAATGTCCCTCATCCCATACTTCCTCCACTCTCTGAAAACGTTCGCGACCTCCTTTCGAGCTTTCACCTTGGAGACATGAAAGCACATGACGTCGACAGCCGGTCTGATTCGTAAGAACCGGGCAAGCCAATTCTGATGCTGTGGCTGGATGACTCTTGGGACAGTCGACGGTGGCATCAGCTTGTCGTCTCTGCTGATCTTGCTGCCGCGATTCACGAAGCTGGCGTGGCTCGAATCTTGAAGGCCACCACTCATGAAGGCTTGGGCGGGGTTGTAGACCCAGGTGTCTTCTTCTGTGGCGACACTGTTGCCATCATCGAGATCGTAGTCACCACCAAGGTTCAATCGAGCATCCTTATTGCTACGCTTCCCAGCGACAGCGAGAATCTTCCTGAAGAGACCTTTGCCAGTTTTCTTTGGATCGCTGGCCTGGGACTCGTCGCTTGGTGCACCACTCCTACGCTTGATAGTACCTAGATCTTGGACTGCATCCTCATCTAGTGTCGTTCTTGCTTCCTTGATAGGAGGCAGTGGCTGGCGACGGAACCACCCCCGTCTCTTAGGTTCGCCAAGCTGGCCGATTCGATTACGATTTGCAGGGTCAAAGTTCTCCTTATCATCGTTCTCTTCGATCGGGCCGAGACTGGGGTTGTTGATCAAGGCAAGGCCTGCAGAGCGGCGCTCCTCCGCTTGACGATATAATTCTTCGGTTGTCACCAGACGTTCCGTTGGAGTGATCTGTCGAGGTGATCCTCCTCCAGAGGGTGTCGACGACTGGCTCTTCTTGCGTATCGTTAGCGGCTTCACTGGGGAAACAGGCTTGAGTCCACTGGGGCTATTAACGAGTCTTACAGTCGCTCCTCTCTCGGATTTTTGTTTGCTGGTTGGTTCGGATGCTGATCGATAGCCAGCTTTGGCTTTCTCCATGATCTGCTCGAAGGTGTCTATTCTTTGAATGCCAGAATTTGGATCAGGGGTCGAGACCGCACGTCGCTCCTCGTCGGTGATCCGGATGGCGCTTGGTTGCATCAGACGATCTAGATGAGCAATGACTTCGTCCAGATATCCCGGCGACATATCAGCTTCGGCGGCGCGCTTCTTCAGTAGGTCCCTGGTTTTTGCAAGTTCCCGCTGAGTGTACGAACCCAGACGCTCGGAGTCCATCTGCCGCTCGATAGCAGGTGGCTTTGGCAGCGGGCGCTGCTGGTAGCTCAGAGTGATCTCTCTTGCCTTGTTATGACGTGTGACAGACACCGGTACAGGATCCTCGTGTACTGAAAAAGAAGTTGTTGACGACTGGACAGTTTCGTAGGTATTGGTGGAATCCCTATTTCGCGTGTTTGTAGTTCTCGGAGTTGTAAGATTCGAGCTTTGAGACGGTCGATTGAAAGCTTCGTCACACATCTTCTCTATCTCAGTGCTGACCTTCCTCGCATCGTCTTTGAAGTAATTACTCCGGATCCTGGGCTGTATCGTGGCAGATTGGCCCGGTTTCTCGACGACAACTTTCCGCGAGCGAGGGATAGGCATATTCTCGGGGTCCGGTGTTTCTCGCAAGGAAAACCTAGAGACCGTGGGTGAGGTCGGTAATGGTTTATCCTCTCCCTGGTCTTGTTGTAGATCTTCAGGCTGAGCTCGAGCTTGGTCTTTGTAGAACCTTTCTTGCAGAGTGAATGGCGAAGGACGTGGGTCTTGACTTCGAAGCTGGGGATGACGACCACTGAAGGAACGCTTTCGGTTATGTACGAAGCTGACGTTGCGTTTGTAACTCGTCGACTTCCGACTCACAACTACGGAAGATGCACTGACAGTAGAGCGCCTTGAAGCCATGGTAAGCCTAGAGCTGCCTCTTGATATACCTCGATCGACCTTTAGTCGCTGGAGTTGAGAAGTACCGGCGCTGTGCATTTTCGTTGAGGGTGGGGAGCTGGCGATACTGTAGACGTCGTTCGCGTTCTGCGCTCTGGTGATTGAGGTGTTTCCCCTGGAAGATGCTTTGCTTGGGACACGTGTCGAAGGGTTCCTGCCGGTTTGCTGAGAAGCACCCCGTAGAACGGTGACTCTCATGTGGTCGGCTGGAGCCTTTGCAATTTGTGTTCGGGAACGTCGATAAGGATCATAGCTCCCTTCTGTTTCAGCAACGCTTGAGTGTCTGTGAATGCTTTGGCTCATACTGCTCCTCGGTGGAGGCATGTTGGGATCCAGGAGTGAGTACTGCGACTGCCTCTTGTTCGCGCGTGACGCTTGCAAGGATGCCCGAGTAGCGGAATGTTGAAGCACTAGAGGTGGTGGTGGTACTTGCGGTGGGTTGTGATGATAGTCGCTGATTGAATAATCCATTGGGGGACCTTCGTAGTTTTCCAATTGCTCTTCTCGGAAACGCAACAACTTTGTATAGAGAACTTTCTCATGATTGGGTCTAGAAGAGGGGTCATCAGTACTGTGCTCAAATGGCTCTTGAAAAGAGAACTAACATATCATCCAGCAGCCTCTGAGCTAGCTCGTCCTCAGTCACCCCGTGCCATAGATTCTGCAAATTCCTGAGAAGCTCTCCATCGATATCGCTTCGATGTTTGATAGGTGTGCCGCAATCATTGATAGTCAGAGGTGGAGCAGGACCGATATAAGACTGTCCATCATTATCCTTGCAATCAAGATACTCGTATCGCTTAATCAAAGGATGTTGCCACATGTATCTGATAGGGATGCGTTCTTTTGGATTTCGCTGCAGCATCCTAAATATTAGATCTTCGGCCTGTGGAGAAAGTCCTGGTGGGAAGCTATACTCGCCCTCTAGTACAGCATTGATGACCTCGCGCCAGTCGCCAGTGCCATCGAATGGTAGACTGCCGGTCAGCATAGCGAAGAGAATAACCCCACAAGACCAGATATCGGCTTTATCTCCGCGATATTGCTCCGCCTTAATAACTTCTGGGGATGCATAATGAGGACTGCCACAAGAAGTCGTCAGCCATTTGTTCGCCGGTTGCAGCGCAGCCATGCCGAAGTCCACGATCTTAATGTTGCGATTGCCATCCATGAGGATGTTCTCGGGCTTTAGGTCTCGGTGGCAGATGTTGAAGCGGTGACAATACGAAAGGCCAGCGATCAATTGGCGGAAGATGCGCACGGCTTCTGGTTCTGGAAGCCTGCCGTTGGCGATTATGTGTTCGAAAAGCTCCCCACCTTCGACATACTCCAGTACGAGGTATCTGCGAAACCCATGTCAGTTGAAAGCAGTACCTCATACTGAAGATTGTGGGACCTACAGCTCGCCTCGATTCTCCCAAACATCTAACAGACTGATGATATTTGGATGCTCAATTAATTTCATGATGACAACCTCTCTCTCTATACCAAATGGAATCATCCTTTTCCCCTCCTTCCGCACCATCGTATCCATAACAGCTAAGCTAGTACTCCGCAGCATCTCTGCCGACTTCTTGCTGACGATTTTGATCGCAGCATCTTTACCAGTGATAGCATGTCTCGCTTTCCTTACTCTCCCTGAAGAGCCTTTACCGATTGTCTTTCCCAGCCGCCATGGTCCCACATGCGTCTTTCGTCTCGACTTTCCCGACGCATTTGTAGACGTACTTGACACCTGAGAATCTCGATTCGAGTTGCGATTGTCTTCACTAGAGATAGCAGATATGCGTTTGTCTTCCGCTTGGGGAGCAGGGGAGCTCGGGTTATTTCGAACCTGTAGGTTGCCTCCTGGGGCGAGGGAGCCGTGGTGTGGAAGGTTTGGTGGTGATAATTTGTATGGGTCTGAACTTGCCTGTGGTGTTGAAGACTGTTTGTTGACCCAGCTGGTGGCATCGCCGAGAGGGTGGCGGCGCCGTGTGTGCGCTTGTGCTGGACGCGGAGGTGGCTCCATGGCTACCACGTTGGGCAATGGAGGGTGGTTAGCAGGTTCTAGGGCATATGATGCGTATATGTTGTTCAATGTATCCAATGCCGAGACTACCTCGCCGGGATGCTCCCTGAGTGGAGAAGATATGATTGCAATGACGGAGAGAGCCTAGACGGCGCAAGCTCAGTGCGGTGGAGAAGCTTGTGAAAGCTGAGAAGGAGCAAAGATGCGATATTGAGCTGCAAGGTTGAGCTGTCAAAGAGCGACGTATAAGACCTAGGAATCGTCCTGCTAGCATATGCGAAAGACGGAGATGCCGAGAAAGGTGCTGCCAGGCCAGAGGGCGTGATAGTCCTCGTGCTGTTCTGACGATAGCATATGAAATATTGGTCTTGGTCGCGCCTTCCAGAAAAGCGATCCGGCTACTCTTGAATTTTTCGAGATTCAAACCTTTCAACACCACGCAACATTAAGAGATCCAGGGAAAGTAAAGGCTCGGCAATCGTGGCAGATCGAAAGCTTCAGCGAATGAATGACAAGAATGGAATGCCCTGGTGCGTGGTAAGGAATGTGCTAAATCACTGCATGGTGATGAAAGCCGCTAGGAGATGTAGACGCCAAACAAACACCAGGGGTCCTTCCTTTACTTCCTTACAGCGCGACAGATCGCGCAAACCCGTGACTTACCGTATCCGATATGGCGATGCAGCATAAAGCCATGGTTGTAAAGACAATTTGTCAACTCTTTTCACTCAAGCCAAGCATACTCCTCGTCCCCTCCTCTATAGAATACTCGGTCTCCAATTGCATTGCGAACCAACACAATTTCCGCCTCCATCTCGCAATGATGTCTTCAGCTGCGGAGAATGCCATATCAGCGTTTTCGAGAAGTCTATACAGCAAAAAGCCGTCCTTCCTCTCGTCCCTCACTCTATCTCCACCTCCATCCCATACCTATCTCCTCACGAACTCACACTACCTTGTCGACCTGCGGAAAATGCCATGTCAGCTTATCCGAGAAGCCGATTGAGCATGAACCCATACCATACCCATCTTCCCTCCCATCCTCCCCATCCCTCCCCTAAAACCCAACCATAAAAACCTATCTCACCTCACATTTCCCCCTCCATCTCGCATCCCGTCCCTCGTATTCAGTATACTCCATACAAAGCCCACTTACCTCCAACAACCTATTCCTCTCTCATACCCATCTCCTCCTGGACACACAATCCTTTCGAAGGGTCTCCATCGCGCAGAAGAGGACGCCGCATTCAAGCCTTGACCAAACCTGGTAGAGCCCAGTGTCGGCGATAGGAACCTTGTATTGATACCTACCACTATTGAAGGATGGAGAAAGAGAAGCTCGCCGCCAAGCGGAGAAAACGGTTGTGGATCCCTGCTGGGCTGACTACGTATATAAGCGACGATTCGATTGGCTACCTACTTATGTTACACCGAACCAGAGTCTTTGCTCTAGGCTGTTTGTGTCTGTTTGTGTCTCCAGGCTGTATGTCTCTAGAATCATTTATTTGTAGTTGAGTAATTATGCAAAGCCATCTGCTATCGCATCTCAATGTATGCAAACAGGCTGATATGATATTATGCGAGTGAATAATAACAGCAGGCCAGCATCTCATCCATCCTGTGCTCATTATACAAAAAACAACCGCATCCTGCTTTTCAATCACCCCCTACGCAAGAGCACCAGCTCGTCCACCAAACCACCTACAGAACAAAGCCCATGCTAGCACGCTAACACACTTTCCAAGAAAAACAAAAAACAACGCCCACCGGGATATCTAACGAAGAAACCACATGAACGAAGCTGTCCCAAAAAAAAGAAAAGAGAACCCATTTCCATCCATACCACAGCGAACTCCCTGCTTGATAGACGAGCAATACCACCCGTCTCTTTTGGCCCCAACCATTCCTCCTCCTCCTCCTCTTCCTCCTCCCCACGCTCTGTGAGCGAGCGGATACCCGGATTATCGATTATCGTCGTTGTATTCGTAGACAGCGCCGTGGGGATCGTTTGATTACATACCCACAGCGAAAGGAAGAAAATTATATAATAGGATAAGGATGATCTACACTCCTAGATTGTTGCCGATGATGGGAGAAATGATGTCGTCGTCATCGTCGTCTTTTGGCTGGAGGTCTGGGGTCTCGTCCCCGTCTCGGGTGGATGCAGACGATGGCCCTTTGCCGCAACCTTTGACGAGGATGTGCCTCTAGAAGCCAGTCAGTGGCCATGTTTGGACTATATGATTGAAGATCCATACCTTGAGAGCGTCCTTCCGCGAGAAACTTTTATCGCAATACCCACAAGGGAACGGCTTCACTGCTAGATGTATCCGCTTATGCCTCTTCAGGTCGTGATTGCGGTTGAAGCTTTGCGGGCATTGATCGCACTTGAATGGCCGCTCGTTATGAGGCGTCTGTTGCTGAGTTCCGTACATTTGCTGCTGCAATTGTGCCGCATGTCCACTGTTGTAGCTAGGCATTACACCACCTGGGAGACCGTGACCCTGTATCCCCATCATACCCATCGAATTGGCCGGGTTATGTAGGTTGGACATCATGGGTCCTTGCAACTGTCCGGGTGCACTCAAAGCGGGCAGGTAGGGACCATACGACGATCGACCGAAGTAATTGCCCTGCGAGATCGACGGTGCGAACGTGGATGATTGTGCGCTCATCGGTGATAATCTTGACCCTTGAGGTGGTGCGCTCATCGGGCTCTGCTCTATCGGAGAGGACTGAGTATGGAAGGGTGGAAAGGAGCTTTGCTGTGCCGATGATGGTTGCGAATTGCTGTAGAACGTGCCGGGCGTCGACTGGGGTCGCTGGGCGTACGGGTCTGTCCCGTGTAATGGGGAAGGTTGGGTGGCTGTGGCTGACACCGGTGTCTGTATCTGCTGATTTTGACTTTGGTTCATGAAAGCTTGCAATGTGGCTTGCTGCTGGGCGGCAGTGGCCGGAAGGTTGCTGGGAGCAGCCATCGATAGGGACGTCGGTAATGGTGGGAGGGAGTTCAGATCGTATGTTTGGGGGGGCAAGGCTTCGCCTGCGGTGGGTGAGTTGGAGTCAGCGCGAGGAAGAGAGCCAGCGAGTGAAGGCGAGAAGAGACCCCTGACTGGATTTAACGCACCGGGCCACGGCTGTGGCGTGTTTCCGGAAGCTGTACCCATCAGTGGAGTTAATCCAGTGTTTAACGGTGGCCATCCGTAGTTGTAATTTGACGACATCCCTTGGGTAGCGTTGGCAGAAGTAATGATGGAAGATAGCGGGCTCAAGCTGTCGCCAGGTGGTACCGTTGAAGGAGGAGTCAGGAGATTGCCTCCACCCACATTTGTTGACTGTTGCGTGGCATTGAGATGTGGAAGAGCGAATTTTTGCTGAAACTGTTGATTGAACGGGGCCGGGAGCTCGAAATTGGGCAGGTTATTCGCGGCCGGTCGTCGTTGGGTCAAGCTGGTGGATGCTCCGGTATGCTCGAGGCTGGATGGCATACCGGGCTGCTGTAGGGTTGCAGTCGCCAGATTGGGAAACTCTGTCCTGAGACCTAAGCCTGGTGCTTTGAAGCAGTCTGGGCCGTCCGTTGGGGGTGTGGGTAGGGTATTCAGTGCTTGCGCCGTTGACGTATGCCCGGGCTCCGTCGAAGAGGTTGCACCAGGCCAGTACTGCGCACTGGCCTGCTGTTGATACGGATCCAGACGGGGCAACCTGGCTGATGAAGCCGGGGGCGGCTTTACAGGCGCAGAGCTGTCAGTAGCCCGGAAGTTGAAATGATCGATGCGCGGAAGATGAAGGTAGTCGAACGGTGGAGGTGCGTGAAGGGTAGCCAGGATTGAGGTGATTTGCTTCGCAGATGGGAACTCGCGGCTACAACACTTTCGCTGTCGTTCCTTGTGCGGAATCGAAGCTTGGGTTGAATGGATGCTGTTGACCAAGTCGCGCTCTAGCCCCGTGGTAGTATGATGATAACACCGTGACTTCCAGCGATCTTTCTGTATGTTCCAACTCTCGCCCAGTGTCGTTTTCGTGTCCGAAGCTACCCTGGAGATTGTATGTTGGGGCTTGAGGTGTTGTGAGGCGTCAACACAGCTCCGATTCGGTAGTGGTGAAGGAATCACGTCGTCGCAGAGCGATCCAAGCTTCGAAGGCACTCGATTCCCAGATTCAGTCGCGCAGGTACGGCTGCGAAGACCTCGTGGCAGCGGTTACTGCAATGCCGATCACCTGTAGCTCAATGTGCCTGGAAGGGTGGAGAAGAGCAGGTCGAAGCCCAGGCTTTCGGGACAATTGCCGATCGCGGGCGGACGATCGCAGGAGTCGGCAGCAGGAGAGGAGCAGCGACGAGGGGGACCACAGGGATGATGGACCAATATACCGGGAGAAGGTCAGGTACAAGGTAAGAGGGTGTTCAGTTGGAGAGCTGTCAAAGGAAGCTGGGGTGGTTTGGCGCGTTCCCAGTGGAAATGCCTTTGTCCAGTTTTAAGGGTGGGCGTGCGGCAGGCGGTCTCAGAAGGCTGGATGCGGGCTCTTGGGGCTTGGGCCGCTCTGTTATCGCTGCTCAATTTGGAAAAGCGATGGAAGGAGATGATGGACTTTCCGATCCAGCAAATGCTCATGCAAGATATCAAATCAGTATTTCGCCATTCAACGGGGAGGTCAAGGTCGTATTTCCCCCGACTGCTGGTGCTCTGGCCCCAGTCGGTCGCTTGAAAGACACGCTTTGGGATTTTGGTATTGCGATGAAAGGATACAACTAGGAGGGGACGCGAGAGATGAACAGGCTAAGGACCGTTTGGGTCTCGGTCATGTTGAAGGAAAGGTCAAGGTGATATTATGCGGGACAAGGGACCCAATAGGCTAACCGCTTTCCAATGTCCCATCAGACTTCAGATAGGACATCGACGGGCCTTGCGGGAGTAGTCAATGCTGTTTACAACCCAAATGCAAATTCTATCCTATCCAGTCCTATGGTTGTTCACTGTGAAGCAGCAGTAATAGTATACTGTGTTTTGACCTTTTTGTCCGGCCATCGTAATTCACTCACCAAACGGACTTCAATGGGGTTCATGGAACCTTGGTACGGAGGAAACCGTCATATAAAGTTTCATGCTCGTATCCATTCACAGTCACAATCATACTCTGGAGTCTTCAGCTAGACCAGACTGGGAGTACCCACACCCTTCGATGATGGTGACAGCGGAATCTTGAATGCAAGAGCTTCTCCATAAGCTACCGCATGTCAACATTCAGGGCAGGAAGGCTGAAGGACGAGCTGTCGGTTGTTGTTGTTGGGGCGCGTCTGCCTGGTCGGTGGTGGGGGATCTCGAATTGGGTTAGAAGCATCTGTTAGTTCTAGTAGTCAATTAGTCCCGACTTCCTTGCGCGATTAGTTGTCGATATCGACAAGGATTGCTTTTTGCGCAAGGGAAATGGTCTAGATTTCCCTTCTACTTTCTAGTGCGCAAATCTTCTCGCTTTCTTCTCTTCGCAAGCTTTTCCCATCCTGGATCTGGATCGAGATCGACCTGGATGGTTAGATTCGATGCTTCAAATCATCTTTTCCCCCTTGCCCTTGCTGCATCATCTGTCTCGAAGGACGCAGCAATTGTTGGTGTTGTTTCGCAGTCAGTCAATGCATGCAGAGCCTCTCTGCCAAGGCACCGCGGAGAATGGCGGAAGTCGTACCATGGCTCTGTCTCAAAATCAAGCGGAGAAGCTGACTTGTGTTTCGATCTCCTTCTCGCATAGGTACCTTAGACAGTCACTTGTAGATAGGGTGACTCCGAACGGTTCCGTCCCAAATCATATGATATATGCGGAGACATTCGTGCTCTTGCTGAAAGGCCTTGGAATCCTCCGGAGAAAGTATTCGGTTTCTCCTGGAGTTCTATCCTGAAATTGACCATTGGTCCATTGTAACCTTTAGATCACGGGCACACGGGGAAAGCCGCAGGCAAAGTGATCCAATCTTGGACCCCACCCAGGACGCGAGCTCATAAGGGTGGACGATGTCAATCAGGATTGCGGACCGGAGGATCCACACCTTGAAGCCCCAGACGGCGATCTTGTGGTGGCAAGGAGTCATGTAACACTTGCTGTCGTCCTTCGGCCACCATCCAAGTGTTACGATGGCATGAAGGACTCGATGTTATTGCTCTCACTGCTCTTAGTTAGCGTTTCCGTCAGAGGTTGTACGGTGAGGTTCGTCGAGGGATGGAAAGGAGACGACATCTGACCAGGATGTTGATATCCTGCATGCAAGACCGACCAATGAAATGCTCGGATAAGCGAGCTTTTTTACCACCGTCTTGCCTCGAATCCTTGAGCTCGCACCGGAAATGTCCAATCTCCTGCATACAGCGATTTCGAGGTTGTGAGAGAGGTCGCATCAAGTGTCATGTTCAACGGCCGAGGGTTCAGTGTCATATCGGCATCAACAATGTGCTGCAGCGTGGACCAGAGAGTCATCCAGGGCCTTTCGTCAATCGAAGGCCGCATAATTGGTGATCCCGCTTCAGTACCAAGCTCCGCTCGTGCATGACGCTTGCAGGCCACTATCGATTGTCGGGTCCCGCCTTGGCGACTTCCCAGAAACACGTGGCCAATCATGTCTCGACGATCCGCTGGCTACACTGACGCCCCGCATCCCCGTTCAGCCAGCCACAACGTGGCGATGCCCCTCCAAGAATCCTACCTTGCCTTTCTCTATCAAGACTTGTTTTTCCCCGGATCGACACACAGACCATGAATTTCGACCGATAGCGGGCATACGAAGTGCAATTGCAGCTATGTGTCAACCTCCCTATCTCGACTTCTGGGTCACTCAGTGCAATTTCGGCTGCTCCATCACTGATTATGCAGGAGAGCACCCCCGATGGGGGCGTTATGCATGGTACGCGCCCAGCAGAGTCCCAATCCCGGCATTGGGGATTTGGGACTGCCTTCCTGGATGCACCCCTGCCTACCACGTGTGGGTTGCATGATCAATGCACAAGAAGAGAGGTGTTACACCCTCGGGCATTTCGATGCAGGCAGGCAGAATAAGACGTATCGCACGAAAGGCGAGTTCTGTCTCGGCTTTGCTCGCACGTCCAAAGCAAGAACGATTCAAGAGCTGCTTCCCTTTCGGGAAGGCATCTGAGACTCGGCTGGACTGAGTCGGGATCTCGAACCGGTCCGTGCTTGCAGATCCTGACAGCGTGAGATCTCGAGCCGGTGCGTACATGCGGACTGTAATGCAGACTGTAATGTCTGCATCGGACTTGCATCTGAGACGTTTTGGCTTGGGACAGGATGGGAGCCTTGGGTAACAACGATTGGAGACCGGTCACACAATTCGTCCGACTCGCATGTGGTGAACCAGTTGAGATGCTGATGCTTTACGGGGATCGTTTCCGTGTCTGATTCCTCTGCAAGGTCCACGTTGCACTATAGCACTAGAGCGCGTGGCCTTCAACAATGCATATGCAGCAGGTCGTCTAATGATGGAGACTGACTGCCGTGGAGTTCCTGCGACATTGATCGTTCCACTAACATTGGTTTCTTCGAGAGTGCATTGGCAACTCCAAGAGGATCAGTAAGTCCGCCTTGCCCGGTTTCGACGACTTCTCTTCTCTATTGGGGTTGATGCATTTGACAATGCCAACGATGTGCTGAAATGTTTCGTGCGCTTGTACGCTGAGGGTGTCGAAGGAATGCAGAGGTCCCTCGCGGCAATAAACTGACAGATTCAGCCTCTCGCAATTCGTGGGGATTGGTGAGCTTAGTTTGCTGCAAACTCCTTTGGTGTGAGTCTGTCTCGCGTTTCATGCTTGCTGCACGAGGTGCCTGACGTACACGCTCCGTTCGCTGTAACCCTTCTGTCGTTTCTTCACAGGATGCGGTGCCTGTCTCTGTTCGACCTTTGTTGGCGGTTTCTTGTTTTCTTAATTGCAAGATCATAGCTACGATTTTAAGATCAGGTCGGCTCGGTCATCGGCAATAAATACCCTACCCCAGACTGAGACTCATCCTATAGCATACCCGCCGGTAGCATCGGCTCAAGCCGCATTTTAGACGGTCTAATACTCTCTATACCACCAACGTTCCAGAACAGACTCGTCAGATCTATATGGCCTAAATCACCAGTGCAGGATAGAACGGCATCCCAGAAAGATTTGACCACCACAAGAACGAGCTATATACACAACTAATCACCACAATCAAGTACTGGCGAATCCCACCTCGGAAAAGCTACGTACCTAATTAATAATGAAATCATCAGTAACGAAGAACCGGAACTGGGATTTTGTTTAGCTGACATGCATATCCAATTATAAAACAATCGATCTGAAACCAGAGCAACAGAGTGTAGAATGCTGCAAGCAACCAAACAACCAAATGTACCTCCACAACGTCCCCATACCTACCGCACCTCCATTACTTAGTATTAGTAACAATGATACCACAACCATCCCATCCCATCCCTTCCCATCCCCCTTCCCATCTCTACAACAACATAAAAACCACCCACCCCCAAAATCCCCACAGGAACACTCGACTCCTCCCACCAAGGATCCTGCCACCAGATAAATGATACCGTCCGTATCAACTCGTGTACGAACGGTATTCTATATAAAAGGTACTTGCGGCGTCATGAATGTCTTTGCTATGAATTGAATCAGGAAGTTGAAGATAGGTATACGAAGGCTACCTACCTATTTTAATTAGTTGAGTTTGGTGGTATGATTCTACTGGTAGCACCAGGAGAGAGTATGCACGCTGGAACTCCGTCGTGATGACAAGGGATACGATAGCTGCCACGGTGAAGTTCCAGCAATGCATGCCGTACTTTATGCACATATATATGCTGCACCTAGCTAGCTAGCTTACGATTAATGTACAGAGGAATCCCATCATCGAAATATATTCAGCTACCTTACCTTACCTTTCCTTTCCCGGATCGAAATCGACGTCCATCGGCTCTTGCAGCTCAGGATTCCCATCGTCGTCCGGAGGAATATTTCCCATATTGTCTAACACCCCAAGCCCCTTCGCTTCATCATCGTCCCACATGTGAACCTGCTCCCCATCCCCCTTCTCACCCTCCCGCCCCCCCTCACCCTCCCAATACTCCGTCCCCCCAGCCCAACTCTCCACATCCTCCTCCCCCACATACCCCGGCCCACAAACCCAATACCCCTCCCCCCCCATCCTCCCCTCAATCATCTTCCCAAAAACCTCCCCCCACCTCTCCCCAAACATCCACGTCCGCGCCCTCGCCCACGCCAAATCAGTGCCCAGGTCATGCTCGCTCAGCTCCAGCGCCTGACAGGCGTATTTGGAGAGGTGCTTTGCGGACGGGCGGTCGCCGAATTTGCGCTTTCCGAAGTAGGCGTTCAGTTCGCGTTTGACGCCGAAGTCGATGCGGTGTTCGGCGTGTTTGAGGTTGACCCATTTGCGGAGGGCGTGGAGGCGGGTTTCGTAGGCGGTGGTGTATTTTTGGAGGGCGGCGTCGAAGGAGTCTGGGGTGGGGGGGTTAGGTGTGTGGAGTTTTGGTTCGTTGGGGAAGGGGGTTTTGGGGGGTGGGAGAGGGGTACCTTCTGAACTATCTCTTTTTGGCTTCGGTATTGTGTTTGCGGCGTCGGCTTGCGGGCATGGAACGTGCATTGGACCTTTCTGAGAGATGGGTTGTCGATGAGCTTGGCGGGTGGGACGACGTGTTATGCGATTGACTGGTCTGAACACTCGCCCGGACTGGTGTCTTCTAGATGGGTGGGAGCCTGCGAAAAACCTTCTTGCGCGGCACGTGCGCCGCCTGGAGATTGCATGTTGTGATTGACAAGCTGACGGTGGAATATGGGTGCTAGAGCGAGGACGCTGGGGAATGTTGTTGGGCCATGAGAGGAGCGTTGCATGGCGATGGCGATGGCGGTGAGGTGGAAGATGTTTGATGACTGCCATGCAGAATGTTGCAATTGATTGGAGTATGTGAAGGGAGTTGTGAGAGTCGAGCCCAAACTATGCGGGCCCCTGGAAGTGAAGTCAACGGAGAGCGACACGATATACATGTCGTCAACACAGTGAATCAATGCGGCCGTGAGCTATTACACAGTCATTGGAATCACATCCATCACCTCCGCCAAAGGCCCATGTTGACCATGATTTTCCCCGATGCTTGACCATTCAAATGAAAGGATTGATACGTACTTTTCACGGCGTTCTCTGGCATGTAAGGCAACGCGTCAACCGACATCACGAGATCATGCGGTTTGCGTCTGATCGGGTGCTCATGTCTTTTCTTAGCTGCTCGGCCATCCTAGTAATCTTATCCTCTCCTGAGCTCTGTGAGCTGGAATGCATCAAACCTTCATCATTACAGCGTCGACGTCCACCAGCAACGCGACATGGTCTCGGGCGATGCACCGGCGCCATCAATGTAGAGGTTTATTGTATAATTGGTGGTCAATGGTACTGCGCTGGCTACTATGAGGATAGTAGATAATTGTGCGAGTAGAATCTTGGAAAACTCGTCAATATGAAAAAATCAAGCCGATAACGATGTTATCTGTGTCTTTCGAGCTGTAGCCCGATATTGATATGTGCTGATGATGTTTGCTTTGGTATGTAGATTCGAGAAATGGTGGTACCATGCAGCTTGATCATCATTCCTGGTGATAGTAGGAATACCAAAAATAGATGATGGGCATCACTTTCAACTCAATCTTTCATAAAATTGACACATATTGTAACGAAACAGCTGCGCACGGAAATACTCGAACGGTTTTGATGACAAGCAGCTCCATCTCCAGATTATGCTCTTTCTGTCCGCTCGAACAGGATGCTCGGTGTAACCCTCAAGATGAAAGCAAACATTTCTTTTGCTCTATACATCAAGCTCAAACCTGTGATCAGAAATATGGTCTGATCTCAACAATGTAGCGCTCCTTTGTGCAGTCTGCTCATGACTTGAGGACGAAATTTGTATGATGGATTGCAGCGATGTGGTTGAAGGGCTACTCTTGGCTCTCGCTCAGCAGAGCATATTCATAATTGCAAGGTGAGGTACGGCTGTTCATCTCGCTGGTAGTATGAGTCGGTCTTGAAGAGTACTACGAGCATATGTGGTGCAATGGTAGATAGAAAGAGTGGGCCGATCGCTTGGGAAGCAATGGCTTACAGGGATGGCGAAAGTGGACTAGCGTGTAACTGACTTCCACTCCTGGTCGTTTTGGTATAGGCATTTCGGGGAACTTGGCAGATCAAGATTCATCGAGTATTCATGCACAAGTCCGCACTATGAGACCAACGGTGCGCCTGTTCATCTCGAGTATGCTCTTCCCCTCAGGCTCTAGTAACATGTACGTCAATTCACTATCCTTCATATTGTTCAGGTATTCACACTCACAGCAAAAGCAATGCTTTCAACTCGCATATACCCACGAAGTATCGAGACCAACGGCCTTCAGTATCACAAAGCCTCGCAGCAAGTGTGACATTCGAAAGTGAACAGTCCTTGAGATGCTCCAAGCTTATGCCTTTATGCTTGACATTCTCATTCAACATATTCGCCAATAGTGCAGCCATGTGAAGCTGCTACTACGGATGTTTCATATACTAATCAGTGATGTGTCCTGTCGAAGTGACAGCTATCACTTATTCCCTTTGTGTGAAACATTACTTGGAACCTTCATCTCATTGCTCGTAGAGAGCCTGTGGCAGCTGCAATTCTCATCTCACCGAGTTATCGAGTCACTTTCACCCAATTCCAATCCTGTCTCTTCATTCTTTGATCCATTCACTCCGTCCTTGACCAGATGTATAGGTCCATAGCCACCTTCTACTGGTACATAAACCCTCTTCTACTGCGCATATCTGCATTACTCAACAGTCTTTGCCCGAGATACATTTGTGATTTTCAATGCCTTTATCTCATGTTTCGTAAGCTCTCTTATGCCTTCATGGATCGAGAAAGTCCCCACAAGTTTCTCTGAGCCACATCAGCTTCCTCCTCAGACACATCAATTCCAACTCATCTAAAACCTTGCCGAGCTCTAACCGTACGATTTCTCGTTCTTTCGTTCTGATATGTTTTTAGTACATATACACAAGTACATATGTACTTCAATTTCCACTGAAACCCTCTGCAGAATTCATCATCACTTATTCCGCCCAAGAAATACCCTTTCAGTAGGAATGCATATATATATAGATAAAATAAATCTATGGGCAGCCAAGTCCACTGCCGCTTCCTCACTTACAGCGCAAATCATCCTTATCTCCATACCTCACCCGTATATATACACTTTCACATGGTCCTAACCTTGTACAAGAAATGTGACGGACGACCTCTCCAAACAGTGGAGCACGAATACATGTGTGGCAGGCACACAGGTACAAACAGACATTCTCGATAGCTATGGGGCATTTCTGTTCTCTGAGGATCAGTCAAGGTTGCACCAACGGGCCAGCAACATGTTCAAGGCTTAAAGATACATCCAAGAGCTCACAGCCGGCTTGCTAGGGCTGACAGCTTTCGATTTTGACATCTACGAACGGACGGAGCTGGCAGTGTGTGCATTGCAACACCTCGGCAATGCTTGTCCACGACTGGAGACGTGTTTGCTGCTGGTGATCAGCGTTCCAGATTGGAGAACTGACTTTCCCGCGCGAATGCGATGGGAGTTAAGCCGAATCAAGCAAGACTCGATAAGGAACAATTCGAGGCTGAGCTAAGTAAGAAGATTGGAGGTATTCGTTGCGGTTTTAGAACTCCATGACATAAATATAGTCATGTCAGAAGAGAACAAGGTACGTTCACCAGCAATATACCGAAATCACGGAAAAGTTTTCTGTCCTGAGATCACCTCTTTTTGTTGTCTGCTCATCCATACCCTGCTGTTCACTATGTATCTCCCGACAACGATAGTACTAATTAGGAGACCTCCTAGCCGCCCGGTTCGGAAATCCCCAGCGTTCCCTTCATTGAATCAGGACATCGATCAAAATCCTCAAGGAACTAGAAACGACTATCAAAGGCTGCACAAAGCATTTCATAAGTCGTCAAAAGACTAGCCAAAGCCCGAAAAGGAAGAAATTTCGCTCTCAACAGCAAGCTCGACGACATCGATCGTCTGACGACTGAGAATGGAGGAAAGTAATGAACACATCGATTGAGTAATTAAATATATATAATCGACCACCTTGTGACGCCAATTTCGATATGGTACCGGACCATCAAAGAATCGGGGACAATCATCGAAGAATGAACGGTGTGATACATGGGACGATGGAAGAGGAGTCAAAGCCCTAAAACAAAGAAAAATCTCTAGTTTTCGATAGTAACCTCGACGATATCGATCCTCTAACGACCGAGAGATCGAACGTGCCGAGTATATCAGTGGAGGGACTGGATATACAATCGACCATATTGTGACCCCAACGCACCCACCAATCATACCTTCACCCACTAAACGTCAACGGGCCACCGCCGAATCCAACACCTTCGATCCGCCCCTCTCGAACCAGACCGCTGGCAGCAACAAAGATCCTACACTCGGTACAGCACCCCCACATGATCGTGCAAACGTCTCTCAAGAAAGAGTCTTCTGCAAAGCCTTCGAGCAAGATCGATCGATTGAGTACAATATAAAAACTTGCACATAATAACCACTGACTTGAGCGGAGCAACAGACTGTCCTGCCACCCTCTTCTACCACATACCCTCTTCTACACCTAGAGCTTCTGACAAAGCCTGAAGACCCTATCTACTCCTCCCCAACAATCCAAAAAGCCGTCAAACGCACCCCCTCCAGCCCGTCCAGCACAGGCCCAAAAATGCTACCATAAAGATATCCAAGAGTCGGCAATAACATCAAGTTAGTGAACATCAACAAAACATCAAAAAAACAACAGGAGATTAATATTGATTGTCGATATCACAATTCTACATACATCCGATGCCGTATTTGCGAGAAAGAGAAAGGCAGAGATGGGTATATGCTTATTTGATGGCAGGCAGGGCGACGGGGGGTTTTGACGAGTATAGATACTGCGGTGTGAGGGTAAAGTATGGATCTTGTGATGGGAGGGATCGTTTTGAAATAAATTGTTATTGGGATGATTGGCGTTGATGGTATTATGGGTATTTCTTATAATACTATGATACGCGAATACAACTGGTACGTACTCTCGGAGCTAATGGAAATCATCTTTCCTCGTTCCTAGTATTCAGAATATTCTCATCTTCAACTTCAACTTCTCATTTAATCTCATACATCTTCCTTAGAAACCCCTGCTTCGTCTGTTTTTCTACAAGCTTGTCTGTTGCCATCCATTGAATCTCATAAAGTAATTCTATAGTCGAGGAGGGAAGAAAGCGGAAGATTGATGAGATATTTGATATTGGGTGTTCCACAATCTGATACGCAGAAAAGCAGATACAGATACAACGAAGAAGAAAGTGTACCCCTAACCAAAACCTTATAAAAATCCATCTATTCCATTTTTGCATTCACAGAATAAACACATGTCCAAATCTAATCTCTCCTAACAAAACCCCGACTACCAACCTATCCCTACCAAATCCTCCCTCAGCTCACCAATCAATACCTTATCCAGCTAGTTCAGAAATTCACTAAATCCAACAAACTACACCGCCCCCCTCTTGCTCCACCACTCCCACACAGTGCAAAAACCTGCGCTAGCAGCTACGTAGCACCTAACAAAATATAAATATGTTTCATCTACAAAGATATATAAATACCTACCTACCTTATTAACCGACTAAAAAAGTTGATTAAGAAAAGTACAGTCAAATAATCTGCTTCGTCCACGGATACGGTATGAAGGACACAAGTGGAATTAGTACTAAGTTTTTGATGTTCCCTGATACGCAAAGGTGGCTGAAGAAGAAGGTGTGGGGAGGTATGTCTTCCGCGTTGATATGGTGTGACGTGGATATTAGGGTAGTGTGACTGCGTTGGGTTTTGTGGTAGGGAGTTTCGTTCGTTAAGAGGCGGTGGGGGCGGTTGTGCGTAATGCGGTAGGCGGTTGTTTTGAGAGGGGTAGGCGGTTGTTTGGAGAAGGATAGGCGGTTCTTTCAAGAAGGACAGGCGGTTCTTTCGAGAAGGATACCTTAGGCGGTTCTTCCAAGAAGGATAGGCGGTTCTTTCAAGAAGGATAGGCGGTTCTTCCAAAAAGGATAGGCGGTTCTTCCATAAGGATAGGCGGTTCTTCCATAGACAGGCGGTCATTGGAGGTGGAGTCTTCAACTGCAACCTAGGTAAGGTAAGGTAGTTGTCTGCGCTAGGAGAACCGATTACTGCATGCAGTAGGCGGTCTTCTACACAAAGTAAGCTAGATGTGGCACAATCCTAGATACCTTAGTCAGCTTGCTTCCAACAGCCTGGTCATCGAGAAAATATATATATTAAGCTCTTCGGGCTGCTTGAATCCCCTCCGTCGCGTTACCATCGAAAAATTGTCGCAAAGCTCTCTTCAGCCTTGTTGGAGCAGCTGCCAAAGTCTTGATAACGCGCATGTCTCCATTGCTAAGATGCAAACACGGCTTCGGCACCCGGGCTCGACATGGTGAAGTTTTATTACCATCACCAAATATCGAATGCAACGCTTTCATGGGGGAACCTGGACTTTGGTACTCTGAACCTGCGTTGGAATTTATTATTCCTCGATTTCGTCAATAATATCGTAGCGAGCTGATCAGATAGTAGGCCTCATGACGATCGTGTAGGCTTTACGGACCCTTGTGTCTACAATGAAGACGTCTCATCTGGTCTCTCGTACCAATATGAGCTCAATTTACCCATGGCCTTGGACACAAGGTCTTTTGTTTCCCAAGGTGAAGAGCACGTAGAGGAAAGCCGAAGTCTATCTCAGCAGCAGCAGCCACTCTTCGAAAACAAATCGACTTTCATCATACAGTTTCAAGACGGCAGGAATAACGAGATTGCAGGAGGACGTGTAGGACGTCGAGGACCGCTCAAAGAGGGCGGCCGCGAAGGAATGAGGATACTGAAGAGGGGAGGCGGCGCTTGTTGGAGATGTAAGATTCTCAAGAAGCAAGTTAGTGTCTCGAAGTCAGCCGTTAGATACGCTGTCACGCTAATAGGAGGCAGTGTGACAGTGGATCTCCATGTAAAGGATGCGCCACTGTGAACGTAAAGCGTTGGCGGCTCAAATGTCGGCGGGGGACATTACGAGATGAAATAGTGGGCGTCATCCCAGGTACGTCCAGTATCCACTGTTAACAGCTGAAGGCTGCTGACATTAGAAGATATTGCCCTTGGTACCGGCGAGTGGTTTCTTCGAGGCGCGGACCGGACCTGTTTCCGAGTCAGCATAACCTATGATTCAACAAGCGCTAAATCGATATTCAGAGACTATTGATTAGTAGCCGGCAGAGTGTCTGCCCTGTCTCAACCTGCAATCCCTCTTTTGGATTTCCTCAAACAGTTTGATAACGTGAATTCCCGTTGGCCGGGCGAATATGAACAGCTCACTGTGAGTATAATAAAGAGGTGTGCCACATTTCAAGCAGCACTGTTGTCGAGGAAGTCGCCGCCGCCGAAAACCCCATCTGACGAGATGACCCTAATCGCAATGTCCTTACGCTGCCTTGTCCAGACGCATGAGATATTTTTCGCTGGTGGAAACCTGTTTATTTATGCTTTCGAGGACGGCGAGACCCTAATTCGTGTGGACCGATTGTATGACCACGACCCGTTCCTTGAGGTCTCGAGATTATCGAATGTATCGCAAGCCAACTCTGCAACACCAAAACGAAAGAATGAGGAGAGCCTTTCATCAATGTTGGAGAACCTTCTCCAGACTACACAACGTCTGATGTTCCGCCGAAAGCCGCAAGACTGGCCGTTATTGCTTTGCACTCTGTGTCTACTGAGATTGATCAAGAAAAATTTCAGGTCTTCCTCACCATGGATGAGCTCTCTTCAACCAAGTTCTCAAGCCATGAGTAGCGTGTTTTCTAGCTTGTGTTCTGTCTTCGAAATCTGTTCGAAGATGTTACACCCCCTTTCCAATGATTGGAACGAGGGCGAGTACAAGTTGCTTGTGAACGATGACGCGCTTCTGGTCGGAATACTTCAGTGGATGCATGATGAGTGGCTTGAAGGTGCAGTAACCCTCCCGTTCCTTGAGTCTCAACATCCACGGAAGAGGTCTCTGATGCAAGTATTAGGGTCAAGTGAACAAGATAAATGTCCAGATGACTATCGTCTAGAAGAACGAGTCAGAGACTTTACTGATGGTTTTGTTTAATGGAAAGGGTGCTAATAGCTTTGTGTGCGTTGAAGTACTTGTCAACCTTTTGCCTTCAACAATGGTCAACACTGTGCGGATAGGCCTCGGATAGAATGGAATTAATAGGAGGCATTTCTTTGAACACGGCCAATTACGTTGATTGGCGGACATAAGACTCTGGTAGAAGAGACATGAGTATGGACTGGACGAGACAACTCGGTAGGGTTTATTTTGGCAGGTCCGAGGCAGGGAAAAACTGCGGCGAAATGCGGCAATGACCAGGGCGGAAGAATCCCTATCTATTTTTAGTCCGGGATCAATTGATGAAATACCTGGAACGGCAGATAAGAATGAGGTATCCCTCGAGCAGGAAGAAGTAGAGACATATTAGTAGCTATTTTGGGTAGGTAGATGTGACCATGTCGTGCTCCGTAGGACTTGCGTGGGCAAGGACGTAGAGTGAGGGGTCCGAGTCCGTTGTATAACCAAGCTCCTCCCTCGTATACTTGTCCAAGCTCTTGTAGATCTGGAGAAAACCACCCGAAGCACCTGAATCTTTAATCGGCACGGTAGCATGATATTCATAAGATGAACATCCACTAGCCATCAGATGAAAAATGTAGATGCACAGCCCGTTGAAAGGCGAAGGATTTCCATATCCGGATCTTCATACTTGGACATATGTTCTTGACCTGTGCTTCGACATCCAACTGATCCCGGTCCAAATATATTGACCAAAGCTCTTCCACTAAAACACGACTGATATCCTCAGCAGCGCCAGTGTCAAGAGCTCATAACCATTTGGCTTCGTAGAAATATCGGATGGCGAGGACAGCGTAGGAAGAAGATGAGGGAGTTCAGAGCCCCTGTGTGACAGCACCATACTGCCAGCGCCACTTGTGTCTCTGAAATCCCGCGAAGCTATAGCCATTCTGCGCCCCCTCCGTTTGAGTTGGGACCCATTTGCAAAGACATTGCCCACTGATCGGACTCAATCGACGATCGTTGATTTGAACAGCTTCGAAAGCATCAGCAATGCGCACTTCAGGGGTTGTGCCTCTCCAACAACACAGAAGGGCACTACTCCCCTAAGCCTGCCGGTGAAGGAATGAACGCCAGTGCTGTTGAGGAAAAGTTGATCACCTCAAGGGAAGGATCCGGTCTAGCTTTGTTCTCTCTCGCGCTAGATTAGGTTATTCGCGTATCTCACGGATTTCTCCCGGAATTGACGCCAAGAAGCAGCCACGACCAATCTTTGGGAACGATTGGCAGTCGTTGGTCCGTGCAGACTGAAATGTTAGATTGACGACATTGTAAACTGTATTCTACCCAGCAGTAGAAGTATCAAGTATCCTATAAGATCGCGATCGTGCGCCGTAAGTCCCCTCTCATCCGCAAGTCATCTGTGTACGCCTTTAGCCCGCAACCGCCCTCCTTGACGGAGTCCTTTCATGGTTCAAAATGTGATTGTCGCAGCGTACGCTATTGCATTGGCAATTACTCCGTCCTTCGTACTTAGTTCGTATGGCCTTATATTTAAGATTTGCACGATTTGCAGGTAGCTTCAGCCACATGGCACCTCCCACGCCCGCGAAGATTTGCATTCGTTGGATGGCTGATTTCCTCAAGCCTGTGGAGGTCTCGAACGTGGTAGGGGCGGATGTGGAGATTTGGCCAGGAGGATCTGATTGGAAGAGAAAGCGAAGAGCAGGTCGCGGGCGGGAGAATCAGCTGGCGTCACTAACGCCACGAATTGCACTTCCCACGCTTTTACTCGGGGAATTTGAACAACGACGTGGAGGTTCCCAGCCATAAGATAAGCGTGAAAGGAGTGCACAGCGTCTCCTCCTTCAATCACATGCTGCTTGCTGGTTGGTCCATTCCTCTGTGCCATTGCACCGGTGGCTCTTCATGCCTCTTCACGATTGTGGAGGCTTTCTACAGAGCTGCAAATGCCGCCTGACGCCGCGTGATGACAGAGGTAAATAGCATACAACATATGGCTGATAGCCTGTATCAATGGAGACATGGGTACCCAGTCAGCGTGACAGCCCCACGTATTGCAAGTCTGCCAGATGCTGCACTTTCCTAGTACTCCCGCACCAGATGCGCTTGTTCCTGCATTATGGCGGGATCTCTTTGCCTATGAGCCGTGTACGACTATGCGGTTATGGGGTTAGAATGCCACTTTCATAACAGGTCAACTTCCTATCAACTAGCTTTGATCTTCAATTTACAGTCTTGATAGTACTATCAGAACACTGGCAGGGTGGGTATTTGTCAACTTCCTTGAACGGCAATATCGGCGAAAGTCTTGGTAGAGATACCTTAGTTCTACACAACTGGACCGAGCTTCCAGAACCTCACAACTCTCTTTCTGACTTTAACTCTTTTCAAGCACACCTTATCACCCTCTGGAGGCATCTCCGCCTCAACCTTCCCTTCTTTCCCTCCCATCCGTCTTCATCCCTTCATCCCTTCTACCCTCACACTCTTCTTCATTGGCATTGGTCCACACCTACAAAAAAGAAAAACACCTAGCCGTCGACAAGCATGGTCTATTCATTGACCTACCGTCGTCCAGCCCATGTTGACTCTGCTCGAGGCTCCTTCATTGGTGACGAGAAGCCCAAATCACTGGGCGAGTCATCCATCGATTCACAAGGCTCATCTTCAATCTTGGGCATACCGGATGCATTGTCCTTTGACCGCATCATTGCTGGAGGCACCTGTCCCGTAAGCACCCTTCCTCCTGCGTGCGTGAGAACGAACAACAGGAAATTTGTCTCAGCACCTTCCATTTGCTTCCGCTCATGCCAATCCCCATCATTCGACTTGTCCATGCTTTCTCCTCTTCACCGAGCTCGCAACTGTTGCTCGATGTTGCATAGAACAAGGCTGACCTGACATGCTACAGCCATGTACCACTCGTGATTTCATGAACTACCTGGTCTATATTGAACACGCAGCAGAGAACCTACAATTCTTTCTGTGGTATCGAGACTACACCAAGCGTTTCTCAGAGCAACCGGCAAATGAGCGGGCACTTGCTCCAATATGGTCTGTGGAACAAGCAGAAATCGATGCACAGGGCAGGACTGGGCCAGCACCGCTTAAACAGCAAGTCAGCGCAGATACTGCAGCTGTGTTCAAGGGAACCGACTTTGCTCCACCCTCGGCGAGCGTGGTAGAGGTCAAAGGAAACCCATTCAACACTCCGCCAAGGACTCCCAACAACGATAGAGCCAGCACTGCTCCCACCGAGAGGGCGTGGAGTGACAATGCCTCTACTTTGCACTCGACTACCAACAAGTCGTTCCATAGCAAAGCCGTAGGTGCTTTCGAAGGAGCTGATCTCAAATGGCAGCCATGTGAGCACCAAATTCCATCCATGTTACGGCAATGATTGACCTTGTGGTAGTCACGATCCAGCCGTTTCGAGAGGAAGTATCGCGCATCATTGCAACCTACATAGCAGATGGAGCCCCTCGACAGCTCAACATCTCCGCAAAGGAACGATCTACCTTGCTCCACGCTTTAGCCATCACCACTCATCCCACAGCATTCAGCACTGTTGTCCGCACCATTGAGTGGACACTCCGTCACCAAGCCCACCCCAACTTCATTCGATGGACCATCTGCAACGGCAATCGGCCTCGTGTCATCTTTGCTCGTGGTCTTGGCGTTGGAGGTATCGTTGGCGGTATGGTCGCTGCCGTTCTCATTACTCTCAGCAACGCCGGCCGAGGCTGGAGAGTCTTATCAGCAATCGGCTTCATGATCGGCATCGCGACCTTGATCTGTGCTTGGAAAGGGATGTGTGTGGTAAGTAAACCCGGAAATGCTTCCATAGAGAGTCTGCCACTAAAGGGTCCAGGTCCTTCACGGCATGCACCATCGTCATTTGCGTCCGTGGGAGCTCTTTACCGAAGAGGATGACCCGTCTTCTAGCTTCGAACTAGGCAAAGGATCGTTCGATACATTCGCTACTGCAAACAGCTATGAAGATGAGCCTTGGATCGTCAAGTACGAAAAACGCAATCTCATCCGCAAGGTCTTCGATCGTGAGGTGTGGATCCAAGAGCCAGCACTTCGCCAAATCCAGGATACAATCTTCCTCCAGGCCATCGGTGGCGCGCTCATCATCACTGCCATCTTCGTCGGGATCTTCTGTGCTCTGCCGAAAGGAAATTACTACTAGGTCAATGTGCATATGCATATTGCGCCCCGGAAACCTCGCATATAACCTGCATCATCGCGTCTCGATCAGGAACGACACGTTCCCGGAACAGTCACTTACATGCTTATTCATTTCGGTACTTACGCTTCCTTCATTAGCGACGCAATTGTGACCTCACTTGCACATATTATACTTCTAATTTGCTTCACATACTACCACACCTTTCTCTGATGTTGCTTGAAGATACTTATATGGTGCTGGAATGCCATGCTTGGCGCAATGTGCTGGACGGAAAAGGGGAATTGCTAATCTGATGAAAGATGGCTTTGGGCTACGGTGTTGGGCTTAAAATCTCCTCGGGACTCCGATGTATTGCTGGATCTCAATACACCGCATCCTAAAAACATTGCTATTCGCTAATGTAATCAACGTCAACGCTATGATTCCGATATCAAGGTCTATCCATGATTTGTGACAGCCAATGGTACTTCATGATGCATTCGGAACTGATGGCGCCCGCTACCTGGTCTAATTATCGTCCTGCAAACGGTCTAAATCTTTTCTATCGTCATCCACCTCGCATCAAGCTCGCTCCACATGGGTGTAAGTGCTCGCTAAATTGCACGATTGTATCGGAGACATCGCGGAATCAACACCTAATAACCCCATTCATGATGCTAAGCAGGAGCCCATCATCATATCGTTCCTGCATCACAGTCTCCCCGATGTGAGACCATTTCGCAGTCAATCCCTGTCGTAATAATGGGCCATCTCCAGTCCCACCCTCTTGTACCCGCACTTGACGTAGAAGCCTTCGTTTGTCTCGGAGCAGTCTAGGATTGTCTGTGAGAGGATGGATTGTCAGCTCGGTACGAATTTCAGGAGCAGATTGCGGATGATGGGAGTAGGAGATCGATGGGGATGTAGGGGATACACAACGTAGAACACAGAGTAGGGAGGCATTGACGGTGAACGATCCGCCCCATAATAATCGGACATGTTGACTGATTGCGTATGATTCACAAAAGCCTCTATGAAATTGCCAAAGCAGCGCCTCTCCTGCAACGGCTCCACCAAAAAAGAGATCACCAAGAAGACTAACCTTATAGCACCCCACCTTCTTCGCCACATAATCCAACGCCTCTATGATCCTCAACCCCAACTTCTTCCCCTGCTGATCCTTCGTCACAGCAATATCCTCAATATGACCCACCAACCCCAAATTATGTATAAATTTCCTCTCCACAACCACACACCCCGTCCCCACCACCTTCCCCCCCCCATCACAAACAACAAGGATGTAATACTCATCCCCCCTCCTCGCCATCCAATCATAGCGCTCCGTCCACGCGTCCTCGGTCACGTCGCCCACGGTGGTGAGCACGCGCAGCACGTCGAGGACGCCGGCGGCGTAGTCGGAGCGCTGGAGGGGGCGCATGGTGTAGTTTTGAGGCAGGGCGGCGAGGACGGCGGGGGAGATGAGGGAGGGGGTGAAGAGGGGGCCGTTGGTTGTGGGGGACATGTGCGTGTTGTTGTGGGTGGCGGCGGGGGATTGCCACATTTGGTGGATGGGTGGGGGGGGTTTGGGTGTGTAATGGGTTGTGGAGTTATGGTTGTTGAGGTTCTTTGGTAGCGAGAAGGCAGCTGTTTGGGTTTGTGGTGGAGGGTTGGGGCTTGGGGCTTGGCGTTAAAGGATGGCCCTGAAACAAGCTTGCGTTTGGGGGGCGCACGTGGGGGCGCTCGGGTCGGACCTGACTAGAGTGATCTCTGACAGGTACCGAAAGTCACTTTCTATACCGAAGACTTGAATTGTCCAACATCGAATGCCTGCGGAGGCTCTTGAGTCTGACGAGCTGCATGATGGTGCACAGTCAGATGTTGACGCTGCCAACCAACTGCCAAACCAAGCATGGCTGCCTGTCCTACAGCGGCACTGCGGCTTCCCACCTGATATATTCGAATCCGTCTCGCTGAACCTGATAAAGAATCCGAATATCAATTCCAGCTTGCTCTTTCGAGCTGATGTGCTATACGATAGCCAGAATAACGAAATAACTGATGGTGGCCTGTCTGAAGGGGAACGCAGAGAAGCCTTGGAGAATTACAATATACGGGATGGAGACTTGCCTGGATTTGAGGTCACAAGAACAATTATCCGGCGGATGATACCCAGAAATCCTCAGCTGGACAAACCCATTGCTCAGACATGCCTTTTCTTGCGATCAAATTCAACGTCAGACGGTGTGAAGCAGACTATTGTTGTCTATATACCACATTCGCCTGATGTTGAGACCGTCCCCTGGTATCACCCCAGAGTTCAAGCGTTAGCATACCTTCATTCGTGGATTCCTTCCACTCCGTCCGAGAAGCTTCAAGGCACAGTCTCTCTTCATTACCAATTGTTTCCGGCAGAAAGCATACCGTTGTCACCGCGCCTTCTGAGGACTGGTCAACATTTGCTCGCGACTGTCTATAAGCATGGTCAAGGTCAACTGGCGGGCTACACCAAACGAGTACATCATGACCAACTGATCTCGCAGCAGCGAGTGCAGAATACATACACCGCGTTGAAAGGGAAACACGCCAAGAGGTTATGTGATGGCTGGGTGGAGAAGACGGAGCCAAGCAAGAACGTCTTTGAGGACTTGGGCATTGCTGCTTTTCTGATCGAATTATGGAGGGACATGTATAAGTCAGACGGTGACAGCAATGGGATTGGAGACAGTCGTGATGACGAGCGACCTAATCACCCAGGATTCGTCGACATTGGCTGCGGGAATGGGGTCCTGGTGGATGTACTCATACGGGAAGGATATCAAGGTTGGGGTTTCGATGCCCGGAGAAGGAAGACATGGGATACATTCGATGGTAGGACTCAACAACATCTGCAAGCGTTGATCTTGATACCTCAGCCACTCCTCGAATCTCAAGAACACCCTCAGCATCCCGATTATACCAACGGCGGTATCATCTCACAAGGCTTCTCCTCTGCCGGTAACAAGGCCGAAGCCAAGAGCCAATTCCCCGCCTGGCACAATGGCATTTTCCCCAAAGGGACTTTCATCATCTCCAACCACGCAGACGAGCTGACACCATGGACACCGCTACTTGCCTCGATATCATCTTCCCCTTTCCTTGCTATCCCATGCTGCTCACATAATCTGTCCGGCCTCCGCTTCCGTGCTCCGTCGGTTTTCAACAGCAACTCGGCAGATGCTTTGGCACCATCCTATTTTGCAGCTCACATCAACAAATCGAAATCAGTAGTCATAGCTGTCGCGTGCTCCGATAACGAAGCAATTTTCGGTCAGGGGCCCGAGCAAGGAGATCTCAAAGACCTGGATTCGAAGTCGAGAGCGAAGCAACCTTCGGCTTACTCCAGCCTATGTGACTGGGTCGCCCATTTGGCGGCCAGAGTGGGATACACCGTCGAGAGGGAAATGCTCCGGATGCCTAGCACCAGAAACGTGGGGATCCTTGGCCGTACGGTGATGTCTGAGTTCGAAGACGAGTCTCTCGATGTTAGGAGAAAGAGAGTCGCTGACATTGTGAAAATGGAAAAGGCTGATGGCGTGCTCTGGATGGAAAGAGCCAGGAGCTTGATTGATGGTAAAGATGTTGGACATTGACATATCCACACTTCACTGCTTTTGTTCGTCTCATCGGTCTGGAACGGGAACATAGAGCATGCTCTCCCAATACAACATCGGAAGGAAGAGCCGGCATTCCGATGTCTCCACTATACGGCCGATTTCTTGCGCTCTCGATACTGACTACATCAACACACAAGAGAGATTACCACCAAATCAAGCCCCTTCCATCCCTTCACCCCTATCGACAATCAACACCAGCACATCTCCAGACAAAGCACCCATAGCTCCTCTAACGCCCAATATCGCCGTACGTACCATACAAACATAACATAAAAACCCCCTTCCCCACACCACCCCTCTCCCTCCACACAAGCTCCACCCTATACACCGTACCTACCTACCTCCATCATATATACCATCCTGAAGACTCTGCTAATCCATCCCCATCCGCAACAGCACGTCGCAGTCAAAATCGATTCGATACTAAAATTCAATTGTACGGGATAGGATAGGATAGGATAGGTGATGTTTAACGGTCAATGTATAGGAATGCGAGTAAAGGTAGGGATCGTATGGTGCTCATAGTGTTTGAAGAGGTTAGGGTTTGTTATGAGTAAGGTAGAGAGGGAAGGTGGTTGATGGAGATGGTTAAGCTGATGTTGCTTACGGTCTTGATGATATGATTCAGAATATGCATGTGTGTAATGGTGAGTGTCAACATCATTGTTGACTGTCGTTATTCACGACATTGGCACAGAGACCAATCAATATTCCATTTCCCACCTCTTCATCTCCACCCCCCTCCCCCTCCCCCTCCCACACCACCCTCTCCCCCCTCCCCCCATCCCTTCTCCTCAACCCCTCCCCCCTCTTCCTCTCCCTCCTCTCCACGCCATTTTCCCAATACCCCCTACCCACCCCCCCTCGCCTTTTGAAAAGCTCCTCCTCAAATCGTCGCATACGCTCGCTATTAGCTTTGAACCGCTCATTCGCTAGTTGTTGTAGGATGTCGCAGTAGGTGTCGGTTACTAGGCTCCATACGGTCTCGGCGTCGTTATCATCATCCTTGGAATCTTCATCTTCATCTTCTTCTTCGTCCCCTTCTTCATCCAACCCCTCACAATCCCCCGCACCCCTCACACCCCTCGAGCCCTTCCCACCCTCACAGACTCGATCATGATCATAACAAACCCCAACCAAACTCTCCACCCGCAACCCCGCCGACCGCACCGCCACCATCGGAAACGCATTCCCATCGCTCAAATTCTTCAAACTCTGCACCCCGCTTTCCCTAAACCCCGCATTTATCGCTGCGGCAACGATCGGCTGTGCATGGTGCAGTGATGCGGTCATGATGTGGAGTATCTGATCCGTCCACAAACCAAATCAGCTTGCAAAAGGATAAATCTTTCGCAGCAGAGTACAATTCGTGATATTAATGTAGAGAAGAGTAGAGATGTGAGGCTGACGCACGTGCGTACGTACCATAGGTTCGAATTGAAACCTGGCGAAGCGGAGCTGATGCGGTGATTTATCGTCGGTGATGATGGGATCGTGTGGTGGGCTTTCGGGCATGGGCGACAGACCAAATTTTTGGGTAGTGGTGCAGCCGTCTCCATCTTTCTTCTTGAAAGGTTCGTGAGAGACGAAGAGCCAGCGGCCGCCTATGCCTTTGCCGCCTGGAACAGGGGTTTGTGGCTTCTTCTCTCCTCTTCCTGCCCTTTCATCACGTATACCATCTATATCCTCTGCATCATCTCTATCCTCCCCGTCCCCTTCCCCATCCCCTTCCCCATCCCCTTCCCCGTCCCAATCCCCATCCCTCTCCCCCTTCCTACTCCTATATTTCCCGTTCCCGTTCCTATCCCTCGCACTCCGCACCCTTTCTTTCCCTTTCCGCCCTTCAAGAAACACACTCACCCTCCCTGCACAAGAACTTGTAGTGACAACGCCTTCTAGCGTGTTTATCCGATCGAGGAGGTGTTTGATGGCGGTGTCGACGGTGCCTTTGGGGGAGAGGTCGGTGTAGAGTGTGGGGGGTGCGGAGAGAGAGGTGAGGATGGCGGTTTTGCGGGTGGTGAAGGCTTGTGGGATGGGCGGTGGGAGGTGCGGGGATGGCGGGGGCATCGTTGGAGGTGGTGGGGGGGATTGGGGGAGTTGGAGGAGTAGTGGGTAGTGGGATGTTTGGTTTAGGTTGAACGTACTTTTAGTTCAATGTCACGCGTCACCGCGTTTCCGTGTTTGATAAGAGCAGACTCCGGCCAATGCTCTGAGATACCTTCATAGCTGCAATTACATCCCTACTCGTCACCATTTGAGCATACAGCGAGCCCTTGAACATGCCCCAACGAAAGTCCCATTTTCCCAATGCATCCTCCAGCTCCACCCCCCTGAAACGAGCACTCTCCCCAGCCAGGTCTACTCCAACCTCGCGCCAGTCGAAACGCCTCAGGTCCTCCCCAATCACATCTACAAAGACCACACCTAAAAAGAGCAAGTACTTCGAGCACGACAGCTCAGAGCCCGAGTCCGAAGCCGAAATCGAGAAGGAAGGATCGGGATACGAAGACGAAGACGAATCCGCTAGTCTGGTATCGTCCCCGCCTGAGAGTGAAATCGACGACGAGGACGAAGTGGACTACGCCTCCGAAGACGCCGCACCACGCAAGCGCAGAAAAGTCGGTCGAAAGAGCAACGGCGCTGCAATCGTCCTCACAGGACAGAAAGGCCAAGAACTATGGCGACCAGGAGTCAAAGCGTCCGCCGCCCCCGGCGAAGCCGTCTTCATCAAGCTTCCCAAGGCCCGCGAGGCGGGTAAGACGCCGTACACAGACAGCACCATCCACCCCAACACCTTCCTCTTCCTCAAAGACCTACGCGCGAACAACGACCGCGAATGGCTGAAAATGCACGACGCTGACTACCGGCAATCGAAGAAAGATTTCGACAGTTTCGTCGAAGCTTTGACGGAAAAGATCATTGAGAAAGATGAGACGATCCCGGAACTGCCGCCGAAGGATCTGACGTTTAGGATCTATAGGGATATACGCTTCAGTCCCGACCCGACGCCTTACAAGACGCATTTTTCGGCCGCGTGGTCGAGGACGGGGAGGAAGGGGCCGTATGCGGGATATTACGTGCAGGTACAACCTGGGGGCTCGTTTGTGGGAGCTGGAGTGTGGCATCCTGAGGCGGCACCTATGGCGTTGATGAGGCGGGATGTTGACAAGGAGAGCCAGAGGATCAAGGAGGTGCTGATGGGGGCGGAAATGAGGAGGGAGTATCTGGGCGGGGTGGGGAGGGATGAGAAGAAGGTTGTCAAGGCGTTTGTGGGGATGAATACGGAGAATATGCTGAAGACGAAGCCGAAGGTATGGTTTGACTCTTTTATCTCCGGGAGTGAGACATCGTTGACGTTCGGCATGTTCAGGGCTACGAGGCAAACAATCCTAATATCGATCTGTTGCGGTTACGGAATTATACCATTGGGAAAAAATTGAAGGATGAAGAGGTGCTTGGGTCTGGTGGTCTGGCTAGGATAACGCAGTTGGTGGGGGTTTTGACGCCGTTTGTGTCGTATTTGAATGGTGTCGTTATGCCGGATGAGGATCCGAGTGAGGAGGATGAGGAGGATGAGGCGGTGGAGGAGGGGGAGGAGGGGGAGGGGGAGGAGGGGGAGGAGGGGGAGGAAGGCGAGGAAGGCGAGGAGGGGGAGGAAGGCGAGGATGGCGAGGACTGAGGATGTGAATTGATATTTACGTATATATGCATATATGTTTTATTTTCCGATTGTATCCATCACCAACCATAGGACAACCATCCCATCAAGAGTACACATCATATACCACTGTCACCTGAAACCTCGATATCTCAACCCTTTTACAACCTCTCCCACATACCTTATCACATAGAATATAGTCTTCGATCCAACCCACCCCACCCTTCCTTAGAAACCACGCATTGCATATCTATGTCATATCTAAACCGTACAACATATTTCTAAAGTTCTCATCTCTTAAAAATTTTACAATCGTCAACTTTTCACTTTTCAGTTCTTGCATCTTAGCCTTACTGGTACATGCCTGTTGTATTACGTCCTTACTTTTTATCACCATCGTTTGGTGAGATTGTACGCGGCGATATTGATGTATACTACGGTAGGAACCATGTTAAATGTAAGCGTCTTGGCAAAAGCTAGTTGAAATACCGTTCATTTCTAGAAGTTTCCATGTAATAATACATACAAATCTACCTTCTCCAATAGATTCTCCAGCATATTCTCCTAACCAACGCATAATGGATGTCCCATCAACCCTAAAACGCTCCCAATTAACCCGCGATCAACGGATTCAGGTACAAACACTTAGTGGAGTCGGCTGGGATGCGGAGAGAATAGCGAAACACCTTAAAATTACCACTCGCCAGGTTAGATACGCTACTAGCCATCAACTTACGCCTCAAAACCGTAAATCAGGCCCTAAACCAGTCATAAATACGCCCTGTCGAGACCGCCTAGTCCGTTTTATATAAAGCTCCAAAGAAACAAGACGTATGCAGTACGAGGAGGTAGCAACGAGACTAGGCTGGAACGTATCAGGAAGGGCAATCCGGAGAGCTCTCAAGAAAGAAGGCTTTTCTCGACATATTGCCCGGAGAAAACCGCCTATTTCAGAGGCAAATCGGGTGGCACGTCTCCAGTGGGCTCGGGAACATATTGACTGGACTAGGGAACAATGGGAGACGATTCTCTGGACGGATGAAACATGGGTATTACCTGGAAAACATACACGTATATGGGTTACTAGGGCCGCGGGGGAAGAATGGGACCCTACCTGTATTATTGAAAAGATACCCCGGAAGCAAGGATGGATGTTCTGGGGTTCATTCCACGGGGGTATCAAGGGCCCAGGGGTATTTTGGGAGAAAGACTGGGGAATAATCAACCAGACGACGTATCGTGAGCGGATTGTACCTGTTATCCATGGCTGGATCCGGATGCATCCCCATTTATCTCTGATGCAAGACGGTGCTCCAGGCCATGCAGCCAGGGCCACGATCGAGGATCTCCATAAACGAGGTATTAATGTTATTTGGTGGCCTGCGTTTAGTCCCGATCTAAACCCGATTAAGACGGTATGGAATAACATGAAGGATTGGATACAGGATAATTACCCTGAAAAACTCAGCTATGACGGCCTCCGCAGCGCTGTTGCTGCAGCATGGGAACAGATATCAAGCGAATTCCTTAGCGATTTACTGGATTCTATACAGGCACGCTGCGAAGCAGTTATTCGAGCTAATGGTATGCATACGGAGTACTAGTAGTATTAAACATGTAATTTAACTAGCGTCTGCCAAGACGCTTACATTTAACTACCCTGCGACATAGTATATACATATTATAGTATCCCCGACCCAGGCCATCACGTGACCTTTAGCTGACTAAGGTGCCGCCGCTTTACTCCCTCGCTAACGCCCGTTTCGTCGATATACTCTTCCTCTACTCCCCTATACTCCCTCGCTACTCTCCTCTACTCCCTTATTACTCCCTCGTACTCCCTCTCTACTCCCCCGTACTCCCCCTTAGCTACTTCCTTCTCTTTAGCTGGTATATTAGGCCTTAGGGCGCCGTCTAACCGACGTCGCCTAAACGGAATAAAAGACGTAGTATTACTAGGAGTCAATCTATCCGATTACTCTAGGCTAGAAACTAATCTCTAAAGAACTAGAAAACCTAGGGGGGTGAGAGTAGACATACTTCCGCTAAGCTAATACTATACTAGGAACGGAATAATATAGAGCTGACGGTAAGCCGTCTATTAGGAACTAGACTAGGAGGCTAGTTCCTAAGGGCTAGAATAGATAGTATAAACTACTAGTAAGTAGGTAGTATTATAATAGTAGACTTAATACTCTAGTAACTTTATAATTATAAAAGAACTAATCTCTACCTTCTAAAGAAGTAGAGGGAGGACTATTTAAATACCCTTTAAGGTAGCTACCTAGCCTCTTAGATATCTAGATAAAAGGATATCCGTTAGGATAATAAGAAGCCGAACTAATACTATTAGGATATTACTAGTAAGCCGCTTTATACTAGCTAAATATATTAAGATATCCTAATACTATTATTCATATCTATTCTAATTATAGATATTAGGTAATAGTTAGGAGTTATTAAGCCTAATAATAATACTCTAAAATATATTAAGAATAGTATATAAATGTATAAGATATCGCCTAATTTCTATAAGGCGGTAGTACGCGTATACCCTATCCTAGTCCGCGTATACCCCGTCCTAGTACGCGTATACCTTAGTCCTAGTACCTATATACCTTATCCTAGTACGCGTATACCTATCTAGTTTAGGTATAATAGACTACTAACTAAGTAAACTACTAACGCGTATTACTAGTTATAATATTCTAATATTTTCTCTATTAAGTTAATAACTACCTTACTATTATTATAATCTTAAACCCCTACCTATTAACCTCTTAGCCTACTTAGTAGACTCCCTTCTTAAGAAGCTATAGTAGTATATAGAGCTATAAGGCTATACTATAATATTTAGCTAAACTAAAGTAAATTAGAAGACTAGAGAATATTATTATATATAGATTTATTATAACTATAGTAGTAAATATAAAAAGAATAATAAAAGTATAAATAAGAGGATAATTAATAGTAGGCTAACTACCTATCTATTAAGATTATTACCTTTAATAATAATAATAGCTTATAAACTCTAGATATTAGGGATACTAGTTATAATTATTACTATAAGCATTTACTTATTATCGCTATTATTAAATAGCGCTATTTACCTAGCGCGCCTTCCTTATAAAAGGCTTCTATACTCTACGCACTTAGGTAGGTTTCCTATATATAGAGAATACATCTTCTTTCTATATTATAAATTAGTTATAATATATAGTAGTAATACTATAAATCTTATTTAAAATATTACTAAGTACTATAACTGTACTAATAAGAACTACTAGCTCTAGTAGTACTAGCCTTATAGTACTAGTCCTTAATAGCCTTCCACTCCCTACCTTCTTATCCCCGCTATTAGATAAACGGCTACTACGGCTACTAGTCTATTAGCGATTAAAGTAAAATCTATTAGCTATTAGTCTAACGAGGTATTAAGGCCCTCGTTACTAGAAATACTATATCTAGGTATATTTACTTAATCCCCTACCTTTATAGTCCCCTACTATTACCTTTACTACTACTTCTTTAAAGTAAAAGGTAATGTCTACTACTTACTTCTACCTTACTAGTAGTATATAATTAATAAGCTAGCTCCTAATCTAGTACTCCTTAATTAAGTAATCTATCGGTTATATAAGATTAATTTATTTCTTAAGAGTAGTAACCCTACTACTAATAAGCTTACGGTAAAGTCTTAGAGAGTACTTAAGTTCTTTACTATATATTACCTACGGCTAGAAGACTTACCTTCTAACCCTAAAGATAATAATACCCTAGAATTATCTATTATATCTACTACCTTATAATATACTAGGTAAGTATTATTACCTACTATTATAGTACGCTTCCTACCTAAGTAGGTAGTTAATAAACATAGGTTTAATATTAATATATAAGTCTAGTATATTAAGTTTAGGAGGATAAATATTATTCTAGTAAGCTTTAAACCTATCTTAATACCCCTACTATCTAAGATATTAACGCTAGCCCTAAATATAACTACTACTACCTTCTTAGAGGCCTAGTAAACTAAAATAGCTAGTATTATTACCTAGGCTATATATATATTTAATTAGATATAACTAGGTAATCTATAGCCTACTATAGTAGGTCCTTAATAAGGACCTTATTTATCTACTTCTACCTTTAAGCCTCGTAATATAGGATACTTTAATCCCGACCTATAGGTAATACCTATTAAAGTAAAAGATAATTATAATATCTATTATAATATCTTTAGCTTTACTAACTACCTCTAAGTTAAGGTAGCTAATATAGATCCTGCCGTCTTAAGGTAGAATATAAATTCCTATTTACTTAGTACTACTAATAAGTAGTATATTAACTAACTTAATAAACTTAGCTACTCTAGCTTACGTAATAATCCTAATAGTATTAATTAATAGTATAAGAGTCTTAATATAAGATTCTATAACTCCCTAAGTAAGTTACTAGCTTTACTTAAATCTATCTAATATATAATTAAAGATATAAGGAATTATTATAATCCGGCTAATTACGTTAATACTATTATTCTTAATAATAAAAATACTAGCTTTACTTCTATAGAAGAGGTATAGGTTAGGTTAGTATATAAATATATAGATAGAGAATTATAATAGACCTTACCTTATCTAACTAAGAAGTCTACTATTAGTAGCCTTCTTATAAAGCTTTATTATAAAAAAGACATCTAGTTTAATATATATAGGAAGCCTTTTATAGACGTAATAAGGTCCTCGTTATAAGTAAATAAGTAATAGTTATAAGGTAGTAAATAAGGTTAGTAGAATTCTAATTTTAATTATCCTCCTTTTAACTTAAATCTATATTAGTAAAATAGCTAATATAGTAATAATTTTAGACCTTATAATAACCTATTAAATCCTTATAGAAATAGGCTATTTAGTAATCCTTTTTATAACTTATAGAATTATAATAATAATAATTAATAATAGCTATAAAACGTCTAAGTAAGGATTTTACCTAGAGGTCGCTAATAGTTATAAATTACTAGCGGAAATATACATATAATAGCTAGGATATAATAGAATAATATTAATAATAAGAATCCCTATTATAAGCTACCTTTTTAGAGTAAGCCCTTCTAAGTAAATACTATACGTCCGTATAATAACTAGGCCTACTAAGTAAGCGCGGAAGATAAAGAGGAGGATAATAATAATAAGGTCCTTAATAATTAGGTATAATATAATACTTACGCGGAAGGGTACTATTAAGGTATTAACTAGTCTTAGGTAGATTAATAGGTAGAATAAGACTAGTCTCTACTAGAGCCTTTAAGCTCTACTACTATTAATAAATTAAGTATTAACGATATAATAGAGAACTACTTTATAAATCTAAAATTACCTAAACTAATATACTATTTATATACCTTTATATTTAAATTAAATAATGCCTTATATAGATATATCCATTCTAGCTATATCTTATTAAAGCCGAAGCCTTTTATAATATCTACCTCCTTAGGTAAATTAAGTAAACCGTTAGTTAAATCCTCTATTATTCGCTCTAACTTTAAGGATATTACTATTAAAGGCTATAGCTTCTAGGGATATTACTATATTATAGTCCCTATTATATTTACTACGGGTAGTAATAAATACTATAACTATATAGATACTAGCGCTTAAGTAAGTCTAATTAATCGAGACTTCTTACTTATAGTATTCCTAGTTATATCTATAGAAAAGATACCTATACTTATAACGGTAAGAGGTATTAGTAATAAGAAATATAACGCTAGTAAATTTATTAAAATCCCTATATTTTTTAAGAGCCTTAACGGAATAGTTATATTAATAGAACGTGAATTTTATATTATAGATAATTTATCTACTAAAGTACTTATTACTATAGATATCTTAAAGCCCGAGTAAATAGTTATTAACTTCAGGGATAACTAAATAAAGATTAGATCCTACTAAAATATAAGGATACCTATTATAGTTATTAATTAAGGTCCTCGTATTACTACCTTAGTTTTTACTAAGAAACGAATAATAATACTACCTTATAGTAACTTCGCTATACTAATAGCTAGTTCCTAATATTAGTTATTAAACTTGCCTTAGGACTATAATTTTATTTTTAAGCCTAACGCTTTAAATAAGCTATCCTTATATACCTATATTATTAATGCCGTAATATCTTATATTTTCGTTTATAATAATACTAATAGGCCTATTATACTTACGCGTAACTAGGTCCTTAGTAAAGTTACTAAGTATAAGTTAGCTGGCTATTTTCCGGTAACCCTAATAATAAAGCTCTTATAAATAAACCTCCTACTAAGATAACTAGATAGGTAAGGTTTAGTATACGCGGTTTACTTACTACTATAGTAGCCTTTATAGCTATAATAAGCTCTTAATAAGTAACTATAATAAACCCTTAGGTAGTAATATAAGTAAATAAGGCCCTTAATACCTTACCCCTAGTTAAAGTATATTATCCTACTAGAGTTATAATTTATAGTATTATACCCTAGGTAGCTACCTTAATTACTACTATAGTTAATAAATTTCTTAACTTATAGAAAGATACTAGTAATATTATTAGTATTCCTAAATTATAATATATAGAGATCCCTTTACTTAATAATTAGGAAGATCTATATAAGCTAGGTTAATTACGAGTATACCCTCTTAATTAGAGGGATAAAGAAGTAATTAATATAGAATTGAATAAGCTTTATTCTTAGGGAAGGTTAGAATAGATAAATATATCTATGCTATTTTCCTTCCCTTACTTTATTATTTAGAAAAATACGCCTAATAGCCTAAAAGGCTATATTATTATTAATATTAGAGTATTAAATAAGATTATAATACCTAATACCTACCCCGTTCCTCTCTAATTAGAGATACTTACCTTACTATAAAATACTCTATATATTTTAATAGTTAATACGGTAAGCTTCTTCTACTAATAGTAGATAAAGTAGGATTATAGGTATTATCTTATAATAGCCTCTTATAGAGGCTAGGAGATATTTAATATCCCTATTATAGGTTTTAAGAACTCTCTAATATATATCTAGTAAATAATTAATACTATACTTTAAGAGTTTTAGTATTTTTACCGTATATATATAGATAATATAGTAATTTTCTCTACCTCTTTAAATAAGTATCTTAGGTACCTTTATAAAGTCTTTAATAAACTAAATAGATATAATATTTATCTATCCCTAAAGAAGTTATTTCTTAGATACTCCTCTATCTATTTACTTAGATAGAGAGTTAATACCTTTAGTCTCTTAATAGCGGCTAAGAAACTTACCGCTATTACTATACTAGTATTCCTAGATACACTAGGATAGCTTAAGAAATACCTTAGTATAATAGGATATAATAGGTAATATATAGTATTCTACGCTACTATTATAAAGCCTTTACTATAATATAAGACTTTACTTATAAAGTTAATTAGTATTAAAGGTAATATATATAAAAAGATAGCTAATAGATTAAAGGTCCTAGTCCTAAATCCTAAGGAATTAAATACCTTTTACTATTTATAAAAGCTTTTTACCTCCCTAAGTATCCTTTACTACTTTAATAAGTAGTATTAACTATTTATTAACCTAGATATAAGTAAGAAATTCGGGTTTAGAGCTATAATCTATTATATTATTAAGGATACTTATAAATAAGGCCCTTCTTCTACTACTATAATAATAGGGTTAGTAATTATACTACCTAAATTCCCTAAGTAAAAATCTTAGTAACCTATTTTATTTCTTAGTTATTTACTTACTAACGCTAAGACTAGGTATTAGCCTATTAAACTTAAAGTTATAGGATTAATATAAGTTATTAAGAAGGTCTATTATATAATTAAAGTAACGCGAAAGCCTATTATAATTATCTATATAGATTACTTAGCTATAATATTAATAATAAGGTAGATAAGTCTAAATATAATATTAACTAAAAAACTTAATCTCTACCTTATTAGAGTATTAGGATATCTCTAATAGTTTTACTTAGATATTTATTATAAACTAGGTAAAGTAAATATAGTACTTAATACCTTATTAAGGCTAGTAAGTTAAAAATATTATCTATAATAAGATATAAAAGGCGAGTTAAATACCTTATTTATAAAATACTTCCTAATTAACTTAGTAGAAATAAGCGAACCCTTTTATAATTAACTTATTACCGGCTATTATAAGCCTTAATAGGTAAGGGTTATTTAAATAGTTAAATAAAATAAGGACCTTAGTAATAATACTATAACCCTACTATATAAGCTTATTAATTAGATTTTATATTTTGAAGATAATAAGTAGGGGCTATATCTATATATCCCTTCTATTATAAAAGTAGAAGTATTTAAGCTAGTATATAATAAATTAGGATACCTAGGCTACGCCCGTATATATAAAAGGCTAATAGAGGGTTTATATATTTATAACTTATCTAAGAAGCTTTATAAATTTATCTACTATTACCCTTAATATTAATATAACTAAATATTATAATATAAGCTATATAAGTTATTATAACCTATCCTAACGCCTACTTAGCTATTCTATACTATTACTATTAACTTTATCCTAGTATTTCTATTAACTATAAAAGGCTTTAATAGTATCTTAACTATTATATATAAATTTTCTAAAGTAATTATATTTATTCTAAGTAAGATAACTTAGATAGTAAAGGATTAGGTAGTAAAGTTACTTAATAGATTAGCTAATATTAATTAGGATTTACCTTAAGTAATAATCTTAGATTAAGATTAGAAATTTATAGTATAATTATAATAGAGTATCTTTTATTACTTAAGGGTTAATTTACTTTACTTAGCTACTTAGTACCCTTAAATAAATAGTTAATTAAAATAATTTAATTAAATTATTAAAAAAGCCCTATAGTATTATATTACTACTATTAAATATAATTTTATATAACTATCTATTCTTCTAAGAATAATAGCTACGCTTAATAATTCTACTAAATATATATTTATAAATAAAACTCCTATTAAAGTACTCTATAACTTTTAAACTAGGGAGGTACTAGACCTATTAAAGCTTAAAGTAGACTATATATAACTAGAAGTAATAACTACCTTATTAATAAAGCCCTTATTACTAAAAGTAATACTATTAACTACTAAAGTACCCTAAGTACCTATTACTATAATAGAATATTAACCTTCCTATATTAATATAAAAGATACTATTACTTTTACCTTACTTAAGATAAAAGACTATTATAATTTTAAATATATAGCTAAGTTCTTTAATATTAATAATCTTATTAACCTCTACCTTTATAAAGGCTATAAGATCCCTAATATTATATTAAAGAAGCTTAGGTAATAATATATTAGCCCCTTTAAGGTCCTTAATTAGGTAGGCTATCTTATTTATAAGTTAGAGTTACTAGATATAATATATATTTATAATATTATCTTAATAGCCTATCTTAAACCTACTATTAATATAGTAGATAACCTATATTAATACTACTACCTACTTATACCTCCTATTATTATTAATAGAGACGTTAAATATAAAATTAAATAACTCTTATAAAAATATTATATTTATTATAACCGTAGCTAGTTAACTTAGTACCTTATTAAATAGCTTAGATATAGTCTAGAGGATGACTAATAAATACTAGACTATTAACTATTAAATATACTAGACCTTATCTAAGTATATAAGGAGGAAAATAGGCCTAATATAAGAGCTAGTAGATAAGTTAGTAATAATAGTAGTAGTATATAAGTAAAATTTCTTACCTTATAAGGTTATCCTTTTTTACTTTAAGCGCGTCTAATTAAGGTATATCTTCTACTACCTAATATATATACTATTAGGATAATAGCTTTATTTATTATAGGTATTTACTATAAGTATTTACTTATTATTGCTATTATTAAATAGTACTATTTACCTAGCGCGCCTTCCTTATAAAAGGCTTCCGTACTTTATATACTTAGGTAGGTTTCCTATATATAAAGAATATATCTTTTTTCTATATTATAAATTAGTTATAATAATTATCCTCTAATACTACCTAGGGTATATCCCTTATATTAAGTTAGATACTAAATAAGAGATATTAAGATATTAATTATTAATTAGACTAAGGCTAGATTAAAGCTATTAATAATTCTTATAAGCCTTCTTCTTAATATAGATAAAGAGAATCTATTTATTATTATATAAGATATCTATAATATAAAAAAGACTACTAAGGCTATAAAACTTAAATTATTAATACTAAAGTAGGCCTTAATAATAGACCTTTATAAGCGTAATAATTAGTTTATCTAAGTATAAAAGAATAGGATTAGTAATAGACTTAAAAATATATTCTTTATATAGAAGTCCTTATAAGAGATCCTTAAATATAATTATAAAGTCTTAATCCTTAATTATACCTATAAAATAAATAAGTATAAGCTTCTACTTATAATAATTACTAGGGTAATAGGCCTAAATATATTATTTTATATAGCCTTTACCTTTATAAAAAGTAAATATACTAAGGACTATTAGTTTATCTTACAATTATTATAAGAACTTTATAAGGAGCTTAAAATCCTATATCTAGATATTTTTCTAATTAATTATAAGGTAGCCTTAATTAGGATATTTAGTAGGGTCTTTCCTAATACTAAGTATATTATCTATATTTAGTATATTAATAATAATATATTAAAGAAATATAACCTATAATTTAATAGTAAGGATAAATAGGACGCTTTTTTACTAACTAGTATTATATTATATACGCGAAAACTAAACAGGAATTTAAAGAAGAATAGATTAAATTAAAGGATAATTATAGTAATAATTACCTTAATACTATTAATTATCTTTAGGATTATATTATACTACTTAAGAAGAGGTTTATCTTATACTAGATAAGTTAGCTACTTACCTTTAAAAATCGCGCTACCTTATATAGTAAAGGTAGTAATAGGTAGATTAAGAGATAGATAAATTATATCTTAACTAGTAAATATATTAATATCTTTATAAGATACTTTACTAATAGCTTTATAAGTAATCTTAAGTATATTATTATTATAACTAATTTATAATATAGAAAGAAGATATATTCTCTATATATAGGAAACCTGCCTAAGTACGTAGAGTATAGAAGCCTTTTATAAGGAAGGCGCGCTAGGTAAATAGCGCTATTTAATAATAGTAATAATAAGTAAATACTTATAATAAATACCTATAATAAATAAAGCTATTATCCTAATAATATATATATTAGGTAGTAGAAGATATACCTTAATTAACGCGCTTAAAGTAAAAAAGAGTAACCTTATAAGGTAAGAAATTTTACTTATATACTACTATTATTATTATTAACTTATCTACTAGCTTTTATACTAGCCCTATTTTCCTCTTTATATACCTAGATAAGGTCTAGTATATTTATTAGTTAATAGTCTAGTATCTATTAGTTATCCTCTAGATTATATCTAAGCTATCTAGTAAGGTACTAAGTTAACTAGTTATAATTATAATAAATACGGCGTTTCTATAAAAGTTACTTAATTTTATATTTTATATCTCTATTAATAATAATAGGAGGGGTAGGTAGGTAGTAGTATTAATATAAGTTATCTACTAGATTAATAGTAGGTTTAAGATAGGCTATTAAGATAATATTATAAATATATATTATATCTAGTAACTCTAACTTATAAATAAAATAGCCTACCTAATTAAGGACCTTTAAGGGGCTAATATACTATTACTTAAGCTTCTTTAATATAATACTAGGGACCTTATAACCTCTATAAAGGCGGAGGTTAATAAGATTATTAATATTAAAGAATTTAGTTATATATTTAAAATTATAGTAATCTTTTATTCTAAGTAAGGTAAAAGTAATAGTATCTTTTATATTAATATAAGAAGGTTAATATTCTATTATAATAATAGGTACTTAGGGTACTTTTATAATTAATAGTATTACTTTAAGTAATAAGGGCCTTATTAGTAAGGTAGTTATTACTTCTAGTTATATATAATCTACTTTAGGCTTTAATAGGTCTAGTACCTCCCTAATATAGAAGCTATAAAGTACTTTAGTAGGAGTTTTATTTATAAATATATATTTAATAGAATTATTAAGCGTAGCTATTATTCTTAAATAAATAAATAGTTATATAGAATTATATTTAATAGTAGTAATATAATATTATAAGGCTATTTTAGTAGTTTAATTAGATTATTCTAATTAACTATCTATATAAGGGTACTAAGTAGCTAAGTAGAGTAAATTAATACTTAAATAATAAAAGATACTTTATTATAACTATACTATAAATTTCTAATCTTAATCTAAGATTATTACTTAAGGTAAACCCTAGTTAATATTAACTAATCTATTAAGTAACTTTACTACTTAATCCTTTACTATCTAGGTTATCTTACTTAAAATAAATATAATTACTTTAAAAAATTTATATATAACTATTAAGATACTATTAAAGCCTTCTATAATTAATAGAAGTACTAGGATAAAGTTAATAGTAATAGTATAAAATAGATAAGTAGGCGTTAGTATAGGTTATAAGGACCTATATAGCTAGTATTATAATATCTAGTTATACTAGTATTAAGGGTAATACTAGATAAATTTATAAAGTTTCTTAGATAGATTATAAATATAAAGGCCTTTTATAAGCTTCTTATATATATATATATAGCCTAGGTATCCTATTTTATTATATATAAGCTTAAAGACTTCTACTTCTATAGTAGAAGGTATATAAAGACGGAGTCCTTATTTATTATCTTTAAAATATAGGACCTAGCTAATAAGCTTATATATAAGGGCGGCCGCGTTATTACTAAGGTCCTTATTTTATTAGACTATTTAGATAACTCTTACTTATTAAGGCTCTTAATAGTTATTAATAAGTCGCTTATAAAAGGGTTTACTTATTTCTACTAAGCTAATAGGGAAGTATCTTATATATAAGGTATTTAATTTACCTTCTATATCTTATTATAAATAATATTTATAACTTACTAGCCTTAATAAGATATTAGGTACTATATTTACTTTACTTAATTTATAATAAATGTTTAAGTAAAACTATTAGAGATATTCTAATACCTTAATAAGGTAGAGATTAAGTTTTTTAGTTAATATTATATTTAAACTTATCTACCTTACTATTAATACTATAGCTAAGTAATTTATATAAATAATTATAATAGGCTTTTATATTACTTTAATAATATAAAAGACCTTTTTAATAACTTATACTAACCCTATAACTTTAAGTTTAGTAGGCTAATACTTAGTCTTAGTATTAGTAAGTAAATAACTAAGAAATAAGATAGGTTACTAAGATTTTTACTTAGAGAACTTAGGTAACCCTACTATTATAGTTATAAAAGAAGGGCCTTATTTATAAGCGTCCTTAATAGTATAGTAGATAATAGCTCTAAAACTAAATTTCTTACTTATATCTAGATTAATAAATAGTTAATACTACTTATTAAAGTAGTAGAGGATACTTAGGGAAGTGAAAAGCTTTTATAAATAGTAAAAGGTATTTAATTCTTTAGGCGTAGGTATTAAAACCCTTAGTCTACCGGCTATTTTCTTATATATATTACCCCTAATAATAATTATCTTTATAAGTAAAGTCTTACGTCGTAGTAGAGGCTTTATAATAGTAGTATAGAATACTATATATTACCTATTATAGCCTATTATACTAAGGTATTTCTTAAGCTAACCTAGGGTATCTAGGAATATAAGTATAATAATAGTTATAAGTTTCTTATCTACTATTAATAGACTATGCGTATTAACCCTTTACCTAAGTAAATAGATAGAGGAGTACCTAAGAAATAACTTTTTAGGAGATAAGTATATATTATACTTATTAAGTTTACTAAAGACTTTATAAAGGTACTTAAGATATTTATTTAATAAGGTAGAGAAAATTATTATATTATCTATATATATATAATAAAAGTAATAAAACTCCTAAAGTATAATATTAATTATATATTAAATATATACTAGAGAGTTCCTAAAACCTATAATAGGGATATTAAATATTTCCTAGCCTTTATAAGAGGCTATTATAAGATAATATTTATAGTCTTACTTTACCTATTATTAGTAGAAGAAGCTTACTATATTAATAGTTAAAATATATAAAGTATTTTAAAGTAAGATAAGAATTTCTAACTAGAGAGGAATAGGGTAGGTATTAGGTATTATAATCTTATTTAATACTCTAATATTAATAATAATACGGCCTTTTAAGCTATTAGGCGTATTTTTCTAAATAATAAAGTAAGGGAAGGAGAATAGCATAGATATATTTATCTATTTTAACCTTCTCTAAGAATAAAGCTTATTAAATTCTATATTAATTACTTCCTTATCCCTCTAACTAAGAGGGTATACTTATACTTAACCTAGCTTATATAGATCTTCCTAATTATTAAGTAAAGGGATCTCTATATATTATAATTTAGGAATACTAATAATATTACTAGTATCTTTCTATAAGTTAAGAAATTTATTAACTATAGTAGTAATTAAGGTAGCTACCTAGGGTATAGTACTATAAATTATAACTCCGGTTAGATAATATACTTTGACTAGGGGTAATATATTAAGGGCTTTATTTACTTACCCTAATATAGGAGAGCTTATTATAGCTATAAAGACTACTATAGTAGCTAGTAAACTATATATACTAAACCTTACCTATCTAGTTATCTTAGTAGGAGGTTTACTTACAAGGGCCTTATTATTAGGTTTTATAGGAAAATAACTAGCTAATTTATATTTAGTAACTCTACTAAGGACCTAGTTATATATAAGTATAATAGGGTTATTAATATTATTATAAATAAAAATATAAGATATTATTACATTAATAATATACGTATATAGTAATAAATTATTTAAAGTATTAGGCTTAAATATAAAGTTATAGTCTTAAGGTAAGTTTAATAATTAATATTAGGAACCTATTACTAGTATAGTAAAGTTACTATAAGGTAGTATTATTATTTATACTTTAGTAAAAATAGAGGTAGTAATACGTAGCCCCTAACTAATAACTATAATAGGTATCCTTATATTCTAATAGGATCTAATTTTTATTAAGTTATCCCTAAAGTTAATAACTATTTACTTAGGCTTTAAGATATTTATAGTAATAAGTACTTTAGCTAATAAGTTATCTATAATATAAAACTTATATTCTATTAAAGTAATCTTCCTATTAAGGCTTTTAAAGAATATAGGGATCTTAGTAAATTTACTAGCGTTATATTTCTTATTACTAATACCCCTTACTATTATAAGTATAGGTATTTTTTCTATTAAGGCTTATAGAAACCTAGTAAGTAAGAAGCTCCGATTAATTAGACTTACTTAAGTACTAGTATTAGTACAGATATAATATTTAACGCCGCTAGAGGAGAAGGTAATAGGTACCGTGATATAATAATACCCCTAAAAGCTATATCCTTTAATAATAATATTATTAGAATTAGAGTAAATAAAAGAAGATTTAACTAATAGTTTACTTAATTTACTTAAGGAGGTAGATAGTATAGAAAGCTTCGGCTTTAATAAGATATAGCTGGAATAGATATATCTATATAAGGTATTATTTAATTTAAATATAGAGGTATATAAATAGTATGTTAGTTTAAGTAATTTTAGATTTATAAAGTAGTTCTCTACTATATTATTAATACCTAATTTATTAATAGTAGTAGAGCTTAAAGGCTCTAGTAGAGACTAGTCTTAGTCTGCCTATTAATCTACCTAAGACTAGTTAATACCTTAATAGTACCCCTCCTTATAAGTATCGTATTATACTTAATTATTAAGGACCTTATTATTATTATTATTATCCTCCTCTTTATCTTTAATACTTACTTAGTAGGCCTAGTTATTATAAGGACGTAGAGTATTTACTTAGAAAGGCTTATTCTAAAAAGGTAGCTTATAGTAGAGATTCTTATTATTAATATTATTTTATTATATCCTAGCTATTATATTTATATTTCCGCTAGTAATTTATAACTATTAGCGACTTCTAAGTAAAATCCTTACTTAGATATTTTATAATTACTATTAATTATTATTACTATAGTTCTATAAGTTATAAAAAGGATTATTAAATAGCCTACTTCTATAAGGATTTAATAGGTTATTATAAGGTCTAAAATTATTATTATACTAGCTGTTTCACTAACATAGATTTAAATTAAAAGGAGGATAATTAAAATTAGAATTCTACTAACCTTATTTACTACCTTATAGCTATTACTTATTTACTTATAACGAGGACCTTATTATATCTACAGAAGGCTTCCTATATGTATTAAACTAGATATGTTTCTTATAATAAAGCTTTATAAGAAGGCTACTAATAGTAGACTTCTTAATTAGATAAGGCAAAGTCTATTATAATTCTCTATCTATATATTTATATACTAACCTAACCTATATATCCTTTATAGAGGTAAAGCTAGTATTTTTATTATTAAGAATAATTATATTAATATAGTTAACTAGGTTATAATAATTTCTTATATCTTTAATTATATATTAGACTAATTTAAGTAAAGTTAGTAACTTACCTAGAGAGTTATAGAATCTTACTTTAAGACTCTTATACTATTAATTAATACTATCAAGATTATTATATAAGCTAGAGCGGCTAAGTTTATTAAGCTAATTAATATACTATTTATTAGTAGTCCTAAGTAAATAGGAATCTATATTCTACTTTAAGATAGTAGGGTCTATATTAGCTACCTTAATATAAAGGTAGTTAGTAAAATTAAAGATATTATAATAGATATTATAATTATCTTTTACTTTAATAGGTATTACTTACAGGTTAGGATTAAAGTATCCTATATTATAAGGCCTAAAGGTAGAAGTAGATAAATAAGGTCCTTATTAAAGACCTATTATAATAGGTTATAGATTACCTAGTTATATCTAATTAAATATATACTAGAAAATGCCTGTAAAAATTCTAGATTTTTACTTAGTAAAAGTATACTTAAAAGTATAGTTCTTTTATTTATTAGTAAGTAATAATAGTTATAAGGTAAATTTAAGTCTAAATATAATAGATATTCGTACGAACTTTTATAGATACTAAGACCCCCCTTAAGTATTATAGGAGATATAGGGTAAATATTACTAAAAATATTAATTTTAGATATAAGGGATTATTCACGATAGTTACCTAGTACTAGAGTATTAATAAATAGTTATTAGGTCTACCTATATTATAACTCTACTATAATATTACTATTTAGTACTAATAGGGTATAACTAAGTATACTATTATCGGACGACTTATTATATTAGTTATTGTTAGGAAAAGATGTTATTATTATTAAGATAGAAGTATTAAAAGACTAATACTATCTATTAAATACCTAACTAACTATAAGATATCTAGTATAGTAATATTCTATTCTACTAATAACTTCTACGCTACTAGACTATTTAATATAATTCTTAAATTATTATACCCCTTATATTATAATATATCTTTTATACTCTTATAATAACTATTAATAGTTATACTAGATTTATTATATTAATATAGAGGAATCTATTAGACGTAGAAGTTTATATAGCCTAGTATTTATCCGGCCCTCTAAAGTTTAACCGGCGGTATTTAATAAACTAAATAGTAGAATAGCTTATTTTTATTATTAGAAAGTCTAATATTATAGTCTAATATAAAGATATAACTATATAACTAAGTATAGTATTAGGCCGTTTTTATACTTCTAATATTATAATTAGTATTCTTATAGGCTACTAAGTAGCTATTAATAGGATCTAAGCGTTAATAATAAGTTACGGCTAATATATTAGGGGTAGTCTACCTATTATCTAATAGTACCTACTTATATATAAATTTTCTTATTATTTAGCTAGATATATATTTAGGAGTTTTAGGCTTAATAATATAGAGGTTCCCCTATCTTATTACTTATAATAGAGCTATATATAACTAATTATAATTAAAAGTAGGCCTAGTTTATAAGTTAATACCTATATACTTTATTAATTAGCCTTATAATTTATTAATAGTTATAGTAAATACCGGTTAGATAGGGTACTACTTATAGATAAAGGGGGTAGGAATCCGCCTATTATTTTCTTTAGACTATAACTGCGTCTTAAATAGTATTACCTTCTCGCTATTATAGGTACCGCTTATAATCTCCCCCTTAAAGATATACTTATTATATCTTATTACCTATAATTAGGTCCTATTATATAGATATAGTAGATTAAGGTTCCTTAATAGTATAACTAGTACGCCTAGCTTAATATATAGCTTATAAGACGGTAGGGAGGGTTTATAGAACCTATAAAAGTACTTAGGGGGGAAGAGTTTATTATCTTCTTCTAATATAGTATAATTAATACTCTAGTATATTATTATATTACTAGGGATACGCGATATTATCTTAGTATTAATACTAGTAATATCTTTATTAGTAATAGTAAGAATAGCCTATTTTAATAAATAAACCCTCTAAGAGATATTTATCTTAATATTAGTATAGATATTCTTAACTAAATTATTAATAGCGTTTCTAGGGGTATAACTATATTTCTAATATAATATATCTTTATTAGTAGTAGGGCTTTTCCGGATATTAATACTATTATTAATAGTAAGGAGTTTACTTATAAATAGTCCTATTTTATAATATATAATATTTATTAGGTTAGGATTATTAAGTTACTTATTAATAGTAAGATTTAAATATATAACCTTATTCTAGAAATAGGCCTTCTAAAGATACGCCTTAATAACCTAGCTACTAGATCCTCTTAGAATAACTAGGAGTATTTATTAGAAGTTACTATAAAAGTATACTACCTTACCCCTAAAATAAGCCTAGTTATTATTATAAATAATTTAAAGGCTATAAATAATAGCTTTTATATTATATTAACTCTATATAGGAGACTTATCTTAAAAGATAATATAAGCTTATTTAATTAGCTTAGCGAGATTAGTCCCCTTTTTAATCCTATATAAGGAGGTAGTATTAGAGTCTAGGGGTATCTTAAACTATAAGTAAGTAGTCTAACCTCCCTATAGTAGTATTAATATAATACTAGAAGATACTACTACTAAAGTAACCTTTTACTAGGAATATAGCCTTTTTATAACAGTATTTTATACTATTATCTTACTAGTCCCCCTAGTACTATTAAGGAAGAATAGTATACTTAGAGTACTAAATTTATTATTAATATTAGCGTTAATAGTAGCGATAATCTAATTAGTAGCGTAGCGTTAGTTAATATTTAACCTATTTTATAAGACCTTAGCCTTATTAGGGGTAATTTAGTAAGATATTTCTTCCTATAAAAGTCTATTTAGAATATCATTAAAATTATTAAATAGGATAGTTAGAATAGGTAGGCTATATTAGGCTAGATCCTTAGTATATTTAGGGGTTAATTAATATTCTAATTAGCTATTAATTAGGTAAAGGGCGTACTATTTAATAAATAACTGTTACTTATAGTAATTATCTAGGATCTAAAGTATTAAAAAATCCTATTATAAAAGGTATAAGTAGTTATTTAAGATATACTCCTTATACTTATTCTATAAAGTAAGGGCGTTAGTAGGTTAGAGTTTAACTAATACTAATATAAAAAGACTTCTTAGCTTATAACCTCCCTAAAAATCCTTTCCCTTATTAAGGATCTTATTAGTATATCTATTATTTTTAGTTAACTTAAGCTCTATATAGGCCTCCTTCTATCCTATTAGCTAGCTATCTACTATCTAGAGGTTATTAAATAATATAGCCCCCTTAATATAATAGAGGAGTAGTTAGTAATAGTAGAGATCCTTTATTTTTAGACTAATAAAATTAATACGCCTAAGAGTCTCCCCCTTTTTATAGATTTTTTATTTTTTATTTCTTTTATTCTATATAAAGAACTTAGGAAAATCCGCGTATAAATAGTTAAGTAGATCCCTTATAATAGCTAAATATTTCCTATTCTATTTTATAAAAGGTAATAGCTAACTATTATTATAAGCTTCCTTAGTAAGATAGTTTATATTAAAAAACTCTATTAATATAGTCTTATAAAGCTTATTACTATTTATCAGCTTTTATTTAATAGCCTTATTAGTAGCTTAGTTATTAGCCGGCTTAAAAAGGGTATACTATTAGTCTAGGAGGTAGATCTATAGACGCTCTATATAAGGCTTTATAATACCTATACTAAATAAGAGTATCTTCTAAATAGCCTTAATAGACCTAATTTAGTAAGTAGACTAGAACTCTATAATCTTATCTACTAACTCCCCTTACTATTATAACTAGCTATTAGGAGTAGGGTTATTATTATTACGCGTATAATTCCTAGTAAGGGAGATATTAGCCTAATTAAGTCCCTTATAAATATATTTATATAGATAGAAAATAGACTTAATAGAGCCGTAGATCTTAATATTAATATAAGTACTATATTTCTTTAATAGGTACGGGTTATAAGGGATAACCCACCTATTATCAATAGAGGAATTAGGTTTAGGGGGGCCGACTAGATACTTATAGAGAGGATAACTCCTATTAGATATAAAAGATATCTCTTAATAAAAATCCTTTAAAAAAGCCTTACTATAATAATTCTTCTCCTAACTAAAATATCTATTACTAAGAACGCTAGTATAGTAATTATAAACTATATATTATAAGACTAACTCCTATAATATATTATTATCCTATTAAGGGGGGATAAATACTTAAATAATACTATTAATATTACTAACTATCTAGATCTAATCCTCTTCCTATATAATAAGGAGAATATAAGTATATAAGAGACCTCGCTTTTAAAACTTAATAATATAATAGTAGCCTATATAAATACTAAGGATATATTACTTAAGGAGGTCCCCTATTAGCTCCTAGAGCTTCTTATTAAAGATATAGGTAATTAGATTATAATAGTACTCTAATATCTAACTAGGTTCTAGTAAGCTCTAAATATTAGGCTACTTAGGATTATATATAAAGGTAATAAAAAATTTAGGTTTACCCCTTTTTTAGACTATTATTATAGCGTCTTATATTCTCGCTTTTATAACACGTAGGCTTCCTAGTATTATTAATAGGAGGATAGTTACCTTACTACTAATATCTTTAAGCGAGATATCTAGATTAGTACTAAGCCTATCTATTAGGCCGTAGTAATAGTCCGCTTGAATAGTCTATTAATTCTAATAATACTAATTTAGGTTATTAAGCTCCATTAATATCTAGATATTAGTAGCCTAGTAGCTAAATAAATATCTACTATTAATAGTATAATTAAAGAAATAGGGCTAGATCTAGATATTAATTAGCTAATTATTTAAATTATATTAACTACCCCCTAGCTATTATCTAAATAATTTAGAACTATTTATAACTAAGCGGATTTAGGTCTAGAAAATAACTAGGGAAATATATTAAATAGTCTTACCTATATCTATTTTATATAAAATTATTATCTTATTACTTACTAAGACCTACTACGACCCTAAGGTATATACTCGCCGGTAACGTGCTAGTCTAGCTCCTACTTAGGGTTACTACTATCTTCCTACTCTAATTTATTATCACTACTAATTAGGGTATATTAGGTAAGTATACTAGCGATATAATTCCATTGTAATATATATAGTAGATAGTCGCCTAGAAGCTAATAGCCGGCTAATAGGAGGCGGTTATACTATAACTATTTACTAAATAGAAATAGGAGTAGATATTAGAGGGCTATATAAGAAGGATACTAATTAGGAATTAATATAAAGCCCCCCTTAATAGTTTTAATATAGATATCCTACTTAATCTAGCCTCTTATAATATTATTAGGAGTTATTATAATATAAGCGACTTCTATAAAGGTAGGCTAATTGTAAGTACCCTTATCCTATTATTTAGGATTCAGCTATTAGATATAGATACTTATAATATTAATAGGATATTATAGTTTATCCTCCTTAAAGTAGTTATAGTAGGATTTAAACCCCTAGATATATAGGTTAATAGACCGGAGGGTATATTAAGTAGAAGTAAGGGTATCTTAATTTAAATTATTAAAATATTAATAGCGAATATCTAGTTACTCTTATATACTATCTAGTATATAGATCTAGGCGAATCTTAGCCTAAGGCTATTATTAGTAATAAGAGGACCTATTAGATAATAAATAGACCCCTAGATCTAGAAGGTAGTTTAACTAATATAGGTATTAATATTAGTTATACCCTTACTAGTAAAGGAGAGATAATTATTATAGCTAATAATATTATCTAAAAATTCTTTACTATATATAGTCCTCCTTTATATAGACTATCTATTAATAGTAATATTATCTATATTATTAAGTAATTAGTTAATAAATTATACCCTAAGCTTAGCCTCCTTTTAAGGCCCCTTAGGTAATAAGTTAATATCGGCTAGCTTATATAACTAGTTAGGGGATAGCTAATTATTCTTCCTACTATTATAATATAGCTATTAACCGCCCCCTATACTAATATATTTATTTTTCTATGATAGTATATTATAGTATAGATATCTATTTATAGGGGTATTAAATAATCTATTTACTAGGTAGGGTACTATATCTCCTACTTTCTAGGGACCCCTATATACTTAATATCCCTAGCCTAGTATCTACCCCTAATATATATTATTCTAATACTAGTATAGGCCTTATTAAATAGGGGGTTAGTACTTAGTATTATTATCTTTATTAGCCTATTAATAAGTATACTAGCGACGCGTTTCTAGATAATATTTAGGAGCTAGTAGAGGAGCGATTTCTTAGGGGATCTCTTTAAAGATAGGGGGAGTAGGTTATTAAGGGTTCCTAGGCGGAATAATTACTTAAATAGTTATATTAATAAGGGCTATACGCTAGTAGGGAGTAATACCCTTATTAAGGTAGTTATAAGGGCGAGTACCTAATAGTATTTCTCTAGGGCGAGGTTCTATTAATATAATATCTCTAGGGTTTACTAGTAAGTTACTAGACCTAACCTAGGTACCTAAATTAGTCTTCTTTAGGCGTCTAGTACGCCTTATACTATTAGTCTTATAAGATCTAACCCTCTTATTAATAGTATTAGGGTCTAGGTTAGAAAGAGCTAGGCGCTTAGAAGGTATTAGTAGGGAGCTAGAGGAGCTATATTTAATATAGGAAGGGTAATACTATATTATTTAAAGGCGGCTAGTATAATTTATACGTTATAGATTATAAGGGGAGGTATTAATATCTATATAATAGTATTAAGAATAGGGAAGAGGTAGGAAGAAAAATTTATTAATACGGTAGGGAGGCGCTAAGATATAAGATAATTAGACTAGAATAGTAGGGAAATCTATTTATTTAGATATATCTTTCAAAGTAATAGACTGATTTTAATAATTTTTAAAGTATTAAGTACCTTAAAGTAAGTTAAGTAATATTACCTATATAGAAAATATTATAGAGTATTAGTATAGATAAAGGTAGAATAGGAAGAAATATTAGAGTTTTAATATTCGCGCTAGTCCTAGAGGGGTAATTAGGGTACTTATTAACCAACTAATAAGCTATAATAAGCTTAGGGTCTGAAATTAGGTATTTTCTATTATAGTAAGAAGATATAGCCTAGGTAATAATACTAGCTATTTTAGTTTACTAGGCCTCTAAGAAGGTAGTAGTAGTTATATTTAGGGCTAGCGTTAATATCTTAGATAGTAGGGGTATTAAGATAGGTTTAAAGCTTACTAGAATAATATTTATCCTCCTAAACTTAATATACTAGACTTATATATTAATATTAAACCTATGTTTATTAACTACCTACTTAGGTAGGAAGCGTACTATAATAGTAGGTAATAATACTTACCTAGTATATTATAAGGTAGTAGATATAATAGATAATTCTAGGGTATTATTATCCTTAATATTAAGAGGTAAGTCTTCTAGTTATAAGTAATATATAATAAAGAACTTAAGTACTCTCTAAGACTTTACTATAAGCTTATTAGTAGTAGGGCTACTACTCTTAAGAAATAAATTAATCTTATATAACTAACGGATTACTTAATTAAGGAGTACTAGATTAGGAGCTAGCTTATTAGTTATATACTACTATTAAGGTAGAAATAATAGTAAGTAGTAGATATTACCTTTTACTTTAGAGAAGAAGTAGTAAAGGTAATAGTAAGGGACTAAGTAAAATATACCTAGATATAGTATTTCTCGAGGTAATAAGGGCCTTAATATCTAATACCTTATTATTTTAGTAGCTAATAAATTTACTTTAATAGCTAATAGACTAGTAGCTATAGTAGCTATTTATCTAATAGCGGGGATAAGAAGGTAGGGAGTAGAAGGCTATTAAGAACTAGTATTATAAGGCTAGTACTACTAGAGCTAGTAGTTCTTATTAATATAGTTATAGTACTTAGTAATATTAAAATAAGATCTATAATATTACTACTATATATTATAACTAATTTATAATATAGAAAGAAGATATATTCTTTATATATAAGAAACCTATCTAAGTACGTAGAGTATAGAAGCCTTCTATAAGGAAGGTGCGCTAGGTAAATAGTACTATTTAATGATAGTAATAATAAGTAAATACTTATAGTAATTATTAACTAAATTATTATACTCCTTATACTCTAATATATAAATTATAATATTAGGATAGGATAGGTAAAATTAAGACTTAATAAAGATATTAGACTTATAATCTTTTAAGACCTCTTTATAAAGGTAATACTATTTACCCTCTAGTAAATACTCTTTAAATACTAGAAGGTAATCTATTATATAATAAAGCTATATATAAGGCTATTTATAAAGGGAATAAGGCTTCTATACTCCTATAAAATTAAGGTATAAATAAGTAGTCCTAATAGGATTTTATATATTAATAATATCTACCCTTACTAGTAATTTGAAAAGCTTACGCTCCCTAGCTACCCTTATATTAGTAGTAATAGTAATTATAAAGGTAATAGTAATAGTAGTAGTAATAGTAATAAGCCCCTATTAGATACTCCTAATAATAATACTAATAAGCTTCTTAAGATATATAAACCTACTATTATTAAATTAAAAGGATATTTACTAGGAGCTCCTAACAAAAAATATAATACTAAAAAGCGTATATAAGAGTAAGCCTTTAATAAGTCTACTACTTATAAACCCTTATATTTTAAGTACGCTATTACCTTATAAGATTAATATAAGGCTAACTAAGTAGCTATTATATTAAGCTAAGTTAATAGTTAACTAGTTATTATAACTAGTTAAGTAGAAGAGTATATACTTAATAAAGAGTTAGAGGTATACTTTAATCCTAAGGGTAAGGGAGGTATAATACTATTATTAACGCCGCTATTAATACCGCTATTAATATTAAGGGGTAGAGTAAGAGCTAGATCTATATTAAGGGGCGGAGCTAATATATAAGGTAGATATACTATATCTATACTAAGAAGTAGTAGTATATTAGTATAGGCCTAGTCCTTACTAACTTACTTATAAGGTAACCTATTAGTAACGCGTCTTCTAGCTTAACTAGTATATTAGTAATAATAAGGGACTATATTAATAATAGTAAGAGGTAGGCTAGCTATTATAAGTAGGGTATATAAGCTATTAGAATAGCTAGCTAGGTTTAGTAATAGGACGTATATAAGGGTTTTTAATATTATAACCTAATTAGATAACCTATTAAGTAACCTAGCTAGCTAAATATTAGTTAATTAGAATATTTATAATATAAATATATCTATTTATAAAGATAATAGTAAATATATAATTTAAGTGTTTTAAAAACCTTACATAATTTTTCTAGCTTAATAGTCTAATTTAGTAGTTTACTTAATTAGTAGTCCGCTATACTTAAACTAGATAGGTATACGCGTACCGGGATAAGGTGTACGCGTACCGGGACTAAGGTGTACGCGCACTAGAATAGGGTATACGCGGGCTAGGATGGGGTATACGCGTACTGCCGCCCTTTCTATACTCCTCCCGCCAAAACCCTGTATCTTGGCAGCCCTTCCCCCTGTTTATTTATTCTACAAGAATTTTGACCACTAATATCTTAATCTTTTCGATATGTACGTGTAAAATGCATTATATTCATATCAATTGGCGAGTATTTAATAGGAGAATTCTCTAGAATGTCAACTATCGACATCAAGTGCAATCAGTATGTACAAAGAAGCAAGTTGCATATTTCCTCAATCGGATCCTCATAATTTTGCATGCCAGGAGATCTACGTACATCTGTTGCAACGACTACGAGCTCAATGAAGCAAAGGTAGCGGAACGGTTCCCGACGAAGCGGACGGAAGCATAGGGGCAATCACAAGGCCCAGAATGCCTAGAGTATCCTTGACGGTTGACTAATCGCCTTCAAAGATCAAAGGTATATTTTCCATTCCGTACGTCCTCATTCCAGTCCAGATTCGAATCCAACCCGCCAAGGTATAAAGTACTCTCCTCCGCCTTTTTCAATATGCACCAAGCTACTTCTCTCTCGACCTTCAGATCGTTGAGTCTACAAACGGCAATCTTGCCAGACTTTTCAGCCTGCTTGTCCAGAACCCCAAAGAATGTGTCGTCCACGTCTACACTTTGCGGTTTGCCCCTCAGCCATTGTGCCACATCCTCCAGACTCTTTCCAGCGAAGGGCGATGAGAAGGAAGGATCAATGGGCGTTGGGGTCCCTACTTGGCCAGTACCGTCCGGATTCCGTTGCGGTGCTGCGCTGTAGTCGAGGGTCGCCAAATACCACCACCAGGTATCCACGCTAGGATCATCATGGGCTTCTTGCAACACGGAATTCAGCGTCTATGTGAAGTGCCGTCAGTCATGCATGGTCCATCAAAAGCTCAATTTGTTTCAACCTACCTTGGTAGATAGATCTGTGAGCGCGAAGAGCGCGAAGGGGGGTCGAGTCAGCATCATTGTGAGGGGATGGTGAGCCTGAAAGCTGCAAAGAGTCAAAAGCGAAAGACTTGGATGTTTCGAGACGGACAGAAGCGTAGGATCACAAAGCCGGTGATAAGTTAATGCTGAGGTTGGGGGACGGATGGAGGCAGTCGCCACGGCAGTGAAAAGCCAAAGTTCCTTCGATGCGTGTAGACACGCCCGAAGGAATGCTCTGGCCTTCATATTCCGGAGATCGACAGGATCACTACTTAGGCGATATTACAGCGTAACAAGTGGTGCAAGTAGTACATGGCTATCTCTCTCCATTCATATACTCTTGACAGCGCGGTCGGACATTTCCAACGTTGCCTTATAAGAGATGTTCAACAACAACAAGCGACAGTCGCTTACAGTCTGTGTTGGCGCATGGACCTGCTTTCTGCCGACTTGCTTCATGTCTGCGCACCGACGTTACTGCATACGCAAGCAACGAGCCTTTCTAGCTCTTTCATGACAGGTGAGAGAATCCCAGCACTTGCGGGGAAGTGGTGTCAAGCCTGCTGTCCCCAACCCCCACGCTTGACCATTCCCTTCGGAGAATTCGGCGATTTACAAATCTCACCACCTCATCCCGCAAAGGATTCCTACCGTATTCCTTTGATCCACTCTCATGGGCTGACCATCGATCTTAGCCTCGAAGCCGACTTCCCTCCAACTGGACTGAGGTCGTCATTGGGAAAGATCAGCTACCTCATGCCACCTCATCCTGAGCGCTGGTTGTGCGGACAAATCATGACCTCTTTCCGCTAACAACTTGGGGCTGCGGCTACAAAAAATTAGACAAGCCGATGAGATCGAGCACAATGGCTTCTGCAGTCATCCACGGATTTCTATCTGGGCAGTCCGTCACCGAGAACGAAGGATTTCGATCTGGGGCCACAAGATGGTAAGTAAGTCTACGTGTCATCAAGCTCGAAGTAGGTGGAAGCCAATTCTCCCGTCCCTGCTGATGATGCTAGCCTGGTTTAGGTTTAATCTTGCTGAGTCGCAGTCGGACTTGGCCGTTGTAGCCGTCGTCGGCCTTTGTGTGATCATTCTATCGATCCCATGTCAGATCAACCAACGGATCAATCAATGTGTCCCCTTTCGTTGATCATATGGCTCTTGTATGAATGTTTCCGTTCCCTATTTCCAAAGAACCATAACGACGGCTACCCACATGTCAGGAGTTGTGGCCGCTATCTCTCTATGAAAGTACAGTCGTCGAACAGGCTCACATGAGTTAACGCCACCATTGCACTGCTACCCCACAATTGATTCCAATTGAGCAACTCGCATGACCTCGTACCTTCCTCCAGGATCGTCATCCCGGTTTTCCTGCTCAATGGGAGTAGCTATCGAAGCACAGGCATTCCATGGCTGCCGCCATGGATCCTCAACTGGGCATTATAGCCAAATGCCGCACACTCCCTATTCGCCGAGGATCCTTCTTGAGATGCGTAGAGAGCTCGGAGGAAGGACTGAAGTCTCTTAGCCCACTTTCCATCACCTGAACGGCGCCAGCATCGTGGGATGCGTTGTCTCGGCCAGTCTTGTGGCATCTCAAGCTGCAGAACTGGCCTCCACTCTCATCCTGTTATACGTCAATAAAATTACTCCATACGGTCACCTCGATGCCCTAGCCCGCCGTGTGGCCGTGAAAGTCTTCTCGTGGCCTGATATAAAAGGACAAGTCGAGATACACAAGAGACATGAGTGCAGCATCGCCAACCTCAAGCTCATACTCCATATTCGAGCAATCCTAGGATACAATACAACACCCTTTGCACTTCTTGCCCACTTTTGACAAGACTCTCGGTACACTTTCTCCAATCATGAAGCTTCCAGTTGCTGCTATCATTCTCCTCCAGTCGATGGCCATAGGCTCTTCGATTTCTGAAGGTGCAGTCCTCGCTGAGCGCGTACACTCCAGGGATGTTGTCAAAAGAGCGGGCCGCGACTGTGGTACTTTCACCATGGCCTGCGATCTTGCAGGGAATGCCTGTAATAATGCCTGCTATCATATCAACTGCCAGCCCGGTGGAGGAGCGACTAAGACCATGGTGTAAGTTAACCCCATCAGGAGAAGCCCTTCCACACAAAGAATGGATCCTCATCGCTATAGGTACGACGATACCAATAACAATGATCGAAACCGTTTACAATCCGGTTGTCAGGCATCCAATTCAAGGAGCGTGTGCAACAGCCTGCCATTCAGTCAATCGTTTCACGATCCGCAGAACAATACCCCTGGCGACACAAGCATCAATTGCGACGAGTGGCCAATGGCAACCGTCAAACAAAGTGACTTCGTACAAGGACAAGTTAGGAACTCTCTTCGATGCATAGACCAGGGCGAAAATAGCAGTAAGCTTACAATTTGCTTCTCAACCTCGAGCCTTCCCAGCCACGCCTAATTCCTGCTCTAGGTGGTGGATCTCAGCTTCAAAAATTCATCCAAGGCGTCACCCCTACTCGGGGGCAACCCAGGACATGCCCGGGTGCAATCCAAGACGGCGACACTTGGCAAGTCGTCTTTGACTTGACAGGCGCCAACCCGAGGTATGCCAGTATGATATCTTGTTGATCATGGGGTCTCGGCACTGACGAAGGATTTCCAACAGCAAAACCCAATATTGCGCCAAACCCGGAGTGTGTGGCAACGACGACTTCCAATTCCACATGACGGTCAAAAATGGGCCTCTCGATTCCCCCTACAACCCTGGCACCATGAATCACTACACGCAAGAGGGTACCGGGGGAAAAGATTTGCTCCAATGCAGCGTCACCGTGCACCGGCAGGCAGATACGTTTTTCAACGTCGCCGTCTTCGACAACACCGGGACCCAGCAGGGCTCCGGGGCTCTGAGCGCGTTTGCTAACGGGGGCACCATCACTGTCACCGGGTTGCCGGCGAGCCTCAAATTCACACGGACCGGACCCTTTGCGGCCTCCGGCGCCGGGATGTCGTTCACTTACAATTCAGTCTTCCCCTTTTCCTGGTTCGGCGACACTACGGGTTCGAGTACGTATGGTCTGGCGAGCGGCAATTATTGCTCCGTGACCAACTCCGGGACCGGTTCCAGTCCGGTGCAGGATCTCCAGTGCTATTTCCCTTGTCCTGCTGCTTGAGCAAGGATGCAGAAAATCCCTTTCCCGCTGCAATGGTCTGCTTCACCGGCCTTCTGGAAAAAGAAAGCTTCTGACAGGGCTGTTGCGTGGGAACCATTAAGAGGGGTGGTGTTTAGTAAGCATCGACACCGCGGAAAATTCTCGCTCTTTGACCAGTATCGCGCGGATATATCTAGATCGAATTGAAGTCTGGTAGTTTGAGCTAAGCGAAGGGAACAAGTTTCTGTCATCTCTTGTATCACGAGGGAACGGTAAACCCACGTGGCTCATCTCGCAGAGGGAACTCAAGAATTTTGGATTCCATTTCGATCTCAGCGACATAACCAAGACCATACCCGACACCAGACCAGGTGCAGCCAAAGGCGCCACCAGGAAGGCAAATGTTTTCAAATGGCAAGCTGCAAGCGAGGCGGAACGGAAGTCTATCAAAGACTGGATCAGGACACACGGCTCTCATGCTGAAGCTGCCGTTTTGATAATTCCCGAGGATGCGTCTTATGAGGAATTCACCGAAATTTTGAATGGTGCTGCCGGCAAAATTTAGACGCTCGATAAAACCTTAGCTGCGTTGCGTCGACATTCTCTCTTCTCACCTTGCTCTGTCATTGTATAGATTGCACTTTGGAGATTCAGGCTTATCTTGTGATCGCAATGGGAGCAAGTTCGAAGTCCCTGGGCCAGACAGCTGTAGTCTCACGATAGACTCTCTACATAGCTGAAACCTATCTATCCCGATGAGTGCAACGCATGGTCAGTAATACCAAAATAACACATCGTATGTTATAGCGCTTCTTACAGCATCACGAAGAATACTCCATATGGCTTCCGACTTCCGCATCTGATGTTCATTCAAGAAGATCCTTTGCTTTCGTTTTAGTGCTAGACAAATTTTTGGCTTCAACTTGCGTGTTTCCGTCATCTCATATCAAAACGCCACATTTTCTTCCCTTCCTCTTCGCCCATTGATTGACTTAGGCAGCAGGAGGCTGAGCCAGGCAGCAGTGCTGACGAACGTCATAAATAATGCGAGCAGCTATAGCCGGGTACAGGGCAGCCAATTCAGGCTCCCACCTGCTGCGCCTCTGCACTGCCCCACAGTGCTCCCCCTTGCTCCCTCGCTGCTCCCTCAGTGCTCCCTCAGTGCTCCCCCCTGCTCCCTCGCTGCTCCCTCTAAAGCGGCCCTGCTCCCTTTCCCGTCCCGGAAGGGCAATTACCAATCCTAAGTTCGGGGTGTATATAATACATATATATAGATAGGTTGGTTTTTGATTATAGGGTAGTAGGGGAGGGGAGGGGCGGGGGGGGGATGAACCGTGCGCTGGCTGAATTCATGAGAAGAGATGGTGTATGATGTGGGGGGTTTGTTGAGGGAGGTGATGGGGATGGGGATAGGAGGTGATGGGTTTGGGGATAGGAGGTGATGGGTTTGGGGATAGGGTTGGATCTGTAAAACTCGAAAGGTTCATCAGGGCCCTGTTTTTAGCAAGGAATGCTTGCTGAATAGTGCAATGTTCTATTGAGGTAAGATTAGGAAGTGAGAAAAAGAAAGCTTTGCGGGAGATGCTGGATATTGAGGGCGAGTGCGAGTGCGGAGGATCTTCGGAGAGATTGTGATGTGGAGTTGAGCCGACAGGGTGGGTAATGGCGTTTGAAATGTTGGAAGAAAGATGAAACCGAACAGTTTTGCAATTTGTAAGCTCAGCAGGCCTTGTTGTAGCAACGAATGCTTTGAGATTAGGATCTGGGTAAACAAATCGAAGCTCGATGCTGAGTGCTGAGTGCACAGTCCTGAGGATCTTCGGAGAGATTGTGATGGGTTGTGAGGGATTACAGTGCACGCGATGGCGGTTGGATTGTCGCGAAGAGATGGGACCGAACGGAACCCCTCTAAATGCTGCAGGATTTTCTGATATCGTGACCTCACCTCTAACGGCCTATCGTGAGATTTCCGTAACCCCCTACCCCCACGCCCCTCCACCACCACCCCCCTAACGCGTCTTCCCAGACGCCTTATTCGGCACACCTTTACTCCCCATCTTACTCTGGATCCTCCCCGGCTGCCCCCTCGCCCCCGCCGCCGCACTCTTCGCCTTCTCCGCCTTCTTCTTCGACTCCGACGTCGCCTTCTTCTCCTTGCCCTTCGCGATGGCCTCCTTGCGGGCCGCCTCGCGGGCTTCGGGGCGCTGCGAGCGACGCTCTTTGATCACGTCGAGGGAGGCGCCGACGATGCCGCGCTGTTGCTTGACGGTGCGGCGGGTGCGCTTTTTGGCTTGCTCCTGGGGGGGAGGGGGGTGTTAGTGTCGGTGTAGGGGTGGAGTTGGGGAGAGTGAGTGTAGATTGTGGAGAGGTGGAAGATAGTGGGTACGCAGGGTAAGTGTTGGGGGACATGGCTCCGCGAGGAGTTGTGCGTGTAATATGATGTAGATTGATTGCAGATAGCTTTGTATTGTCATATGACGATCACCCACGTACCTCTGTTATGCCCTTCTTATGCTGCCGTCGGTAGAGAGTCGTCCATGCGATTCGACGTGGGTTCTTGCGCTGGAGGAAGAGGGATTCGGTTTTGCCGTTTTGGAAGCGGAAGATCTTGCTGTCGCCACGGACGTAGAGCTTTCCCTGTGAGGTTCCAGACCGATTAGCTGCATGCCCATATCCTCTTTCCTTCTCCGACAACGGTCGTTGCGGTTCAATTCGACGGGGAATGAGTCGGAGCACTCGAAAGAGAATGGTGGAGCCGGAACAACGTACCTTGCCGGGATAGATCTTTTCACCGCTGAAGGTGTCTTCGTAGGTACGCATGACGGCGGTGTCTGATGCGTAGTCTATTTGATCGTTAAGATCGTAGTGGTTGTCGGTTTGTCGTGGCCTCGGATTTACTTCGGGTAATTGAGATGATGGAATAATGATGTGGGTCACGTGATTCTAACAAGCGAAAACAGATCAAGGTTACTCTATGAATGCAACAACATTAGGCCTCAAGCATTGTTTTGTCGAAGCATCGGAATACTATAGCTACAAGCAACAAAATGGACACAGATTTAACCGCACCTGGTGACGATGCTGAAAATCTTGACTCGCATTTACGATAGCATCGAAACGAACCATACAGCAGCAAGCCATGAAGGGCATATATCCGTACGCCTAGATCGGAATGCTCCCTTAGAATCTGTCTTCGCGGACTAAACACAAGGAAGTCTAAGGCGATAGTGATCATCTAAGGTCTGACCAGTGTTGCCTGTTAGAGTCTCCAGCATTAATTTCGGAAGGCACATTGATGGTATGCTCAATATCATCCTGTAGTAGGCTCCTCTAGACCCCGCACATGATACCCTGTCCACATCTGCTTCGCACCCTCGTTGAGGTCTAGGATCCTACGAGCACAAACTGAGATACCAGGACCGTGTACACTCTCTTCCTCGCCTGCGTCTTCTCGTTGAGCGCTACAGGCACAAAGTAACGTAGCCTTGACCATGTGTATGTAAGCGCAAGCTTTTTTCCCTCGAACTAGGGAGATGGACGCACGTGAGGATGATGAGAAGACTCTGGTGAACCTATATTGGGCGTATTGGCTGATGCTACTACGTGTAGGCCGCAAAAGGGTGAATGAGGTATTGTTTAGTAGATGGTATACGAAACTATTAAATCCTGCTCGAAATATGCATGACAGCTTGACGTGATCGTGTCAAATGACCGTATTAGTATGAGAAGGATCCCATTGAGATGTTTTAAAGTGAATATATGTCGAAAGGAGTCCGAATTCGATCAGTATATCTGAGCACCTGCGAGGAAGGATTGGGGTGGAGTCAAATGCATGTTGCGTAGATTCTCAAGATAATTATGTGTCAACAAGTGACGAAGGAACAGGTAATTCGAATACGATGTCGATCGTAGATTGACTATGAAACTATCCAGCGAGTCACACAAGTAGTGATCTGACGTACACCTTAGATCTCCGCACAAGCCGGCTAGATAAGACTGATCATCACCGAGCACATAACACCCATCCAGTATCTGTGTGACAGAGGGAAAGTGTTGGAAGGAGTTGCCAGCGTCCGAAGCGCTGAATCCCGGGATTGGATCGAAGTAACTGAATGGATGAGCCGAGGCAAGCGAAGGTCATCTCTGATAAAGGATAAGTCTTTCCAACAAGGCAAGCTTGGACGGGCATACATATAACGAAAAGAAAGACAGTCACTTAAGGAAGTGGGTATCGCACGTCCGCCATACACGAGCGTCGCACGCCTTACACGTTGTCTCCAAACACACGGAACACACGCCAGCACAAGCTGGACACACTCTCTTCCCACAAGAGCTGCAATCAATGAACGTCGACTCCTCGCCAGTCTTGAACCACATCTTGACTTCACATAACATCTTCCTAGCACGTATCTTCTCCTCTGGCAGGCTGAGAATGTCTTTGACCGTCTGTTCGGCGCCGTCATGGATGCAGCAGGGGGCGTAGCATACGGCGCAGTTGCCTTTGTGTACGTTGCAGCGGAGGTTGTGAGATCCCCATACGCGGTCGTGGTTTGGATGCTTCATGAAGTCGATCTCAGGGTCGTACATGTTGTGATATACGACTCTTGTATTAGTGGATTCGCGGAGTTGCTTGAGCTGGTAATAAAGTAAGCCAGGTCAGCGATGGTGAGGACTTGACTTATGGTGGATGGCTTACCTTTTGTTCGGCGTAGAACGTTTTCGCATTGGGATCTAGCCGTTTGAAGAACAACATCGAATCCCGCTGCAGTTCTGGAAAGGCCAAATTGCAGGCCATTTCACTCGATTCAGGATCTGCGACGAAGGTCGTTGAAGGTTGATGACGTGCCAAGCGTCGAGGATTTCGCGGTGGGATTGGTGGATTCTCACTCATTGGGGTAGCCGGTGCGGAACGCAGAGGCGGCGGCATATGATGGATATGGGTCATGTCCCTCATCTGAAGAGGCGACCGCAGCGATCCGGGTGAAGTATATGTTGTTTGGGTCAACGGTGGCCTACGGAAAGACGATGGTCCAAGGGGAAAGGACTCGCTTGGCTTCGGTCCAATAACGGTACATGGGCTGCTGAGAACTTCCCCTGGCAGAGATCCTTTGCGGCCCCATGGTGTAGTGAATCTAGCCTTCTTCCTCGTCGGTGTTGTCTTTGGAGTCGTTGGTGTACTAGAGGACTTTGAAGGAAGTGGTTCTTGGAAGGTCACGACCGACAGGCTAGGTTTCTGCGCAAGCGTCTTGTGCAAAGGTGCAGTCTGAGGTTGCGAGTCAAAAGCAGACGGAAAAGTACCATTGTATTCAGGTGAAACTTTTAGATCCTGGTATGGTGTGGTTTTCACTCCATAGCCAAGCTCATAAGACTGATCTGTCCCACGTCTTACCCCGAGTGTAGTCTGAGTATTGGGGCGAGCTGTTCTCTGTAGGTAGTGGTTGATCTCCCTATCGGTAGGCGTTGGTGGGCGAGTATTTGGCTGGTCCACATGAGGAGATCGAAGAACAGGTGGAATATCAGCTGTATTCACTCTCAATGGCTCAACAGTTTTATGAACTCCCTTCCGAGGACATGCTCGAAGGGTGTCACACGGGCGAGCGTACAATGGTGATTCGCCCCAAGGCGCAGATGTCGCGATCTCGTCATATGTAGCGATTCTATCATCGTCTCTAGCTGCTGCAAAATCGGGGGTGGCTGTTCGGAACGGCTCGTTGAACTGTTGACCTTCCTTTCGTGGAAATGCTCGAAGGGTGTCAAACGAGTGGGCGCACGGTGGTGGTTTATCCCTACACGTAGCTGTGGCGACCTCACTATTTGTAGCGCTTCTATTGTCGTCTGTGGCTCCTACGAACTGCTGCGTGGCTTTGGCAGCACTGACTGCGGCGATAGTATCAGGCGAAGGCTCAACGTTGGTGGAGATTCGAGGTGAGGCCCGATCGTTGCTAGGACACAACGGTGAGCATAGAAAGGCATCCGAGAATTCGTGATTATCAGCTCCATCGTCCATCATATCATTCAGTTCGCTCCCATCTTCATCATCAAGTCCAGCGGCAAACCATTTGTCGAGATCATCATGCAACTTTTTTCTGTATTCCATTCCCATAGCGTTGGTGTACCAAAAGTCTGCACTACCATCTTGAACTGTAGGCTGTGATGGGGACGAATCCCTATCATGCTTGCTAGATAATAAAGGCTGTTGGTCAAGATCTGTACAATAATGCGATCGTGGTGTCGAAGACTTAGACGTTCCATTGCCAAGATAGCCTTCGTGTTCGATTGTCAAAGGTGGGGAGCGCAATGGTGCCACTGTTGGTGCTTCATCGGAGAAGAAACGCTCCTCACTACAGCTGAGACTGCCAGAGTACCAAGTGATGCGGTTCCTATTGCCGCCTAAGGTTGGCGAATCCTGGATTGCAGAGCGAGGTGTTGAAGTGCGAATTGCTCTACTACCATCATCCTCCTTCTCGCTCGTAGCCAATGCTGGCAGTTCACGAGTGATCTGTGGAGAAGTGTTTTGGATGTTGCTGCTATCTCCTTCGAAATTGGTGCGGAAGGCAGGATGCTCTGTGTGATCAATCTCGCTTGTTAGTGACTTGACATAACGCCTTAGGCTACATATTAGATTTGTTTCAATGTCCGTATCAAGATGGGATCTCGCATCATTTGAGAAATAAGACCCATCGTTCGTGAGAACGCTGTCAGCGTCTGACTCTAGCACTGGCACGAAGGATCCGGGACAGTGGCTGGAAGATCCTCTTGTTGCATGGTCGGAACCGTCCTCTGAAAGAGAATCCTCAATCTCCTGAATTCGTGGTTCGGAGTGCTCTATAGCGGGTGAGAACCCGGTCAAATTTGTGATTGATCTATGGACAGCTCTCAACTCAGTCCACGAGTTACCGAAGTTATAACTCAGCTGAAGGAGAAAACGCGTGTCAACGATCCAGACCTCTGTGTATGCTGAAGCCTGATCTGAAACAATATTGCTAACGGCACCGAATTCATTGCCGGTCGACGTTTCAAGATCATGACCGGAGCCAATTGGAGAATGTGGGGTAAGCAATGAGCCAACCTGGTCGCTCGGCTCAATTTTGGAGGATTCGTTGTCGTCGAGTCCTGTGTGAATGGTAGGACCGCTCTTGTTGAGTTTTCTGATTGCTTTCGTTGGATTGGCCGACTGTCCTTCGAGTTCTTTGCGACTACTGGACAATATGAGGTCGAACAAGCTGTCATTATCCGATAGATCGCGTGAGTCGCTCTCCTCTGTGGGATAGGTGTGAACTGAGAGTCCCGTATTGTTTCGACGTCTAGCACACTGATTTGAAGGTCAGCCATGAGAGTGCGCTAAAGGAGACATCGAGAAGTGGTGAAGAGAGAGGGATGTCCCACCCATTTCAGTCCAGTGCGTTGTATGCCTGCGTCCTTTGCTTCAAATCGCGACCGGAGTGATTTCACCTTCCCAAATCCTGCAGCAATCGATGGTCTACCATGCTTCAATGGCATTTCAATTCCTGTTGTACGTAGTTACAGTAGTGATGTAGTATAGCGATATTGGTGTTGCAGCTTGACTGAGGGTGATAAAATCACAACACTTGAAATCGAAAGCTTCACCCACAAATCATCACTAACTTAGCCTTATCGGCCAACGGAAGTGCTCAGCACGGGGCTGGGATGTCAGGGTCCACCCCGTTGGATCATAGCTTTAGATAAAATGTCACTTCCCTTTGAACACCGGAGGATTTTCAGCAGGCCATCGTTTTCTGTCACATGCTCAGCCAGATTCAACTTAGATCCTTCAAGGACTGACCGATTGAAGTCTCCAAATCATTCGCGTGTCAATTCAATTGGTCAGAAGGTGAATGCCAGTACTGCGAAATCCTCTACCGCCGCAGTACAGGCAGATGCTGCCCGCGCCACAAGCCATGAAGCAATACGTACTGACATATACTCGCTTTCATGCAACGGAAACTATCATTCAATCCAATGAACCGGATTGTAACATACGTGATGAAAGCAAAAGGTATCTACCTAAAATACCTTACGCCGTTACCGCATAAATACCATCGTGAGTACTGGCTAAGGACAGTAAGCCATGTATGGCGTCATTTACTCATTTGGAGTCGAGCAAAGATAGAGCTTGACCCAATGTATTTTGCTGGGACGTGCACGAAGAAAGTGAAGGTGTCATCCTGACAAACCTCATGGCATTGCTTCATGAACATCGTTACACAATATCTGCATACCGAACCACTCCCTTCGCATGTAATTGAGTGTTAAGCCTTTGCATACTGGCGGGTCCAGTCCCTTGCATTTTGGATAGCTGCTTGCTCGTCCTCCTTCCATCGCTGCGCGACATCGTTTGCTAGAGGATCATCCGGGTTTGGCGCTCCCAGTAATGCTTGTATCGAAAGTAGAATGGTACGGATCTGTAGCGCTGGAGACCAGTTGCCTATCAGTATTAGTCTTTCTCTTAGATATGGCAGATGGCCCATGTACTCTTCAAAACATCGAGACAGATGCGGCCAAGCTTATCAATATTCGGATGGTAGATCTTGGTGAGGAACCGGATCTTTGGAGGGGTCATAGGGTAATCGTCGGGTAGAAACAGTTCAAGCTTGAAAACGCCTCCTAGATCCCACTTCAATTGGTATCCCGCTCATGCTGAGTTCATGAACACTAACCCTCGTAAGGCGATTGTGAGGGACCGTGGATTTTGACATCGAAGTATCGCAGATTATCCTCATGTGGAACAGCACTTATACCCGGTACTCTAAGTCGCCATGGGTCAGCGACAGTTCTGATACTTGGGGCATCTGCTGAAGAGTGTAACACATACGGCTCTGCCATAAGACGCTCCGTCTCTTTTATGATCCTCTTAGGTAATGCAGCCATACTGCTCGGAGCTCCCAACCCGCCAGCCAAAGTATTCCTTTTCGCCCTGAAGATGTTCAATTGCCAAAAAGAGGCTTCGTCTCTAAGATTAGTTGAAGAGTGAGAACAAAGGGCGATGGTAGAAGATAGTGGTGGAGCATGGGCTGGGACGGAAAGCTTACTCCGCGGTAAGATGTCGGAACAGTACTATTGCTCTGTCCAGTCTCGATATCTGCAACACTACTTAAGCCGTGCAGCAGTGTTCGTCATTCAGCCCCATTCGTCGTCTGCAGCGCTTAGGCGCGGACCTCGGCCTGTTTTGACAAGGCTCCCCGAGAAGACTTCCGTTGTTCATGATGTTTCCATGTAACAACGAAGACCACATTCCCATGCGAGTGTGAATCACGCCGCAAAGCTGTATCGTCTAATGTGTTATCTCATCGCCTACCTCAACTTGCCATCACGCTGCCTTTAGGAACTTGGGAGCAGCGAATTTATTCTACAAGACGTAGACCGCCCTACATTCGTTTCCAAATTCAATACGTTCGATGGCCAGTTCGAGGATAAAGTTGAAGCTGTAATGCATCCAACGTGCTGGCGTTCTGGTGGCTGGTGGTCTCCCATGAGATCGAACAAGCCCGTCTACCCAGAATGCTGATACACTTGGAGCTCCAGATATCTAATCCTACTCTTTGATGCTTTCAACCAAAGACCATCCGAGCTTGCACAAATACAATGGTGGGCATCGTAGAGCCTGGAGGCCCAGCCTCGGCCTCTGAAAGTCCAACTTTTGGCCAAGATGTCTCATTCCATGTGCAAAAGCCGGTCGGCTCAGCATCTATCTCTCCTTGCGGTAGGGACGTAGTTCTAGCGTCGTGAGCCGACCCATACCTGTCACTTCCTACCCTATTACTACACAGGCGCTAATGTGGAGACAGACGCCAGGGACTCCATATAATAGACCTCGACTCACCCTATTCCCCTCCTCGGCATCTGACTCATTACACACCATGGGAAGTCGCTGACGTTCAGTGGTCACCCTTCGCCGCACGGGACTACTGGGTCGTCAGTACATCAAATCAGAAAGCTCTCGTGTGGAATTTGGGAATGATCAATCCCAAGTCCTCTGTTGAGCACGTCCTCCATGCGCACAGCCGTGCAATCACTGACATCAATTTCTCAGCTCACAATCCTGACATCCTTTCTACATGTGCTGTTGATAGCTTTGTGCATTGCTGGGATCTTCGACAACCTTCCAGGCCGGTGATGACGTTCTGTGACTGGTTTGCTGGGGCGACTCAAGTAAAGTGGAACCGTCAGGATTCTCATGTTCTAGCATCGTCGCATGACAAGTTCCTCCGAATCTGGGATGATCGAAAGGGAGCGTATCCACTGAGATCGATTGAGGCTCACGCTACGAAGATTTATGGAGTTGATTGGAGCCGAACGGAAAGCACAAATCTTGCGACTTGTTCACTAGACAGGACTATCAAGTTCTGGGACTACACAAGGGAGACAGATGAGCCTGACCATATCATAAGAACACCTTTTCCTGTTTGGAGAGCCCGCCACACACCGTTTGGGTATGGCCTATTGGCAATGCCACAGCGAGGAGATCATGATCTACATCTCTATGATAGGAGACTTGATGAAGATCCAGAGCAAGTTGCTATTGCAATTCACAAATATGATGGACATAATGATCAAGTGAAAGAGTTCTTGTGGAGATCCCGAGGTAGCATTACGGAAAGTAACGACAACCGAGAATTCCAACTCGTATCATGGGGTACTGATCGAATGTTACGCCTACATAAGGTGAGCGAAGCTGTGCTCGCTGATGTCGGCTACGAAAAAGGCATGGAAATTAAGAGGCGTGTGAACTTCACCCGAAGAAACGCTGTGTACAAGACTTTCCGCGTAGGTCCATCAAAGGGACTACAAGATGATCAAGGGCATGCTTTTGACATCCTGGGTACTTCAGGAAATATACCCAATGTTGGAATGCGACTTACACCCAATACTGGTATGAGTAGAGCTTCTGTTCCCTTTATCGGTGGTTACAGAAGTGAAGGTTTCGTCACTTCTGTAGCCACTCGAAGATCTGCTACCACGGATGACGTAGATCCAATATCTTGGATGAGAGGGGTCAAGATTGGGAAACGTAGCATTTCTCCGTCGGGCATGCATCAAAGTGTATCGTCTATAATGTCCCCAAACCTCAAAGCGTATCCAACCTGGGACATCTTCGAGTCTCTAGGGGAGGAGATAACTCATGTAGGAGAGAAATTTGCCAAGGTCGCCTTCGATGAGGTATGACTCTGCACTTGTGCATTTTAATACATAGATTTCATAGAGTCCATTTCTCTATTTGTGTCTTACTTACGTGCTTCAGGTTGACATGCAGCGTCGTAAGATTGCTGTCTCCTTGTCCGGACCATGGGGTCCCGAGAAGACTTCCACCTATATTAAGGCTCGCATCGAGTTCCCACCAACCTATCCCGAAACTGCAGTACCTACCTTATCACTCGAGAAGACTGCATCTCTCAACGACGATGTAGTTAATCAAGTCAATTCAGCAGTATCCTCTATCACGGCTAGCTTCTTATCGCGGCAACGAAGTTCTCTGGAAGCGATATTACGCTATGTCTTGGGCGAGCAGACACTCGAGGAAAGTCTTCTGTGGTTGAAAAAAAGGCATGAGAGTATTGATCTTGACTCCACTTTGGAACTTGAAGTCAGCTCAAGCGATGAAGACGATGAGAGATTTGTAGGCGTACAAAGTAATGATACAGAGAATAGTGACTTGATGACAGCGAAAATTCAAGCACAGAATAATACTCCCGTGCCTAACGCGTGTGGGGCATTGTGGGCCAATAATGGCTGTCTCGTATGCTTCTTCCCTCCGAAGCCAGAAAAGGAGCCTTCGTTCCTCGACCTGACACTTAGGGTCAACGATCGGTCGTCTAAAAGTCGAAAATCAATCTTCGAGGGCTTCGGTCGTTTCCACAATGCATCAGGACGAAAAAATCAAGCAACATCCACATTACAGACCATCGAGAGTGGAGACTCTGATACCAATGAATCATCCTCCTCATCATCCGGATCGTCATCGAATTCGGATGAGAGCCTCCCTCGCCATCACTTCCTGCCGGGTATGGCTTGGCGGGGCGACGCCTCTGAAGCGATTCCTGCGGTCTCTTTGGACGAATCGCAAAAATCAAGTAGCGGCATGGGAAAGTCAAGATCCACTGTGCCAAAGAGCAAAAACTTCGTCTCGATCCATGATTACAGCGATCTCCTTCCTGCAAGGCTTTTTCTGGCTAAGAACTATATTGTTGGCCATGGTTCGTATGGCTGTGCCCACAATGCACGGATTGCCAGAGAGGTTGGAGATCTAGATCTTGCTGATGTGTGGGTTTTGGTTGATCTATTGTTGCAAGACAAGGTACCACTGGAAGTGATGAGCGAGAGGCGAGCTGGCAGTACCCAAGATCCTGGTAAAGCATACGTTGAGCCTATACTAATGATTGCTCGGCGCGCCGCTACTAGACTTAAGTCAAAAGATAGTGCTATCGACATGTCATACGATAGGGACGAAGAGAACCTTGAATTGGATGTACAAGCGCCTGCCAAGTGGGGAGACCATCCTTTTGGAAGGCCGTATCTGATCGACAAACTGTAAGCTAGCTGTTCTACCCTTCTCTAGGAACCGTCTGCTAATACTTCTAAGGGTATGTCATTACGAAGGTTCGGCAGATGTACAGATGTTAGCGATGCTATCATGTGCATTTGGCGAATCTCGTGGCACATCTGATCCACTCACACATAGGCTTCAACAGTCTATCCTTCCCGCACCTAACAGTGCCCTATATCGTCAGTGGAATGGCATGTACCAATATTACCCCACGGAAGAGGTTGCAAAAGCTCGTCAACGCACTTTCTTTTCGGAAACGACATTCCAAGTAGATGATCAAAATATACACAGCGGAACGCGATCTGCGAACTGTTCGACCGGAGCACAATTGAGTGACCTTTCCGCAAGCGATACACCTCCAGCAAATTACGGACCTCTTCGCGCACGCTTTGAGCGCAGAGATTTTCAAGCAACTAGCCTATCAACTTCGTTCGAGCCGCTTCGCCATACACATCGCTCCAATTCAAATCTAAGCGCACTCGACGCCCCTCATCCTCGTCCCTTTTCTTCTGGCAACTCCGTAGCATCATCGCCGCCGAACGCTATTCCCCAAAAACGGTTGAGCCCGGCAGGGAGCTACTTTGGTACCTCAACTTCCGCCACTACGTGGAGCCCTTCACATCTCTTCGGTCGATCGTCTACCATAACGGAAGATCTCAAATCCAGCTTCACACCATCGATATCAGACACTAAAGAGGATACTCCACGAGGACCGGACAAGTCCGCTTTCCCAACAATATTAAAACATCAAGATCAATTCCGAAACGACGGATACGCCCATGTCCCTTTTCTGGATCCACGCCAGCAAAAGTACCGTCACTATCAAAAAGCTTACGCTCACCTGCTTCATATCTGGGGCCTATCCATTGCAAGAGCGGAAATGTTGAAGGACTATCATGCCTCCACTGCGGAATTAGGAGCATCAACCGTGCAGTCAGTACCTCCATGGTCTATCGGTAATACCGGTTTGGTCCACACGCAGTGGTCTATTGATGATCAACAGCCGGGTCCGAGGGACCACTGCACATCTTGCGCTGTCATACTGCCACTCAGATCAACCACGCGCCGGTGTCAGAATTGTTCAGCCTCACAAGCGCCTATGATCTGTCTGCTATGCAACACCATCATCCTAGGTCTTTCATCCCCATGCTTCAACTGCGGCCACGTTTTGCACACTGCATGTAGAGAGCTACTCTTAACGCAAGAAGCTGAAGATATTCGATTAGAATGCATCTCCGGCTGCGGCTGCATCTGCGAAGATCACATCATTATAGCAATGGAGACCCCACCGACAGTAGTAGATGGAACTTCCAAATTCGCGCAGGAGGAGGTGAGCCCCGCTCTGACAGTCATTGGAGACGCCACCGCAGCCACCAATGAGCAGGAGCAGTTGAATCGGCGTGACAGTAGTGAGTGGGAAGACATGGCGGCATACGATAGTCTCATGCGCAATCTTCAGCCCAAAAACGGAGTAAAAGTGAAGAGTAGTCAGGTATGGAGGCGAAGGAATGGGACTAATGTCACGAGTTGAGTAGCGTTAAAGGCTCAGAAGACTGCAATCCGCAGCTGTCAACGGTCAGCCTGGACCTCTAAGCTGAAGTACTGGTTTAATGTTATGTGAGCAACATTGCACCTGGACCTAGGTCTCCGACAAAGGAGCGGCAAGGAATAATCGACTCCCGGCACCTGCCACTCCATTAGCGAACCATTTGGCATCTGCTTAGTTCTGTATAAGTGGTATCCTGCGGATGTATGGGATTACACCCTAGCACGGGCACGCTGTTTTGACACAAGGAACTCCCATATCGTGCGCATCTGACAGCGCAGCATTGGAAATGAAGCTCAGCGCTTCCGAAGATACCACAAATTATATTCTCGACATATCATGGTACATAGCACCATTGCGAGAATGGAGGTCACCACTAGATTGGTTACGAGTAGCTGGGATCCTGGCCCGTCGCAAAGTCTTTACCTTGGAATCCCTACTAGGCAACCAGGGGCGGTACCTAGGGGTCATGTACGAATGGGGTCTCATGATACAAATTCGAGCGCCACCTGCTACGTTCATCCGAAGCTGAGGCTGATGGATGAATAGGCAGCATCAGCAGAGTACCGTGGGAACAAGTAGCAGCCTTCTCGGGTCCACCACAACCATGCTTCGAGACCGCAGTCCCTCCAGGTAATAGCGAGGCCCAACACTTCCCGCTGGCGGATGGCTAACTGGTTGTGCGAGACGCAATTAATGCTATGGAGGTGCAGTCTTCTCGTAAGGGGTGAAGAGCTAGCTTCCCGACCCACAATTCGCTGAATCATTGCCATCCCGATGGTGACTGATATTGAAAGATGTCCGTGAATGCGCCTCAAGGAATTCGTGGTACCGAATGAAGGGACCCGAGACAACAGGGGCGGAGAGGGTTGCCTGTTACTCAGCCCCACCGTAGAACTCATGGCAAAGCAATGCTGGCATGAAGAATGAACAATAATGGTGAAACAGTGCGAGGAAGCGGCGCATCGATGATGACCCGCATCAGTCTATCAGGGTTTGGGGATCCGGTGCTAAACGGACTGTGGGTGTGTGGGTGTGTGTGTGCTGGGCTTTGAGTCATCGCCGACGACCCTCTTCGGCGGGACTAAAAATACATTCGGCCAATTGGCGATTAGTTAGCCGAGAGCGCCAGCGAGCTACTTATCTGCATTATCGATGATCTTTGCGCTGGGTTGCATACACATGCATCAGTCCAAGAGACCCAGAGCCTTGTCGAAAGGCTCTGGGGACTGAGAGGCACTGCTGGATTGCTGGAACAAATCCCTAAGTCACCTTAGAAAGAGGTGTGTCCAACCAGTAACGTTTTTCTTCTTTCCAACTTGCGCGTTGTGTAATGAGTAAGTAATTTAAGACTAGAGCGCCGTGTATTATATTATCTGTTGCGTTAGTAATTGGGTGGAAGGTTCCGTGAAAGGCTGGGATTATCCAAACGTGAAAAATAACGAGGAAACAGTTTACGACACTAAGGTAGCGCGGTCCATATAATACCTTACCGTACCCTCATGCTGCCTAGACCCTCTCCCCCTGCACAAAGATCCTTTTACCACGGACGGGAGAACATTGGAGAACATTCACAACAGGACAAACGTATTTCCTGGATAAGCGCATGTAGCCATCGACCATGATAGACACGTAAAATGAGCGATTTCGCATGTAGATCATCCATAGGCGTCCTCGAGAGTCGAGAATGGCAAAGGAAATTTGGTTGGAATTATTGGCGCCGATAGGGATGACAGGGTGGCCAAAGATGCTCCCCTCTCTGAGTCAAGGCCCACGGCCGCCTTCCAAGCAAAACCGACTGCTGCCCACCACCCTTTTCTTCCCCAACACCGCGACAATGAATTGGCAACGTCAAAACTGATAGTACTTGGCTGCTACTGTCTGATAGAAGACCGCCATAGTTGCAAATCCATTCCCTTTACCATCACCCACTCCACTCTACTGTACTATTACCAATTTCCTTACGGAGTTTGTCCAACCGCGCGACCGCACCCAAACGATACCCACCTTGTGAGTAACAATGGAACGCCCACCACTAAACCAGGCTTCATGCCGCGAACGTCACACGAGAAGGACTCATAGCTGACCCAGGCTGCTATTGATCGTAACAGTCAATAGCAAGGTCTTCCCGGAAATCGCCACCTATTCGCCTTCGCTCGTCCCTCATTCCCGCCACCCAGCCACCCAGACATTTCAAGAGCTTCACTAGCCTGCAATATTTACTTGAATCCCGAATAATCGTTTGATCGGATAGTGGCCTCCTCCTCTATACCTTCGACACCTACAACTACACCTCCTCGCGCCTACAGCTTGGACAAACCCGACGCTTCCTGCCTCGTGTTGTGTTCAGCTTTGCGAAGTCAGAATGTATCTGTTGTCGAGTCCCATGCTCCAGGCCACCGCTATTACAAAGTCCACACGAACCGTCCCAGAACCAGATCGAGGTGATTGCGGAAACTGCTGAATCAGTAGTCTCTACACCATCGCGCTCTTCTCCTCACGAACAGCTCTGTCCGCGAGGCTTCGACAATCGACTGCTAGACTTTATTGTCATAGTAGTCCCACGGTTCACTACGATTGGATTTGTATACCCGGTAGCTTGGAGCATTGGACATTGGGAACTTGGGTTCCTATCAATCTTCTCGCCACACACATTTGCCTGGGTTGGGATTTAGGCAAGGTGTCCTGGAGCCTGGTCTTTACCCGACAGTCGTTGGTCTGACTCAATCCGGTCATTTGTCTGATATTCCTTTGTCTTTGTCTACATATTCGACGCGGTAATTGCAACCTGCAGGTGTAGTCACATTGCACAGCTGCCATCGGATCAAGATTGGACGACTCGGAAGATTTGGACAGACTCCTACGCCTCTGACCAAGATTGCCTTTTGACTCATTGACTCGTCACCTAAGACTACACAATCGGCCCTTACCCAGCTCTCATCCTTCCTTACTCTCACCCGATACTCAGCCCTTTCTTCCTATGGCTAGCGATCCAGATCTTGATGCGCCTACGCACTGGTCGAACAGCTTCATTTTGAATAAAGTCACCACACATGTCGAATCATCAACACAGTATTCATACAGCCCTTCGACCGCCTCAACCGCTTCTTCGACCTCCGACTCGGCATTCTCAATCGATGCGCCATCCTCTCAGAGCTCTGACGCGTCGTCGGAGGCCTGGTCGAGCTCCTCAAATCGCTCATCGTGGATTGAGAACTCTTACGTCTCAAGCCGCTTTACCGCACAACAACCCGAAGAAGTTGTTATTACGACGTATAATCCATACTCTACACTCGGGGCCAAGCAGAATACTGGGGTCGTTGCACACGAATCTCGACAGCACCCTCGGCGCACCCAACGTCTCAGCTCATATCGGTCCGAAGATGGACAGACCACAGCTGCATGCCCTAGGCCACCACCATCATTGGTGCGACAAAGTGAACGAAAAGATAACTTCGTCGATAGTCTTGTTGGTAAGCTAACTCACTGAATGCTTAGGGAAGAGAACTCTGCTGATGACTTTGCGCACCCGAAGACACCACGACCCAAATGATCGAGACCATATGGCCCCTGTCAGTCATATCTTGCAGTCGAGACGCTACGTCTTGCGGCAAGCAACAAAATCTGATTGGACTCCGTACTTTTGTGCAAGAAGTTCTGCGGAGGTCAAAGACAAGCTACTCTACATTGCAGGTCGCGCTGTACTACTTAATTCTTGTACAGTCTTGCATACCCAAACATGATTTCACCATGGAGCAATCCGAGGACTCTTCGGCTTGCCGGGCTATGCAGTGTGGTCGACGAATGTTCCTTGCGGCACTGATCCTTGCCTCGAAGTATCTCCAGGATCGAAATTACTCAATAAGGGCATGGAGCAAGATCTCCGGACTCCGGATCTGCGAAATCAACACCAATGAGTTAGCCTTCCTATCCGCGGTGAAATGGAAACTGCATATCCCGGAGCCCGTGTTTCATCGCTGGACTGATATAGTGTTGAAGTATTCTCCATCGGCTCAGGTTAACGTCTCTCCAAGAGCCTCCTCAGCTGCGCCCCATACATGGAAGACGATCGTGCCCATCCTCACCCCCGAGCTCGATACGGTACCTTATGGACTAGGCGAAATATCGGACGACTCAGGGTACAACTCACCTGGATCCGAGCTTTCCGATATGAGCCCCCCACCATTACCCGTCCGTGAGGAGCTATCGCCACCGTCACCACCATCGACTTCCAACGAGCCCATCTCTTCAGACTCATATAACATCATTCGGACACTAGAACCATCACCGCGTGATGCCAAAGCTGATGAGTATACCCTGCCAACTCTACCCCACCTAGGACCTTTGCCTACGCCCCAATTGACCCCGCAGACTGGCACCTTTTGCACTCCTGCTGTGAGTGCTTCTGGATTCTGCTCTGGCAGGTCAATGGGACATGCGATGGCCCAAATACAAAAGTCTTGTCTGTCGAGGTCTACGCTGGACAATCTTCACCAATGGAAGAGTAACGCGCCTGCAGTAGTTCCTACTACTTGTCAACGCTCTTCGTTAGCCTGCTCTGTTTCATCTGTCTCCTCTCCCGAGTCGATGATTTCCGATGTTGGTTCTCGATCCACTAGGTCGTCCTCAATTTCATCTGTAGCATCATCGAATTGTGCGCTCCCACCGCCAAAATTGGCATTACAAGCGACACGTCGATGCGCGAATATGCAGGTGTATGGCACTATGGAGGAGAACCAAAAACCGCAACCAACCAACGAAGAAGCTTTCCAGGAATTCGTCGCCCACGCAAGATCCATGAACGGATTGTATCCAGTACCTCAGCAACACGATGCTGTCTCATATGCTCCTCACCACTTCGACGCTCAAGACAGCGAAGACGCACGGGAAGCAGCTGTTGCTCTTCGTGACCTGCATTTAGACCTCCAACCCCAACCTCTCCAGCCGCAGGCCATTCCTCGCCCGCAGAAGGGTCGCAAACGCGCTCGTCCCACTTCAATGGACCTTTCTGTTCAATCTTGTGTCCGCGACGAAGTAGCTCCACGCTGTTTGGGTGATATTACGAACACAAAGCCTTTCAATTGTAACAGGGGGAAGGATAGCAAAGTCCTGCCTGACCCAAAGGTTGCTGAAACTTACCTGGTATCGAAGTGTGCGCATCCCCGTCCAATTTCGTCGTCATCAAACACCAAGCCTGCGCTATCGGGAGAGTGCTTACCAAACAAGAGAACTTGTGCGGGAAGCGACAGGGGCCGAAGGGGAGAGGCGAGGTTGATCATGCAGAATCTTAAGATCCAGGGACCGGGGATGTGGGAGGGGATACTCGATTGATCGATCAATCGATCGGTCGAGACTCCGCTATATGCAATGCTATTTGAAGTTGTCCATATGTGGACATATTTACCGGCGGTCGAAGACTGCGAGCGAACGATCTGTGAATATTTTGGGGGGGATATAGTGTATCATTTACTTTGCTTGTTAGTCTGCGAGGGGCGTAGATGGGGGGATGCATGGCTTCGAACGACTCGAGGTACTGGACGGGGACGATATTCATCAATTAATCATATCGATTGCTTCAAAATCTGAAACTCGAAGGCACGTGATTGGTTGTGTGACTTTGTTGCTGACTATATATTGGATATTCACCACTTCCTTCAACTAACCAAATGTGACACAGACTTCACCACTAAAATCATGTGCGATATGCACGCACTCGCTTCACGCAGCGAGTAAACACCACTTACTCTGACAATCCCCACTTGTCCCCCCAACTTCTGGCCGGCAAGTCCAGGCGCGAGATGTTGCCATACGTCGCCATCTCATCGATATCTCTACAAGACGTGGCAACAGTTTCTTACACCACGCACGCTACGATCTATGCCATTGATACTCCTCCCAAGTTTACTTCGTGGCTTGTAATGCAGATGGGTATGTTTTCTACGTCGTTATGCATCGGGAATTTCTACAAGACGTGGCGAGCTTTGCTATGGCATGCACGCTACGATCGATGCCGTTATTGATGGTATTGTGGGGGTTTGGTGGCATATATTACAGGCTTTCGTTCCGTCGTTGATGCAACGAACCGGGCCTTGTATGTATCAGTCAGTTGTGTATGGATGGCGGATGGTGTCGGCGTTTCGTTTTAGGGCGTTTTGAGGGGTTTATTTTTGGGGGGAAAGGGATAGGGGGAAGGGGGAGGATAGTACTTGGTCGTCTGAGCCTAACGTATATCGATCGTCTGGTAACGTCAACGTCAATGGGGATTGTTGTGGAGAGGGAATGTGGAAAGGAATGGTGGGGGGTGAGATGGAGCTGATCGGTCTTGGGAGTGGATGAGATGTTGAGGCTTGGGATGGGATAGTGAATGGGCTTGATTGAGGGATTTATGGGACATGTGATGGCGTGTTGGTTGGAGCGATAAAGGCTATGTGAGTTTTCTATTTGTGGATATTATATTCGTTGCATCGTGTGAAATACCAAAGGAACACCCCTGATTGAAAGATTACTTATTACTCTTCGTAGGGAGCTTCTAGTCAATTTCGCTTTCGTGAAGAGTCGGTGACCAGCACTCTTCCTTCGTCATCTGAGAACCTCCGTCGGCGTAGTCTTCGTGACCTGCACTTTTTTGAATTGGCGATGGTCTTTGCTAGTATCTGGACACCCAAGGAGTCTGGACCGAGCGAGGCTATGTCCTGGACGTATTGGCGATAGAGTACCGTTGCGTTGAGAGATCATCTAGGCGGTGCTTGGCCTGCCAGGGGGGGTTGGGGAGCCGTCCCGGCTGGCCATTGTTTTGGCGGTAGTTGCATGGCTTCAATGTTCCTCGGTACCCTCTGCCCGGCTCCCTTCCTCCAGTCCTGAGACTTCTTATTGTTGTTGCCGACATCGACACTCCAGATCCTATTGATTTTGTTATTCTGCGTCAACTGCGGGAATTCGTCTTTCTGCCACACGTTGTCCTTGATGTCCTGCGGGGGTTTGTTTGCTCGCTCCCAAGGACCTTGGTAAATCCCGACACCACCGCCCATACCGTTGTAATGCAAGACCATGAGGTAGGCTTGATCGGAGCAGACACTGGCAAAAGCTTGAGCGAGCTTTCGGATAAAGATTTCGCGGCGGTTCAGATTCTCAGAATTGACCAAACGTAGTGCAAAGTATTCGTTCTGTGCAATGTCGCCAAATCTTGGGTGATGTATGACCGTTGACATGTACTTGTCGTCCAGCGCGTTCTTGAACGTAATGCCTTTGCCGCCCAGCTCATTGTCGGCGAAAGCCCGTGCTTGATGCCCTTCGGCACCGAAGCTATAGAAGACACATGAGTTCTGCTTGACTTTTCCGCAGGTAAGTATATATCCCTTTCCAAGCAGGCGACGGTAGGGAAGGTGAGGGCAGGATCCTGACAGGCCCAACGCTGCCCGATACCTGGCTGATTCACACATGCATCTGGGGTTGCTTCATTTGAAAGAGCATTCCCTGCCAGTATAGTAGGGATGCTAGCATAGAAGATGAACAGCGACTGAAGAAGGTTTCGAGGCATCTTGAGGACTAGGTTCGAGGTTTCAACTTTGGGTGGAAGGGGTTTGTCTGGCCCAGCAATGGCTTGCGTTTACCTTGAGAGAAGAGAAAGGGGGCCAGAATAATGGAGAATTAGGTACGAGCTTGTTAACCTTCGGTACATAGTCAATTTTGAGAGCAGGTGCTCTTATACCTTTTGTGCTCGATTCAATAGCTGTGATGGTGGCCTGAAGTGCCTCAAATGGATCCCAATAGCCAGGCTGTGCAGGGTTTCATTTTCTATTTCATCGAGTGATTGGGCTCAAGTTATCATGCCATCTGCCAGATGCTGAAAGCTTGCGTGTTGTGCTGCTCTTGTGTGGCAGATGATACGATTGTTTCATCCACGGTCGTGAGACAGCGCCTTGTTGATGTTGGAGTCGACGGCTGGGGACTTGCGGAGTACCATGTTTATCGAACAGCTTCGCCACAGCCTTTGAATACATTGCCATTGCAAGACAACTTTTGTACAAGTTCGGTTCCAATTAGTTACATGTGTGTGGAGACATACGGCGTTGAGCGTTTGTTGTGCTGCGCCAGGAGCAATGCAGGCTAGCGCGGCGTAGAATATCCTAGCACGTGTTAGGTTAGACCAGGAGACCCCGTAATTCAGTTGAAATCAAACTAAAGTAAAGTACTTACCTACTCCGTACATCAAACATCAAGCCGCCAGGATGCACCCACACATTGGATATCATATGCTGCGCCATATCGACTGTTACCAACGCAGGCCGCAAATCCTTCTTGTCTACAGGGTTTCAAGGAATACCCGACTAAGAGCCTCCTGGCTTTCTTTGCAAATGTAATTCTGCCCTGGTTCCACCTTCCTTTGCATAAAATTGATCACTGGTACTATTACTATGACATTTGTTTTCCCCCGAAGAGCGCCTTGTGACAGTAAGACGCCCACGCATCAGCTGGAGATGGCGAAGGCCTGCGAAATGGGCGACCTTGGGACGTTGGAGAATTTGTTCAGTTCTGTGAAGGTATCAGTATCTGATACCCCAACAGAACGCGGTATCGACCCGATACCTCGTTCAGGTCCTGCAGCCACGTCCGACTTACTGCACAGTGCTATAACCCATAATCATACTGAAATCGTCAAATTTCTGCTGAGAACCTACCCAAGCGTCTCCATAGCATCCGATGTTCTCCTTGGTTCTAGGTACGCCAATCCAGATCTGTTGACTCTGAAGGTCCTTCATTCGCATGATCCATCCATCGTCAATTATGCCATGCAACAGTCGGACGGCTTGGACTACCTCTTGTTGGACTACTGCCGTGACGGCGATCCACGGCTTGCAGGCTATCTCCTAGACAATGGAGCAGATCCAAATGTAGAAGGCTTCCCGCTGCCGAACTTTTGTCCCATTCAGATCGCCATCAATTCGGGTCAACCTCCTTGGCTTACCGATAAACTGATTGGATACGGAGCGAAAGTCGGTCTGATGGAAGTGACTTTTGCTATACAGAAGCAACGGATGGACATATTGGAATTGCTACTTAGTCATTGTCAATGGAGAACATACGGGCGAAGCCCGAGGAAGAACATGAACATTGCTCTGCGGAAAGCGCATGAGACGGGCTCTGAGGAGCTTATAGCGCTGGTTAAGAAACGCATCAAAAAGACGAAGAAAAACATGAGCTGCTGGCAAATCTGGACTTGAATTATCTATGGGGACGCTTTCCGTCATTACCGAATGCAGCATGTAGTGCGGAGTCCGAGAAGCGATTTGGGCCAATCCACATATTGGCTAGCGCCTCCATCCCAAGAGATATTGCTCTATGTCTTGGTGATATCACTTCATAGATTGGTGAACACCATGTTGAAGGTGCGTGGTCTACCAAACCACAACTCATCAGCTTTAGCAATATCTTTCCCTCCTTGACGATGTTCGTATTAGCTGGAATATTTAATATGTCTTACACTTGTTGCGGTTCGCAGCACAGTGGTATAAGAGAACCACTCTTCGGGAGACTATGAGATGACAACGATGGAAAATGAGAGTATCACTTGGAAGTTACGGCCAAGGGATATCTTGCGTCTTAGAATTCTTGGCTATGCTTTCATTGATTGAGTACTGTCGTTATCTGGAACCAGAGCCCCTGGAAATCATTTATGAAATCCTATGTTTTGAAGTCTGCTGCGCATACGCCATAACACCAACTGCTGCTGCTCATCTCCTTAGGACTGCAAAGGCGTTTCAAACCTCAATCCAAAACAGATTCCAACGAGTGATTGAGGCTATGATATCTGTCCTTGCTCATCATATTATACTGTGAGAATTCGAAAGCGACCCACCTCCAATGTACCCAAAGATGTTGGTGTTTCATACCAATGGATCACAAGGCGCATTGATAGCATCTGAGACAGATATTGTATGACGAAGTCAGAAGGACAGCTGGCCTACCAAGGATCGAATGATCTTTACTGTCTTATACGATCAATATGAGCCTTGATATTCTCTCCAAGTACTTCGCTCATTGCAATTTCAGTCTCCCCTTCAAGATGGGTTTTCGATATCATTGCTATCTGTCTATTTTCAGCTTTCCTTATGTCTTTGCTCTTCCACCGCTGCAGCACTTGCCTCGGTCCGCAATCAGCTTCTCTCTCACTGAGTCCAGCGATCGTCAATTGAGGGTTGGACCGGGGTTTCATCCAGCAATCAGAGCTTTACCCAACCCTGCTGCCGCCGTCAGCCCGACTGGGGCTGTCAATGCTCAGGGAACTACTACGATAGGGACTTACCCATATTCCACAGGTTCCATGGTTTTTTCTACTGGTGCGGCTGTAAGCAGTCCCGCTGCCAGTGATTTATCTTCCAGCGATGGGCATGATCTCGACTTCCCTGCTTCATACCTATATGATACGATGTTACCCTCTTCAGCCACGCTTGCTCCCCTCACAGGATCAGACTTGTCCATCTATCAAAGCCTTGTCGCTGCCTTTGGTGACGGTTCCGGAGTAACTGGATCGGGAGGCAACGATGGCTCAACGGCAACAGATCCAACCACAACTACCATCTCCGGTGAATCTATCAAACCGCCAGTCTCGTCGGCACCAGGTACATCTACGACATCCGCAATCCCGACTCCTACCCTTATCGTCAATCTCTCCAATGACACTGTTACCCTCGGAAACGAAGACGGCAAGAACAACGGAGCTGATTTGCGCAGCGCCATGTATAGCCAGCTTCAAGCACAATGTGCGTTCACTGGCCCCCAAAGTCAGTGCAACTCGAAAAGAGGGGCTGCAAACATCGATCACATAGGGTCGCTTAGTCCCTCAGACCAACCCGACTATGGTAATCTGAATTTCACAATCTCGGATAGCAGTTACAACAGCCAGAGAGAAAGAGATCAGATGCTCGCTGCGGCGGTGGCGGCCTGGGAACGAGCCGCCGCTAAGACTTGTAAGAGTATCGAGTACACTGGGCAACCATACCCTGCAGGACCGAACATTTGTAGTAATGGACCAGTGAAGAGGGATTCGCCGATGACTGCCAGGGTACTAGATACGCGCGAGCCCATACGCACCAACCCTTGCACTTTGTAAGTACTCGTCTTTTCCTACCGCAATGCGTAAGGACCAGTTCCACATCCTTGGGTCTTTCTCCGGATGAAGATAGAACAACGTGCTGAACCGCCCTCTTAGTCACGCAGACCTCTGTGCCGGACCCGATCATATTAGTAGGTTTTAAATACCCTTTCAAAACTTCGTCGCAGCTAACCCTGGTTGCTCCGTCAGATGTCGAACTTGGGAACACCACAGACCCATATGCAAATCACCTGGATGTCTCCATTGCCTGGGTCCTTGAGGTTCCGGCAGTCAACAAGTTCAACATCTTCATCTGCAAGGCCGTCGTTGACAGCCTAATTGCGGGAGTAACAGCGCTTGCGCCAGAATTGGCTGAAGTCGACATCTTCGAAGGGATCCAATTGGAATCGAGATGCAATGATGCTCATTGAGGTACGCCGGACTGACGATTACTAGCTGTTGAATCGGTCATGTTCTTGTTGTTGGTGTATTGGAAATATTCGTATAGTGAACCAATCTCGTCTGTTAAAGGGATCGTTTAGCGTCCGTTAGAGGTGGTAAAGCAGGCTTTGAGTGACTGCTCGAGCCCTTTTGTTCGCTGGATTCTGTGCAAAATCGTAATAGGCGGAATGTTTGTCAAGTCGAATAAGTCACAAATGGTCCCGATGAAGTAGAAGACAGACCTAGTACGATCGGTGGGAAACCCGGACAACATATCTAATTCAACGACAGAAATGGGCCCACCGACCGAAGTAAGAATATTACTCCTACTTTCCCTTCCATAAAGACATCATGTTTGTGCCAACTGTCATGTAGCGGGCACCGTACAGGTATCACTGTCGCATATCAACGAACAGTAATATGCCTGGGATCTCGAACGCGTTATTATCTGCGCTCCAAGAGGACCAAATAGAACGTTTCTAGAACCTGTAACTTGTCAATTTGCAACAATGTTCCTGTCAATTGGACCTTGGAGACACCTGGCTTTTCTCAACAATCATGGCTAAACGCGTCTTATCAAGGGACTCCTATCATTGTAAATCCACACCCCGCTCCCCATGAGCGTGGAACGAATCGCCAGCATGGCTATCCGGGGGGTTGTAACGGAAGATAAAAACCCAAAACTGTGCCTTCTTCAAGTTGCAGGCCCGCTCTCGGCACGAAAACTCCGTGCACCTGAGGCGCACAGTTTCAATCACCACATCAAGCTCTTCGAGACGACCATTTACAGTACGGCACTAGGCACTGGCAAGTGGCCATATATGAGAGTCAAATGAAGGGCTAATTGATAGCATTTATTTCCTAGCGGTTAGCAATATTAATGACAGTGGGCCGAAGGGAACCAAACCGCTTTTCTTATGTACTTGGATTGATGGTTAAACGATACCTCACCACAGCGCGGAGGCTGATCTCGTCACGATTGAATCCGAGAGCGATCGAGAGATTTTACTGCGATGTGGATGCTGAATCGTTGGAAAGATATCGCGAAGGGGGATACCATCCAACACACTTAGGAGATACTTTCAAAGACGGGAGGTACAAGATCTTACAAAAGTTGGGCTTCGGAGGTTACGCTACTGTCTGGCTTGCAGAGGATTTATTGTGAGCATTTACTGATATCACTCGCTTGTGGAAAGTAAATGAAAATTCACAAGCTGAAGTTGAACAAGGCTCCGTCGTCATACCGCTATCAAGATATCGATTTCTAATTTATCAGCGGATAATCACGAGGCTCGGATCTTCGATCGTTTATCACAGGGCCCGGCCAGCCATGCCGGGAAGAAGCATATCGCTCAGCTGTTGGACCAATTCGAACACGTAGGCCCAAATGGTACTCACCCATGCTTCGTCCTTGAGCTGCTAGGGCCAAGCGTCCAGTCCAAAGCCGAATCCTATTCGAGTCATAGATTACCGGGAGATATTGCTTGGGAAGCGTCGAGGCAGACTGTGCGAGCACTTTCGTATATACATGCCCTCGGTCTTGCGCACGGAGGTCAGTCAGAACTTTGATCTGCTTTGTGGGATGCTAATCCGCGCCTACCTGAAGACCTGCATCCTGGTAACATTGTCTTCGCGAACACGGAGACATCTCATCAATCCGATACAGACCTTATGATGTACCTTGGGAAGCCAAGATGTGGAGATGTACTGGCATCACCTGGGTGTTCCTTGACTTCACGAATTCCAAAATACCTCGTTACTCCAACGTCATTACCATCCTCCGCAAGGGACGCCGGGAGCTGTTTGGTTAAAATTATCGACTTTGGGGAAGCATCATCGCACGGACAACAACGCCAAATCCATTGTCCATTGGTTTTTCGAGCCCCTGAAGCTGTCTTGACAGGTCAATGGGATTCACAAGCAGACATCTGGAGTTTAGGTTGCACTGTATGCGGTTCTTGTCATCACATTTCCCGATTACTAACAGGTGGCAAAGATATTCGAGTTGATCGTTGGATACCCTCCTTTCAGTAATCTGATGCCGAATAAACAAGACCTGATAATCGACTGGGAGTTGATACTGGGAGATCTACCTGAGGAGTGGCAGAAGTATATTCCTCATGGCAAGGGTACACAATTTTGAAATCCTCATCTACGGCTTTCTCGCAGTCAGCTCACTATGCAGCTCTTTGACATGAGCTCAACTTCCTTTCGAAACAGTAAGTGGTAACTGACTTCCATGTTCTAGAGAATCTCCCCTGTGACCGAGTAACGCTAGCCGACTGGTTGCAGGAGACATACTTTGATGATGAGAAGAAAACATACTTCTCAAAAGCAGACATCGAAATTGCTGGGGAATTGTTACAATCAATGCTACAATATCGCCCTTCGAACCGTCCACAAGCGTCTCAATTACTCCAACATCGTTGGTTCCAGAAGAACCCTTTCCAAGGACATGGGTCTTAGGCCTCAGAGTCTTTGAAATCCCACATCCACTCACACCTACACGGCTTGGATTAATGTTCGTTGGTGGTGACTTGATGTGTCGATTGGGACATTTACAGAGTCCGGAGAGGCCATTGCGAGATGGCTCGAGGGGAGAGAGGGGTCATGGTTGCGACAACATTGTAAGATGATAATGTCTCATGTAAGACCAAGAACATATATGTTTGTTCTCTTTCCAATGAGTTGGTAACCAGAAGCAAAGAAAGTGGGAACGAGGTCGGATTAGGGGACACGGGGAAAACATTACGGAGATTGGTCGTGTCCGTAGCAACGCTGGTGCCGTTCCCGCCCGGGGGGCCGAAAGGTCCCTCACGCTAGACTCGATGGGGGTGAGCTTTGGGCACATCTTATTTGGCTCGAAGGTGTGCAGTGCATTGGGAGTTCCCAACTTTCTGACAATTGGAAGCTGTAGGGGCGAGAGGAGCTGCGAAGAACGGAATGCGATAGCTCAAAGCCCCAGACATCTCTTGCGGTGCTTCCTCATTGCCAATGGCCTCAGCCCGGATGATGTCGCTATGCTCCCGCTCTTTGGAACACGCGTCTAGACTTTCGTCACGGGGACCGTTAAAACGGCATACTCTTCCATCATCTTTTCTTGTTAGCCAGTTCTTGATACAGCGCTCGAACATGGTACGTGGATGGCTTGCGTTATTCCCCCTTCCCCACGTGGTTGCCATTCAGACGTATGGCTAAAGTAGATCTCGAGCACAGTCCACTCGAACCGAAACAGATGCCTTCGGTGAAGTTCATGTTGCCTCGGATAGGTACTGGGGCGCGCAAACGGAGCGCTCGTTGGAGAACTTCAAGATCAATCAGCCACAAGATCGGATGCCACCACCCGTTATACGAGCCTTCGGAATACTGAAGGGTGCAGCAGCGACGGTAAATATGGGCTTTGGACTCGGTAAATCTACCTCCGCGATGTTGGATGTTCGAGAGAGGACATAGCTGAGTGCATGTGCAAGATAAGGAAGTAGGAAAGGCTATACAACAAGCTGCTGCGGAGGTCGCGGACTTGAAGCTCATCGACCACTTTCCACTTGTGGTGTGGCAGACAGGGTCTGGGACGCAGTCGAACATGAACGCTAATGAGGTTATCTCGAACCGTGCCATTGAAATACTGGGAGGAGAGATGGGATCAAAGAAGCCGGTGCACCCCAATGACCATGTCAACATGTCGGCTTCGTCGAATGACAGCTTCCCAACGGTCATGCATATTGCCGCCGTACTGGAGATTGAAGAGTCGCTGATACCGTCTATGAGGAGTCTACGATCTGCGTTGCAAGCGAAAAGTGAAGAATTTGATCACATCATCAAGATTGGGCGGACACATCTGCAGGATGCTACACCCCTTACGCTGGGTCAAGAATTCTCTGGCTACGTTGCACAATTAGATCGAGGGATCGAGCGCGTTCAAGCAACGTTACCGCATCTCAAGCTACTCGCCCAAGGAGGTACTGCGGTTGGTACAGGCATCAATACGTTTAAAGGCTTTGCCGAAGCTATCGCCGAAGAAATCAGCAGAATGACCTCAGCAGACTTCAAGACTGCTCCCAACAAGTTTGAGGCTCTCGCTACGCACGATGCCATCGTGGAAGCCTCCGGCGCCCTAAACACTGTTTCGACGTCTCTTTTCAAGATCGCACAGGACATTCGATACCTTGGCTCCGGACCTCGATGTGGATTGGGAGAATTGAAGCTTCCTGAAAACGAGCCAGGGTCTTCCATTATGCCTGGAAAAGTCAATCCAACACAGTGCGAGGCCTTAACAATGGTCTGCGCACAAGTGATTGGAAATCACACCGCTGTAACCATCGGCGGAATGAATGGTCAATTCGAGCTTAATGTCTTTAAGCCTCTCCTGATCAGGAATCTTCTGCACAGCCTCAGGATACTCAGTGATGGGATGAGAAGCTTTGAGAAGCACCTGGTCGTTGGATTGGAGGCCGACGAGAAAAGGATCAACTTGCTCCTGCACGAAAGGTGAGTTGGATGTTACATCTATGAAGAGGTCTTATTGCTGACCACGTCAGTCTCATGCTCGTTACCTGCTTGAACCCGGTAATTGGCTACGATATGGCTTCAAAGGTTGCAAAGAACGCCCACAAGAAGGGTACAACTCTGAAGGAGAGCGCTATGGAGCTGAAAGCTCTGAGTGAGGAGGACTTTGATAAGTATGTCCGTCCGGAGTTGATGTTGAGCCCGAAGGAGAAGTAGTGATATTGTTGTTGAGGCCTTCAGGATCTGGATAAACACTCTTAATGGTATCAATAGGAGCGATTTTGAATTCCAAGGGTATTTTATATAGCAATCACGATTGTAGAACAGGGTGCACAATGAGACAACTTTCACTAGCATCCTGACTTCTCCACAGCGGGAATGGCGCTAGCATTACTAGCGTGAGTGGTCGCGTTCACATGCGCGTAGTATGTGTGCAGGTGAATTACTGCTTACGGTAAAGCGTGCTATATTCGGCTAGCTTTCAACTCTTGGATGCTTTTCTCTATTGGTGTGAATGCACCTTTGTTTTCTTGACTTCCTTGTAGTCTTTCAATGTTTCTATATTTACCGGACTTCGACCAGGCTCCCACGCAGCGGGGCGGTGCTATGTTCCACAATGGCACCTGGCAGAGTCTATCTTAGGAATTTGATGAGGACTTAATTGATACACCGCGAGAGAAAGACAATGTTGATGACTTGGCTACCTGCTCAGCATGCGAAATTTCCGGACTTGTATTGACATGATGTTCTGGTCGACAGGCTCAAAGTTATGGAATCTCCTTCGACAAATATTGCAGAAATGATCCTTCACAATGTAGAGGTGATCTTGAATTGTGTACTCAGGCTGCTTATCGAAGCACTTATACTGATGACACCGGGTGCACTTCATTGCAACCTGTACTCTGTCCCCTTGTGACGCGTCGACGGGCCTCGATAAGTACGAATATTGAGAATCCCTCCTGTATGCGTCAAAGCGTTTATCAGACCATTTAGACATTGGCCCATAATTACCATCAGCGACGGCGACAAGATGTCTCTTGCGGATGGTTTCCTCGAGATGTTTTCTCCAAGTGTCAGGGTCCATTTTTCTGGCCTGTCGTGCTAATTCCAAACGAAGCCTGCAAATTTCTGGATTGTTGATCAACGAGGGATAGCCGTCAAGTGCTTGTGCTCTCCGTCCATTATCTTGCATAATTTCCAATATCGCCTGAATTAAGGTGAGCCCATTCGCTGTTAGCGTCTGCGTCTACGATTTATCATTGTAGCCTCGACTACGGAGATAGCTTTTCAAAGTTTCCTGGAGTTCTTCATAATTCTTTGGTGTATTACCTTTAATCTCGAGGACGCGCTCCAATATGACAGTCGTGAGCGGATTTCCATTAGCATGCTTCCGGTAGTATTCCTCGATCAGGGGGTCCTGAGAATCTTTCAGGTATCCCAAGCTTTCCTCGATATGCCTTCGAGCAGCGGTACCGCTCCGGTCCTGGAACAATGGCGATACAACATTGAGATGCACGTTCGGAAAAATGATGTTGATATCATTTGGCAAATACCGTTCTAACGTCGCTGCAGGAAGGGTCTGGAGGATAAGAGAGCCAAGTTTCTCAAGGATATTGAGAAGTATATATAGCATTTCGGGATCTGCTTCGAGGAGCGCCGTTGGAAATTGGCCGTAACAAATGGTCCGGAGTGGCCGATTGCAAGCATCCATGATGCCATATTGCAGTGATGGATGGCGTTTACGATAATTAGGATCGCCGTGTTGCTCCAAGCGTGCCCTCATATTAAGAGCCTGTCCAATGTAGAGTCGGAAGAATTCGGGATCGTCACCGTCACCAGCACCAATGATATTGATATATCCGGCTGAACCCTGGTACATCAAGTCGGATTCCAGGTTCAAAAGCCTGGTCAAAACCCCAGAAATTAGTGACAAATGCGTTGATGGCTGCGCGGCTAACTTACGTGATAATATTATAAGGACTTGGTCCTTCGCAAAATTTGTTGAATGATGGAATCAGAGCATTCAAGACCAGTGATTCAACATGGCTCATGCCGTCTCCTATTAGAAAAGGTGCGTACTGGGGGAAGGAAGTATCCTGTATTAATTCTGAGAGTAGGTGCCGAAGAACTACTTTAGGATTTGGCAAAGCAATAGTGGGAGAAACCACAACAGGTTTGATGGCAGCATGAGATCCGCCCCACAGGTACTTGGTGTTTGTCTTCTTATCTGCCATAGACTCATCACCCAGGTTTACATTCGTGGGCAAGTTGCCAACTTTAGGCCCTGGGGAGAGAACCTCAGGCCTGGGGACTTCCCCTAACGAACCAGTACTAATTCTGACTGCTGGTGGGATACTGCTTTGGCGATTGGAGCACCTGTAAGTATCTAATAGGTTGTAATCTCTGTAAAGTATGGAGATTAGACAGGTTTTGTAGTGAGATTATTTAACGTTTATTTAATAATTTACACGGGTCTAGCCGTATACTAACCCTAATCTAAATTTACTTAAATATAAGCCGTCGCTACTTAGCCCTACCTATCTAGGATTTACTTATAAAACCCCTTTTAATAATTATCTATTTATTTATATTAATAATAATAATATATTATAAATATTAATTCTAATAAAGAACTTATATATATAGCTACTCTAGCCCTCTTTATCCTTAATTTATATTATATTAGCTAAGTCTTATATTATACCTATATCCTACTAATTAAGTAGTAAAGTAAGGAGTAGAGTCTTAATAATTTCCTACCTAAGTAAATAAGGTAGATATTTAAATTTATTAAAAATAAGATATATTAATTACTTACTTATTTTAACCTTAAAAGTATTAACTAGTAATATAGTTATTAACCTAGCTTAGAACTTACTTTATATCTTATTCTAATAAAATTCTTATACTTATATCCTTTATATAAGTTATTAATAATATTTAATTAATCTCCCTCCTTTATTTTTATTATAATTAATAATACTCTTAAGTACTTATATAATTATTATAATTTTATCTTATACTAGTATCCTATTTTTAAATATAATAGGATCTAGAGGTATATAAAGGTAATTAAATATATAAATAAAATATATAAGAGGTTTATAATTTAAGAGTTTATTAATAGAATATTTTAGTACTTTTATTAATTAAAGGAAGACTAGAGGTTCTTCTACTTTATATATAAAAAGGTATATAATATAATATAATTAAGGGTAATATACTTAAATAATCTAATTAATATATTATATAATCTATTTAAGGGAAAGGTAAATAATCTAATAATATTATAAACTTCTAATATATAAAACTAGCTATATTAAGTATTCTAGGGGTAGTAAGTTCTAAATCTATTTAATAATAAAGCTTATAAGTATATAAAATTTATTATATTATTATATATAAGCTACTTAAATATATAAAAGAGAAAGTTTAATAGAAGAATAGCTAGTATATAAATTACTATTAAGTATAATTTTAAGATAATATAAATATTTTAAGTAATAAATACCTTTAAGTATAAAATAAAATTAGGGCTAATACTTATTAATAATATCTATTAAGTAGTAGTACTATTAATAAATTATTTTACCTATTTATAAGGCTAAAATATAGTATCTAATTAATTTAAAATAAGGCTTTTAATAATCTATTAATATTTATTAGTAATTAACTCTACTTAATAATTACTTAGATATATTTCTTTATATTAAGCCTTATAATATAACTAAAGGGATTATAAGCTTATAATTTATATATAATTACCTAACTCTAATATTATAATACTATTAGTTTATAGACTATATTATTAATAAAGAGCTTATTATTAAGTTTAAGATTATAAAGAAGCTTATAAAGATAAATTATAAAGTAGTCTAAGTTTATAATATACTAGAAAATACCTATAAAAATTCAAGATTTTTACGTAGGGGAAAATTACCCCTACTACCTAGCGTTAGTAGATGTAATTACGGAGTAATAATATAGATATTTAGCGGGTAAAAAAGATAATACTAACTATATTATATATACTAGTATACCTATTTAAATAATATAAATAGTATTATATTCCTAGTAATATAATATATATTTCTATCTACTTAGACTAATATTATATATATTAGTAAGTAATAGGAATAGAGGTAGAGTAAAATAGTAATTTATATATTTAGCCTAGGAATATAATAGTATCTATCTTATAAATAGTTTTATACTATATAATAATAATAATAATATATAATATAAAAGTCTTAGTACTACGCCTAGAGGTAGAGTAGTTAATAAGGAATAACTAGAGCTATTATAAAAGAGAATTAATAGTACTATTATTAAATATAAAGACCTAGAGTAGAATACCTTTATAGAATATACTAGAAGCTATATATAATCCCCTAGTATAGTAATATAGACCTCTTATTAATAAGTTTTATAGTAGTTTTAGAATAATTAGGACGTTTATTATACGTTAGGCACGTATTCTACGCCTTAGCTAACCTACTATAATTATTAGTTAAAGTAGTTAGAAGAGATATTAGGGTATTACCTACCTTAAGGTACTAGAGCTCTTTTATTATATCCTTTAGATTATAACTAACGCTAGTCTTAATAATATTATAATATTATAGTATAGACTTCTATTCTTATAACTAGGCTATTATTATTAAGAATAGTATTTTATAATAGAGGATAGGTTAATTACCTAGTAGTTTTCTTAGCCCTCTCTTTAGCGCTATTATATATTTAAGGGTATATAGGTTATAGTATATTCCGTGGGTTAAAAGTATTATTAAAGTATTTATATAAGGTAGGATTAACGCCTTTAAACTATCTTTCTAAAATATTATTAGCTATATCTAGTAACTTATAGTCCTATATCTTTCCTATCTCTTTTTTATATATATAATAATAATCTTCGCGTTTATAATAGTATTACTCCTCCTATCTTTTATACTATATTTAAATAGCTTATATACTACCCTAGCCCTTTAAACTACCCTAAGGATTCTATAGATTAAATATAGGGTAATTAGTAGGCTACTATAGGTCTTAGGGGCTATAAGAACCTTATTAGCGGAGGTTAATTCTAAAAGACTACTTATTATTAATAGTATACTAGGCTTCTTTATAGATTTTAGGTAGAATACCGTAGCGTAATATAATATAACCCTATATATTATAAGTCGGTAGTAGGGTAGTAGGTTACTAAGGGGGAGGTTACTACTAAGAGCGTAAATTCTTAGCTATTTTAGTTATATAGTACTTTTCTTATTTAGTACGCTTTCTTTAATTATATAGACCCTATATTATAGAAGCCTTAGTAGTATAACTAAAATTAAGTATTAGCTAAGATATACTATAACTATTTTAGATATAAGATAGAAGATATAGGGAGTAGTTAGTAGGAAGAATAGGAAGTTAGGATTTATATATAATATTTACCTATAGGGCTAATAGCTAAGATAGGTATTTAGCAGATAAATAAGATAATATTAGCTATATTATATATACCTATATATTAATTTAAATAATTCTAATAGTATTATATCCCTTAGAATAAGAGGTATCTTTTTATTTATATAGACTAATATTATATACGTTAGTTAGTAACTAGAATAGAGGTAGAGTAATATTAGGACTTTTAATATTCGCCGTTATAATTATAGTCGCACCTAAATTTAGTAGGTAAAACTATTTATTTAGATAGATCTTTTAAAGTAGTAAACTAATTTTAATTATTATTAAATCCTTAAGTACCTAGAAATAAGCTATATAACTTTAGTTAAGTAGAAAATATCATGGAGTACGGGTATAGAGGTAGGTAGAATACGAAGAAATCTAGACTTTAAAGTTCCTTACTTTTCCTACTAATCTTAAAGGGGTAACTAGGGGACTTTTAACTAATTAATAAGGTGGGATAATAAAAACTAACTCCTGTATTAGGCTAGCCTATAATTCTAAAAAGGTAGTAGAACTTATTCTATTATAGTAAGAAGATATAAGAAATATAAGAAACCTACCCTTATTAAGTAATATAACCTATCTATATAATTACTATAAAATAGTAAGTATCTTATAAGGCCTTATTTCTTTATTCTTACTTAAAGTTTCTACTTTTATATTCTATTTAGTTTTTCTACTTCTTATTCTAAAATATTCTAATTCTAAGTTACTTAAATATTAGGGGTTTATATTAATAGTTATTCCGTTATTTTATATTATTTTATATATTAGAGCTATAAAATATATCTAAGTATAATATCTATTAATCTTATAATATTCCTACTATATATTATTAATCCTATCTTTACTAAGCTCCTTATTAACTTTTATATAAAAATCCTTTATAGTATTCCTCCTTTACTTACTATTATTATTATTACTTTTAAAGTCTCTACTATCTAATAGAAAATAGCGGAGAGTAACTTAAATATATAAGTACTAAGTAGCGAAGCGTTTAAGAAACGCGTATAAGAGGGGAGTAGGGGAGTAGTAGGGCGCCCTAGCCCTAATTAGGGGACTACTAGGGGTAAAGGTAGTAGAGCTAGAGAGGGAGGGGGGCGTAGAGAGCTATATATTAGGGTAGGGGTTATAAGGGCCTTTACTCTACCTATAAGCTTAATAAATATAATAATACTTAGATTATAACGTATATATATTATAAGGACTATAAATAAACTAAGCGGCTAGGCTACTATAATAATAGCGGCCCTTAAGGCTATAAAGAATATATAATTTAAGGACTTAAATATATCTAGATAGAAGATTTTAATAATAGGTATTAGCTTAATATAAATATATATTAAGGAACTCTAATAAAAAGGGAGAGAGTATAGGGAGAGAGTATAAGACCTTAATAGGCCTAGGACTACTAATTAGGCTGGTACCCTAATAAGATAGGACTCCTTATAGGGCTAATAGAGCTAAGGGAACCCTTTTATAAGGAATATACTACCCCCCTTATAAGGGCTATATACGTAGATACTAAAGGCGGCTAAAGCTAGGAGGGTCTAGTAGATACTAATAGTATTAAAAGATAAGAAGGAGAGGGAAGCGGTAGTAGGAGTAGTAGGTAAGAGGCTAGTTATAATATTCTAGGCCTTTAGCTATAAATACGCATTAGAAATTATAGTAGTAAATTAAATAAAGAGTAGGGATATACTACTATAAGTTACCTTAATAGAGGTAAGGGAGGTACTAGAGAAGGAGTAGTTATAAGTAAATATAATATACTACTCTATGATAGTAGTTAGGAAATTATTTAGTATAATAATATATAGGGTATAAGTATCTATCTTTAATATAAAAAACTAGTAGGCGATTAAAGAGAAGATCTAATAGGAGAATAGGGCCCTCTACCCTAATCTAGATATAATAGAAGGGAGGTAGTTAATAGGTATATATATACCTAAAAAAGCCTACTCCTCCTTTATAATAAGCGTCGCATTATTAATAATAGTAGATAAGTTAATTAAGAAGGATTTAGTAGAGGTAGAAGAGATAAAACTTATAAAGTAGTATAAATAAAGGGCTAGATTAATATAGTACTTTAAATACTAGTTATATAGGTATATATATTATAACTACCCTAATAATATATAATACGCTAATTATAATTAGGGCTATAATATAATAGAATATAAGGTGAAGGTTATAAGTACCTTATAAGGGTATACTATATATAAATAATAAGGCTACTCCTCCTAGTTTAATAAATACCTAGTAAGGGCTAGGGAGAGGTAACGCGCTAAGTAATAGGTTATAAATAAGACCCTATTTTATAAGATTAGACGGGAGTATATAATAGTAGTAATAGACGTTAAAGGATTTATAATTATAAGAGTAAAGAAAAAGAAGAAGATTAGAACTAACTAGGTAATATATAATATACTAGGTAGCGGGGAGTAGTTAAGATTATAAAGACCTAGGTATAAGCTAGGGAGACTACCTATCTCTAAGAGGCTCCTAGTAAAGGAGCTAGGCTAGAAAATATTAGAGGTAATAATAAGTAGTAGTAGGGAGCTATTAGATAGTATTAATAAGCTACTTATAAAAGTAGTAGTAAGCGGCCTTACCTACCTAGCTAAGAAAGGTAAATAGGCTACCCTAGAAGAAATAGATACGCGGGAGGAAAGTAGTAGTACCCTAGGCCTAGATATCTAATATATTAACCCTAAAGATATTATAGTATAATATTAGGGGTAAAATAGGTATAATAATAGCCCTATTAAAAGATAGGGCTATTTAGGATATAGATATCTTAATAATCTAGGAATTATATTATAATACTAGGAACTACTTATTATATAACCCTAGCTCTAGGGCGTTCTTTCTAGTATATAAAGTAGAGTAGGGTACGCGAGTATATTTTTATATTAATAAAAGACTCTAAATAAATAGCTAGAATATAGAGTTCTTTATAAAAGATATTAGTACCCTTAAGCTCTAACTCTATACCTAGAAGGAGGGGGAATACTAGGTACGCCTCTAGCTATATAATATATATAACCTAAGCCTATTACTAGTAATAGGTAAGAACTTATTAAGCCTTTAAATAGTAGAGGAAGAGATTAGCCGCCTTAGGGAATATATTATAATAGGAGATTTTAACCTCTATTACCCTAATTAGAATAACCTAGGATAATTTTTATACTACCTTAAAGTAGACTAGCTAGTAGGAATTATATCTAATAATAAGATAGACTTAATCCTATTAGATAGGATAGTTACCTAGAGGGTAAGGGGGTTTAAAAGTATAATTAACCTAGTCTTTATTATACCTAGGCTCCTTAGCGCGGTATAGGCCTACTAGGTATACCCTAAGTTATAATTTAGCTCTAACTACCTCCCTATATATATAGAGCTTAACCTAAGGGTAGAGGAATAGTAATATACGCCTAAGAGATTATAGAAAATAGTAGACCTAAGAGAGATTAAGAATAGGGCCTATATATTAAGCTAGAAGCTAGGCCTTAGGCTATTAGAGATTATAAATTAGATAGATAACTACCTCTTATAACTTTAATAGGGTCTAAAGGGGATAATAGAGGAGATAGTCCCCTAGGTAAAGCCTAGGGGTAGGGGGAGAACCTTCTAGAACTTAAAGTACCAGCTTACTACGGAAAATATTATAAGAAGTATAAAGGTATTCTAGTAGAGTAAGGATACTATTATAAAGGGAGTTAAGAACGCGGCTATTAAGGAGAGAGATAGGATATTATAAATAAAGAAGGTAATTAACTTTAAAAGGAAAGTTCATAATACTACTAAATTATAAAAGGGTATATAAGGCCTTATTAAGTAGATAAGGAATAATAGCTTATTATTATAACCTCTCCCTAAGTTTCCCCCTTTAAGAAGGGATAATAGGGACGGGGTAGCTAAGACCTTTAAGGAGAAAGTAGAGGTCTTATAAGTAATATTCTTCCTACCCCCCTTATAAGTTAATCTAGATAATATTAAGAGGGTAGAGTACCTACTATTACTAGCGGACCCTAGTAACGGGGTAATATATAAGGAGGTCTAGTAGGCTATTTATAAATTAAAGTAGGATAAAGCCCTAGGGATTAATAGGATCTTAAATTAGTTCCTTAGACTAATAGTAGATAAGCTCCTTAAAGAGCTCGCCTACTTATTTAATATATACCTCTCCCTTAGCTATTACTTAAAGGAGTTTAAGAAGGCTAATATAATTATCTTAAAAAAACTAAAGAAGGAAGACTATATAAAACCCTAAGGTATATTATCTAATAATACTACTAAGTACCCTTAGGAAGGCCTTAAAATTAATAGTTATAAAGTAACTTAATAATTATATTAAGAGTTAAGGCCTCCTCCCCTAAGAATAGATAGGGGCGCGAAGAAAGAGATTAATTAAGATTATATTAGAGATTATTATAGAAGTAGTATATATAGTATAAGATTATAATAAGATTAATATAGTTAGCCTTCTCTTATTAAATATTATAAGAGCTTTTAATAATATCTCCTATTAAAGACTTATTTATAACCTTAGGGGAAAGGGGATCCCCCGCTATATTATAAGCTAAATAGAAAGCTTCCTAGAGGGGAGGTCTTTATCTATTACTATTAGAAGGATAATAAGTAGAATAGAGCTAGTAGAGATAAAGATCCCTTAAGGGTTATTAATCTCCCTTATCCTCTTCCTATTCTTTAATATACTACTTATTAAGGAGTATATAACTACTAAGTTATAATTATAAGTTAAAGGGTTTATAAATAATATCTACCTACTAGTATATAAGAAAATTATAAAAGGAAATTATAAGACCCTAGAATTAATATATAAGATCTACCTTAAATAGGCTTTAATATATAAGATAAGCTTTACCCCCTAGAAATATAAGTTAATTTATCTTACCTACTACCCCTACTACTTTAATATAAGTATAGTAGTTAGTCTAGGGTATATAATAATAAAACCCTAGGTAGAGATCTAAGTCCTAGGATTATATATTAATAGTAAACTATAATAGGGCCTATACTTAAAGAGGGTATAAGTAAAGCTTACTACTTAGAGCCTAGCCCTTTCTATAATATTAGTATTAATATAAGGAGCTACCCTTAATAAGGCTAGGAGGGTATATAGTATAGTAGTAAAGCTAGTAAGGCTAGTAATAACCTACGCGTCTATTATATAGTATATATTATAAGGCCTAAGGGAAATAAAGAAGATATATATAAGGAAGCTTAAAGTTATCTAAAATAGTTACTTAAGACGCGTATTAGGGGTATATAAAACTACCCTAATATAAGTATTAGAGGTAGAGGTAGGGATAGCCCTTATATAGCTAATATTAGACTACTTAGTTCTCTATTAATATATATTAAAAGGGATTTACTTAATAATAATAATAGGGAATAGATATATCTAGAGGAAGCTTAGGGCTAGGAGAGGGAGGGGGAGAAAGGTAGCGGAGTCCCTTATAAAGGAGAAGAATAAGTAGGCTCTATACTTCCTATACCTAGATAACTAGAACGTAGTTATAACTAGGGAGGTAACTTAATACCCTTAGGGGATTAGGAAGAAGATATACTATTAGTAGAAGTCCTCCTAGGAGGTAATATAAGAAGAATAATAGGTAGGATTAAGGGCTAGGGACTATCCCCTAGCCTAGCTTAGAGGCTTATAAACTAGTAGGAGGGCCCTTTATAAGGGCCTTTAAAAGGCTAAGAGCTCCGCCCTTATATAGATAAGAATAGAGAAGATAGGGCTAGCTACCTTCTTATATTAATATAAAGTCTTTAGCGTTATATCCGCGGGTTATAAGTATAACTAGTATAAGTAGAATATAAGATATATCCTTATTAACTACCCTATATTTTATAACCGCCGCTAGGAGTTAAGGGATACCTTAGGTATATTAGATACCTATAAGATACTTATAAGTATAAAGGGGGTAAAGCGGGTAGTAAAATAGATAATTTAAATTAGGATATTAGGCTAGTTCTTACTTATAATAATATAGCTATATTAGGACTAAGCTAAGGTATAAGTCCCTACTATTAGAATAATACCCGTTACTATAATATATAATCTAGCCCTAGGGAGCTAGGATAATAAGGTAATAAATATAGGTATTAAGTATAAAGAGCTAAATATAATATAAAGAGAAATAGATTAGAAGTTATAAGGAGATAGGAATAGTAAGGGTTTTTACCTAGGCCTTTATAAGGTATAAGTATATAGTTTCCCTTATAAGTTAGCTACTATAATAGTGATTATAATATACTTATAAGCCCCCGTAACTATCTTTTAATAGTTTAGATAGACGCGAGTATAACTTATTAATTAAAGTCTCTACTATTACTTACTTAATCTATATCCTTAATACTATTAAGCCTATTAATATATAATTATATTATACTTATAACCTTTTTATTAGATATTTAGGGACGGCTTAGTATATTATTATTTATAGGGATAGTAAGACTAATCTTATAAATAATATTTTCTAGTATTTTTTATATTTATTCTATCTCTTTACTTAAGTACTATTAATATAAGACTTAATTTATATAGAGCGTTTAAATAAGGTCCTCCTAGCCCTCTATTTACTTTTATAATAGAGTTATAAAGGCTTATAACTCCTTATAAAGTATATTTAATATATTATAAGTCTATTATATTCCTTTAATTAAATACTTAAGTTCTACGTTAATATTAAGTTACTATTTATAAATAAGTTCTAGCTTTTTAATTAAGGCTAGGTCCTAAGTATTAATTATTATAAATATATCAATATTAGTAAGTAGAAGGGCCTAAGTACTACTTATTAATATAGGCTTATTAATACTTATAAGTATTATTACTAGAGTTATTATATTATAAGATCTAAAGAATTTTAAACTTTACTTTATAAAATTAACTAAAATAGTAGTTATATCCTAAGTTAGATAAGACCTTTATATTTATTTAAGTCTTTACTTATCTTTTTATAACCTTATCCCTCTATTCTTTTTCTTATTCTACTATTATAATTATTATAGCTAATAGATAATACTATTAATAGAGTTAACTTTAGCCTTAAGATTACTCTTAATATTAATACTACTTTAATAGCTAGTATTACTTTAATATTAAGGACTTAAGCTTTACTACTAGTAGGGAGAACCTTTTAATATAATACTTATATTAGAGGGTAATAGTAATATTACTATAAATAAGAGTAAGATAGGTAAGCCTTTTAAGGAGGAGTCTTATTTATTATTTTCTTTATAGGAAGGAATTTTATTAGAACTAGTATTCTCTATTTCCCTTATAACCTTTCTATCCTAGTAAGTAGAGAGTATATCTTATCTAGTATTATAATCCTATATTTTCTCCTTTTTATCTTTTATATCTTACTTCTTTTTATATTTTTTAGCTTAAACTTTATTAGCTATTAATTACTATTAATCTAATACTTATATAAGGTTATTATTAATTATTATATACCTAGATCTCCTATTATATTCCTTCTTATATTTATACTATTTAAGTAGTACTACTACCTTTTATTAATAACTATTTTAAGAGTAGGAATAGTAGGTATATATCTTAAAGTCCTATTATATATCCTTCTATTATAAATTTCTACTAGAAAGTCTATATATACCCGCTTTAATAAGTATATAATTAATAAATATTATTATCTCCTTAATATTAAGAAGTATTCCTTTATATATACTTTATCTCTTCTACTTACCTCTCCTACGCTTCTTATTATAACTATCTAATTATAAGATATTTAAGCTCCTAGTCCCCCTTCTTTTATACCTCCTTAAATATTATAATAGCTTTATATTATATAGCCTAGCTTTCTTATAACCTTTCTCTTTATAAGGGGACTTCTATAAGGTAGGTTAGGAGGAATATAAAAGAAGGATATTATTATTATTAAGAGGTTCCTAGGGTATAAGAGGTATATTTATATAAAGGCTAGTAATAATATCTTCCTATTAATTATATAAATATATAGTAATTATATATTTATCGCGCTATATTAAGATCTTTAGTTATAGGGATATAAAAGGAGGATCTAGCGTACTAGTAATAGTAATAGTAAAGGTACTAGTACTTAGGATATCCTTAGAAGACTTTAGAGTACGCCTAGGAGGTATAAAATAACTATTAGTAATAATAGAGGAAGGTTATAAAAGGGATAGAATAGATATAAATATAAGTAAGTAATAAATTAATTATAAAGGATATTAGAATAATAGCCTAATTAGGCTATTATTTATATTAAATTAATAAATTAATAATTAAATTACTAACTTAATAATCTATATAATTAATAAATACTATAGCCTAATATAGCTATTAACTATTAAATAATATTAAATAATCGCTTAAAATTAGGACTATAAAACCTATCTATTACTATATAAAAGATTATAGTTATAATTAGTTTAAGATTATAACTTAGTTAGTCGAGCTAGTAGTAATATTTAATAGCTTTATCTATCTACTTAAATATAATTTCGTCGAGCTGTAAATCTTAGCTCTTAGAATTATCGCGTAGAGAGTCGAAGGTATTTCAAACTAGTAAATTTAGAAATTCGGGACTTACTCTTAATATAAGGTTTAATATAGGATATATAGTAAAATTATTAATATAAGGATATTATAATAGTATATAAGAGCTTATACTAATAATAATAGGTCTTTATAATTATTAGAGTATAATTATAGTATATTACAGATTAATTAGTAAGCGCGCTAAAACGACTATATATATATTAGATTTAGTAGAAGCTACTACTAAGATCTAATATTAAAACTATATAATAGATTTTATAAAATTTTAAATCCTAAAAATTATCTATAGCTCTTAGCTAATTACTATTAACTTTTAGAAATAGTAGATCTCCTATTTAAATTAGATTAAGCTTTAAGTAAGTTTAAGTAAGGTCGACTTTTATAATATAACTACCTACTAATAATATTATATAATATTAATATACTAATAAAACTTTATAATTAAAGCTCTTTTAAAGATATAGAATTAAAAATTATTAAAATCCGATATTATATATAAAAGCTGTATTAGAGGTAAAGTTATAATACTAATAGGTATACGCCTAGAAGAGTAGCTATACGACTTTAGGCGCTAAGGCTAATATATATATTATCTTCTTACTATAATAGAATATCTAGTAATTAGGACCCTAAGCTTATTATAGCCTATTAGTTAATTAATAAGTACCCTAGATCCCTTTCTTAGACTAGCGCGAATATTAAAAGTCTAATAATTCTTTATATTCTACTTATATATATACCTACTCTTTATAATATTTTCTATCTAAATTAAGTTATATAGCTTACTTATAACTATTTAATACTTTAAAAATCTTAGAAATTAATATAATAGTTTAAAAGATATATTAGAATAAATAGATTTACCTATTAATATTAATCTAACTATCTAATATCTTATTATATCTTTACTACTAAATTAATTTTTTCTTTTTACCTTATTTTTATTATTTAATACTTTATTATAGATATTATTCCTCCCCCTTATAATCTACGCCTTATAAGCTATACTAATTATCTTTAAAGTATATATTATTACCCTTTTTATATTAAATATAGCTCCTCTAGCTTCCTATTAATACTTTTTAAGCGCGTAGCTCTTTTTAAGTTATACCCTAATACTATTAATAAGAGGGTTAAATCTTATAAGAGTAATAGTATATAGTATATTAGATACTTAAAGAAGACTAATTTAAGACTTAAAGTTAGATATAAGAACCTACTAATAAACCCTAGAGATATTATATTAATAGAACCTCGCCTTAAAGAAATACTATTAGGTACTTACTCTTATAACTATCTTAATAAGGGTATTACTCCCTAGTAGTATATAACCCTTACTAATATAACTATTTAAGTAGTTATTCTACTTAGGGACCCCTAGTAACCTACTCCCCTAGCCTTTAAAGAAGTACCTTAATAATTTACTCTCTAGCCTCCCTCTAAATATAACTAATATATATATTACTAGTACACCTAGCGGGATATTAATATAAAGGATAATACTAAGTACTAACCTCCTATTTAATAAGGCTTATATTAACGGCGGAATTATATATATTAGGATTAGATACTAGGTTAGAGATATTAAATATATAAGGACCTTAAGATAGTAATAAATAGAGGTTTATTCTAAGTTAATAGATTATTTAATATTACTAGTAATATATACCTATATTATAATATACTATTATAGGAAAGTAAATATAATAGCTTAGGTGATAGTTAATAGCTATATTATAATAGTAGGAAGAATAATTAGCTATCCCTTAACTAGTTATATAAGCTAGCCGATATTAACTTATTACTTAAAGGGCTAAAAAAGGAGGTAGAACTTAGAGTATAATTTATTAATAAATTACTTAATAATATAAATTATATTATTATTAATAGATAGTTTATAAGAAGGAGGACTATATATAGTAAAGAATTTTTAGATAATATTATTAACTATAATAACTATCTCTCCTTTACTAGTAAGGGTATAACTAATATTAATACTTATATTAATTAAACTACCTTCTAGATCTAGAGGTTTATTTATTATCTAATAAGTCCTCTTATTACTAATAATAGCCTTAGGCTAAGATTTACCTAGATTTATATACTTAATAGTATATAGGAGTAACTAGATATTTACTATTAATAATTTAATAATTTAAATTAAGATACCCTTACTTCTACTTAGTATACCCTCTAGTCTATTAACTTATATATCTAGGGGTTTAAATCCTATTATAACCGCCTTAAAAAGGATAAATTATAATATCCTATTAATATTATAAGTATCTATATCTAATAGCTAAATCTTAAATAATAGGATAAGGGTACTTATAATTACCCTACCTTTATAGAAGTCGCTTATATTATAATAACTCCTAATAACGCTATAAGAGGCTAGATTAAGCGGGATATCTATATTAAAACTATTAAGGGGGGCCTTATATTAATTCCTAACTAATATCCTTCTTATATAGCCCTCTAATATCCGCTCCTATTTCTATTTAATAAATAGTTATAATATAACTACCTCCTATTAGCTAGCTATTAGCTTCTAGATAACTATCTACTATATATATTATAATAGAACTATATTACTAGTACGCTTAATTAGTATACCCTAATTAGTAGCGATAATAAACTACAGTAGTAAGAGGGTAGTAACCCTAAGTAGGAACTAGACTAGTATACTACTAGTAAGTATATACCTTAGGGTCGTAGTAGGTCTTAGTAAGTAATAAGATATTAATTTTATATAAAATAGATATAAGTAAGACTATTTAATATATTTTCTTAGTTATTTTCTAGACCTAAATCCGCTTAATTATAAATAGTTCTAAATAATTTAAATAATATTTAGAAGATAGTTAATATAATTTAAATAACTAGCTAATTAATATCTAGATCTAGCCTAACTTCTTTAATTATACTATTAATAGTAGATATTTATTTAGTTATTAAGCTACTAATATCTAGATATTAATAGAGCTTAATAATCTAAATTAGTATTATTAGAAGTAACTAGGGAGGTAGCCCGCCCCCCCTAGAGGATCGAGAAGATAATACACTATTAGTGGAGGTCCTCCTAGGATACTATATAGGACGAATACTAGTCGGGACTAGGAGCTAGGGATCGCCCCCCCGCCCAGCTCGGGGGCCTGTAGACCGGTAGGAGGACCCTCTATAAGGGCCTTTAGAAGGCTGAGAGCTCCGTCCTTACGCAGATAAGGACGGGAAAGATCGGGCTAGCCGCCTTCTTATACTAGTATAGAGTCCCCGGCTATATATCCGTAAGCTGCGGGTACGGCTAGCGTAGGCAGGATATAAAGTATATCTTTATCTATTACCCTAGGCTCTAGGACCGCCGCTAGGAGCTAAAGGATACCTTAGGCGTAGTAGACGCCTATAAGATGCTCGCGAAGGCGGGGGGGGTAAAACGAGTAGCGAGATAGATAATCTAGACTAGGCTACTAGGCTAGTTCTCGCTCGCAGCGAAGTAGTTATACTAGAGCCGACCTTAGACGTAAATCTTTACTACCGGAGCGAATTTCGCTTTTATAGTATATAAGCCGGCCCTAGGGAGCTAGACTAATATAGTAGTAAACACGACCGCCTATTATTATAAAGGACCGAATATAGTATAAAGAGAAAACGGAATAGAAGTTATAGAGAAGGTAGGAAAGGTAAGGGTTTTTACCCGCGCCTATGCTTGGTATAGGCATACGGTTTCCCCTACGAGTCGGCTACCGTCGTAGCGACTATAAAATACCCGCAGGCCCCCGTAATTATCTTTTATTAGTTTAGATAGACGCGTGTATAATTCATAAATAAATAAATAGTATTATTAGAATTAATAGACTATTTAAGTAGACTACTACTCTAGCCTAATAGATAGGCTTAGTACTAATCTAGATATCTTACTTAAAGATATTAGTAGTAAGGTAATTATCCTCCTATTAATAATACTAGGAAGTCTACGTATTATAAAAGCGAGAATATAAGATATTATAATAATAGTCTAAAAAGGGGTAAACCTATTTTTTTTTATTACCTTTATATATAATCCTAAGTAGCCTAATATTTAGAGCTTACTAGAACCTAGTTAGATATTAGAGTACTATTATAATCTAATTACCCGTATCTTTAATTAGAAGCTCTAGGAGCTAATAAGGGACCTCCTTAAGTAATATATCCTTAATATTTATATAGGCTACTATTATATTATTAAGTTTTAGAAGTAAGGTCTCTTATATACTTATATTCTCCTTATTATATAGGAAGAGGATTAGATCTAGATAGTTAGTAATATTAATAGTAATATTTAAGTATTTATCCCCCCTTAATAGGATAATAATATACTATATAAGTTAGTCTTATAATATATAATATATAATTATTATACTAAGGTCTCTAATAATAGATATTTTAATTAGGAGAAGAATTATTATAATAAGGCTTTTTTAAAGGGTTTTTACTAAGAGATATCTTTTATATCTAATAGAAGTTATCCTTTTTATGAATATCTAGTTAGCCCCCTTAAACTTAATTCCTCTATTAATAATAGATAAGTTATCCCTTATAACTTATATCTATTAAAGAAATATAGTACTTATATTAATATTAAGATTTATAACTCTATTAAGTCTATTTTCTATTTATATAAATATATTTATAAGGGACCTAATTAGGCTAATATCTCCCTTACTAGGAATTATATATATAATAATAATAATCCCGCTCCTAATAGCTAGTTATAATAGTAAGGGGAGTTAGTAGATAAGATTATAAAGTTTTAGTCTACTTATTAAATTAGGTCTATTAAGGCTATTTAAAAGATACTCTTATTTAATATAAGTATTATAAAGCCTTATATAAAGTATTTATAAATCTACCTCCTAGATTAATAGTATACCCTTTTTAAGCTAGCTAATAACTAGGCTATTAATAAGGCTATTAAATAAAAGCTAATAAATAGTAATAAGCTTTATAAGATTATATTAATAAAGTTTTTTAATATAAACTATCTTACTAAGGAAGCTTATAATAATAGTTAGCTATTACCTTTTATAAAATAGAATAGGAAATATCCTACTATTATAAGAGATCTATTTAACTATTTATACGCGGATTTTCCTAAGGTCTTTACGTAGAATAAAAGAAATAAATATTAAAAAAAATATAAAAGGGGGGAGACTTTTAAGTATATTAATTTAATTAGTCTTAAAATTAAGGATCTCTACTATTACTAATTACTTCTCTATTTTATTAAAGGGGCTATATTATTTAATAACCTCTAGATAGTAGATAGCTAGCTAATAAAATAGAAGGAGGCTTATATAAAGCTTAAATTAACTAAAAAATACTAAATATACTAATAAGATCCTTAATAAAGGAAAGGATTTTTAAGGAGGTTATAAGTTATATAGTCTTTTTATACTAATATTAGTTAAACTCTAACCTACTAATACCCTTATATTATAGAATAAGTATAAGGAGTATGTTTTAAATAACTATTTATACCTCTTATAATAAGTCTTTTAACGCTTTAAATACTAGATAATTACTATAAGTAATAGTTATTTATAAAATAGTATACCCTTTACTTAATTAATAGCTAATTAGAATATTAATTAACCCTTAAATATATTAAGGAACTAACTTAATATAACCTATCTATTCTAACTATTCTATTTAATAATTTTAATAATATTCTAAATAGACTTTTATAGGAAGAAATATCTTACTAAATTACCCCTAATAAGGCTAAGGTCTTATAGAATAAGCTAAATACTAATTAATATTATACTACTAATTAGATTTTTACTACTATTAATATTAATACTAATAATAAATTTAGTACTCTAGGTATACTATTCTTCCTTAATAGTACTAGGGGGACTAGTAAGATAATAGTATAAAATATTATTATAAAAAGGCTACGTTCCTAGTAAAAGGTTACTCTAGTAGTAGTATCTTCTAATATTATATTAATACTATTATAGGGAGGTTAGACTACTTACTTATAATTTAAAATACCCCTAGACTTTAATACTACCTCTTTATATAAGATTAAGAAGGGGACTAATCTTATTAAGCTAATTAAGCGAGCTTATACTATCTTTTAAGATAAGTCTCTTATATAGAGTTAATATAATATAGAAGCTATTAGTTATAGCCTTTAAGATATCTATAATAATAACTAGGCTTATTTTAGGGGTAAGGTAGTCTACTTTTATAAAGACTTCTAATAAATACTCCTAGTTATTCTAGGAGGATCTAGTAGCTAGGTTATTAAGGTATATCTTTAAAAGGCCTATTTCTAGAATAGGGTTATATATTTAAATCTTACTATTAATAAGCGACTTAATAATCCTAATATAATAGATATTATATATTATAAAATAGGACTTTTTATAAGCGATCTCCTTACTATTAGTAATAGTATTAATATCTAGAAAAGCCCTACTACTAATAAAGATATATTATATTAGAAACATAGTTATACTCCTAGAAATACTATTAATAATTTAGTTAAGAATATCTATACTAATATTAGGATAAATATCTCTTAAAGGGTTTATCTATTAGAACGGGCTATTCTCGCTATTACTAATAAAGATATTACTAGTATTAATACTAAAATAATATTATATATCCCTAGTAATATAATAATATACTAGAGTATTAATTATATTATATTAGAAGAAGATAATAAACTCTTCCTTAGACTAACTATTAAGTCGGGATTTAGTACTAAGAATTAGTACTAACTAAATACTTAGTACTAGCTCCGGGTACTAACCTAAATACTTAGTACCTACTTCTAGTACTAACTCGCCAAGGCCTTAATACCTTAGCGAATCAGGTTAACCCGACTTGAATCGCTAAGGTATCGCTAAGACGCCAAGCCCCTAATAAAATAGTAAGGGACACTTAATTTTTTCTAGAATTACCCCTATACTAAAAATAGATTTTTTTTAATTAGAATTTTAATACCCCTTTTAATTCCCTAGGGATATGTATTATCTTTTTATATTACCTTAAAGAATTACCTAGGTTAGGCTATATAATAATAATAATAATGCTTAGTAATATAGTAGTAAATTATAGATCTAATAGTAAGTATTACTATAAATAGAAAATACTTATAATATTATAGTTATTATTTCTATAGGAATAATTATTACTTTTCTAATTATCTTATTTACTATTAAGAATTACCTAGGTGATAATAATAATAATACTTAGTAATATAGTAATAGATCCTTTATATAATAGTAAATACTACTATAAATAGAAAATATTACTAATATTATAGTTATTATCTCCCTAGGGATATATATTACCTTTTTATATTACCTTATTTACTTTCAAGAATTCCCTAGGTAATAATAGTAATAATAATTGAAAATATATATAGAAAATATAGTAAAAAATACTACTAAAAATACTACTAAAAATAGAAAATATTACTAAATAAAATGTCTTAGCGATTTAAGTTAATACTTTAGTACTAATACTTAGTACTTACTAAGATACTAACTTAAATACTTAGTAAGTAATAGTAATTAAGGCCTATATATTACGGGTTAAATAGATAAGGATATTATATTACTAGATAATATAAGAAAGGAGTAGCTAGGGTAGTAATAACTAGTAGGAGGGTTAAGGGTACTTATATTAGTTAAACTATATAGGGAAGGGTAAGAGGATAATTAAGGGGGAATAGACCTTTTAGAAGGTACTATTAAGAAATAGTATAAAGAAAGGGGCGAGGCCCTAGTAAGAGAAAGGAGTATATAGGTATTAGGATCTAATATTAAGGTAGTATAAAGTATAAGAGAGAGGATAGTACGTAGTATTTAAAAGCCTAGAAGTACTATAGTAAATTAGGTAGGTAAGAGAAGTTTTCTTCTATATATTATAGTTACCTCTTAATAAGCTAGAGTTAGAACGCCCTTATTAGCTTTAAATAGCTAGATAGTAGAGTATAAATATAAATATAAATATAAATATAAAGTAATAGATTTTAGTAATAGTAAGTCTTATTAATTTTAATATATATAAAGCTATCTTAGTATACTTACTAAATTAATCTATAATATACTATAGCTATAAATACTTTCTATATTAAAGAACTTAATTTTCTAGATTAAAACCGATACCTGCTATCTACTCCGCAAAATGTTTCAAAAATGAGAAGGGTGGGATTCGAACCCACGCGGATCGCTCCAGATGTTTGCAACAGCTTACTAGCTAGGCTGAAGTTTTTGAAACTTGAGACACCCGCCATAACCACTCGGCCACCTTCCCTAACCATTTCGGGCAATTCACATATATATTATTAACAAAACGGCCAGATTCACGCTGCCCTGCCCCACGTAGATCCGGGATGCTCTGAAAGGTGGGAAATCTAATTCTTGGCATTTAGGCAGCAGTCTAGCGGTCTAGGCAGCTACGGAGTATCCCATGCTTCGGCAGTAAGTCACACCCTCACTAACGCTCGGAAGCTAACTTACAGAGGCTTAACGTTAACTCTATCTAAGCCTGTAAAGGCTAGTTTGCCTAGCCGTTAAACCTCGAAACGTTAGCTTCCGAGCGTTAGTGAGGGTGTGACTTACTGCCGAACCATGGGATACTTCGTGAAGCGACCATTTCAAATCGGACGCCTTTTCAGCACACAAAGTATCCGCGTCTCCAAATCGCATTCGAATTTCCATTTCGCTCCACCTTGCTCAACATCAGCACACCATGCCTATAGCGGTGACGCCCCGTAGGCGGTCGCGCGATGAAATTGAGTCGGATGGGGAACCAGGGAGTGCGTCGCCGGACATGATTCCATCTTCACAGCCCAACGTCTCAAGCATCAAACGAGCCCGCCTCTCAAACGGCTACGCGTCATCCTCACAGACTGGCACTTCTCTTCCTAATGGATATCAACATGAACCCAACAGGCTGCCAGAGGAGACTTTGCGGTCGAGGCGCACGCGTCGGAAACATCAGCCGGGATCCATTGTCCGAGTAAAACTCACAAATTTCGTCACTTATACCGAGGTTGAATTCCATCCTGGCCCAAGTCTGAACATGGTCATTGGACCCAATGGGACGGGGAAGAGCACACTTGTTTGTGCAATCTGTTTAGGTCTGGGATGGGGCCCGCAGGTGAATCATACACTGACTTCGGATGTGTTATATATGGGCGCTAACAGGAAATGTAGCATCTCGGCCGTGCCAAAGAGGTTTCCGAGTTTGTCAAGCATGGCTGTCAAGAGGCAATAATCGAGATTGAGCTAGCGATGGACGAAAAAAGGTTTCAGACGAATATCGTTATACAATGTACGATTAGGCGCGAGGGTAACAAAACGACTTTTTCGGTCAACGATAAGCCTCAGGGAAAGAAGGCTGTCGTTGAGTTGTGCAAGTCTCTTTCCATCCAGATCGACAACCTTTGCCAGTTTCTGCCACAGGATAAAGTCGTCGAGTTCGCGGCGATGACACCAGTGGAGTTGCTACGGTCGACGCAGCGGGCCGTTGCTAGCCAGGAGATGATTGAAACGCATGAACAGTTAAAGGAGTACAGGAGGAAACAGAAGGATGTTCAGGCTAGTTGTGCTGTGGACCAAGATACTCTGTCCAACCTCGAAACGCGACACAGAATGCAGGAAGCAGATGTGGAGCGCATGCGCGAGCGCGAACAAATCGTAAAACGCGTATCGATGCTGGAAGCCACAAGACCGTTCCCAGCTTACAGAGAGATCAAGAACGCATTCACCGAAGCGAAAGACAAAAGAAAGGAAGCAGAAAGCGAGCTCGCTGGTTTGAAGAAAGATGTGGATCCTTCTATGCGGGATCTGAATGCCAAAGAGCACTACAAAGAGCAGATCCAGGCAGTAATAGGCGAGCGCAAGCATGCCATCTCCAAAGGCGAGAGGCACGCGGATGGAATTGACAGGAAGTTCAGGGACCTAGTGGACAAGCACAACGAGCTTGTAGGTGGATATAATGCCGAAGTGAACAGTGGTAAGGGCATCAAGAAGGACATTCCAAGATTGGAGCTCGCCATCAATAATTTGAAGAGACAGCTGGAGGAAGCGCCCCCAGAGATTGATGTAGCAGCCTACAATGAGCGCATGCGTGACAGACGACGAGCGTACGATACTTGCACCCGACATATCAAAGAGCTGCAGAATCAGCAGCGCGGGTCGACGCGAACGGGCAAGGAAAAGGAAAGTCTGATTCAGCGAGCGCAAGCAGAAATGCAGAATCTCGACTCCCAAGTTGGGAAGCAGAATATTAAGCTACAAAATGCCTCAAGGGATACTGCTAAGATGTGGGAGTGGATACAGCAGCACCAAGATGCATTCGAAAAGCCTGTATTCGGACCTCCGATAGTCGAATGCTCAATTAAAGATCCCAAACTTGTGGATCAGATTGAGAGTCTTTTTCAGAGGGGAGTCGCGCTTTCTTTCACCGTGCAGACCAAGAACGACTTTAAAAAGTTTTCGGACTCTGTTGCAAGCTTGCGACTTACGGATATCTACTTCGAAACCATGATGGGAGGACTTGATAATTTCAGGTCTCCAATCGGCGGGGACGAGATGCAAAGGTACGGGTTTGAGGGTATGGCTCTTGATTACATGAACGGCCCCGAGCCAGTACTAGCTATGCTGTCCTACAAATTGAATCTTCACCGGACGGGGGTGTCTTCGCGGGACACATCAGCGCAGCAGTACAAGATGTTGGAGAATAGTCCCATCCAAACATGGGTCACAAGCAAATCAACTTATAAGATCCAGCGCCGTCGTGAGTATGGGCCTGGTGCTGTGTCTACGCAGGTACAAGCCATTAAGCGAGGATCGATATGGACAGATCAGCCCGTGGACCTCACAGCCAAACGTGAGTTGCAAGAAAATATTCAAGGCTGGGGCGAAGAGATCGATGCATTGAAGGCTTCAGTTGCCGAAGCGCAGAAGACCATCGAAGAGTATCGAGACACAATGAACAAAGCGTCCGAGGAAGAGAAAGACATCGCTGCAGAGAAAGCGGCCAAGCAGAAAGCCATGGGTGAATTCAAAGCGCTACCTACAAAGCTTGCCGCACAGGAGGAGAAGATGGCTGCTGCTCAAGAAACGATAAATGGCATGAAAGTCCGACTGAGGTCTATCTCGCAAAAACAGGATGAATGTGCGATGCAAAGAGCACAGATTGCACTCGACTATGCAGAAGCAGCAGAATCACTACGAAATAGCCACTATAGCCTTCATGAGGCGGAAGTCATGTTTATTGAAGCCTCCTCCGACTGCGAGATCCTGAAAGAACGTAACCGTTCCGTCACCGAGCTCATTCAAATGATCGAACGACGAATTGCGGAGCTGAATACAGAAACTGACAGGATCCGCACAGAAGCCCAACAGCTCCTGAAGACCGTTCACGAGGTGATAGCTACCAAACCGGAGGTCAAAGCCTTTGCGGAGAATCTGCCACAGCAGCAGTCCGTAGCTGAGCACGAAGCGGAGATCGAAAGTGAAAAGGCCAGACTGGAACTCATGCATGAGGGCAATGGAAGTGTGATTAGGGAGTTTGAGACGAGACAGAAAAAGATCGATGCCTTGACCGCCAGGCTCCAAGATACCAATCATGCATTGACGGAGCTTGAAGATAAGATCAAGGAGCTGAGAGACCAATGGGAGCCCGCACTCGACGGCCTAGTGAACGAAATCAGCGACTCCTTCTCCACAAACATGGAGCAGATCAGCTGCGCGGGCGAAGTCGGTGTCTTCAAAGACGAAGATTTCGACCAGTGGGCCATCCAAATCCGCGTCAAGTTCCGGTAAGCTGTCCCTCTTATGTCCTTCCCTCCCCTTATAAACCCATCCTCATCCTCATCAACAACTAACATTCTCGACCCTCCAGCGAAAACGAACCCCTCACGACCCTAGACTCGCACCGCCAATCCGGCGGCGAACGCGCCGTCTCCACAATCTTCTACCTCATGTCCCTCCAATCCCTGACCAAATCCCCCTTCCGCGTCGTCGACGAAATCAACCAGGGTATGGATCCCCGCAACGAACGACTGGTGCACAAACGTATGGTTGGTATCGCGTGCGGGAAGGATGATCGCTCTCGTAACCCACACCAACCTATACGTCATCCTAGTGCTTTTGCTGATGCAGACAACGACAACGACGACGAAGATGGGGTTAGGGAGGATGATAACGATGACGGTAGGGGCGGCAGTCAATACTTCCTCATCACGCCGAAACTGCTGCACAACCTCACCTACGAGAGGGGGATGCGGGTGCTGTGTATTGCCAGTGGGGAGTTCATGCCCGAAGATAGGGGCAGATGTGATTTCCGGGGGGCGCTGGATACGATGAGGGGGCTGAGGGCGGTTGCTGCTGCGTAGAGAGGCTTTTGTATTCTATATCTTACTTTGTTAGAGAGGCGTGGATGGTGGTAGGGTGGGTTTTGGAAAGAGAGGTGTATGTGGTGTGGGCGGGGTTGGTGGTGATGGGTTGTGATGGGATGGGATGGGATTGCCGACCTGTGGAGGTGTTGTTGGTGTGTATATATAAATTCACAGCGTCGATGGCGGTATGTCGTCGTCGTACAACACAGGCAAGCTCACGTTACAGATAGGGTTGACTACCTACGCTGTATCCAACACCTACCGATCAGCCTTCTAGAGCAGGCAGTGGCATCTTCCCTACTATCCCAATATTCTCACTCAAAATCTCTGCTTTTCGTCCGTCGTAGTCACATATATAAACCACTCTACTCAACCATCTCTCTCCTCCTCATCTCTCTCCTCCCACCCTAATCCCGCCCTTCCATCTATTTTAACCTTAAGCGAAACGCTCATCGCCCCATCCACAATAAACCTAGGTGAGGAATTATCTATCTATCTACCTATCCATCCATTCATCGCTATCTATATAAATGTGAAATGCGAAATATATCCCGTATTCACTAACTTACTGGATTCTTGTAATAGTCGATGATAGCCTGTACAAGGATGTTGAGACTGCTAAGTATGGTATGGTATGGTATGGTGGTGGAAAGGACTGATGATATGATGTGCATATTTGACGGTAGGTACCTGCGTCCTCGGTTGCTTGGTCGGATGGAAGATAGCCTATCTATCGATTTTAACTAGTATCTATGTTTATACCATGATCTACCTACCTCGCTTCCTCCATCTCCCTCATCTGATCTGACACACACCAATCCACCGACTATTATCTCGTCAATTTCCTCACTTCTGGAAACGCTGCATTCTCTCGAGGCACTGGTACTTTTAGGCTTTCATCAAGTATATCCTATACATGACTGGTAAAGGACATCACACCCACCTCGATCTCTGTAAAGCTTCACTCAAACCCTCCCCCTCCTACCATAGCCCTACCTAAAGATTCAGCACCGGCAAATTCCTCTCCCTCACCCCACCCCACCTCGGCCTCGTACGTCCCCACTTTCCCGTCTCCCGTCCCAAATCCTCAATCGCACTCGCCCACCTCACCAGGTTCGGCTCGGACCACGCCGTTCCCATTAGCGCCAGCCCGTACGGCATGCTAGTCTTGCTGTTGGTGGAGGCGGGGATGGTGATCATCGGATAGCCGGCCTGGGCCGCGATTTGGTACGTTTGACCTACGTCTGGTGGGACGAGGAGGGCGGTGATGTTGTGGGAGAGGGCGTAATCGATGCCGTTTTCTCGGGTGGATGTTTGGCAGAAGGAGAGGGCGGTGTGGTATGTGCTGTCCATGATGCCTGGTTTATTGTTGTTAGTGGGGGGTTTGTTGTAGGTACGGTACGTGAGGGATGAGGCTTGTGGTACCTTTTGTTGCGAGGGAGGCTAGAAAGCTGTCTTGACCGGATCCGAATGCGGGGTGGATGCCTGGGAGGCCGCCTTCCGTACCTACGTTGTCGATGTTGTATCTAGACGGGCGCTGATTAGAGACAAGATCTAAGAATTTCTGGAGTTTGGATAGCCATGTGGAAGAGGCCATGGATCGTAGCTTACTGTACGATGTCTTCGAGCGATTTGATGTTTGTGTTGTTGAGTTCAGCGAGGTAGGCTTTGATATTGTTATAGAAATCAACCTTGAATTATAAAGCATCAGGTTAGCGAAAGAAATTACCTAAGAAATATAACGGTACCGTACCTTAACAACAGTAAATTCAGACTCATTGGAATAGCCTCTGGTGCTTCCATAGTCCCTATCCGGCGAGTCAGTGATCGTCTCAGGATCATAGTACACGGATCGTGCCCTACCAATCCCATCCTTTAGGACTAACAATTCTCTCCCAGTCCATCAGCTCCGTCCCGTTCACAATTGCAGCACCTGCAGCCTCAATTTCCTTGATGGTCTCCACCAAAGCAGCCCGCTGCTCCTCATCAGCAAGAACCCAGAAACTCTGCCACGGTAGTCCGAACGTAGCATTTTTCAATGCACTCTTGTCTGTCAAAAACTGTGAGTAACCGCCTGCTGGTGTCTTGCCTTCTTGAGCAAGTGTGTAATTATCGCGCGGGTCGACACCATAGATGGCGTCGAAGGCGTAGGCAGCATCGCGGACTGTCCTAGCGAATGTTCCTACGCTATCTTGATGCTGGCTTTCTGGCACGACTCCAGCCCGGGATGTGAGGCCGACGGTAGGCTTGATACCCACTAAAGCATTTCTTTCGGCAGGATTGATTACGCTCCCATCGGTCTCCGTTCCCAAAGCGAACATGCACAGATTACCTGCCACAGCCGCCGCACTTCCTGAGCTACTTCCGCCCGGATTCACGGTTAGATTGTACGGACTCCTCGCTTGCCCGCCTCTCGCGGAATATCCTTCTGAGTAGTTACTGCTGCGCATATCAGCCCATTCACTCAGCGTAGCCTTGCCGAGAAGCAACGCACCCTGTTGCCGAAGTTTAGCAACGACGTGAGCGTCTCGGGGAACTATGGAACCGAGAAGAGCCCAGCTGCCGGCCGTGGTTTCCATTTTGTCTTTGGAAGCGATGTTGTCCTTGATGAGAAAAGGGATGCCGTGGAGTCGGCTGCGAAGGTGACCAGCTGCACGTTCGGCATCGAGGGTGGAGGCGATCTGGAGAAAGTCGGGATTGAGTTGTATGATTGCGCTGTTGGTAGTTAGAAGATGGTTGGGAGAAGTCACCAAATCAAGTCACAAGGAGCCTTGACTGTAATGCTGCGTACTTGATGTATTCATCTGTCTGATAGATTCTTTGCAGATAGCACATCGCCATCGTCACACTTGTCAGCTGTCCTCGTCTCATTGCATCCTGCATTTCATCTATGGTGGCTTCTTCCAGGACCACCCCATTACAATTAGGCATAGGGAACCAGTCTATCGAGTTCTGTGCAAAATCCGGAAAAGCATATGGGAAAGGATTTTGCAACATTTCCGAGATGATGGAGTCTGTTGCACCAGATACTCCGAAAGGGGTCGAATTTGAGGAGCCTGCTATAACCGTTGCAGAGCTGGATGTCACGACTGAACAAAGCCAGCCAAGTGCCGTAATTTGGGGCATGCTCCACTTCTTCCGACCCAAAGCATAACTGCTTGGGGGTTGCAAGGCATAACATCTCATTCTTGCTGATGTTGAATCGGCCTTGTCGTCAGGCATGGAATCTTATCAAACCTTTGGTAAGGACTGAGGTATGTAAAGTCATGATCGATCGTACTATAAGATCAGTGGATGAATAACGGTAGCCAAGGCCTTCATATGCTGTGAATCGACCAATAAGCGCTAGTCTGCCGTCTCTGTTCCAGGCCCTTGACCGCTGAAAGCCACATTCTCTCATCGAGGCCTGATATATCTTGCGACCCTCTCACAAAGCGTATGTTATCCCCTAACTTTGACGCATTTAGATCACCAATCGCGCTCAATTTCGCGGGAAGTAAGTTCATCATGCGCAATACAATTATCTCGATACTGTACTGCGATTAGCCATGATCTGATTGCGTTGCATTATGCGCTGAATCGTGAAGCTTGGACAGCAATACCTAATTTATACTAGGAATCCTTAGCAATGCGCCTCCATTGAGGACCGCTCAATTGCCTGAGTTGTTGGCAAGTAGCTAAGGCTTTTGATTTCGATCGAGTTGGGGAAGCATCTAGTGATATCCGATACCATCGAAGAGAATCGTCATACCACAAGTTGTTGGAAACTTCGAGAGTTGTGTTGCAAGCTCGATCGTCCTGCCCTCATGGAACGGCCTAGTCAGTTTCATTTGTCGCTAGTGGAATCTTTGTGCAGATAAACTAAGAACAGAGCGATGCCCAATCTCAGAGAGGAGCAAGTCGACTTTATTTATGAAGCACTATCAAGGCCTGTGGACGTAGGCAATGGAAAACCTTCCGTATCGACGTGGCCACACATGGAGAGTCCAGCAACATTCGTTACACGCCAGAATCTACCCTCAAACTGGCTCGGCAGGCTTGTGAAAGACGTCGTGAATCAAGAACATTTGGATATGATAGGATGAGAAGGCTGGATGCAAGGGCAGCCAGATCCCACACTTCAGAATCAAAGGATCTCATGAGCTCACAGGCTCTAGTCACTGGGTCATGAGCCATGGAGACATGAATGTAGTACCCGACGCAATGAATCTCGAGTATCCGTAATTGGAACAACAGATTCTATGAGAACAGAAAGCAAGGAGACTCGACGAGTCCAGGGTAGTTGGTATAAGGTCAAAGCGAGTAGGCAATAGTTGAAGAGTTGTGGATACGATTACAGCCTCGCGAGTACGGTAGTAGGATGTCGCGGAACACGCTATCACTTGTTCTGGACTAGGGTTAATGACTAAGATGATGTTGCCCGGGGTGACACTACCCAGCTGTTTACCTGGAACCTTGCACACAGCCTCCAGCAAAAGCCGGTATCGTGAACGAAGCCCGCATACGGCTCTGCAGGACATATTCTGGGGACTTCCAGGGCCGCTCATGGAAAGCCGGCCAGTGCGTAAGGGCATAGTCCTATCTCATCCTCGCTATGCCATGGCCGGAAGTACGAGGAACAAACGCATACGGCTATAGTTTTCTCCGAAGCAGAACACTGATTGCGTGAGACTGTTGGTCGAGATTATATTGTTGTTGTCTTGTTGAGCAGCACCTGGAGTATGCCACTTGGTATATCGGTCCTCGTCTTACGAGTAGGTGCCAGAATAGATACGGAGCGGACATCTGAAGCCCAAATCTCAAGCCAACAGCTTTGACATTCTAGCTACCACTTCGTCGGTCCCCCGCTATCACACGCCGCCACCAGCCTCGGCGATGTTTCCTTTTTGGTACTGTTGTTGTCTACCCCGCAAACACCAAATCCGTGAAATCTTCAGAAGATAGCGTGTCGGGGCATCCTCGGTAGAGTACGGTTACCCCGCTTTTCGGGCGATCTGTTGGATTCACTCCCGCACCTTCCGTCTTGGGAGATATGGAACGTCAAGCTCACTCATTACTGAGCTACACCACGTCGGATGATATGCTGAGCCTCCAATACCAGTGCGCTACATCGAAACATCGCACGCTGGCTAGCATCCATTCTTGCTAGCGATGAGCTAAGCGCAAAGTATTGAAGATCGATTCGACCAGGCTCTAGAGCTACGGCCGTCGAGGACAAGCGCCCGCTTCTCCCATGGAAGGGACAACTTTGACCACCGACACATCGCTCTCCTGCCAGCAGTAATTGCCAGCAGTAACTACCGACGAAATGACCGCAGCCCTTGTGTCTCCTCCGGCTCAGCCAAACTACGCTCTGCCCCCAATATCATGCTCTTTCTCACCTCGGTCCACTGACGATGGACCTATATCTGCATTGCACCCATCTTAGAAAATACTTATCTGGCTGTACCCTTTCCTAGGTTTCTCTTCAATCCCTCTGCTTGTGTCGGCTGGAGTGATTAGGCGCCGACGGTCTCTGACATAACCGTATCTCCACTCGAAGACTTGATTACACCAATTGAAAAGGGTCCATCAACAGCAACATGGTCTCCTCTGATACATCAACAACACCTGAGGTGGACGAGAAGGCCATTGGTTCAAGCAGTCATATTCACAATGTCCAAACCAAAGAGCGGGTCCCTGGCCATCCGGGCTACTACGAAGAGGGTGGGCTGCGCACTTGCGGTGATGATATGGATCATGATCACGAGCCTCCGGTACAGTAGCAACACCCATTCACATGCAGTGCTAGGAGCTGATACCGAAGCAGATGACATTCAGGCGCATCATGTCTCTCATCGCCATGGCTTTCCTCTGGACCGGCTCCCAAATCCCGCTGTACCTATTCGGGGGCATTCCACCCTTGATATACCGAGAAATTGGTGGTACAGATAGGTGGACATGGTTCGTGCTCGGTAACTTGCTCGCGCTTGCCGCTGTCTGCCCATTCGTTGGTTCCATGTCGGATCTCATGGGCCGTCGCTACGTGGCTATCCTTGGGGCTTCCTTGATTATCTTGGGGATGATTGTGGCCTCGACTGCGCACAGCATGAACATCTTCATTGGTGAGCGGAGACAATCTTCCTGGGTCAGAGAATCTCTGCTAAACATTGTTCGCAGCTGGTATGGCCATTGCAGGAGCAGGCGCTGGCATCAATGAACTGACTGCCCTTGCTGTCACTTCGGAGCTTGCCCCGACGAGAAAGCGAGGCCAGTATGTGGCTATCTTGGTCTTCACTATCATACCATTCTGCCCTTCCGTCCTCTGGGCCCAACTGATTGCTGCCCATGGCGGCTGGAGATATTGCGGTTTACTCTGTGGACTTTGGGCTGCTGTGGGGTTGATATTGACGATCGTCTTCTACTTTCCACCACCCAGAGTGAATTCGAAGGGCTTGACAAAGATGGAGGTTTTCAAACAGATAGACTTCGTGGGTGGCTTCCTCAGCATCTCGGGAATGCTGATCTTCATGGCTGGGCTGCAATGGGGTGGATATCAGGTATGTTAAGATCCTCAAGCAGGGTGGTTTGGTATTGAGATCCACCACAGTACAGCTGGAGGACTGCTCACGTCCTGGCACCCCTCTTCATCGGCTTCTTCCTGCTTGTCGCCTTCGCCATTTGGGAAGCAAAGTTCGCCAAATACCCGATGTTCCCAGCTCGCCTCAAGCAGTCACCCCGCATCCTTGCCTTGACTCTCGTCATCACCTTCATCTCGGGTGCTAACTTCTTTTCCGTGCTGCTATTCTGGCCCACGCAAGCATTCAACGTGTATGGTCAAGACCCGGTTGGTGTGGGCATTCGAGGATTGCCAATTGGCTTCAGCATCTTGGGAGGTGCAGTGATAGTGCTTTGGCTTCTCAGTCTTCTACGAGGTCATAATCGGGAGTTGATGATCGTAAGCTCGATCATAATGACTGCTGGCACGTAGATCTCCTGACTTCGTTGCATCTTCGGTCCACTAACTCATGATCAACAGGAGTCGGCGCTCTCGCCTCCTTGAAAGTAGATACGCTTTACCGTGCCTGGGGACTGCTCGTCCTCGGCGGCCTCGGCATTGGAGGCATTGTTGTCCCCGCCTCCATCATCACCACCATCATCTGTCCCGACGACCTCATAGCTACCGTTTCCGCGCTCACGCTTGCAATCCGCGTCATCGGTGGCTCCATCGGCTACACAACATACTACAACGTATTCGTCAACAAATTCGTGCCCAACGCCATCCATTACATAGGTGGCGCCATGGTGCTCGAACTCGGCATCAAATCTCCCGTCGCGATCAAAGAAGCGATCGCCCTCACTGGTGCGTCTCTACTGGAGGAACTCAAAATGATTCCTGGTATAGCGGGCAATGAGACGGCGCATGCGATCGTGGTCAAGGCGGGGCAGATTGCGTTTGCGGAGAGCTATCGCTGGGTGTATCTGGTCAGTATTGCTTTTGGAGGCGTGTCGATCATCGCGGCGTGCTTTTTGGGTAATATCGACAAGTACATGGACGATCATGTTGCCGTCGTTATGTAGGTATTGTTCTGTATATACTTCGCATGGTATCCATAATCAGAGAGCCCTGAAAAGCTTCGACGAAGAACGTACTGTCGGTCAGCTAAAACATGAGTGCGTGTGGTGATGTTGGGATGTTTTGATTGAAGGTGGACTTTTGACCGACCACATCCACCTCCCAAGCCGGTGGTTGGGTTTTGGAATTTGTTGTTGACAATGGGCTGTGGACTGTGGACTGTGGGCTGTGGACTACGAACTATTCCAATTCCCTCTTGGGGATTATCGGAGTCACTCAGCACATCGATTGGAATTGAAATATCCGTCCTCCTCAAAGCGTATATTCACGATCTGGAAAGACGTGAGAGACATTAGACGTTGGAAACCGGAAGCTTCGCGGCTGTACAACATAGCTGCCATCGTATGTCCTGGTCACCTACCACGTTGACACAAACTTTCGACACGATTTTTGCGGATAGTCTGAAGTCTTATCCATTTCTAGTTCTGGTAGATCAGACGGCAAGCGGCGAGCGTCGAGCGTCTTGCGGCGAGCGTATGTAGTATAAAGTGGCTGTGGTATTAATGCTAAAGAGTAGGCGGACTTAAGATCAAGGCAAGACCCCTATTTACCTGTCACCTTTCCTAAGATCTTGTGTGTACTGGATCTATGGAATTGATCTGTGCGGTATGTATGTAAGCGTCTCTCTCGAGTACTTTAGGATAGGCACCGACGGTGTAGAGGTGTTGTGGTTGATGCTTAGAATAGCGTGGGCGAGTCAAAGCACTGTACACTGTTGCAGCGACTTGGTAGAGCGTCCACGGTATACAAAGACTTTTGCCGGCTATGTGCTAAGAAGAAGCCTAAACACGGATAATACATATTATATAATAATCCGAGTCGAGATTTACGCTTAGTTAAAGCTATAGACTGTTACAATCTGTAGTGGTTATACCGCGCAAAGATTCTTGCTTTGCTTGATAAGTACCTTAGGGTTAATAGTAAGTACTTGAGGCCTCCATTCTAAAAAGGGGTTGGAGTTGTGTAGAATAGTGCGTAGGATATAAGGAGGTGAATCGATTCATCTAATTTGTTGTAGGGTAGAGAGGGGTTAAGAGAGGGATAAGAGATGGGGATTAAGGTATCAACTTCTCATGGGGAAAGAATGTGAATATAAATACCATACCAAACCAAGCTCTAACCTTTCCTTTCCATTTCTTTCCGCACACTCATCCTCGTCCTCATCCTCATCCTCAACCCATCAGCACTCCACTTCACTCATCCCAACCACTCAAGTCAGTCGTTACAACAGCCAAGCCAACAACAAGAAAATCAACATACCACCATCTCCTCTCTTCTTCGTCTCCGTCAAACCATCATGCCACCACTCTCCCACACTCTCCAGCTCCAATGTCATACTCATGGGCCTTTCGCCCCCTCTAGCCGTTCACGGCCACCAGGAGTGCTCTTAATACTATCAGTGCGGCCTATGGCGCGGCTGCAACGTTGCGGGAGCTCCTGTGGACGGCGCGCCCATTCCAACCACGTCAGCTGCGGTTCCACAGACGCCGCCCGCTTGAGCTGCGGATTGGTCACTTCTTGTGGCGAGTCGGAGGGCAGCGCGAAGTGAGAAACAGGCGGATGGGCATGACATGTGGATTTTGTCAGATGGGGGAGGCCTTTGAGATGCACATTGAACTCCTATGAAAGAGTAGACTAATGTCATGTGTATCAACTGTATGGGAATAAATCTGAACTCCTTTTGGCCACCACGTGCACGAAAGTCTCCAATTGGGTTGTGAAAGATCAATGAAACCCTCTGAAATTATTGGTGCTGCATCTTCTCATGTGGATGTCGCCTCAGACGTGGGTATTCGGAATGTAATCGGACAAGAGGATACGTCACATCCTATGCGGCCTCCGGAGAATCCTCATCGTACCCCTGAGCCAAGGTATTATCACTGGCAGGCCGACCCTCCTCTCCGGTGTCCCAAGACCTCCGCCACTGCTCCCACATTTCCCTACTACGAGCTTCCCACTCCGCACTCTCAGCCATGATTCGGTCAAGCACAGCCCGACGCTCTTCCGCAGCCGCGGCCGTTTCGCCACGCTGCCCCTCCCGGAACCAGAAACCGATGTTGGGCGAAGGGACCGGACCGCTCGGCGCGAAAGATGAGGATGAGGCTGAACCGACACCAGAGCCTTGCTGCATCTCCTCGAGGTCTTCCAACCTTTTTACAGCTTGGAAGTGGCGTTGGGATGGCAGAAGTTCCTCGACAATGTCATTGTTGAGACGGGAGCGGCAGAAGGGGCAGCGGCAGCCGTTGTACGGGTCGAGGGAGAGTTCGTGCTTGACGTGCGCGGTCCAGCATTCACGACAGATCATGGTCCCATGGTTAGGGCATTTGGTGTCATAGCTGTGGGATTCGGAGCAGATTCTGCAATTGGCCTGTGAAGATTGGCCTTCATTGGTAGCAGAGGTATCGTTGTCTTGAGCCTGAGCACTCCTCCCCTCGCCAAATCCATCGTGATCCAGGTCCCGACTTTCCGTCGGTTCACTTCGAGGGCTCACTCGCACCACCAAATCCTGGGGCGTACCGCAGCATTTCTTGTACTTGTGCTTACTACCACACGGGCAAGGTTTGTTCCTGGAGATAGGCTTGCCGTCTGCTCTCACCAGATAGGGTATAACTTCAGATGATTCCACGGCACCTTCCTGGTCGCCTTGCGGAGGACGATTGCTTCCGTCGAAGGATGACATGACTCAACTTCGCGTTGAAGGCGAATAATGATACTGAAACAAGATTGACGACTGTTGAGATTCTTACAAAGTTGTGGAGAAAGTAATGGCCATCTGTTTTGCGTGAAAATGTGCATATATAATACAGAGCAACAAAGAACGAGAAATAGAATGGTATAAACATAGACGGTATTGAGCAGCGACCAAACAAGTTGAGCAACAATCAATGATACTTGGCTGGAAGCAGGCGATCAAACATTGATTCTCGTTCATAGCCTTTGATGCGTCCCAAGCTCTTCTAAATTCTCTTCACAAGCAATCAGGTGCAAGCAAACAAGCCTTCAGGAGCATAGCTAGAAAAGCTTTTAAGGGTTTCAGCTGCAAATAAAGAACCAATTTGCTTTGAGAGACATTGTTAGGCAGAAGACCGTGATGTCGACCCAAGATATGGTAAGTGTTAGAGGAAAGAGGAGCTTTTTAATTCGTATTCTCTATAGCATCCACTATAAAAGCGCCGCCCAACCTGCAACACTGTCAGCCGAACCTTCGTCTGCTTGGCAAGGCGACATACAGAATTGCTGGCTCGTGAAGGCTTCGGTGTTCGTAGCTAGGACACATCTTAGCAAATATTACCCAAGTATCGAATCAACTCTACCTTAAAGTCCCTACACCACCAGCTTCCCAATGTCAGCATGAGATATTCGTCTAATTAGGGAGTATAGCGTACCTTCCAGCAGCAGGGCTACACCATCTGTCAGTTCTCGCCCAATCCAACGCATTGAGAAAGCTCGCAATATGTGACCGTGAGCGACAAGGACCACGTCACTGATGGGCGCCTCGTCTTTCGGCTTTCCAATGGCACTGTTGTGGAATCGTGTTCGGATATCCATGATGAGCCTATCGAGTCTTTTTGTGACGTCCACAGGTGACCTGAGCCTCAACATAAGCATTGACTTCCTAACAACAGCTTCCCAGCGCCAGCGGCAGTGACTTACTCCCCACCAGGGCATCCATGTCTCCAAATATCCCATTTCTCCAACCCCTGCTCTTTCCGCTTCTTCGTTATCTCTTCACTTGTTATCCCCTCATACTCTCCATAGTCCCACTCCCGAATATCCTCTGTAATCTGTACTTTTGCATCTGTCCGTATGTCCAGAGTTTGGTTGCGACAATCCTGCCACGGGAGCTTGTCGCGGCAGCCAATGTCGAGGAGTTCAAGGGTACGCTGGGCTCTATGACGTGGTGATACATAGCTGGGGGAAGGCCCAAAAGTCAATACCAGTGTTCTAAATATAATGCATCCTAGATCAGGGAATCACTAGTCTTGGTATGGGAAGAGCGTACATGTGTGCAACTTTGGACGGCACGATTAGCCTGTCACCACCAACAAGAGCTTTTCCAGTTGCTCGAATGCGTTTCTCGCCATTGGCAGTCAACGGTATGTCGGAAGTGCCTGTATGCCGCCCATTGAGCGACCATTCAGTCTCTCCGTGGCGGATGATGAAAGCTCGTGGGGTGGTCATTGCTGGTAACAATGGGATGTGGACAGGAGTCGAGGAGTAGATGGCACCCTGTATACTCAATGCGTTGAGGAAGTACATAGCCTGGCCCTTTATCGCTCAACGCAGGGGAATCTCGGTCATGGTTGCGCAAGATGTGAAGATGGGCTAAGAGTAAACGTTATCATCCATCATGGTTACTACGGCTGGATAGCAGACGTGATAAGCGCGAGGCTATCTCATTTTTCTGTTGACCCTTCGTGTGGTCACGTACGTAGTCGTATCGAACGTAAAGATAATTAGTATCAGTAATCGATAGTGAAGTGCTTCAGCCAAGCAATGCTGAGATCTACGCATAGAATACGTAGTGTAGAGTACCGTCTGAGCCTAGGCCTAGTTCTACGAGCTAAGCCCTGATTAGTCTTAGCGTAAAAGTGGAGTTTGATGTCGTCTTTTACTACAACATATGTTATATAGTGTGAAGAGTATTGCGACCGAGGACAGCGATCACAAAGGTAATGACAGCCACTGATCATCAGTTAAACTCTATCACATCGAAGAAAGGCATAGTGATAGCGTTGAAATATCTCCGAGCATGTCTCGTATCCAACGTTACGATAATGCGTGTGTGACCGACGCGATAAATCCGTCAACACACGGACATCATCATGGCCCTATCTTGAATCCCAATCCAGGTTGGGAGCCAGCTCGCCAAGCTGCAGCGCGTGCAGCGAATGAAAAACTACTCGCCATCCGTGTCACTGATGTGTCCGGCAAGAACTCTCTTCCAGTACCCGGCGCTCCGCTCTCCACCATCAACTCCGGCGTCTGTGACATTGTTGTTGACAGTACCAACATCATGTGCGGCTCCGTCTTCCAGGCCGGAAATCAGCAGCAGGTCTCCCTTCGTCGTCACTGTCGTCAGCAGCATCCCGGTGCACTCACCAACCCCACCACGGGCAATGTCACAATACCAGCAAAAATCGCGGGCACGAACGCGCTCAGGTTGTGGGTCCGCTCTGGCGGATGGCGAGATGCTCATTACGTCCATGAGCCTGGAGTGGGGCCTGTAGGTGGATGGATGGACACTTTTGCAACTGAGATGGAGACCCTTGCTGCCAATGATGCCACCTTTGCGTATCTTTATGGCACTCGTTTTCATCGTGAGGTCAGCCATAATCCCCGCAAGCGTCATGGACAAGTCGAAGAAAATTGTCGTCCATCACGGCCCAAGGATTGGGACTTTCTGTAACGGCGGCATGCCCAAAAGAATCCCTTGCATGGTCAGCATGGCCGATCCTCTTAAGTCAGACCTACCTTAAGTGATAGGTATAGAGAGTGATAACATCGTCGCTCAATCTCCGCTATCGATCTCTCTATGGTCTGTTATCGCCATCAATAGAGCGAGACTTTACCTGTCGGCATTCCCTACCTAATCGGAATCTCGCTAGCCTTGTGGCTCGACTCGACTTTTCCTGGACCTCAATTATCCCAGAAAATCTGGTTGCGCTAATAGCCCTCAGCCTTACTAAAAGTCTGCAAATCCAGAGCTTCGGTATCAGGGTGGTCCTGAGAATCCACCCAGTATGTGTTCTCTAGAGCTCGCAGAACTCGTTCTAGAGGTGTTTGCCGATGGCTGACCTCTGCTCTAGAAAACATTCACTACGGACATAAGACATGAAGTTTCCTCTAGCGACCTCATTAAGTATGCCATGCGCTGAAATTTTTCACAAATCCTTCTCATAATTTGAAATCTGGGATAGTGAGATCTTAAGGCCAAGGCTGGGGTTCAAACTTCCGTCGGAAAAGTACCGTAGATCGATAAGTCCTCAGGAGCGTTGCTTTGAACATAACGAGGAGGAATAGGCAGAATAACAAGCACTACCAAGAAACGAAATCAATCTATTCATCCTAGCTTCCCTGCATCAAGTCTTCCATAAATAATAATACCAATATCCGCCCAATAAGCCCCGCAACGAAAACGTGAACCTCGCAGCTATACACCCAAACATAAATCATGCGTCCCCCAATCCTAATCAGACCCACAAAGACATCTACGATTGACAACCTTGAAGGCTCACCGGAGCTCTTCCCAAGTATCCCTACCAAGCAGGAATATCCCATCAACCCCAAATATCTCCTGACAGCACAATTACTATAGAAGCGTCAACGTGACCATCACCGTATGTTATATACCCCAACCTATACGTAAACAACCTCCCGGATCCAGAAAACCCCGAAGAATCGCTTCGTGCGCAAGTTCCGTTCGTGCCTTTATCGTAAAGCCATAGACGACTCGACTAAGTTCTAGAAGAACATGCTAGGTTAGACTACGCTGTGGGTTCGGAAGTGGGGAGCGAGCAGGACGCGTTGCGGAGATTTCTTGTTGGGGGTAGAGATGAAAGCATAGCCGTAGAGACGGAGGATGACATTCTGTGTTGTAGATTCAGGGATAGATGAGTTTGAAAGATGAGATCTTACCACGTCCTTCTCTATCATGAGACGGGAGCAGTGTAGGGTGACAAGATTGAAGGTATTTTCTCCACCTATGTGATATAGATGCAGTGTTATGGAGGCGATAGTAAAGTATCCCGTGTATGTATTGTGCCTTACGCCCAGTAGATCCAATTGTAGGAGTATGTTATGTAACACTGGATTTTCCCTAGCCAGTGCGTTATGGGCAGCCGATAGCTCTTGTTAAGCTGTGTTGGTAAAGCGCCCTGGAAGCTTTCTAGTCAATAGATGGCGTTCAATTTGGAGCGATGGGAATGCAGTAATTTTGGCATATTGAGGGAATGGGATGTTGATGCTGCTTCACAGATTCGATGATTAAGAGGGGATATCTGGGTCCGTCTCTGGAAGTTGGAAAATTGTGAGTAATCGTTCGAGAACAGCTTCTATCGTGTGCTCGGGTAAGGCACTCGTAGCTAAGCCGAGTGCTTGCTAGGATACGCGATTCTCTCGAAGCAGTTCGGTCTTGAGTAATTCAATCCTCTACCATACTCTGGCCGTCGTACGTACAATGCACAGTGGCTAATGTCAGCCAATGCGTCAACAGATCTGTATAAAAGTAGTACTGTGTTGTGGAAAGTCAAGATTATTTCATTTTCCGCTCAATATACAATCTTATAACTGGAATTTCGCTGGTAGCTGGGGCCCTTGACGTTTTCCTTGCCTCGATCTTTGGCCCCTAGTAATTGTTTGAAGCCTACCCAAGTTTCGAAGAAGTGCCGGGTCAATCTGTTGCAGTATGCTTCAACCTTGTCTTCTTCGCGCCTCCCACATTCATCTCAAGCAGGAGAAGCTGTATTTCGCTTTCGTAGCTCTTTCATACACAGATCAAGAACGAGATTGTATGGTTTTGTAAGATTGATGACCGAAGCGTCACGCTGGGACAGCGGAAGACTACGGCTTGTAGATTTTCGTGACGTAAAGAGAATGCATGAGGTTCTCCGAAGCGAGACCTAAAGGCTACTTATACGCTTCGAATCCTTCCAAAGGTCCGGCAGATAGGACAAGGCCTCGAAAGGAGCTCAACACCTACTTCGGTACTACTTGCCCATCATTTCCTGCGGGAGATACGACGACAGTAAAGTAAAAGCAATTGTTTAAGAAAGCACCCCCTTGTTTCCTATCCAATATGTAAGTCTTCCCATCCTGAAATTCCTGCTTACACGTGTACACTCAGTCTTTGTCATGGAAGCATCAGTAGTCCAGATTCTCAAAGATGTTGGAGACGTTCGATAGCCTATTGCAGCCGTCGAGCAATCTTCCTTAAGCTCAACGACATATGTGCGACTTTGACCATCACAATTCCGCGGCTCGGGTTATGCTTCATGAGTGGACACAGAAAGTTACCTCGGGAAGAAGTCCTATAAGTTAGCGCTAAAGATTTCTCAGCTTTCCGTAAACGCTCGATACCAACCGCGTCGAAGGTTCTCGAAGGAAGCCCCCTGATACAACTCATTCCGAATCAGTAAGTAGCCGTGCTACCCAAGCCCATCTTAGAAGCGGCAGGATTACAGATCAGCAAATGCACACTATCAGCTTCAGCCCAAAAAACGCAGACACATATGCCTGAACGGGGGTATGTTTTCTTCTGACTATACTCAATTGAGGAATGATTAATATGTGCAGATTTACAATTACTTCAACAATCTCGATAAATGTCAAGGCATCAAGATCCAGCAGGCTGTACAGATGTATGGCCAAACCGCGTCGACAAGTGGGCTAACGACAGGTGGTCCAATCATCCGACTGGTAAGTGACAAAGGACGAAGATAAGGATAAAGCTGACAAGGACTTGATTTCTCAGGTAATGATTAGATCAAGACCCACATCTCAAGTACCTATCTGTCTCTGTTAATGCGTGGCGAGAAGGAATGGGTGCCTTGGTAGGACCGAATGGGGCTTGTTTGGTCAAAGCTGACGTAGGCATATCAGTCGGGGGCCGTGGCGGTTTTTTCACATATCATTAGCTACTGTAATAATTGGTGTCCGCTCTGCAGTAGAACGTTTTAGTCGCTTCCCGCTCCAAGGTAAGCAGCACCTTAGGTTCCAATGCCTGTCGCAATCGATGATGGGAGTCCGCTATTCTGCCAAGGTCATCTATTCTTGTAGCGTGTGCACATCTGTCTTGTACACTACCACCAACCCCACGGATAACAACTTTGTTTAATTGTGGCCATGGACCATGGATCAAAACGGGTACAATAAATGTTATATATCTTTCGTCCGTTGGCCGTATCATTTGAAGCGGCATCCGGCCCCTCCCTGTACCACAGCCACCTTGATTGTGTAGTTGAGGCGGGATGCCTTGCTCAAATTCGAATGTTCGTAGCGTGTCCCTGACGGAATCAATAAAAGCGGCCCATTGCTTGTATCTGATTTCATCCAGAGAGGCAGACCAAAAATAGTGTAACATATAATCATCACCCAAGCTGCGTAATGCAAGATGTCTCAGAGACGTACATTTGCCTGTCAGATTACGCAGGTGGTCGCGCATCGGCCCGGGATGTCTGACTTTCAGGGTTTTATTAGGGTACATCCTTTCCCTTAAAACTGACAGATCTTCGTTACCTGCAAGATCTTTACCCTTGCGGAGCTGGCCAAGATCTTGCAAGTTGTTCAGTTCCAATGATGTTATCAATGCCGGGTCTCTAGATTGTAGAATTGAAGTTGCCAAAGCGAATGACATTGGACCCCCGAGGCTAATCTTCGTGGCCGAAAAGAATAACGGAGGGGGAGTGTGAAACTCGTGCCACATGGCGAGGGAGCAAAAGTCCAGTATCTCGATATTCCTCATAGCCTTGAAACACTTCCAGAGGGGCCCCTCTTTCACCTCCACCCGGCCATTAGAGTTGTCCACTAAGTTGAAGTGCGTCCAAGTCAAAGACTTGATCTGTGAAGCGTACTCTGGGTGTACTAAGATGGTATGCATGAAGGTTAGTTGTCGTCGAATGATCTGGACTACCCTCCCGTTTTTGTCAACCCGTATAGGATTGTCAGACTCGACATCTATCAGGCTCGATTTGATAATGCCTCTATCGCGGTGACAGCTCAAATCGACGGAATGGTAAAGGATAGGCAAAGTGATGCTGCGCATCTCGCTCGACAGTCGAGCTGCCTCTTTATCAGCAATCGCCAGAAGGGCACGCGTGGCAAAATTACTCAGCACAACAATGTCAGCGGGCTCGCACATCCGCACGACTGCAACCTTCAATTCTAAAGGGAGGCTCATGAAGTCCGGACGTAGCGTCTTCTGCGGCTTCAATCCTTTGGACCATATCCTGCCCGCGATCGCTAACGCACCGCTCAGCATACCGATAATAGTGGCAACGTACTATGGTGTATGGCTAGTCATCGCTTGTTTTGTAGCTGCAATCAGCGTCAGTTCTCTAGTCTACCTTGAATATTGAAGATAAGGTGGATCAAGCTGGCCAAGTGATCAAATAGGGTTGACCGGATGACAACACCTTGCGAAAACTCGACATATGAGAAGAGTCCGGGCACAGGTAAAGTAGATCTTTCGGTAATGGAGTTTATACCCTAGTCACAGCCCACAGATCCAGGAGGCTGAGGTACAGAACCTTTGTTGGTGTTTCACCGTATGCAGGGGCCTTGAAACAGCTCGTGATCGACTTTTCCAGTATATCTGGTGCAAGTTCACATCCTAATCACCATGTTGAGGCAACCGGCGATCTCTATGTAACTCCTCAAGATGTGTAGTAGTTATGACAGAGAGGCCGGTCTAATAGGTGTTCACTGCCAAGCTTTCCCCCTGATCCGTGTTGTGAGCTGAGCCTGAGGATGCCGCCGAGGCGCCAAGGGCGCCTATTCTAGTCGCTCTTCCAAGACAAATCACCACTCCTTCTGCCCCAACACAACAGTAATGATTGGGGATGTATCTCTCATCAAAGACTTGGGGAATGGGGATGGCTGCTGCCACTGCCAGTATCGCCGTTATTGGAGCCTGGTACGGGGCAGGTCTGAAGGAAAATCAGGAGAACATACAGGTTCGAGGGCCTCCCCAACCTACACTTGCGAATGACCCAAGTATCAATCACTGCAGAGGTTGAGGTCCACCAACATGGGGCGCTCTCTTTGCTGCGGCATGGACAATTCCATTGTCATCTATATGCTGCTTTGCTTATCTTCCTTGTCTTCCTGTGAAAAGTAACGTATTCGCTAACAATGAATTATCTACAGAAAGCAGAAGCTCGCAAACAAGCTAGTCCGGCGGAGAGGATCGCCCTCTTAGAGCAAACGAAGATAGGACTTGTGTCTAGGAAAACTACCCTGGAGGACAAAATCGCGCAGCTGGAGGCGAGGAGTTCGGGCCGGGAAGAGAGGCAGACTGCTCAAGGGAGACCTTTTCGAGAAAATGGACTCAAGTAGTGAAAAATTTCCGGCTCGAATGCTTCTCCATCGTACTCGGCGGCACTGTGGGGTTAGATTAGTCACCCCATCGATAACTCGCTTCAGCAAGTCTGGCTAAATCACGACGTTCCTTATGGTGTATGGGTCTTTCCAAATTCCGACCTTAACTCATACTTCGCGGCAGCGGCGAGCAGACATTGACCATTGTCTCAGCGGAGCCCAGCCAGGGCTCATGTCCAGGTACATCCGTGCCCCGGAGCACTCCCGACTCCATCAACGCCATGCCACAACTTAAAAGTCAATTCATGATGCCGGCAGCCTCCTCTCGGCCTATTGTGGTGAGATCGCTGGCATGTGATATCCAATACAGGTCGACATGAAGAGAGGAATCTGCTCAAGACCTCCTCTGCAAAATACACGGTGTGTGCCAAGAGCCATTACGAAGGACGAGGTTCACAGAATACTATACTTACCGAGGGAGAATCCATGCGGCGAGAGTAATACAGGCGAGTAGAGTAACATCACTCAACCCTCGTTGTCCTTTTCGCAAGACTTGTTGGCGCCTTGAGCACAGCGTAATGCCTTAGCGCATCGAATCATGTTGCGTCTTGGTAGTGCAATAAGGAATAGCATGGGGGAGCTAGATTCGGTTGACATGGGTTGTGCCAGGTGTCTTGAGCTGTTGGAGGTTGTCAAAGGATATACGAAGACCTAGGCTGTAATCGGCAATCCCTATTTCTAAATGCCGAATGGACACAGTATAATCTGCGCAGCAACAGTCCCGTGGAGAAATCTCCAGAGACACATCGACAATGAAAGACTGCTTCTACCTGTACATCTATTCATCCAAAAGCATGTACTTCATCGCCCAATCTCCGCTCATCAACATTACCACCGTATGCCCCTCCATTCAAAATCACCGCTTCGTTATCGTTATTATCATCCTGTACCCGTCGCCAAACGCTCTTCCTTGACTGGTTCTCCTTATCCTCTTCTCCATCCCCAAGATCAGTATCACGCCCCTTGGCCTTCCACACAGGGCGTATCAAACTCCCCAATAGCGGGTTCCTGCTGAACGCACCGCCTCCTACCCCACCTCCTTCATCACTTGCACCATTCGCACCCGCGTCCTCAGTATCGTCAATCTCCTCGTGCTTTGGCCTCTCCACCTCTCCCATCCTCTTGACAACCTTGCCTCCAACCAGGTCTAGACTTACGACCACCCGCCTCTTATCATACTCAGGCTTCGCGTTCCACTCCTGCTCCCTTAGTACTTTCTGCTGCCTCTTCAGCTGTGCGGCTCGCTCCAAGGGCGAAGACCACATCGATAAACCAGACGTTGGCGTCTCGAAATCAGCCGCTTCATCAATTATATGTGTACGGCGCGCGTTTTCCGCTTGGTAGGAGAGGAGTTTGTTGCGGTGTTGAAGCGCCTTATCAAACGTCCCGTCGACGTTCGCTGTTGTGGGGGATGCTCCGCTTGTAGAAGGAACGGTGAAAGGTCTGGGAGTTGACGCTAAGTCCGCGCGGCGCTGAGAGACGTTGTTGAGGTTCATGCGCTCTTGGCCACGCTCTTGGCGCAGGGAGTCTATCATCGACGTGATTTGCTCCGAGGAAAGGAGAGGCGTGGAGCAAAATGTACAGGGACCAAGACCTTCTTTCACGCAGATGATTTTGCCGCAGGATAGGCAGTTGGGCGCGGCGGCGAGGAGGGGATGGCGCGTTGCGAGGCATGTGCAGCGGCGAGAGGCGGGCGAGGCGGTGGAGAGCGACGGATTGGTTTGGAGTTCAAGTGTGCGGATGGCAGAATCCTGTCAGTGTTGTGTCAATAGATATTCTTCGCTGTGTGGATGGGAGCCGTACAAGGTCTTGCAGTGTCGTAGATGCGCCATGCATTGAGGCTCCACCCTGCACATTGATCTTGGTCTTGGGTGCAGGGGAAGAGGTGCGAGATGAGGTACGTGAGCCTGAGCGAACATTGGGAAGGTCTGAGATCAGGTGTCCAGCGGCTGAGGGCGGCGGTTTGGAGGATGCAGTCGGGTTGCTCTTGGGTAGTTGTAGTGCGTCTGGCTGGTCTGATAATGCTAGTGTTTTCGCCAGCACTGGCTCTACCTGCGATTTTCCTTTTCCAGCCATGTAGTCCATCTCTTCCTCTTTTCTATATGCGCCAGAGGTACTTCCATAATCCTCTACCTGTCGTGGAGGAGGAAGTTTGTTAAGAGGCGGTTTCTTTTTGTGGGGTTTGCGGGAATGATTCGACGGCCCTGAAGCCACAGTAGATGCGGTAGGGGCGTCTCGACGTGCATTGTAGGAGCTTATAAATTCCAAGGCTTTGGGCGAGTCCCCTAGCAAGTCTTTGAGGTGTTCGGCCGCAGCATCTTTAGGGAGGGTGGAGGTATAGTCAAGGATCTGCCGAAGAGAAGCTTCGTCGAGTTGGAGGAGCTGAGATAGCTTGCTAGTATCCCACGTAGTGGAAGTCATGACTAGATAATCTGATTGTGAAGGATTCGTATTGATAGTTTGGGTAAATGAACAATATCTCATTCCCAGCGGAACGAAACCGCTCCAGGGGTCACGTGAGGGGCTAGGGATTCTATCGCGGCAGGAAGTTCTCGTTTGGCGCGCCAGCCGCGAACGCGAGCTATTCTAAAGTCAAGTACTTAGGAGGCACAGCCATGGTCATTCCTTGCCATTGCCTCATTTCCTATAGAACACATGCACACGAGTATTCCCAAACAGCATTGATGTGAAATATCTTGGAGCACTGCAGCACGCGCGCGCTATGACAGACCTTTCAATCTATGGCACTCTTCCGTGAACTGTTCTCATCTGGCAGCCTAAACCTTATTTCTGTTCGGCTTGATTGTAATTTGTAACATCATGATACATTTCTGAAAGTCCTGCTTTCATCACGACGAATTCCTCTATACATCAATGCTATGGGACTCATAACAGAGACGCAGCGGGAGGCGAATATCAAAGAGGACCGGGCGTCGATACGATCTGAATTAGACCCAACTCAGATATATCATCCCGTATTCTGCTTAACGAAAGTTCCAGACGCTGTGAGTATCATGCCGAGCAAAACCATACACCTTGTTAGTTGCTGAACGTCAATCAGTACTGGAAGAAGATAGGTTTCCAGGAACACGATCTTAAATTAGGCGGTGACAATTATCTCGAAATCTCGTCCATCGACGATACTTCCTTTGAAGCCATACGAGGGCATCAAAAGGAACAACTGGCTACCAACTTCGACGAGCCCCCCAACTACGACTTCATCAACCAAACAATCGACCAAGTCTACGATTTCTACAAACGCTACTTGCGACCCGCAGACCACAGCCCAGACTTCCCCCATTTCTCCGCCTTCACCTTCGCAGTCGTCGACGCGGAATGTCTACGTTCCGACCCGCAGCAGCTCCTCATCTGCAGCGACGCACCCGACTTCAACGAAACGGACGACGCCATCGTGCTGAAGCAAACCCGTTTCAAAGCGACCATGGCGTGGGGCGCGAGCGTAAGGATGGAAGAGCTGACCATGACGCCCACGGAAGCTGAGCTCCGAGCCAAGGAACCGAAGGACAGGAATTTCACCACGCTGAAGATGCAGCCGGCACCGCCCAAACTCGTCCGCGCCGACGAGTCCTCTGGTGATGAAAGTGGGATGAGGAGGGTGTGTTGTATGTGTTTGCGAAGCCGGCGCAGGCGCGGGCGAAGAAGCGAGCTGGGATTAAGGCGGCTGAGACTAAGGGGTGGGTGCCTGGCAGGGGCTGGGCAGATGGAAAGGGAGGGCAGAGCGTAGACTTTTATACGTGAGATACTCTGTATTTGGGAGAAATGGTATTTTACTTGCCGGAAAGAGCTCACTGCGCTATGTACCTCGATATGTTGGTGCTCTCCCAAGCCGCAACTATGACGACGAAAGTATGACTCTAACTGTGAGTGTGGTACGTAGGATTGAAGACGAAATTACGACCAGCCTGAAGTGAAAGAAGCTTGAAGTACGACCAGGCCTTAATAACCAAAGCTCCTTTCAAAACCATCTGCCGTATATACGAGCGCTAGCAGCTCATTTCACGCTGGCGCTGCAACTCTACTCATCTACTCATAGCGAGAGGGCTAAACGACTAAATTCTGTTTTGGGCCTGCAGAAGCTGTTGCTTAGATAAGGGGTCATTTGCCGGCGTATGTGGAATTAAGTATTTTCATAGCAATGCAGCATTATTCAGACATTACATAGCATCCCATCCAACCCCATATAGGGAGGATTCTTCGAAAGGGCGCCAAGCTCCCATGTAGTATACCAGGCTCTCGGATGCAGTACCTCGGGCGAAGGAGCGCCCTTGAGCATCGCTTATGTTTCGCCAGCGCATACAATGTATACAGGCGCCTACCGGCCTCAACCATACGTCGCGTATCCTCTGGAGCCGCCATATGAACATTCACCCACTGCCCACTGCCTACTGCCCAATTGTCCTGGTGCTGCCTTGTAATTTAAGATATCTTGATTGCTATCTTAGCAACCAATCACCAAAATGCATCCCTACCTCGTTCTCACCTCATTACTGGCTTCCCTAACCACAGCTCTCACACTCAGCATCGCACAACCCCCACCCATCCTCCAACCCTCCAACCTCACCACCACCGCCAGCCCCGACAACTTTGCCAAACCAAGCGCAGACTGGGAATGCCGCAGCGGCGGCAGCCTCCACCGACCCAAATTCCAAGACTGCGGCTTCGCCGCGCTCAAATTGCCCAAAACGGCCACCAGTGGCACCTTCCACACCGGATCCGCTGCCGATGAATTCAAGCTTCCTTTCGTAGCGACGGATGGTACGTGCAGCGTACGGGTTGCCTTCGTTGAGGGCGGGAGATGGCAGGACACTGGGTCTTGGCATCAGGTCGCTACGGAAGCTGCGGCGTTGTGGCATGGGTGTAGGGCGGCTGTTGTTGAGTCGTGGTTTATTGGCGCGACGACGACGGCGGGGAGAGGGGGGAAGATTGGAATTACGTTTGTGTATCATGATGGGAATGTCGATGCGGCGTAGTAGACTTCATGCCGGATTCCGAGGGCCAAGGTTGTTTGTTGCTGGCTTGGGAATTCTGGTGGCGGTGCCGATGAGTTCAAGCTCGTTACCAGAGGCCGTGTTCGTTCTATTACCACCTGAGCTTGAGCTCTCATTCAGCCACGGGGTCGGGGCTGGGTACAAAGAGAAGTGCATCGTATGCGATCAGATCGCTGCCAAAAGTACACTCAGAGGGGGAAACGATGGCCCAGGAGTGTTCAGCAAAACGGTGGCCGAAAGTCATATGCCGTTATCATCTAGTGTGAAAAACCGTTCCATCGCTGACCGTGTAAGAATTCCCTCTGGACTTTGACATGTCCGACATCAGCGCGTGGTCCCACTTATCAACCTCACCCTCCTCCATCCACATTTCCCTCAGAGGTTTCGTGAACGTCTCCTCCTCGACCTCGATCTCAATCTCAATCCTTCTTTGAAGTGCCTTCATCATCCCTAGTATCGGTCTCGTTTCCTTCTCCAGGTCTTTGTACCCCTTCTGAGGTTCTTCTCCGTCTCTCAGCCCGTCCTTCTGTATCGTGAACGTAAGATACTGCTTGGAGCGTGCTTCCGTTGCCTGCGCATCTGCCAGAACCTGCAGTATCTTCCATATGGTTTCGCCAACCTGCGAGAAATAGTAGCCATCATCCAAAATCAACCAGATGACATCGCGTGCGCTGATCAAGTTGATATGGCGTAGGCGTCGAAAGCAGTGCGGGTAGATCATCCGAGCTCTCGAGGATCCAGGATGCTGTTCGGGATCCAAGACAATCTCATCTGTGTCTGTGCGGAACAAGCCTTCATAAACAGCCAGATAATGGGGGTAGTCGCTAACAGTGTCTCTCAGACCAAGAGGGGTTGCAAGGTAGATCCGGTATCTGTTGTTCTCATAAAGTATGGGAATGGCCTCGGAGTGGATCTGCCGATTGACTTGTAAGATCATGGGTTCGAAGCTGCGAATGGCCCTCAACAGGGCGGTATCTACCGGGGGGAATACTATTTTCCGCCAGTCCCTGCAGCGTCTTTCGGTGGATTTCTTTCCGGGAAAGGCGTCTCGCCTAAATCGGTCATGGTATAAGGTGTAAACATTTCTTGGCTCAGGGCTGAGGAGCTGTTCATAGATTATCAGGCGAAGCTCTAGAGGCAGGGCAAGTAGCGGGGATGGGGAAGTATCTTCGAATGCCATGTTAATCTCATGGAAAGGAGGTTCTGAAGGGATAGGTCGAGCATTTCCATGCACGTAGTCATGTAGGTAGTACAGTGAGGTAGTACATTGAGCAATTGAATGACGTTCAGACGCCCGAGGTTTTGCCGGTCGCCTATCAATGAAGAGTGAACTGGGGAGACGGCATCGGCTGGCAATCATTCGCTCCCCATCTTATACATATCTTATACCTTACAGGCTTCTATCTTGTCGTTGTTCGGAGTGTATCAAACCAAGATACATTAACCAATCGGCTCTAAAATCTACTCTATTGCTGAAGATGTAAAAGATACGCAGCCAGCACACCAGCCTACAAATCGACGCGCAGGTCCATGAATTCCTCTAAAAGCCTCGGCGATAATACGACTAATGAACTACCCTCGTAGTTCAAAGCTTGTAAAAAGCACAAACGTGGTTTCATAGCTTCTAGATATGTCATCAGTGGAACATATTGCGTGCAACAAACTCATCGGTACTGTACAGTTGCAACTAGACACCTCAACCATTGAAATGCCTCGCTGTATGGGACCATCATGAAGACCGACGCACACATCTTTCTTTGCACATCATCATCCGCAATTGTACCTCGATCTCCAGCCAATCTGTTATGGGTCACGCCTTGAGTGGCGTTCACGAGTACTCCGCTGTTACCTAAAGAAAAGTCTCAAAAGAATCCACGCAGCAGAACACTTGTAATTGGACAAGTCCACAATAAGTTTAAACTTTTGAGAGGTTGAAAGAAGGACTTTAGTACATTACTATGTTCAATGACAGCTTATGTCGTAGGAGCTACTATTGCAGGACTTCACATTGAATGGTGAAAGCTAATCGTGATGACAGCAGTAAATTCGAAAAAGGCACCTCATTCTATCTAACAAATATCGCCAGCGAAAGGTTGATTACGGATGCCCCGGAAGTCGAAGTTGGCAACTTTGGGAAGCCTCCACGTTCTCATCCCCGATGCGAATCTCATGGCCACCGGTTTTCTGATGTGCTTACAGATCCTAGTAGCTCCTGATATATTGGCGATCAGATTTTAGCACCTACCCCGGGATTCCGCTCATACATAGGTGTTGGCCCAGGTCCCTCATTGAACACCGAAACAATCTAGTCATCGACCTTTCATCGGTCCTGGCAGGGTGGCAGAGGCTGTATGTTATGAAACCTCATGACGAAGACCGCAGTGGGCTCAATGAGGTTTCACGCTGCAAAGATGTGATATGTCGCTTATGAAATTGTTCTTGCTTCCGGTGTATGTCTTCGGAAATCGCTGCTGGCGATTTGCGATGCGGGACGCATCGTGTCGCGTATCCTCTGTAGCCGTCAAATATATACAATCGCCATGGTCGCCTGAACGCCGCACATATTCGCATTCCAGTCAGCTCTTCCGTGCCTGCCAAAATTCGCATTCATGATATCCATCTTGACAGCACAACGTGGGCGTCTTCCCAACCAGCTCGTCCAGTAACACCTCAGGATATCAAATAGCCATGCTTTTCCCAAATCTCGTACTTTTTTTCTTTCTCCATATTAACGCCTGGCTATGCGCAGCGTATCCAAACCCAAGCCCACTTTTGCATCCCCTAGATCTAAATCTCGTCCAAAACCTCACCTTGGCCCTCCCCACAAGCAGTCGCACATTCTGCTACGAGGACGGCGCTCGCACCACCGTCGCCGGCTGCCGTCCAGTCTTAAATTACATGAAAGGATTCGCCAACTACAAACTCATCCAACCCTTCCAAGAAGGACGCTGTCCCACCATTCCGGGCGACCAAAAACCTCCTCTGCTGCTCTTCGCGAAGACAGCGACGTGCGCGATCGAGATTGCGAGTCAGCGGAAGGGCTTCGTGGACGCGTTCAGCTTTGAGGAGGTGAGGACGGTGGCGACGGAGGTGGTGGAGGAGTGTCAAAATTCTGGTGGGTTTGGGGGATCGGGGGCGCTTGGGAGGGGCATGGGGTGGCGTGTCAGAATTATCGGGGTTGATGCTGGCCATTCATCACAAGGAGCTTTGCAGGCCTGATGTATCACCATTGTGAGGTGATTGTCATTGATCATGGCCGCATCTATAATGAGATCTGATCACGGGAGAAAGGCTTGAAAAACCATTTGCAATATTATCAGTCGACAGGAAATACCAGGAGGCTCTCCAAGATCTTCTGACTTATCCTGAATTAACAGCGTAATGGTAGCATGTTTTGATCTGCATATGCGGTATATCCAAGTCTCAAAGCTGACTGACAGAATGCAAGATACGGCAAACGGTCCTCAGTGTGTCATAGCTTAGACGCTCAACCAGCTTCTGATCAAAGCGCTTGCTAGGGCGGCGGATATATTGAGATCTGGTCATAGGTACAGTAGTTAAAGGGCATCCCAATCGGGCTTCGACACCTTGTTCACGACCCACTTTGGACTCTCATGTCGTCTTCGAAGTTCGAAGATGTGACATCGGGGCGCTTAAGATCTCAGCAAGCGCCTTGAGATATGCCGACATCATTCTCTGTCTGGGTCAATGATCAGACGTGCACTTACTGTCTGGCATCCACCGCATCTGGAATGCCTGGGACCCTGATACTTCATATGTGCTCCCAGATCGAGGAGATGTACAGCCCCGATTGACGCGCATATGCGGCAAGGTCGATGTTTCATATAATGCTACAATGTCATCACCATGACCCACAGCTGAGGATTTGTTACCATCTCTGCGAAGTTGAAGACGCAGTGGAATATTGGCTTCCATATTCCCCTATCTGCGCTAGCGCCAGCACCAACCGCCGACACTAAAATCAGACAGCGCGTAGCACTACTCTTCCATAATGTGATTCGCCGACGACCAGAGTCCTTACATATGCAACCAATGAAAGTTACTGGTAGCACAGCGAATCACCGCTTTCACATTCAAGCTCCCATGCAACGCCATCACGGCAAAGGCGGGCCTAGCATGGCCGCCGTATGCTTGATCCGTGCTTGCTGCCCTGATTCGACGTCCACCCCTCGCAGCGACACATCGAAGATCCACGTAGTACCAGGTACTGCCAAAAATTCGTATCCCACGAAGGGCCAATCGCCGCCACTGTGCTTCCGCCCATCACCGCTGGCCTCTCAGGTTTCAGCGACAGGGGAGGGTGATGTCCTTCGCTGCATCTGGAACAGCATCTGGGAGAGGCACTTGGCATAGCGTGCATACTATACTTTGGACCACGCCAAAGTTACCCGTCACAGTCTCCCAAGCGCCAATAGCATGGCGCCATGCACCGTCTCATGGCGGGCGCTTCTCCACCTCCTGCGAACACTACCGGCCATGCAAGGCACATAGCCACATATACTGATGGGGGCCCCAAAATAGCTCTCGAATCCTTCGTATCCCTCCACGACGACTTCAAGCGACCCGTCGACGACATCATTCATGCGCATTGCTATCGTCCTGACTGCGTTGAGGATCTGGAATTCTCCGCTAACCATATAGACTTCTCGTACTCCCCGATCAATCGTCCGGTTTCACTGTGGATACCAATACTGGTGGCGGAACAGTGAAACATATTGATACCCCTCCATCGTAAGAGCTGGCATACAGAACGAACGGCGCAGGATCGTCACCTGGGAGACTCACGACACTCGACAGTCCTTGGTATTCTAGGAGAGCCAACGCATACTTGAGATGAACTGGGAAGGGTTTTCACCTTGATTTCACCAGTACCGCAGCGACGAATGATAGCATACCCAGCACGGCGGAGAGACCAAAAGATTCCTGGTAACTTCTAATCGCAGCCGTCGCAATCCGAGATCATGCCCTTCCAGCCAAGAAGCCTCCTGGCCGAGAGCGCCTCCACCATACTCCAACGATCCCTCGAGAAACGAATACAGCCAAACATCACTAGTGACAGCCCACCTGAGCTCATCGCTGCCAGCAAAGAAGATCCGTGGTCGCAAGCTGGGAAATATTCGCTTGGATGGGTATACTTCTCGATCATACTACTGATCCTGACGTGCTCGATACATTGGTGGCATTATTGGACGGACAAGATAAGGAGGGCAACGCACAAGGAGGTGGTAGCCAAATCGTCAAAGACTTCATCGCCGGATACCGATTACGAACTAGCAAGTCTACCAACCAATTGCTCGTCAAGAAAATTCTTTCCCAGCGACAGCGATCTGCCAAAGCAGGAGACTACCGAAGACGAGATGCCAACATTCTCGTTCGGACCATTCAATACTGCCCTCGCCCTCGTACGTTTCGTGTTCTACAGACCGGTGCCAATCCTGCGATACAAGAAACGGACCTTGACCTTTCCCAGCCCAGGAACATTCTTCATCGTTTCAGTTGCAACGGTATTTGTGATCCTCTACTGCTTCCTACCACAGCCGCTTTACTACGCTAGCATCGGCTATGGCTCCCCACCCTTGGCCATTCGTGCTGGGATGATAGCAGTGGCAATGATGCCTTGGATCGTAGCACTCAGCACGAAAGCCAACTTCATCAGTATGATCACCGGAGTCGGCCATGAGCGGTTGAATGTTTTGCACAGATGGGCAGCCTACATCTGCCTGTTACTGAGCTTAATACATACAGTTCCCTTCTACATAACACCAGTATGGGATATAGGGGGCCTTAACACATTCAAGAACCTTTTCTCCGGCAATTACTACCCCTATGGATCTGGGTTGGCCGCTCTCGTACTGTTGCTGGTCCTTTGTCTGCATTCGCTGCCTTTTGTCCGAGCATGGGCGTACGAGTTGTTCGTCATTGCGCATATCCCGCTATCGGTGGTCTTTCTCGGCATGCTCTTTTGGCATTGCCATAATTATCTCACGTCATGGAATTATCTTTGGGCAACGACAGCTATCTGGCTTGCCTCTTACTGCGTCAGGCTTTTTTACCTCAACTGGACAAACCCCTGGCGGATGTCCTGGTTGATCGGCGAAGAAGCGGCAATTACGATCCTGCCGGAGAACGCCGTAAAAGTCACGATACCCACACAAGTGAAATGGACCCCTGGCCAATACGTTTATCTACGAATGCCGGGCATCTCAGTATTCGAGAATCACCCATTTACCGTCTCGTCCTTGTGCAGCAACGACTTCCCTTCGGAGTACGGCGAGGCATACCGGGACATGACCTTGGTCTTCCGCCCTTTTGGTGGTTTCACTCGCAAAGTCCTCGACACAGCCGTGAAGAATGGACCGGTGAAAACCTATCGCGCCTTTGTCGATGGACCTTATGGAGGAATGCGCCGTGATCTCGCGTCATTCGACACCGTGGTCCTCTTTGCAGGTGGCAGCGGCATCACAGCCATCGTATCGCAACTCCTCGATCTGATCAAGAAGATGCGCGATGGCAAAGCTGTCACGAAAAAGGTCCATCTTGTGTGGGCCTTGAAGCGCCCTGACACTATGGAATGGTTCAAAGAGGAAATCCGCATCTGCCGCGAGTTTGCTCCACTAGATACGGTGCACTGCCAATTCTTCATCACGGCCGCAAAACGCCAGTTACCCGGACAATCGCAATTCCCACCTTCACCCAATCGACCCCTTCACGACCTCCTCCACAAACAGATCGACAACACCTTCCAAGGCATCGCTTCAAAGCGGAACTCAGCCCTCATCACAGAAGCATCAGGTGGCGATCCCGAAAAGGAGCGGGAGATGCGCGCCGAGAACGAAGACGCCATCACCGGCCTCCCACACCCGACCTTCCTCCCTCCGCCAAAGAAAGCCCACACCCGCAGCAAACCCTCCCTCACCATCTCCTCCCAAAACCTCACCCCGCCCCAAGAAGACAAACCCAACCTCGACTTCGGCTTCCCCTCAACGCCAACCATGCTGCAAAAGAACCTCATGCGCTTCGCCTTCATGCCATCCCTCCACCCCAAGAAGTCCTCCTGGAGCACCGAGTACGGCCGCCCGGACATACCGTACATGCTCAAGGGCCTGGAGCGTGAGTTCGGCAACCGCACCTGCGTCTTCGTGTGCGGGCCGCCGAGTATGAGGGTTGACGTGCAGAGGGTCGTTGCTGGCATGCAGCGAGGTGTGTGGCAGAGCGAACGGGAGGAGGTGTTTTTGCATACGGAGAATTATGCCATTTAATACCCGGGGAAGGTGGGAGGCGTGTATATAGCGTGGGATCTGAATCACTTGCATATATGGGTTGTGATGGACAGTTTTGATTTGGCTTGGCGTTCTGAAGCTTTCTTTCATCGGTCTTACATACCCTAGCGGTCATACACCGCCTGCGTCGTTTTGGCTACCGCAGCTCATGTCTCCTTCGCTGTCATTTACTTTTCGTCACACTTCCGATCACACGCTTTATACAGCAGTGGGCTGATAGATAGATATCTACAAACTCACCTACGCATCTAATCTCATCTACATCCCCTTTTTCTTCGTCGAAAGCATCCTAATCACCACAACATAGAGTGATATGTCTCTGCCTGTCGAAGAAATCACTATCATATTGGTAATTCACGCGAAAAAGCAGGTTCGATAGCACCATAAGATACATTCTGGCCTAACATAGTCACGTGGATCTTACGCCTCTCACGGGAAGATTATTTACTTCAGTATGTAGACTTCGGTTCCATTTAGCATATACAAGACTCTTGTTAAACCTTAGCGCTAAACACAATCAACCCCCCCTCCTTCTTGGATGTAAATCCATACAACAGGTAATCGGGGCCCCCCTGAGTCGCAAGCTCCTATAGTTGTTACTGTCTACCAGAGGTTTGAGATGTCTTGTCAGCGTGTCTTTTATTAGTCATGCATGTTCTTACTCATAAAGCTATTCTTTCAAATTTCTGTCATTAACCCTTACTCCTAGTCTAGATCTTCCAGAAGTAGAACCTCTTGTTGTCTTTCCAGATCTCATTGAAGCTTGTAAATCAGGATCCCTAATTATCCTACAACACGTCTAAGTACCTACCTAGCCCATCACCACCCCATTACCTTTCCGCAAAAGTATCCCTCCTCCCCTCCATTCCTTCATTCCTTCCGTGCCCGAATTGATAGAGATCTCGTCTATAAATTCGGATCTAGCACATGAATTGTCTTCTAAAGTTGGCTTAGAAATGTAGTATTGGTATGGAAATCTAGTCTTGATGGGGAAAATGATTCTTGTATATTGTAGATATTGCTAAATAAGCTCCAAACCCCAATAAACGAGCGATGATGGCTCAGCGGGATCTATCAAGAGGCTAACTAATCGCCGATATTATGCTGACATTACTCGCATAGCTTCGGATTATCTGTCTTGGGTGTTCCCTCCGGAATGCCAACCCGCTGTTCGTAATGTCTTCCGAGACTTCACGCTACGTAATCAGATGAAGTGAGTTTACCTTAACCTTCTTCCCTGAGTATGCCTCGAGATAGATCTCTTTTTTTTTGGAGGGGGGTGAGCGCTGTGGTATAGTTGGGTTGGCGACGTGTGTGGTAGGTTGGGGGAGTGAGGTGGAATGATAATTTGCTAAGCGAATAAGATTGTAGCGACTTCACCCACCACTTTCACCTCATCAGTAACGATCTAACCTGCTTGCATCACAATCTGATCGTTCACGACAACAAAATCCTCTAAGTGGTGCTCTGACTGATGACTTGGCTGATATCGCTCGATAGACTTGTCGACTGCGCTTCGAAGGCACCATATACTACATGATGAATTCTCTTTACCTCGTCACAATTCCTGTTAACCAGATTGTGTTCGGAGTGAAACAACAAAAGCATGTACTCATGCAACCCCAGACGCGAAGGCCATTGTCTCGCTGTCTTATAAAATGAGTAAGTTGCATTCTCTGTACTTACACTCAATACTTACACTCAGCACCCTTCACGCCCGTCAATTTGTCAAGGCTTCGATGAGGTCGTGTATCAGCTGCAAGGGCTGGTGACTCAGCGCAGGATTGATGACAGTCATCGCAAGGTGTAAAGCTGGAGCTTGGACGGCGACAGACCCTTGGCTCCTAGAAAGTTGGCTTGGGCTGCGCAGTCTTGCTTTGCACTAGGATTCTTCCCAACGGTGCTCATTCGGCTGACTGGCGCTGATCTTGAGCAGTAACCCAGCTGTGGCCTCGCCACGGCCTACTAAAATTCGAAACAGATTTACCCTGTCATACCGCCTTCTACTTCACAGCAAAGTAGTGTTTCAATGCGGCAATTCAGACTATGGATTGAAGCCAAATCTTGGGCATTGTCTCCTCGGTTCGCAATTGCCTCACAGCACCAAGCATATCACCGCCTACGGGCGCAGTGTAATCCCCGAGGGGATTGCCTTTCTTATTGTGAGTACCCAGCATTGCCCTTTCGTATAAGCACTCTGCAATCGATATTCAGTGTATTGCACCGCCTTATCCCTTGTAGCTTTTTGACCTACGAGACTCGTCGTGTTGACTTGCGCTCATTGAGAAAAAGACCTACGGCCATGGCCACTAGCATGCAGCCTCTACCAAGAGATGTATCTTCGCACTTACCGCAAGAACTCACCGTGAAATCTATGGAATTACTATTACCCATTATTGTCCCATGTTCACAGCCATGGATCCTGGCAGGCTATCGAGCCCTCTTCCTGCTCGACATCACCTTTGCCTTTGTGCACCCTTGATCCAACACCCTTAGATACTTGACAAGCAATATGCGTCTGCAATCATTACTGTAAGTATCGACTTTCATTCAATTATTCGCGCTCCACTTGGCATGATTTTCTACTTCAACACCCTTGGTCGATAGTATGCTGATGTACAAGACTTACCATACTGATTTGCGTCCTTTTTCGATCAGACTGCGACACCAGCAGTCCGCTGGTAGCCATTGAATTGGATCTCACCCTCATAAACCTCGCCACCCACACTTCTACTCTTCCGAGAGATACCGTTGAACCACTGCTGGAATCAGCAGCAGGAATTTCTAAAACCAAGACTGAAGCTGCAGCGGATCCCCGCCTGCTGCCTTCAGCATATTGATTGGCTTAACGCACGAAACATCAAAGGATTGTACGGGCCATATCATTCATAAGCTCTGCCAGCTCCCCTGGCTAGTTGTCAATTGACGTGGGTAAGGAACAGTCATGTGTTGGAAGCCTCCTTACTCTCGGACTCTCGCTTCAGGGCATTTCCATATGGCCGATCTGGTTGTTAGCGTAGATGCCAATCGACGAGCTGTGTGCCTGTCAAGAGACTCGTTAACCTGCTGTAAGTAGACCATTCCGTTTCCAAAGCAGCATCACTACATGATGGATATTCTTGCCTCCTTGGTTTGTACTGATAAGTTCACACTCTCTCCTCCTTTCTCCTAACTTTTCCATAGCGGACAGAACTTTCTAGCGACAAATCTATATAGTAAGCATGGAACCGTGAGTACCGAAGCAGGAGCTAATCAGCAGCACGGTCCTATGCTAACATCGGGTTCAGGAACAGCGTGGGCAGCGGTGGGCCAGTGTCGAATTGTTTCCTGAAGGGTCTAATAGCTTCCACGTCCTGGACCTTCCTATTCACAACATACAGCGCTGTGCATGGACGATCCTATTGGCAATCTCGAACCTTTTCAACCACTAAAATCAATTGCATTAAGAGCACCTAGCAAGTTCAGTGTCGCATTTCCGGCGAATGGAACTGAACCAAACAGAAGACATCCACGCTGCAACCTTCACATTCTCCATAGCAGGTCAGGCGTTGTCTATGTGAGACCTTCGATCACAGTAGCTGGGGAGTGCAAAAACAAGGCAAAATAGCCAGGGGGAATGATGGGCGAAGGCCGAATCCAAGATAGCAATATCTGAAGGCGAGAGGACGTGGTAGCTAGGATGGAGCAGGCTATGGAGAGGGCCGATCAGTCTGATTGGAAGAATTGGATGGTACAGCTTAATCTAAAGGAATGTTGGTGGTAGAACAACTGTGAAGCAGTTCGGTACAGTGTTTCTCTGTAGGGTTGCACAATCATTGCAGCGTTTGCATTCATACAAACTGCTCAAGTTCCAGCAGAGACATAGCATCAACAATAATCAGATGCGACTACCAGGATAATTTGAGGACACCATGTAAAGTTGCACATCGCAAGAAAGGAATGAAATGTACCTTCACAAAACGAACTGCTTCTTTCATGTAGGATCTAGAGCAGTAGATACAGGAAGGGGACTCGGTCTCCCACAGCCAATTGCTGGAGATCAATGAAGACCCAGAGCGACTGCATATTCGCTTTGAGAAGCGCGATATTTTCGTGGCTGTGGTTGTAATGGAAGGAATTTAGTAATACAGAGTTTTTTCCAACATTACCAGCACGCCAAGCCGCGCTAGCTGGCTTTTGAGGCTAAGTCCCTTCGGGCTAGCAATCCGAAAGGCTTTTGCTTTCTCCATGCAACTTTCTTCTACGATATTGCTACCATGGAGTCACTCTCTGAAACAAATTGGGATGTGATCCTGTCCGGTACAGGCCTGCCGCAGTCGCTATTAGCATTGTAAGACCTTCGTCAAAGATTGACAGAGGAGCGGCATGTCTGACTGACGCAGTTCATGAGGGGAAAGAGCCTTGTCAAGATCTGGCAAGAAAGTGCTTCACATCGACAAGCACGATTACTATGGTGGTGCAGAAGCTGCTCTGAGCTTGCAGGAGGCTGAATCGTGGGCTCAATCTAACGGCGAAGGTGAGTCAGAAAGCTGATAGGGTGAGATTGGTGGTTAAAAGTCCTTGCAGGCACTGGTCCTTCACCATTCAGAAATGCTACAATTCGAAACCTTGAGCAAGAAGCGACTGCTCAGCTCGAAAATGCAAGCCAGCCGAAGCTAGGATTCTCCCGGGCGTACAGCCTCTCGCTTTCACCGCAGCTGATCTACACCCGCTCGAACCTTCTACCTGCCCTTGTCTCATCCAAGGTCTACCGCCAACTCGAGTTCCTTGCTGTGGGAAGCTGGTGGCTATATACTCATAATGAGGAGGATGGAAAAGATAAAGAGGATAGCAAGGGAGTAGCAGCTTCACTATCGAAGGGTAGTCTACAGAGAATCCCTGGAGGTCGAGAAGATGTCTTTGCGGATAGGAGCATCGATCGAAGATCCTCGATGTCACTCATGAGATTCCTCAAGCTTGCCGCAGACCCCGAGACCCATACGTCCGTGCTCGAAGAGTGGGGTGAGAAGGCATTTCCTGACTTCCTGGAATCACATCTCAAGATCCCAACGCGACTGCAGGCCCCCTTAATCGCCTTGACACTCTCTCCAAATACTCCAGCCGAAACCCTTACCTCGTATGCTCTTCCGCGCATTCATCGACATCTCACCTCGATAGGCATGTTCGGCTCAGGCTTCGGTTCAGTCGTTCCGAAATGGGGCGGTCTTGCAGAGATAGCACAGGTAGCTTGTCGTGCGGGTGCCGTTGGTGGTGGGGTCTATGTGCTCAAAAGAGGATTCGAGACAGACGAAGACCCAGATCAGCAGCCGCTTGGCAGGCAAGGACTTCGCGTAGACGAAAATACGCGGATGGTCACCGTTCGCCTCGAGGGTGGTGAAGACGTCAAGACTCGATGGATCGTAGGTTCATCATGGGATTTGCCCCCACTGATACAGAAAAATTCGAGCGAGGATCCTCTTCCTCCATACGTGGCTCGAAGTATCACTATCGTCTCTGGATCTCTATCCCAGCTTTTCCCGCCCCCGGTTGAGGGTGCTCCTCCACCAGCTGGCGCCGTCGTCGTCTTTCCTACGGGGTGTATGTCAATCAAGTCCGGAAATTGCAAGACTGATTCACAGCCGGTCTATCTCCTGGTCCACTCCAGTGATACTGGGGAATGCCCAGCTGGTCAATGTAAGTGCCAATTTGTTGATCCTTCAATCTCTCTGGCATATTCATGATGACACAACATAACGAATACTTATCTACATTGTCTGCAATTTTATTGAAGATAACAAACCTCTGACAGTCTGATATTTGCTTTGACTACTACACGCTTCTTCAATGACCAATTAAAGTTTCTGTAGCTGACGGCAACAACTCAGGTATCATCTATGCCCAGGTTTCGAACCTTATCTATGCGGACGCCTACTCTCTTCTCGAGGAGACTGTTGCGCGGCTCCTCGCCTGTATCGATGAAAGTGCATCACCACATATTCTTTGGGACATTCGTTATGAGCAGATAGGCACCAGAAAGGTAAAGCCAGATGACTCGGAACTTGACATTCATTGCGATGAATCATTGAACCCTCGTGTACTGCGACTACCTGATCTCGCGCCTGGCTTTGTATTGGAAGACGATGTGTTAAAGTACGTACGGAGTGCCTACCAGAATATTATAGGCGATGAAGGGGCGCCGTTCATGGTTTTCGAAGATCGAGAAGGGCAAGGGGAGGGGGAGGACGGAGGCGATGAGGGGAATGACAGATGACTGCATATTTGGTGAAGTGAAGTAACATACACCATAGCTCTGCACCACATCCGAAAGTCCAATTTTACTCATGGCCTCATGGTCCCGTTCCCTTCACCGTCCCTTTCGATTCCTCGGATGAATTGAAAGTACGTGATATCGACTCTACGCCCTTTCAACCCTTGAACTCACAACTCAATACTCTATTTCCAGTCAGTCCACTGACCCCCACCTCGCCTCATATTCCAATATTTCACAAGACACCCACCGGGTCTACAAAGATAGCCATCTCATGGAGCATTGCATATGCATATAAAATCCCTAACATTGTTGTATAGCCTATCAGTCTGGAAACGACGCGCAGCCGACTTTTGGGCGAGGGGCGAGCGCTCTGCCGTTTGAGGGTGGATAGCAGAATTCTGTTATATGTGTCTGGCGGATTACCATTCTATGCTAATAGCTAGATTGGGACTGGGTTTGGTGCTGGGAGATGTTTATGTCAAATAATGGGATGCTGTTGGTTGCGTTTGAAAGAGGGATGGATTGAAGCATGGATGCTACGTTCATGAGCCTTTGTTTGGACTTTGGTATTGGAGAAGCTTTGGACTCCGTGGCGGTTTCCTGTCTGCTGTTTTGCTCTGCGGTGATTTCTTGGTGCTTTGTTGGGGTGCGGGGCTGGTTTTTGGGCGTGGATGTGGTGGGTGGCGGATTTGGGGGTTTAGAGGGGGTGGGGGGGAGGTTTTTTATGTTGTTGTGTTGAGAGGAAGAATCCACGTTACTCATGGCCATCATTGATGGCTCGTGGTACGCATGGTGTGTATACTCGTTGGGAGAGAAGTGTACTGTGACATTCATGAATTACTGGCTATCAATCGTATAACAGCCAGGAACGCCTTGCCCAAGTACGCCTTACAGCCCAGTACTGAAAATGCAGAAAGGCCAAGAACAGATGTAAGACAGGCTTGCGATGGACTGCCCAGCAGTATCTCATTCCCGCTTCCAAGGCACGGCGAATAGGTAGACTGAAAGAAATCCCGACTGACAGCTCAATTGGTCACCAGGTCTGTTTTGCTGGCCTTGGCACAGTTTCCATCCTTGGGCTTCTTGAAAATGTCGGTAGGTCCAGGGACGTTAGAATAGTGACATTCGCAGGTATTAGCCAAGGAAGATGAGCTACCACCGATTGCGGAGGTATCACTGTAGTAGAGGAGAAGGTCAGCGCCAGTACTCGAGAGCGTTCCTATGGCGTTCGCATACTATGGGAGGGAGATACTCACAAATTCTTGCAGGTGAACGTGCCCGGGTCGGTTGAAGATTTCAGCGCCATAGGGTCCGGACTACCTGGTTTCCTCGCGGTCATTCTGTAGACGGCGCACACATCATGGAATTCGCCTCCCAATCTCTTGCCTGGGGGATGGTCGTGACAGCCAGAGAGGATTGCCTCGAAGCGATTGACGCAGTGCGCAACACTTTTCTTGTCGTCTTTGCCGACATCGAATTGAAACATGCCAATGCACCCATCCTCCGAGAAGGAGAGCCCGAGCCAGAGATTATCGGCGCCGCCGTTGACGGGGAAACTGTCTGAGAAGCCAAGGGCCTTGTGCCTTCCATCGCTGGTCAGACCTGTCCCGAAGGAGACTGCGGGCACAGCCACCTGGCCCCAGTATTTGCGGCTCGAGCAAAATGTCTTGATGGCGTTCGTGGCCTCTCTGTGCTTGAAATTGAGCGCAGGAGGTTTGGTGGTTGTACTGGGGCAAATGGGAGCTGGGAGTGGCTTTGATGTGCCAGCATTTAGGAGCGTTGAGCCCTCAACATATTCCTCATCCTTTGCGGTAGCTACAACACCCTCCTTTGGGTCCTTGAAAGTCTTGCTGCACTTTTCAGAAAAGTAGGCTTCCTATTCGATGAGCGTTAGCTGTTTTCAGTTCCGTGGGCATTCACCCCAAATTCGCTATAGCACACTTACTCCTGCGAGCCAAGCATAATTCTGGGCATTGTCCGATTTGGTATCGTCGTCAAGTATGAAACAATCATAAGCGCCGGATCCAAAGTCACCGATGCCCATAGAGCCACGCCTAGATTATTGTTGTTAGATAGTGAAGCATTGGTGCAAAGAGAAGGGGTTTGTACGCATCTGCGCCAATATCGCTGAAATGGCTACAATGCTATTCATCAGTCATTACGATCAACCATATCTGATGATCTTACTCACGTCATTTCATGCAATAGTGTCATGGACAAGCTTCTCATGTTGGTAGAGCAGGAATCTTTCAGATCGCCACATTGGATCTTCGATAGTTGTGGCAGATCCAGTCCATATTGGCAGACGTGGAAAACTCCAGTATCGGGTAAAGTGTATGCAGCTACCTTTCCCTTACAACGGTCGTCGAAATCTTTCCTGTCGCAGACCATATCTGCAACCGGCTTACTAGCACCACTACCGTCCCACATGTTGCCGAAAACGTTTTTTATATCTTCGGGCTCTTCCTGCTTTCCGAACCAACGTTTGAAGGTATCACCATCCTTTTTGGCGGCGGCGACTGCACCTTGCTTGACGAGATCTTTCCACTCTATGAACGCTTGATGGATTATTCGGCCGTCTCTTTTGTCTGCATCGTTTTTGGGGTCCCAATTGAGCCACTTGAATTCATTGGTTGCGGCATCACCGTATGGATAAGCTGAGGGTTTTGGGTCGTCTCTTGCGACCAGAGTGGTAGACCTGCAGTATCTTAAATATGAATGTTGGACAGGGATCAGAGTCTTACGTACTGTAGGAGAGGCTTTGCTAGAGCGACAACGGCAACAGATGAGGCAATGCTCAGATACGATGGACTGATATACATGACAAAAATTCGACAGGTTCGGATAGGAGATGTCCAGTGCACGATGAAGTATAAGAATCTTGGAATAGAGATACACATATGGAGACAATGTCTTCGTTATATATATACGATTACAGTAACTGCGGTGCCAAAAAGGACACTCAACCACTGCTGCTTCATTGCCAAATCCATCCATTCTCCAACAGTACTTGCCGTATAGCCTGAGCAAGAGGATGAAGGACACTGCCTCCTCGATCCATACTGTAAGACCATAGAGACCCCCTTGACTGTAGACAGTGATAATGACGGGTGTGTTTGGTACAATCCTATCTGGCACAGGGTGGCAGACATTGTTTCGAAGTCGCGCCTCATGGTAGGAACACCAAATAATATGATCCAACGATTTAGCAGGCGCGTTGCATGTAGTCACGCCTCTCACTCAAAATTGAGTCACTGAGTACTGGAGCCTAATGAGGAGGATGGTTTCAAGGGTGAGATTGGAGCAGTCTAGACGGCGTCAGATTTGCCGCTTCCATCGAGAGGCGCAGGCGATCACAACACCATTCCAGAGTCGGGCGGAGTCGCGCGGCGTCCTTGCCTAATAAGGTACACATCATTTCAAACGCCTTAGCCTCCTGTAGAGCCGGCTGTTATACTTAGTAATAAGGTCCTTAATATTATTAAGATATCTCTTATTATTAAACTACTTATTATACTTATAACTATTATCTTTCTTAGTTACTAGATATTAAGGCCTTTTATTAAACCTCTTTTTATTGTATTATATATTACGCCCTTAGTACGCGAGCCTTTAAGTAGATACTATAAGCGCTTATTAAAGTTAAATATACCTTAGTATAATAAGTAAGGTAATTACTATAATTACTCTAGTTAATATTAGACTAACCGCGTCAGGTCGGTACTTTAAGCTTAAGTCAGGTACCTAACTCGACTCTTAGCAAGTTAATACTAAATTCCTAGCCTAAGTATTTAGGTTAGTACTAAGAGTTAGTATTAAGTATTTAAGTTAATACTATAAGATAATACTAAGTATTAGTACTAAAGTATTAACCTAACTTACTAAGACTTTTTCCCTAGTAATATTTTCTATTTTTAGTAGTATTTTTTACTAATTTTTTAGTTTTTTTCCCTATTATTATTATTATTATTACCTAGGTAATTCTTTAGAAGTAAATAAGGTAATATAAAAAGGTAATATATATCCCTATAAAAGATAAAGACTATAATATTAGTAATATTTTCTATTCATAGTAATATTTCTTACTATATATAGGATTTACTACTATATTATTAATTATTATTATTATTATTACCTAGGTAATTCTAAAAAGTAAATAAGGTAATATAAAATAGTAATATATATCTTTATAAAAGATAAAGACTATAATATTAGTAATATTTTCTATTTATAATAATATTTCTTACTATATATAGGATTTATTATTATATTATTAATTATTATTATTATTATTACCTAGGTAATTCTAAAAAGTAAATAAGGTAATGTAAAATAGTAATATATATCTCTATAAAAAATAAAGATTATAATATTAGTAATATTTTCTACTTATAGTAATATTTCTTACTATATATAGGATTTACTACTATATTATTAATTATTATTATTATTATTACCTAGGTAATTCTAGAAAGTAAATAAGGTAATATAAAATAGTAATATATATCCCTAGGGAATTAGGGGGGGTATTTAAATTCTAACTAAAAAAAATCTAATTTTAGAATAGGGGTAATTCTAGAAAAAAATTAGTGTCCCTTACTATTTTATTAGGGGCTTAGCGTCTTGGCGATACCTTGACGAGTCGGGTTAGTCTAACCCGACTCGCTAAGGTACCGAGGGCTTTTTAGGTTAGTACCGGAAGTAGGTACTAAGTATTCGGGTTAGTACCTAAACTAGTACTAAGTATTTAGGTTAGTACTAATTTATAGTACTAAAACCTAACTTAATAGTTAGTCTAGTTAATATAGGATAATTATAATAAGTTTAGTAATTACTTAATAAGTTACTCTAGTTAATATAAGTTAATTAGAAATAATTAGTATAAGTATAGACTTTCTTATATTTATATAAATAGTATTACTTTCCCTTTAAATAGAAGCTTTATATTTAACTTATATTATATTATAAATATATCTCCTAGATACTAAATATAATCCTTTACCTTTAGACTAGTTTAGAATAAAACCTACTTATCTACTCCTTAATACTCTACTCTACGAGATTAACCTAGACCTATTAACCCTAGGGACGGCTAGGTTATAACAAGTAGCTAGGGTAGTAGTAGACTAGTAGGAGGGTTAAGGGTACTTAGGTTACTTAAACTATATAGGGAAGGGTAAGAGGGTTATTAAGGGGGTATAAACCTTTTAAGAGATACTATTAAGAAATAGTATAAAGAAAGGGGCGAGGCGCTAGCTAGAGAGAAGAGTATATAGATATTAGGATCTAATACTAAGGTAGTATAAAATATAAGAGATAGGATAGTATATAGTATTTAAAGGCTAAGAAATATAATAGTAAATATAGTAGAAGGCGAGGTTTTCTTTTATAAAATACGGTTTCCTCTAATAAGTAAGATATAAACCGCTCTTATTAACTCTAAGTAGTTAGATAGTAGAGTATAGAATATAAATATAAATACAAGGAGTTTAAAGATATTAATAATACCTTATTAAAGATAAAGAATTAAAAGTAACTTTAGTAAGAGAAACAATAAGAGATCTATTTAATAATTATCTTAAAGAAAAGCTAGGCTTTTATATAAAAAGGCTTCCTCTTAAGTAATTTATATTAACTAGTACTAAGGTTTAAAGAAGGTAGAAAGCTTACTAGTAACTTAACTTTATAATAAGAAGAATAGATATAAGGTATTCTTACTTTAAATTAATATCCTAGAGATCTAAGACTTTAAATATAATTTGATAAAATAAGGTAGAAAGTATATCCTCCTTCTTTACTTAAGAATATAAGACTTAAGACTAAATTTAATTAAAGAGGCTAGAAATTATAACTTTAAAGAGATACTAACTAGCTTAAAAGATACTTATATAATAGCCTTCTAGCTAATAAAATCAAGCTACCTAGAATTATTCTAACTTATTAAGCTTTATTCTTAGTACTAAATCCTAACTTAATAGTTAGTCTAAGCTTTAACTAAAGTAGATTAAACGTCTTTAAGAGATAGTTCTACTACTAAAATTAATAGAGATATTAAAAAGAAAGGAGAAAGGAAAGAAGGTAATTAAAGAGCTATATAAATACTACTATTAGATTTAATTAATAATATAACTAGTAGAGAAGACTTAATAAGCTACCTAGAAAGTAAATTATAAGGAAGAGAGATAATAAATAGAAGTCTTAAATTATAAAAGGTTTCTCTCTCTTATATCCCTTTATAATAGGAAATAATAGCTCTACTACTATTCTTACTAGGAAGGGATATCTATATATAAAAGACTACCCTTATTAGTATAAATAATACTAGAATAAGTATATAAATAATTAAATAATATTTACTAATATACTTAGTACTAACTTAGTATAATATTAATCTAATTACTACTAGCTAGAAAGATATAAGATAGTATAAGATATTAGTCTTACTTACTATACTATACTATAGTATAGTATAGGATTAGCTATTTTAGTTCTATTCTATTCTAGGATAGTATAGGTTTTTATAGGATAATCCTATAGGATAGGATTTTTATAAGACTACTTTATAAAATAGGATATTTATAGGATATCCTATTATTAGTAAGTATATAACGTACTATTTTCTTAAAAAATATTCTAGAAATCTCTATTATATAAAAGGTTATAACTAGAAAGCTAATTAGAAAGATAGTATTTACCTTTCTAATTAGCTTTCTAGTTATAACTTTCTATATAATAGAGATTTCTAGAATATTTTATTAATTATAAGATATTCTAAAGATATTCTAGAAATCTCTATTATATAGAAAGCTATAACTAGAAAGCTAACTAGAAAGCTACTAATTAGAAAGGTAAATATTAGCTTTCTAGTTAGCTTTCTAGTTAGAACTTTTTATATAATAGAGATTTCTAGAATATTTTTTTAGAAAATAGTATATTATACTAGAAAATACCTGTAAAAATTCAAGATTTTTACGTCGGAAAATCACCCCTACTACCTGGCGTTTAGTAGGTGATGTAAATAGCAGGGAGTATATCAGATACATCGGTAGGTAACGGGAGTAGTAGGGAGTATATCAGATATATTAGCCTATTAATAAGACGGATATTTCCCCCTATTTAGACTAATATTAGACACGTTAGTAGGTAGGGTAAATAGTAGGGAGTATATTAGACACGTTAGTAGGTAGGTAGCTTATATATATAATAGTATTAGTTATATTATATATATATACCTATTTAGATAGCGTTTTATACCTAGTAATAAGACGGATATTACCCCCTATTTAGGCTGATATTAGACACGTTAGTAGGTGAGGTAAATAGTAGGGAGTATATTAGACGTTTTAGTAGGTAGGTAGCCTATAAATACGATAGTATTAGCTTATACACTAATAGACCGATATAGATTATTCTAATAGCGTTACCTACCTAGTAATAAGACGGATATTACCCCCTATTCAGGCTGATATTAGACACGTTAGTAGGTAGGTAGCTTATATATACGATAGTATTAGCTATATTATATACATGTACCTATTTAAATAGCGTTCTATACCTAGTAATAAGACGGATATTTCCCCCTATTCAGGCTGATATTAGACACGTTAGTAGGTAAGATGAATAGTAGGGAGTATATTAGACGTTTTAATAGGTAGGTAGCTTATGTACTAATAGACCGATATAGATTATTCTAATAGTATTACCTACCTAGTAATAAGACGGATATTACCCCCTATTTAAGCTGATATTAGATACGTTAGTAGGTAAGGTGAATAGTAGGGAGTATATTAGACGTTTTAGTAGGTAGGTAGCCTATAAATATAATAGCATTAGCCTATATACTAATAGACTGATATAGATTAGTCTAATAGCGTTACCTACCTAGTAATAAGACGGATATCACCCCCTATTCAGGCTAATATTAGACACGTTAGTAGGTAACATAAATAGTAGGGTTTTTAGCCTGTAAATACGATAGCATTAGCTAATATACTAATAGACTGATATAGACTATTCTAATAGTATTACCTACCTAGTAATAAGACGGATATTTCCCCCTATTTAGACTAATATCAGATATATTAGTAGGCGTTATTATAGGATAGGTAAAATATAAATAATACTAGGATTTTTATTATTCGTAATCTATATTCTAGCCGTTAGCGTATTAAATTTAGTAGGTAAATCTATTTATAACGATATATCTTTCAAACTACTATACTAATTTTCCTAATTCTAATATAGCTAAGTAGTATAAGATAAGTTAAATAATATAGTTTATTTAGAAAATATTATAATACGTCGGTGTATACGTAGGTAGAATACGAAGAATATTATAACTTTAATATTCTTTATAAAAGGAAGCTAAACTAAAAGCGGTTAAATAGGGGTATAAAGCGATAAATCTATTAGATAAGAGGTCTAGGAGATCTTTAGGGTTCGAATATCCGGATATTCTATTATAGTAAGAAGATACTTACTAATAATAGGATATCCTATAAATATCTTATACTACTAGTAGGTCCTATAAAAATCCTATCCTACTAAAAAATCCTATCTTATCCCTATCTTATACCTTTATAAAGATATAGGATTAAGACCTAATTTACCTATCCTATCCTATAGTCCTATACTATCTTATATAGGATATCTTATAAGATATCTTATATCTTTCTAGCTAGTACTAATTACTAAGATCTTATTTACATAATTAAATCGAGTTTAAAGTTCTATTATAAAGCCTATATTAGTTTTCTAAAGGATATCTAGGACCCTTAGACGTCCTTATCTTTCGTGATTTTGAACTTAGTAGTTAGCGCCGTGAGACATCTACTAGCCTCGCCACGGTATGGGATTCCCCAACTCATTATGAGATGTATACAACTCACGTATCAGAATATCAATGGTGCTACATGCTGAGTTCCTCCGTGTTGCTGCCCGCCCTACTTAACAGCCTCCTCAGCTGTCTCATCGACGATTCCTTTGGAGGTGTTCTACCACGCCGTACAACATATTGCAAGCGGACTTGCAACGTGTCTTAATTCGGAAATTTTTCGTGGGAGGCCGTCAAACATATCTTTCTGGCTGAACGAAGACAGTCATGCAGCCTCAGGTTGATATCGAAATACTCGCAAGCCCCTTCTGTTTCCTCAACTGCGAACGAGAATTCCAAATACGGCTTAAAGTTAGCCTACATAACGAAGAACCAATTACGATAGTCACGACCGGTTCCATCTTCGACCCAGCCGCCACCTTCAACCAGAGCAGAATCGAAATCATCGATACCGAAACGGGCGAGGAATTACATTTCCCTGATATCTCATCTTTAGCGGATGAACAGAATCTCGTCCCAGCGGAAAAGCCTACTTTGACCCTGAAACCAAAGAGGGCAATTTATTTCTTCTGGAGCACCAACGCCCCTAGCGATCGATCGTGCGAGTATCCATTCGATATTTCCAAACTTGCTCCAAACAGGCAATACGCCATAAGATATCGCGACCACGGCATCACAGGTTACTTCTCCGGATCCGAACCAACGCAATCAGCAAAAAGCTCAGATAACCCTCTCCAAGCACCTCCTCTCACTGTAAATCTTCTCACGAGGGACCCCCTCATATTCAGCACCCGCCCCACGCTTCCTTCACCCCCTCCCATCACCGCTTCTTTAACAGCGTCGACACCCTTCTGCGCACTATCCGGGACCCCGCCCTTCACCATCTGTCTAGAATGGACATCGCGCAGCGACCGCGCCATCTACGCCCTCCAAACCCGCCCAACCGGCCACAACATCGGCCTCGAGATCCGCGATCCCGCACGGAAGGGACGACGTATCGGACCGCCGCCTGATCGTCTGGAGGGCGAAGGTGATGGCCACGATGGATACCCAGATGATGAGGAGAGGTTTATACGGTTGGAGAAGAGGGAGGATTGTGTGAGGGAGGTGTATACGCTTGGTGTTAGGCCTAAGAGGGGGAGGATTATTAGTGCTGATTTGTGGAATTTGGTAGGGGGACACGGGTATGCGCTTAGTCTGAGGAAGTGGAAGTGGAGGTGGGTGTATGGGGATGAGGTAGGAGTGGAGGTGGGGGCGGAGGAGGGGGTTCTGAGGGGATTGCTGAAGAGGGAACCCTGGGTGGAGTGGAGGCCTGGGGTTTGGTTTGAGTTTTGGACGGAGTGAGGGGGATGGGGGTTTGGGTGGTGTTGGTTTTGGTGTTTGGGTTTGGGTTGGGGTGGGTTGGGGGTGGATGGCATGGTCTGACGGGGTAGTATGTGGATAAGGGATTTACACATCAAATTCCGCTACAATGTTTTTTTCCCCACCATGGTCGCGTTTAGCAGGGATATATGCTATGAACGAGAGTATGATTGTAATATCAAAGGAAATAATATGGTTAAATGAAAGTAGTGCTGGTAATAGATACAAACGTAGTGATTTGATTCTTGTAAAAATGCTTCCCGACTATAGCGAGCTTATGTGAGTATATACATACATGTCTGTTATGATTAATCTGAATACCTAGATAATTTTATACAATAAGCTTGCCGGTTCTACTAAGTATTGTACCTATACTATTCGCCTTCTCTTAGCCTTTGCCTATACTCTTCCCCTTCTCTTAGCCTTTACAGCCCAGCGTCATCATAGGCCGTTGCGCATCATTTGCATACAGCTCCCTCACCCTATTCTATACTCCATTCCCTTACCCATTCCCATGTCCCATGTCCTACACCCCACATCCCATCCCCCACCCTCCCCACCATCCACCTCCAGCCCTTAATATTTCCCATCCGTCCTCACAAGCCCCTTCTTCACATTCTCAGCCTTCGACTGCCCCGCCCACTCCGGCGCCTCGTCTTTCCCGCTCTCTTCCTCTTTATCGCCCTCCTCTTTGGTCTTGTGCACGGTTTGGGGGTTGTGCTCGGCGGGTGAGTAGATTGTGTAGAGGATCTGTGTGCGTTGGGGGGAGAAAGTTAGCGTTGCTGCTGCTGCTGCGATAAGTTTTTGGGGCTGGGAGTGGGGTTGGAGGGAAGATGGGAGACGGGAGATAGAAGATGGATGATGGCTTGGGTGTGGATGTGAGGGGAGGAGGGGGGTGGGGAAGGGAACAGGGGAAGAGGGAACGGGGTTGCGTACCAGTGGTGTGGGACCCGTATTGACGAATTGATGCTGTGTACCTGCCGGCACAACCATCAGGTCACCGGCTTTGACATCCTGGTCTTTGCCGGCTATGGTGGCTTTCCCCTTGCCGGATGTGAAGGTTAGGGCTTGGTCGACTGTATGTACCTATACATTGATCTTCGTCAGTATTGCAATTTCTTTTCGACCTGACGAGAGCTTGAAGCAGTCGCAGCCAATTTGCATACCTCATCCCCAATGTCTCCACCCACAGGCACAGTCATCAGCACCACCTGCGAGTATAACCCCGTCCACAGCACCCGTCTGAACTCTGCAGATTCGGACGGTAGCGCCCCGGTCATGTTGGGGAAGTAGACCATCTCGTGCTTGGGGGGCTCGGTGGACATTTTGGGGTCTTTGGCTTGGTGGAGGGTGGATTGGGAGAAGAGTCTGCTTGTTCGGATACCGGGGATGGGTTTGGTGAGGGCGGTAGATGTGGGTTTGGGAAGGTTTCGGCGCAGGACGAGCTTGAACATTTGTGTTGGGATGAAAGGGAGTCGAAGCTGAGGGATCCCACTTCTGCCGGCGTTGCTGATGTTGTATGACGTCGAGATGAAGTCAATAGAGAGGATCGGAGCTCGTTAGTCAGCAATCGAGCTCAGATCACGTAAGTTTTCTTGGCATTAGATCGCTCTACCAAAAAAGTAGAATCTCTACGATATTGTTGCTATGATTCAACAATAGTTTCCCTCTATATGCACGCTCTGTAGAAGACCCCGTTTGCATGAATACGTTGCTCAACCACCACGTTTGAATACGAAGGTATAGTCGTCACCTAAACTCTGCCTGCATGTGGACTACGTGGAGTGCCTGATAATGAAGCTCCTCGCGCTTATTGTCTCTTTAGTGCTCCGATCCATAGGTAGTGTTATTTACTTTCTAATAAATCCTCCTTTCTTTCATCTTAGATATGAAAATGTACGGGATATGTGCTGATTTGGTTTATAAGCATTAAATACGGAATGTCCTTGTATTACTATCCCCTTCATCCCCTTTCGCTTCTCCCTTCTCCTTTCATCTATACACACCTGCATCGTTATTACTTTGCTATATATAAAACTTGTACAGCCATTGATATTCGGGCCCCATAGGTTGTGTCTTCCTTTGTTAAAATTGGCGAACGGATATATATCTCCATCCCCCTTTGTGACCCAAGCACCACAACGTAAAGCACCTCCCATCTCTAGGACCCTAGGCTCCTATATTCCTTCTAGCCTTTCATCTTGCAAGCGAGTCTTTTGCATGCATCAATGCATTTACCATCCAACCAACAAACCCGCCAACGCCAGTTCAAAAACGCGTTATAATAAAATATATCAAGTAAATACTACACCACTTCTCCCTTCTATACCAAAATTCTCCCCCATCTATTCAAACAACTAAAACCTCACCATCCTCCCCTCTTCCAACCATTAAGCTCCACTCCCGAAGTCTCAGGCTTGAAACTCGTTGTGGTCGAGATGAACACACTCAACACCCCAAACAAATCACAGACGCGGACGCAGTAGAATGAAAGAGGCGTAGCACCAGTTTCTCAATTTCTCAAGTCTACAGATAGAATAGGGCCTCCCACTAAGTATCGCCACTTGCGGAGCAGGAGTGCGAAACGATTGCGAATCCACCCTTCAACCCATCTATATTCTATTGGAAATAAGCCCTTCTGCCAAGATAATAAGCGAGTGGCCACGTCTATAAAGTCTTATTATTATATTAGCTTATTCCTAGATACCTTTTTAGATATCTAGAATAGTTAATAATAGCTAAATTATATATTATACCCCTAAGACCATTTAATAGGTTATAAGCCTAGCTAGTACTACTTAATTACTATAAAGAATTATATCTATAAATAGCTATATTAGAGCTATTTAAAATATTAATAATAATATATCTTTCCTATATTATAATTCTAAAGGAGGATAATTTCCTAGACTAGATTATTAATATTAGGGTATATCTACGTAAAGAGAAGCTCTAGAAATATACTTAAGAGGTCTTAAAAGGGGAGGATAAGAAGTTATTATAAGAGGAGAAAGTATAGGAAGTAGCTAACTTTATAACTCCTACTATTAATCTTATAATTAAGTAAAAATTAATTAAGGAGGAATTTAATAATAGCTATCTAATAATTAATTAGTTAATATTACTACTTACCTTTAAAGGGGACGTATAATTTATAAGGCTAATAAGGGGATATTATACCCTCTTAGCTAATACTTTTAAGGATATCCTAGAGTTCCTAATATATATTAAGGTATTAGAGGAGTAAATTAATATTATAAAAGTTAAAATAATAGGTAATAAATATATACTCCTCTACCTATTAATAGCTCTACTAGAAGAATACTATCTACTAGTATAACTATAATTAATAATACTAGATATAATAGTAGAGAAGGTAAAAGATATACTACTAGAAGAATACTATTATACTATTAATATCTACCTTAAAGATAATAAGAGCTTAGTATATACAGGACGCTTTAATAAATAGACTAGATTAGATAGGCTAATAAAGTAGTATACTAGATATAAGAGACTAGGGTATATAGAGGATAGCTATTAGAAGGGAAATTGTTATAACTAACTAAATAGGCTATATATCGCATGCGCTTAGTATATATTACACCCTTATATTAACCTGTAAGGGGAAATAATATATAAGGCTTACTAGTCTCTTTAAGGTGTTTATAGGATCCCTTATAGAATAATTCTTAGATTTCTTAAGAATTAATCTTATTATAAAAATAGATTAATTTTATATTATTATATAACTCTTATAATTAGTAATTATAATAATTCTAATTCTTCTACCTATTTAAGGGTAGTAATCTATTATTAGTTATAATAAATATAACTTACTTTAGTAATATTATAAGTAATATACTATTATAATAGAGTTGAGATAAAAATAGTTTATTAAATATTATTAATAATAATCTTAGCTAATAAGAAAGGGAATAGGAAAGTTATATAAGAGATATAAATAAACCTAATAATACTAAAAATACCTTTAAGGGAGATTTAGAAAATTATAAAGGAAGTATTCCCCTTATAATAGAATACCTTACGTAGGCGAGGCGTAAGTAAAAAGAGTTACTATAAATTTAGTAACTTAAAGAAGTTAAAGTAGATATTACTACCTTAGAATTAAGGGAATAGATTTCTCTTTATAATAATAGTATTATAGGGTAGAAGTATATATATAATAAGGCTAAGGAGTACTTAGGTCCCTTTTAAAGTATATTAAAGCTAACCCCTATTTCTAACTATTATAGTAAGAATATCTATAAATACTAAGACTAGATATAATAATATAATATATCTTTTTTATAGACTCTATTTAATTTTATTATATAGATATTACGTATTCTATTTATAATACTAGTACTTAAGAGTAATTTAGAGTAACTTTAAGCTACTTATTTATATTCTTATCTATTAGAAATATTAAGTTAGAAGGATTTGATAAACTTTTTAGTAAATTATATTAAGGATCTTATAAATAGGGAGTTAAATATATATTAATAGTATACTAATATATATTAACGCCTAATATAAGTAATTTATAAGTTTAAAATATACTTAATATCTTTAAAAGCCTAACTTCCTAATAAAATTAAAAGTAAGCGGGTAATGAATTTATATACTAAGCTTATTAAAGAGCTTTAAATTACCCTTATAAATTAGGGGTCTCTACCTAATATAAGGGATAAACTCCTATTATTAGTAGTACGCCTTAGTAAAAAAGGCTAGTAAAATATACTATATAAGGCCTTAGATCGCGATAAAAGTAAAAAATTATAGATAATTTAAGATAATATTATAAGAGGAAGAGGAATAGGTAGTTATAATAATAAGAGTAGTTATAATAAGCCTAAATTACGCGACTTATTAGATATTACTTATTAGAATTATAATAAGAAAGGCTACTATTCTACTAGTTATCCTAAGCTACTAAAATAAGGTAGATTTTAATAAAAAGGAAGACGCTTAAACTTTAATATTATAAGTAAATAGGGCTGATATATAAGTAAGAAGTAGGAAAAAGGCTAGACCCTATTAAGGACTTTAAATTATTAGGGGAGAGGTTATAAGGAGTAGAGGTTAAACCTCTAATATTATATTAATATAAATTTAAAGTAATATTAAAGTATAAGCCTCTTAAGTATAAAGGATATCTTAATTATAATTCTTAGCTAAATATTATCTTATAAGCTTATACTATTAAAGTAAGTCTAAAATATATTAAAGATACTAAGTATTAAGGTAGCTAATAGACCTATTCTAATTTTATATATATGTAATTAATTGATAGAGAAGGGAAGCTTCTCGCAGGTATAAAACCTGCCTGTAGAAGGCTTCCGGTCTCTAAGCTATCTAGCGACTAGCTACGTAATATATAATAATACTACTATAAAAGAAGATAAGCGACGACCCCGTTACTATATTAAAGCCCTTAAAGCCCTTAAAGCCCTTAACAAGAACCTTATTTATAACGTAGTCGTCTATAAGAATAACTATTATATTCCCTAAGAAGGTCCTCCGTATTATAAAGCTTATTAGTATTATACTAAGTATTATACTTATAGCTGTAACCCCTCTACTTTACTAGATACTAAGTCTTCTTACTAGAGGTCCTTATACTAATAATTAACTCTATCTTATAATTATCTAACTTATTAGCGGGGCTATCTATTTTAAATACTAGGGGAGGCTAATAATTCTTAACCCTTATATAAGGGTTAGAAGTCTTTAGTAATAGCTTAAGTTAAGCTACTAATATAACTAGATAAATATATATAATTAGGCTGAGTTAGAGCTAATAGGCTAATTAACCTACCTTCTTGATAATTTTAAATAGGCTAACCCGTTATTAATAGATTTTTAAGTTTATAATACTAGGGATTTCGTAGCTATTACCTAGCCTAAGATAGGCTTTATTACTAGGAGATATTATTATAACCTTATACTTACTATTATAGCGGATTTCAGCGAAGATATTAGTAAAAGTAATAGACTCCTCTACTTAGTCCCGTTTAAGTTATTATAGGCGGGTAAAGTCTTTAGTAGGAAGCTCTTAACGCGATAGTATACTAAGGGTATTATAGATATTAAAGCTATATAAGACCTTATTAGGAGATATACTAGTAAATTAGCTTTTAGAATTATTAAGATAACCCTAAAGGTAGGGGAGAACTAATATCTAGTTAATAATATTAATATGCTAGGTAATATAATAATATAAGGCGATCTCTACTATCTAGTTTATCTATTCTAAGAGATTATCCGTCTAAGTATAATAGGCAGTTAATATTAGTAGTTTATAGCTAAGTTTCTAGAAGATCGATCTCTAGAAGGAAGATATAAACTTAGTATCCCTATTACTAATAATTCTAGAAGGAATCCCCTATCTATAGGTAGTTAGTATAGCTAATACTATATTAGCCTACTAGGCCGCTAACTAGATAGTCTATCTGGGAAGGAGAAGGACTCGCTTAGAGAACTTATCTATAATTATAAGGAGACTATTAAAGCTCTTAGTAGACTATGTTAATAATAATATAATAATAAAGTCTATAGCTATTATATAAAAGGGGATAGCGGGGCGGTTTATAGGTACTATACTTCTATAAGGTTTATACCGTTTTATTTAATTTAGCTAATACTCCGGATAATACTCTATATAAGCGCGTAAGTACTATAGTAAGTAATAGATATATATAGACGCTACGATTCTTTTATATATCTAATAATACCCCCTGTAATATTATAGATTATAGGCTAGGTGAAATACCTCTTTCTCTAAGGAGTTAGGGATATATAACTATTCTTAGCCGTTATTAAAGTTTATATAGTATATTAGGTCGTCGCGGAGCTTAAAGCGTAGACTAAGGTAATAACTATTATTATCTATAATAAGGTCCTTATTTACTACCGTAAGTATTTATAATAGCTAGGACTATTAGCTATTATTATAATAGGCTTAAGAAATATATTACTTAAAATCCTAGGATATCTCTACTAAGGTAATATAATATACGGGAGCAGGGTTATTATTACCCCCTATAAAGTAGGCCTTACGGAAGGCTTTAGTATATAAGGCGTTAAGGGTACCTACGGCGTTAATTAATAATAAACCTATCGCTTATAGCCTTAATAGGGCGTTAGGAATAATATTAGACTTCCTAGACTTATACTTAATTAAGATATTAAACTAAGATAGATAAGAAGAGGCGCGGATAAGTTATAGGTTTAATTTATCTATTAATAAGGTAGTTAGACTAGTCTAGCGAGAAATAGGAACTATAATAGAGTAGTTAGTATATATAATTATTAGAGGCCTTTTATATAACTTAATAAAATACCTTATTCTTTTAACTACCTAGATAATTCCGGCGACCTCTAATTTAATAGGCTAATAGTTTTATTCGGCCTAGTTTAATATTTTACTTAGGAATATAATAGGTTAGATAGATATTCTAGGGAAGCCTTTAATAATATTACCTTCTATATAATATATTATTACTATAAAGTCCTACCTTTTAGAGGCGTTAAGATTAATAAAGAGGATTCTATTATAATTAAAATAAATTAGGAAGGTAGGACTATAAAAGGTAGCTTTTAAATTATTAAAAGCCTACTACTCTTCTATAATAGGCTTATATATTATCTATACTAATTAAGTCTTTCAGGTACTACCTTTAAAACCCTTTAATAGTATTCTTATAAGATTAGTCTTACGCCTCTAAAGCGGATTTATATATTATATATACCTTAGTATTAATAAATATAACTAGCTAGTAAGGCTAAGAAAGATCTCTAGGTCTTATAAGGAGATTAGGAAGATTAGTAAGCTAATAGCTACGAGCTTTTTATCTAAGGTTAATAGACCTAGGGAGTCGACCCTCTAACCTAGTAGGGTAATAGAAGGGTAACCTAAGAAGGTCTTTATTAGGTTAAGACTTATACGACGTTTTTAGTAGAGACTAAATAGCTTATATAAGTAGGATAGGTAATCTAGTAAGGTTTTTAAAAAGGTAATTATATTATCTATATATACTTTTATAAAGTACTTAAATAATTAAAGAAGCTTATTAGTCTACTATTAGATATAAGGTAGCGAACCTTTATACCCTATAAGCGCGATATTATACTATTACTAACTATAATATAAGATAACAGTTAGCTTATAATAGTCCCTTTTCTAAATATTAAATTAGTAAAACTACCTTATACTATCTATAATAGAGATATATAGATACCTTATAATAGCTAAGGTAAGTTTAGATTATAAAGGTAAAGGATAACTATCTAACTAGGTAATTTTATTTAACTCCCTAATATTAATAACTACCTAGCCTTTACGCCCGTCTATAGTATTATACTAAATAATAAAAATAGGGTAGCTAAACGGAGTAGGCTAGTCTAACTATATTATTTTTCCCTAGTTATATAATTTATTAAAGGTCTAATTAATTAGATCCCTATCTCTCTAACTAACTAGATATACCTGAGAAGGCTTAGCTATTACGTCAGGCTTTAATAGAATTAGTATCTATTCTTCCTCTAGAATATCTACTATAAGTCTATAGTCTATCTAGATATTAGGAAATTCATTTACTACTACAGTAAATTAAGATACTACGTCTAGAGTACTATATACTATATTTCTATTAGGTATAATATACTTTAAGGCAGGGTTAATAGTTATTAATAAGGCCCTTATTATAATAGGCCTAGGGACTACTATTATAGCAGCCGCTACGGCTAGCTATATAGAAGGCTTTATAATAGTAGAGTATGCTACTACTACGGCTATAAAGCCATTTATAAGATTAGCCTTCTAGGACCTTATATTACTAACAGCTAGTAGGGTATATATAAGGGTAATAAGGTACTCCGTCCTAATTATATTTAATAATTAAACTAAGACGAGCCTTATATAATAGACGTACTACCGTATAGTATTATATACTTAGATAAATATTATTAACGAGTATATAATATACGTAAATATACCCCCTTTAGGGCTAAAGTCTTAAGTATAGTTTAGCTTAAATAGGTAGTCCCTATTAGGTAGGACCTCCCTATTATATACTACTAGCACCTATATAGTAGTGCGTAGGGGTATAATAAAGGCTGATTTAGTTTTAATAGTTCATTTAATATTAGGAGATATATAAGAATAAATATTAATTTTAGTTATAAGGTTCTAATAGGAACTAAGAGTTACCTTTTCCTCCTTAAAGTTAAGAACTATCCCTTAAGGCTTAAGGTTATTATTACCTACTAATAGGTTAGCTTTCAGGTTATTAATAAGGTAGACCTCTATAGTAATAGCTACTATTATAGGGTTCTCTATAATAGAGCCTCTAATATATATTTTTATTATAACGTACTTATCAGTCTTTATTACTTTATTACCTACTCCCCGTATTAGTATTAGTAAGGATATTTTCCTAATTTTTATATTAGGAAGTACTCGTTTTAAATAGGTATAATCTATTAGCGAGACTAAGTAGCTAGTATCTAGATATATATCTAACTTATTATTACTATCTAAATAGCCCTAAGATATATAAATAGTAGTATATTTCTATCCGCGGAATATATAGCCTAGCGGCTTAGTAGGATTAGGAGTAATAGTAGATTTAATTATTAATAGGACGTCTACTATTATTATATATACTATAGCTATAAGGGCTTTTATAAAAGGCTTTTATAAGGGCTTCTTTAGTTTCTAGTACTACTATCGTAGATAAAGAAATAACTTATTTCTAGAGGGAAGGCCTTCCCCGTAGATAGAATAGGCGTAATTAGTAGAATTAGTCTATATAAAGTTTATATTAGGTATTATAGGGTCCTACTTATTAAGGACCTTATTACCTAATAAGGGATACTTATTTATGTAAAATAACTAACTAAGGCCTTCTAGAGGATCCTTAGGGTTATAAGGCGGGGAACTAAACTAATAATATTATTATTATAATAGGTTATTATTAGGTATAAAGTCTTTTATAATATCTTCTATAGATACTTAGTAGGCTTATTAAGAGAATTATAGCTACTAATTATCCTACGGATAAGTACTAGGTTAATAATTACCCTAAGGGCGAGCTTATTATTATAGGTTAGGCTACTATTTAGAATCTAACCTGTTTAGAAGGCCTACTATAATTTAAAGTCTTTAGCTAGGTAGTAAGACTTAAGGGGCGTTTAGCTGAAACTACTATTATAATTAGTAAGCCTAATTATTATTCTAATAATTTAAAAAAGGAGGGTAAGTATTATTATAGAAGTTATTATAAGTATTTCTATATAGCTAGTTACTAGGCTGATATAGCTAATAGCCTACTCTATTAGGGAAACTATACTAATTATACTATCCCTACCTGTTTTTATAGGTAGGACGTTAAGATTACCTAATATTCTAAGTATTAGTAGTCTAATACCTACTAGTATAAGCCTACTATCTATACTTAGTATTATTAAGGTCGTTTATAAAGTTATTAATAGTCGTCTTATTATTTAGTTAGTAAATATTACGGCGAAGCTCCTAATTAATAGTATTATAAATAATATCTAATTAGACTCTTACTTTCTTTAAGCCTATATCTTTAGTATAGCGTAATATTTTTATACTAAATTCTATAAGCTTATAATAGTTAGTAGTATCCTTTATAATATATTTCTTATAAGTTATAATATAAATTATAATATTAATTAGCTAGTTAAACTTTCTTATTAGTAATTTAGCCTATTTATTAATACTATTACTAAATATTATAAGGTGTTAGTTATTATCTAATAATTATCTAGTCTACTACTCTAAGGCCTAGTTACGGAGACTTAGCTAGAGGTTATTACGTATAGTTACTAGATCCTTTAATAGGTATATTTACTTAGTATAGTTTAAGAAGAGATAAATATCACGGAAGTATATTTCCTTTCTAGCGTATTTAATAGTAGAGCTAGTAGTAAGAGACTTACTATTATATATAGGGTTAAAATAGCTAAGGTCTCCTAGATTTTATTAAGGTCCTTGATTTTCCCTAACTTCGGTATTAGTACTAGCCTATCCTAGCTAGCCTACCTAGCCTGCCTAGTTATATAGGCCTAATAGTCCGGGTAGTCTAGAAGGTCCTTATTAAGGTAGGTTTTTACGTATATACTATACTATCCTAGCGTTAATAGCTGCTTATATACTAGTATTAATAGCTACTTATATAGTAGCGTTAATAGTTATATTTACTATACTACTAGAAGGATTAGGTTCTAGGCTAATAGGTCTTTTATAAATAGCTTCTTTAGTAGATATCTACCTAGTAGTAGTAGTACTATTATAGGATAACGTAGTATTAGTCTATTATAGTAATATACCTAGTAAGGGTAGATTATTAAGTAGCTTATAAGAGGCTTCTATTCCCTTATTAAACCTAGATATAGCCTTTTATAGTATAGGCTTATTAATTACCTAGTCTTAAGGCTAAGAAGGCTTAGAGTTTCTAAGGGGACTAACTTCTAAAGATATAGATCTAGAATAAGTACCTCCTTATCTAGTAGAGGCTTCCTAAGTTAATCTAGTAGGCCTAAAGGTATCCTTTATAATTAAGGAGATAATATAACGAGCTACGTTATTAATAACTAATATAAAAGTATACCCTATTTATATAAATTTATCTAATTAAAAGGTAAGAATAGTAATCTCGTAGGTAATTTAGGGAGCTATAATAATAAAATATTAAGAAGGTAGGAAAAGAGCGGTAAATTAAGTAAGCCTTAGTAAGAATCCCTAATAATTTCTCTAACTAAGGACTTAGCAGACTTAGAGGTCCTAGTTATTAAAGCCTTTAATAGATATTATTATATTATAATAGCTTAGTAGGCTATTAAGGGCCTTATTAGATAATAGATTAGAGTACTATTATAGCTATAAACTTAATAGGTATAACGGAAGTCTTTAATAGGTCTTAGAGGAGATTAGATCTAGTATTATAAGGATAGCGTTAGTTTATATTAGATAATTATATAGTATCTAAAGAGATATTAGTTACCTAAGCGTAAAATAAAGGTATTACTATTATTATTAAGGTAGCTAATAGACCTATTCTAATTTTATATATATATAATTAATTAATAGAGAAGGGAAGCTTCTTATAAGTATAAAACCTACCTACGGAAGGCTTCTAGCCTCTAAGCTATCTAGCGACTAGCTACGTAATATATAATACTAAGTTATTATAACTAGGCTTTATAAATAGTAAGCCTATCTTCTATTATAATATATATAATATAATATATTAAACTACTAATAGTTAGAGTTCTTTTTATTAATATACCTATATCTTTTATATAATAGATAAGGTAGGACTACTACTAGTTATTAATAGACCTATATAGTATATAATAGGTATTAAAGTTAATATAAGTATAAGGAAGTAGTATTTTAGAATTAATAAGTTATTATTCTAACTAAATAATCTATAATAGTTTATAAAATTCTTATTTCTAATATTATTAATCTAGAACCTATATACTTAAGACTTAAAGTAGTAGGTATAAGTAATCTAGATAAGGAATATATAGTTAATTTATATATATTACCTCTAGAGTTTAGTAAGTTCTTAGATATATTCTTAGTTAAAGAAGCCGGATATCTACTATCCTATTAAGGAAGTAATTATACTATTAAGATAACTATTAACCCGCCTTATAAACCCTTATATAACCTATTAAATATAAAGTTAGTATAATTAAGACGCTATCTAGATAAAGCCTTAGTAAAAAGATAGATTAAGTACTTTAAGAGTCTTATAAGATTACCTATCCTATTTATCTTAAAGAAGGATAGAGGCCTATATTTATATATTAACTATTATAAGTTAAATAAGGTAACTATTAAGAATAGATATCCTTTACCCCTAATTAGTAAGATATTAGATTATTTAAATAGAGTAAAGGTCTTTATAAAACTTAATCTTAAAGATATATATTATTATATTTATATCTAAAAAGGAGATAAGTAGAAGATTATATTTTATATATAATATAATTATTTTAAATATTTAGTAATACTATTTAATCTTATAAATACTTTAATAACCTTTTAAGCTTATATTAATAAGTCCTTAATAGGGTTATTAAATAAATTCTATATTATTTATCTTAATAATATTCTTATCTATTTAGAATTATATATAAAGTATAGGGATTATATATATAAAGTACTTAAGCGGCTTTAGTAGTATAAATTATTTATTAACTTAAAGAAATATTACTTCTTTATAATTAAAGTAGAGTTCTTAAGATTTATTATATTAAACTAAAGGTATTATAATAGATTAGCGTAGGGTAGATATTATTTAATTATAATCTAGGCTAATAAACTTTTATAAAGTATAGATTTTCCTTAGATTTATAAATTTTTATTATTATTTTATTTATTAGTATTTATAAATTATATTACCCTTAATAGAGCTATTAAAGGGTAGTATAAAAGGTATTAAGATAGGTCCTTTTAATTAACTTAATAGAGTAGAGTATATATTTAATATACTTTATTAGGTATTTCTTAATATATTAATATTAAGATACTTTAGTCTTATATTACTTATATAAGTTAAGATTAATATATTAGATTTTAGACTAGCTAGTATTCTATTATAACCCTAGGAATTAGGTTAATAGTATCTTATAACCTTTTAAAGTAAGAAAATAAACTCTAGTAAAGAATATTATAAAACTTATAATAAGGAGTTACTTATAATAGTTATAATCTTTAAGTAGTAGAGATACTACCTAGAAGGTAGTTTCTATCTAGTTAAATTACTTACTAATTATAATAACTTAAGGGGTTTTATGAATATAAAGGCCTTAAATAGTTAATAAGTAAGATAGGTAATAAGACTCTTAACTTATAACTTTATTATTAAGTATAGACTAGGTAAGACTAACCTAGCTAATACGCTATTAAGGCGCCCTAATTATAAAAGTAAGGGTAGAGTAATAAATAAACTTATCTCTATATTATAATAAAAGCTATTAATAGTAGTAGGTTTATTAAACCTTATTTTTTATATTATAATAGAGGCCTATATATTTCTTATACTAAGATAGGGCTTATAACCCTCTAGTAATAAAGGTAAACTTACTATAATATATAGTATATATATAACGTAGTTATAGATACTAGTACTAGCTATAAGATTAGTAGTACTAGGAATTATTAATATAGCTATTAGAATAATAGTTCTAGATAGAGTATATCTATTAAAGTATAAGGACCTTTAACCTAAAATTATAAAGAGTATAAGTAAGACGCTACCTTAATCTTCTTTACTATAATAGAATATAGGAATATTAGGACCCTAAGCTTATTACACCTTATCTATTAGTTATAAGTGCCCTAATTACCCCTCTAGGACTAGCGCGAATATTAAAAGTCTAATATTTCTTCGTATTCTACCTACGTCTGTACCTACGCTCTATAATATTTTCTACTTAAATTAAGTTATATAGTCTATATCAGCCTATTTATCACTCTAAAAATAATTGAAATCGGTATAGTAGTTTAAAAGATATTTTAGAATAAATAGATTTACCTACTAAATTCCATACGCTAACGGCTAGAATATAGATTACGAATAATAAAAATCCTAGTATTATTTATATTTTACCTATTCTATAATAACGCCTACTAACGTATCTGCTATCGGCCTAAATAGGGGGAAATATCCGTCTTATTACTAGGTATAGAACGCTATTAGAATAGGTATATATATATGATATAGCTAATACTATCGTATATACAGGCCGGCTACCTACTAACGTGTCTAATATACTCCCTACTATTCACCTCACCTACTAACGTGTCTAATATACTCCCTACTATTCACCTCACCTACTAACGTGTCTGATATCGGTCTAAATAGGGGGTGATATCCGTCTTATTACTAGGTATATAACGCTGTTAGAATAATCTATATCGCTGTATAAGTGCATAGGCTAATGCTATTGTATGTATAGGCTAAAATCCCTACTATTTACGTTACCTACTAACGTGTCTAATATTAGTCTAAATAGGGGAAAATATCCGTCTTATTACCAGGTATATAATGCTATTAGAATAATCTATATTAGTCTATTAGTATATAGGTTAATGCTGTCGCATATATAGGCTACCTACTAACGTATCTAATATACTCCTTACTATTTACCTCCCCTACTAACGTGTCTAATATCGGTCTAAATAGGGGGAAACATCCGTCTTATTACTAGGTATAGAACGCTATTAGGATAGGTATATATATATAATAAGCTAATGCTATCGCATGTATAAGCTACCTACTAACGTGTCTAATATGCTCCCTACTATTTACCTCACCTACTAACGTGTCTGATATTAGTCTAAATAGGGGGAAATATCCGTCTTATTACTAGGTATGCAACGCTGTTAGAATAATATATATCGGTCTATTAGTATATAGGCTAATGCTATCGCATATATAGGCTACCTACTAACGTGTCTAATATACTCCCTACTATTCACGTCACCTACTAAACGCCAGGTAGTAGGGGTGATTTTCCGACGTAAAAATCTTGAATTTTTACAGGCATTTTCTAGTATACTTATAATATAACTAAGAAATAGCTTAATCCTATTACTAGAGCTATTAATTATAAATAACTTATTCCGCGTTTTCTAGCTAGTATAATAGTAGAAAATAAAATAGTATATATTATAACTTTAAAGTCTATAATTAAATTAATTAAAGTACTTTAATAAGAAGATATTTTTATTAGCTAATAACGCGTAGGCGAAATAATAGATAGATAAGTTAGAAGAGCTAGTTAATAGATATTTAATAATTAAAGTTTACTTAAGTATAATAATAATTTATATATTCTTAAAGACTTATTAGTTTATAAAGAGCTATTAAAACGCTATTATAATAACCCCTTAATATAGTATTTTAGGCTTAATAAGACGCTTAGTCTCCTTTACTAAAAGTATACCTAGATAGGTATGAAGGTAGATATTAAAGAATATATTAACTCTTATAATATTTATTAAAGAGTTAAGGTAAAATAATATTAATTATATAGATTAATTATATAGTAATTTAATTATACTTCTTAAGCCTACTAGATTATAGAGGTTAATTATAATAGATTTTATTATAGATCTTCCCTTATATAAATAGTAGGGAGGGGTTTATAATACTATTCTTATAATTATTAATAGGTATATAAAGATACTTTACTACCTTTTTATATAAAAGGACTTTAAAGTAACTAATCTTATAAATATCTTATTTAAAGAAGCCTTCCTAAAGTATAATACTCCTAATAATATTATATTAGATTAAAGGAGTCTATTTATAAGTACTTATTAATCTAACTTATACTACTATTTAAAGTTAAATTATAAGCTAAGTATAACCTTCTATTTATAAACTAATAGTTAAATAGAATATTAAAATTAAATATTAGAATATTATTTAAGAACTTACTATAAAAATAAATAAGATAATTAGGTAGAGTTACTACCCTTAGCTAAATTTATATATTATAATATAAAGAATATAATAATAGGTTATAATCCTTTTAAGCTTTATTATAACTATTAACTTAAGATTCTTATATATTCTAGGAATAGAACTTATTAAGAGGAGGTATTAAATATAAGATAATATATCTAAAAACTCTATAAATTATATAAAGACCTATTAAGTTAATAGTAAGATATATTAGAAATATAAGTAGAATTTTATAATAGGAAGTATAAGCTAATATCTTTTAATTAAAGAGACTTAGTTATACTAAATATAAAGAACTTAAAGTAAAAGTAATTAAATGAAAAGTTATCTTATAAGCTTATTAATCTATTCTATATCCTTAGACCTATTAATAAGTAGGCGTACTACCTAGTATTACTATTAATATATATAATCTACCCTATTTTCTATATTTCTCTCTTAGATCTATATACGCGTAGGTAAGATAATACCTTTATACTTAAGCTACTACCTCTAGAACTTATGAATAATAATAAGTAGTAGGAGTTAAAAGAGATTTTAGATAAAAAGATAAAGAAGGGTAAACTCTAGTATCTTATTAAGTAAAAGGGTTATCCTCCCTAATATAATTAATAAGTTTTAGAAGAAAATCTAGAAGATATATAAAATATATATAAAGACTTTAATAAAAAATAAAAGTACTATTATTATAAATAAGAGTTATAAATATTAAGATAAAATTAAGTAGATATAAAAAAGAATATTTAATTAGTTACTTAGAAGTGAGTATAAAGAGTATTAATCTCTTTTATCTTACCTATTAAGAGTAGGTAAAACGCCTTAAAGGCGCTAGCATATAAGGATAACTTAAGAAAGAAATAAAAAACTATTTAATTAAATTAAGAGAAGGGAACCTAATATTAAGTAGTTAAAGCTTACTTAGCTACCTATATAAGTATAGGTAATATAATATTAATATACTAGGTACTTACTCTTTATTATTTATTTCTATCTTATCCTCTAGGCTAGAGGCTAAGGGCTTAAGGCCTACTTAAGGATATATAAGTAGTAATTATAATAACTAATAAATATAATAGAAGTATAAGAAAGTATACTTTAACTTACTTAATATTATAAATACTTATAAGGGTTTTATTAATATACTCTATTATTTAAAGAACTATAATTTATACTTCTAATATACTTATTAATCTCTTTTTATTACCTAGATATCTTATAATATAGTTATAAGAGGCTAGCTTAAAGTAGATAGTAATTATAATATTTATAAGAGTAATACCTATTACTTAAAGCTTTAATTTATCCTCTAGAGTATCTAGATAGTTAGTATTATTAATTAATTAATAGAGCTTAATTACCTTACTATAAACTAGGATTATATTATTAGGAATCTAGAAGTTAAGTAATTAATATATATTATAACTATAAAAATAATCTAAGAAAATTAGGAAAACCTACTAGTTTATAATTATAATAGACTTTTAAATAATATTTATACTACTTAAATATAGTCTTCTTTCTATTAATAATTATAAGTATAATATTACTTATATTATTAGTATACGCGCTAAGTATAATATAATTATAAGTACTTATACTTAGACTAACCGCGTCGGTTCTATTTAGAACTGAATTTATAACTATTATGTAACGCTAAACCTATACAGGGTATAAGCTAGCTGTAAGTAGTTTAGCGAGTCGAGTTAATACTAAAATCTAGTACTAAGTACTAAAAAACCGGTTAGTCTACTTATACTTTATAAGTCCTTTATTAATATAATAAATATACCTCTTATATATATTTTATTTAAAACGGGGAATTCCCTAGGAATATATAACTAGGGATATAGGAGTAATAATAATATACTACTTTATATTAATTATATAGTCTAAATATACCTAAGTACTTACCTTTATAAAAGAGGGATAATAAGTAGGTATAACTAGATTATTATCTAGGCTAAATAGGTTATTAATACTCGCGGCGGAGCTAGGGTAAAAAGTAGGCTTAGGAATAAGCTTATATAATAGAGGAGTAAGCTTTTTAATAGGATTTTTAATAGGAACCTTTATAGGATTTATAATAGGAGTTTCTACTAGATCCTTATTTATTTAATTACCTAACTAGGTATTAGAATCTACTTTAACCTCTATTATAAGAGCTAGGCGTAATATATTTATTTTATATTAGATTAAGCTATATTATATTAGCTATATTTACGCGAAGAGCTAGTAAACTAACTTATAAATAATACCTAAGATATTAAGATATTAAATATTATATTATATAATTAACTATTATTATATATATCATATATATTATATATATATAAAAAGAGAGGGTATTAAGTACCTAAAAAAGATATTAATAATAGTTATAAAAGAGAAAGTATTAAGGAAAATTTTAGGTGTTATAATAATAATACTAAGGCGCTAAGACTATATTAATATAACTATTATTATTATTTATAAAAAGTTATTATATATAATACGTATACTTTAAATTATAATATCTATATATAATAGATAGTTATATTATAATAGATAGTTATAAGTATTATATATTATAACTACTATATATATTATAGTCTTACTTTATTAAGTTCTTTTCCTTATATCTTATAATAGGTTTAAAGGTTTTTATTAAACTTAAATAAATAGCTCTTTTATACCTAACTTAAAGATAAGTTTCTTTAAGAGAGGAGGTAATTATTATAACTAACTAAATAGGCTATATATTATATATACTTAGTATATATTACACCCTTATATTAACTTATAAGGGGAAATAATATATAAGGCTTACTAGTCTCTTTAAGGGGTTTATAAGATCCCTTATAAAATAATTCTTAGATTTCTTAAGAATTAGTCTTACTATAAAAATGGACTAATTTTATATTACTATATAACTCCTATAATTAGTAATTATAATAGATATAAGGACTATACTCCTAATTAGTAGCTATAAGAATAAGTATACTATAATAATAATAGGGCAGAGGTATTAAGGTATAATAGTAATAGTTAGGCGTTCTAAGAGATTCTTAAAAAAGGGGAGTAATAGCTATAATAGCTATTACTACTAAATAAAAGGAATAAAATAAAAGGAATTATAGCTTATAATAGTTATAACTAGAAAATAAAAGGAATAATAAAAGGAAGTATAGCCTATAATAGTTATAGCTATAAAATAAAAGGAATAAAAAAAGGAATAAAAAAAGGAATAATAAAAGGATATAAGGTATTCTAGGGAATATCCCTAAGAAGGGGAGACCTAGGACCTATCGTAGGTAGGAAAACAGCTGACACGGCGGAGACTTCTCTAAAGGGGAGCTCCATGAAAAGCATGGGAAATAATGGGGAAACAGGCTGGATTTAGCCCATGACGGCTAGGAAATCTCTGTGGAATCTCCGCGTTAGACGCAATGGCAATGGAATGGCGACAGCGAGGCAGTGGCAGCAATGGCTTAAGGGGAGTGTTGGAAATAAGCCCTTCTGCCAAGATAATAAGCGAGTGGCCACGTCTACAAAGTCTTATTGTCATGTTGTCTTGTTCCTAGACACCTTTTCAGACATCTAGAATAGTCAATGATAGCCAAATCATACATCATACCCCTGAGACCGTTCAACATATTCTAGGTACGTTCGACATGAACGTTGTCTTGCAGAGCGTGGCAGGCTGTACAATTCAATTCTTGTGAGTCATGATGAAATCCAAGCTTACCTTCTAAACCATTCATGTGCAAAAACAAACGTCAAGCATGAGTAACTACCGAGGTAAGATAAGTAGCTACCTTGATACGCTACGCAACGAGCAGCATACCCGATCCGGAATAGCTCGAACTAGCACCCCAGAACCCGTTTCGCTTCATATTGCGGCGCATGCTGAACCTCGCTGTACTGCAAGGAACGTTGGGGGCTCAACGCGTCAGGCGCTCCCTGCCTCAGGCTATTTCAGCCCTAGTTGGAAGTCTGGGTTACGCGATTCATGATCTGTTTGTGGGAAGTGTTGCGCAGAGGCTGTGTGGGTTTTAAGCCGGGTGGTTGGAGGTAGGGGGCTGTGGGTGCAGATAGGTGGGTAGATAGATAGATAAGTATATATATGATAATCTGCCATTCTTTCGCGATTAATGATCTGCCATATCATCGAATTGGAGTCTTCAGGTGGTGTTTTCGCACGGAACCAGATCTACGTTTATCAGCAAGGAAAAGAGAGACGACTTTCCCCTTGGTAGAATAGTCAACTGCCACCACCATCATGCAACTCTACGAAAAACTGAGTATAGCCGAGCTGGTCATCTACCCCATCCTCCTCCTCGCCAACATCCTCGTCCTCCTCCGCCACGGCCTCAGTCGCCAGTCCGGATGGATCTTCCTCACGACCTTCTGCATTATTCGGATCGTGGGCGCCAGTTTCGGTGTCGCGTATGGTCAGACGGAGAAGATTAGTGATTTTGAGTGGTCGGTGATCTTGGGCAGTGTGGGGATCGGAGCGTTTTTGGCGTCGACGGCGGGGCTGTTAAAGAGGGTGTGAGTGTTTGCTGTTTCGTGCAGAGTTGGATGGTGGTGGCTGCTGACTGACTGGGTGCGATCAGGACTGATGGAACGTCGACGCGCGTGCCTAGAGATCCGAGAGAGAAGGCGCAATTTGACAACGTCATGCGTTCCATTCCTATTGTAGGATTACTGTAAGTGGATTCTCATCTGATCTTGTCGGTCGTTCTCGACAGGAGCCAACGCTGACCTCTGTCAGATACCGCATACTCTTCGCCTCAGCTGCAACTGCCACATCTCGCCGCAGTCGGTTGATCCAACTTACTCACCTCCCATCTACGATCGCCATGATCATATGCATCGTGGGCGGTACAAAGCTGACCTCCTCAAGTTCCTCTAACATGAGGGAGGGGAAGATCATGATTAAAGCCGGCATCATAATACTCGTTTGCATTTTCGTCACTCTAGTCCTACTGGGTGCACATACCGCCACCGAGTTCAGCAGAGTTCCCTTCGGCGAGAAGCGTCTCCTCACAGTGGTGCTCCTGGCCATGCCATTGATTGCGGTTCGTATCGCCTGGAGTGTTTTGGCATACTTCTCCCATCTTGAGATATTCAACACCGTCCATGGCAGTGTTGCGGTACGCGGCGTCATGTCGACGATGGAGGAATTTCTGGTGGTCATCGCCTATACAATCGCCGGTCTGATGGTACCACCTCAGTACGAGTCTCCTCAGGATACCGAGATGGCGGCTCAGGGTAAATACGAGGTTCGGGATACGGAATATCTGCCACTGCATGCCCCTGCGTCAAGGAGATGACCACCGCCATAGAAAAGAGAGTTATGTGATGGTGTATCCACGATTATACCCGTTTTGCGCTTGACCGTCACAGCAAGGCGTTCCTGGCGCTCAAAAGTCTCAAGATATTATATGGCGTTTATAAGCTTCGCTTGGAAAGAATTTGTAGCGTGTCTGTGTCGTTGTACCGGTGCAATTAGGGTCGATATAGCCTTGGGTGAGTCTCTCAAGACGGCTGACACTGCATTCCTATAATTGCTGAAGTAGTAGCTTGCAAGAGTACTGCGATGCCCCGGACTGCGTCCGCCCCGTGATATGTCCATGAGGCCGAGAAGGGAAGGCTTTCATAGCTACCCAACAGTGAATTTCCCTACCACTCACTCAACTCCTCGTCCACTCGGGTGCTCTCGAATCTATCCCACGCCGTAATCCCATGTTTGGTCCTCAAAACATTAGCCAACGACACTGCCTGCTGAATGCCCAGCTCGTGACCAAGCTTGTCGAGTCGTGTGATAACCCAGGCTCGCGTACTTGCCTGAACGCCATCCATGGTCGCAGCAAGGTACAGAGGCCAAACCAAGGCTATTCCCACATGTGCTCTAGGCAGAGACTCCCCGACCCCGAGCTCGCCTGATGCATAGGGAACACTAGCGCATATATCTGCATTCAATCTCGCAAGTACCGTCTCACACTGCCTACGATGAAGCTGGACGTTGTTCCACCCTGGATTGTGCGTATACCAGTTGAGGATTACTTCGTTGGTCAAGATTCGTGCCACACGATACAGGTTGTACGCCCCAGTGATCCATGTGTTTGGGTATACATGATAATAGTCAAAGAGTACGTTCTCGCTGAAACCACACTGCTTGATATGATAATGCAAGCAAGCTGGAATGGCATGCAAGTATTCCACCAGGTCAGTATCAATGTCTTTGGCCAACGTGAGAACAATAGGTTGATGGACCTCTCCATGAGGCACATAGACACTCTGCAAGGCACAGAGACGAGCGACGATCTGAAATAATTGGTTCTCACGTTTTGCAGCGGCCCCCCCGTCGTATTGTGCAGCGAGATCTGCCCATTCCAGAATTTCTGGAGGAAAAGCCCGCCGTCTCTGAAGGCAGCCAATCATCTGTACTGTTGTTAGGTGATACTGTCCTGTTCATTGATTCAGGCCATTGCAGTACTCACGATCTGATTACGCAAGAGGGCGAAGATATGGCGACCAGTCTCAGTCTCAATTTGCTTTGCACCACGAGTAAGAGCTATTGCTTTCGCTCCATTTATATGGTTGGCCCAAGATCTCAGAGACTGGGGGGCTGTGCAGGTGACCGTCTGGGTATAGTCAGCAGAAATACGGGAGAAATAGTCAGCTAAGCTAGAAGTGAAAATGACAGTCATCTGGCTACCCTGCGATACATGTTGAATATGTTCAAGGACGGTGCATTGATATAGACCGAATGATGCTGGCATGAAGTCAATACTGTCCTCTGAAGGACAGGACTGCCTTGGACAAAGGTGGTAGTGAATGGGTCATACTAAGATATTTGAGATTCCGGGTAGCACAGAATAGTAGGAGTAGCGTGCCTTAGGACTCTTACCTCAAAAAGTCCCAACAGCATGACCGCCATCAGCGTAGAATCCGACCTTGCAGTTTTGGGATTCTGCAAAGCTATGTTGAGGGCCCTTAAAACACTTATGTACTTCTGTCTTGCGGCAACCATCACAGTGACAGCGGGTGATTTATGCATGTTGGAGATGCCCGCCATGCCTATAGCTGTAATAACGCCAGGCAAAGGGATACGCGCCGAACCCAAATCCGATTTGGGGTTGTATATTAGTGGCAGGAAATCGGAGTAACTGCTTGGCGATGGACTGCTCTCGGAAACGAAGTGATGAAAGAAAAAAGAATTGCCTTGCTCCTCAATTGACATGAGCAATCCTCGAGGCGGAGAGTCGTTGTATACGGGAGGCAGGACGCTCGCAATGAGTGCATCGCTGTCTGTGGCAATCAAGTCATTAAATCCGAACTCGGTGACAAGGTCTTCAGAGGACTCTGTCAATGGTGAGGGGGCTTTGCTGGTAGCTCTTGTAGCCGGGGCTCTCGAAGTTTGTGCCTTACTGAGAACGTGTTTGGTCTACATGAGACAAACAGTCAGCATGAACATATGTCCACTTTAGAGTTTGTGACAATTTGGGTTTTGACAGTACGCGATGAAGGGGCGCCCTCGAAAGTCTTCACCATCATGACTTCAAATCCAAAAGCGTATGACATAATCAGTATTCCGTTCAATACAGTGTGCGCAATCGACAATCCGTAGGTCTGTAGAGGTTGACATGCCTACCACAGTCTTCCCCTTTCCTGAGTCGTTTGAGCAAGATCTCACGGCTTCTCTATGGCTAGGGCCCACAGTGAGAGGCAAGCAGTCTTAGGCAGTGCATCGATAAGGGCTCTCGCAATTTCACATGGTAGATATCTTTCAGAAAGCAATCTGTTTCGCCAACGTGGCGAAAAGAGCAGGAACGGATGTAGAAAGACGTACCTCGTTGCGAAATACCAGGTCTTGTATGTCCCGGTAGCCAGGACATTCTCTACGAGCTCTCCGGCATTGGCCACAGGATGGGATGGCTTGGTCACACTGAGGTTGTCAGTGTTGGTATATAAATGCCGTTCTTCCCTCGATCGATCGAACAGCTTGGACTGCTCACGCACCCTTGTTCGCTTCGCTCGACATGGACCACAGGCCTTACTTGGTGCACCGCAGTAGACCATAGCCTCGACGTGGGATGAGACAGATAGTAAAGCTTCCGCAACTGATGAGTAACCACAGATATGATCAGAAGGTTGCACAACGCTGGAGAGCTGACAGTAGGCTTGAGAGAGCTCGCGAGATGACAGCTCAAGTCAAAGGCAGAGTGAGCGTCTCGAAAGGATGCCTATTTGAAGCTATTACCTCAGATATTGAATGCCAAGCCGGGCAGGCCGGGAGCCGAGCCCCTCGAGGCTTGGCGGCTGACATGCCTGCCAATGGCGCAGCAAGTGCCAAGCTTTCACAACAGTGTAAGATCAGCCCTTATTTCACTACTTTACACTGTACTCGTACTGACCATGAGTTAGTGATGATTTCAGAGCGGATGTTCGACGGGACAGGCCAAAACCTGGTCAGTGGATTGGTGGCTTCTCCCGCCGCTACTAAGCGATCGGACTTTACTTGTCTCCAGTACGAGTACTGTGAAACATATATCTGACTAGAGTAGCGGGTATGTATCAACATCTGTGGCTAGATCCTTATCAACGGATTCCCACTAGAATATGGTTCCGCTAAGGAATCCTTCTTGGCGGGTGATAAGACAACATAATCGGACGACTTTTCTTACAACCATCATGAACAGTCAATATCTAGCACTGCTGTACGAAACTGCGGCAAAGTTACCGTCTTCCTTTTCGACTACAGATCTTTCGAAATTCTCATGATAAACGCGTCCTTGATAATTCTCTCATTCATCAACTAGAAAATGGCAGAACCGTGGCATGTCCTAGTGACGGGCTCCACCGGCTATATGTAAGCGCAAACACCATCAAAGAACTCTATATCAGTCGGTACTATTCTATCAAATATGCTAACGACCTACCTACGTCAAGCGGCGGCTCGGTGCTCTCCACCCTCATGAAATCGAACAACAAATACCTAGTCGAGGGCTCCGTCTCCGCCCTCGTCCGCGGAAAAGACAAAGAGATGATCCTCGAGAAAAAGGGCTACAGACCCTGGCTCTTCGACGGCCTCGATGCGACCGATCAATTGACCAGTATTGCAGCGCACTTTGACCGTACGCTAACAATATCTTTTCAAACTGCGTATTCCATAAAAACAATCGTTGTTGATATAAATCCAGTGATCGTAAACTGCGCCTCGGGATACCACACCGCCTCCGCCAAAGCACTAATAACAGGCTTGGGCATGCGCAGTCGCCGCCTCGAAAAAGAATGCCATTACATCCACGTAACAAACCCCCCCACCTCCTTCCCTCCCCACTCATCTCACAAGAAAATCCCCCCCACTAATCCCTGCCCCCCCCCAAAAAAGACAAACGGCGCCTCCAACATCTGCGACCAGCCCATCACAAACGCCTACCACGAACCCCGCACCTTCTCCGACACCGACCCGGACCTCCACGCCTACGAACAATCCCGCAACGCCACCCACCCCATCCCCCAACGCACCACCGACCTCACCGTCATCGAAACCGGGATCCAAACCGGCGTGAAAACCTACCTCCTCATGTCCCCCCTCATCTACGGCCTCGGCACCGGCCACTTCAACCGCTTATCCTCGCAAGTCCCCACCATGATGCGCGCGGCGCTGCGAACGGGGCGAGCGGATGTGATTGGCGATGGCATGGGGGAGTGGGACCATGTGCATATCGATGACTTGGTTGTGCTTTATGAACTTATGGTTGCGAAGATCGTTGCTGGGGTGGAGATTCCGAGCGGGTTTTATTTTTCGGCGAACGGGAGGTGTAGGTGGAGGGATGTGGCGGGGGGTGTGGCGGGTGCGTTGCAAGCTGCTGGGATTGGGGAGGGGGTGGTTGGGAGTGTGAGTCTTGAGGAGGGGGCGGAGAGGTGGACGGGTGGGGATGTGTTGCAGGCTGAGTTGGTGTATGCGAGCAAGTATGTCCTTCCTCCATTTACTGTCAGGATTGATGGGAAAGAATATACTGATAAGTTGGTGGGGTGTAGTGCGAGGACACAATCGGACCGTAGTCGGAGTCTGGGATGGGATCCGAAAAGGGGCGAGAGGGATTTTAGAGAGCATTTCTCGATTGAGCTGGAGGCGATTCGTGAGGAGCAGAGGTTGGGGGGGAGGAAGCTTCAATGGGATAAACATTTGAATTTTGCTGGGGGGTAGGAGTTGATTGAGTGACGTTGGTACGAATATATGATGATGTCGGGTTATGGGCGGATCACGTGATGGCTTGTAGGAAATGTTATCACCGGTTACTAAGCATTCTGACTACTTAGGTTCACCTAGTATTGAGGAGATGGATATAAGTATACTGTTGTCAGGGATGATAAAATAAATATAATACTGATTGCCTTCGAATGGATTTTCCTAGCCTATTGCATATTCTATCCCATATCCCGGTACCTTAGGCACTCGAATAGTCACAAGGCTTTCGAGATAGACGACTACTTGCGTCGTGAGTATCTTTGCGTGTTGAGTGTCATTGCGATTCGAATATATCTATATAGAAACGTTCCATACCATTCGAATTCCATCCGTGTGGTCAACTGACGCGCCACTCATTTCTCAACCTGACATGTCCTCACCGTCAATCCCAACTTCCATGCCCTAAATCGGAATCTCAAGCACAGGCCCCACATAATGCTTCCGTCCATACGCCACCCAAAAGCCCAGACTGAAAAGCACCGAAGCCCCCCAAAGCAGCACAGCATAATTCATCTGCTCCGGCGTCGGCCGCACAAACGGCGGCCACATCGAAAAGAACCCCACCACGACCGAAAACAGGATCGCGAGCACGGTGACCGGAACGCCGGCGCGACCGAGGCGGAAGGGACCCCAGGGTAACTGGTCGGCGTGGGTGGTGAGGCGCTTGTGCAGCATGACGCCGGCGGCGAGGACGAAGGAGGAGTAATAGCCGACTACGATGAGGGAGATGAAGGCGGTGAAGCTGACGGCGGAGCCGATGTTTAGGAGGGCGAGGAGCATGCTTATGGCTGTAGTTGTGCCGATTGCCCAGAGGGGGAGGGAGGTGCGTTCGTCGACCTTGTGGGTGGCTATTAGTTGGAGTTGGGGTGGAGGGAGTGATGTGTAGGCCTCGTATGCTTCTGGGACGCGGACGGTCTTGAGATTAAGGGCTGCTTACTCGAGCAATAAGCTTGGAGAATGGGAGACCGCCTTCCCGGGCGAAGGCCCAGAGCATTCGTGAGGCTGTTGCGAGGATCCCGACGCAGGCGAATAATTGGGTAATGAGTATAATGCAGATCTGGGGATGGAGTCTGTCAGTCAATGAGTCCGATCATGGTCTGTTCCACTCAGATTGACATTGCATCTCTTCGCTGGTGGACTAAAATATTGATTGATTCTGCGTCTTCCATCAAATCAATTATACGACTCACCATTGCTGTTGCTCCGGAGTTCGACCCCACGGCATACGCGTATATGTTGATGAACGGGTAGTAGGTGTTCGAACCCAGGACACTGTTGATATCACTGGGCATACAGAAGAGAAGCGCGAGTAACATAGCAAAGCCAAGAATGCCATTTAGAAGGGTCGAGACGCCCATACTAAGAGGGATGACTGTAGGCGCATTGTGAATCTCCTCAGCTGCACGCTGATCAGATCCATCGTATAGCCATGACGGTGTTAATCGTGACTGCAAACTTACCGATATGATCAGCCGCGTCAAGACCTGCACAGTTTTATCAGCAAGGCTCAGGGATATGCCGAACGTCATTTTCACCTGTGAAAGAATTCGAACAAGTGATTAAGCCAACGAAGAACGATAATGCGGTAATACTCCAGCCACCGTCATTTTGGAAATTTGTGAAGACTACTTCGGCCGGCTGATGAGGCGCTAGATAGATGAGAGGGATTAGCAATCCGAGAAATCCTAAAATATGGAATAGCAGCATCAGTGATTCGATTTGAGGAAGGAATCGACCCAGGTACGTGTTGATAACCAAGGCGAAGGTGAGGGCAGCGTAGAATAGCAGTGTGCCGTGCCAACGCTGATATTGGTATGTTGGGTAGTTCAATATCAAGATTCCTTGCACCAACGTCCCAGCGACGTATGAACCTGCAGCGACCAAGGATTGCCATGTGATTACGGTCAACCATCCGGCCATGTAGCTGAGAAAGTTTCTGCACCATGGCGGAGCGAGAATGGAGACCCAATTGAAAGGCCCACCAGCGAGCGGGATCCTGACAACTTGTCAGCCATGTCGTTAGTGGAAGATGTGAAAGTAGTGTGGAGGCTTGAAAGCGTACACGGTCCTGCCGAAGATGTTGCAGCACCAGGCTACGTCTTAATGGGGTTTGTACCCATGGATTTGGATAATGAGTGACTGCCTCCAGACCCAATCTTGAAAGGAAAAAGGGAAGGGACTTGTGCCCGCCGATTTGGAAAACGTACATTGAGCCCATCTCGGCCATGACAAGCGCTTGGAGCGATGAGCCTACCCAAACGAATAGGTAGCCATATATTAAGCCTGCGGGACCTCCATTCTGCAGTCCATTCAGTAATGTCCTGTATTTTGCCTGGTTTTAGCTTCGCGGACGGTCAAGTGAAGTCAGAACGAGGGGTGCCAGACGATGTAATGGCCTCCCAAGTTATCATCAAGGTGCTAGTAAGGCCAATGGCTGAGATGAGGCCAAAACCTCTCTAGCAATAGCTATCAGCGAGGGATCCTCAGATAAGAGTATAATCGAGGGAGCACTAACGTGCAACTGTTGTCGTTTCCCGAAGCGCGCAATGACAGATTCGTCCTTGATAGTCCTTTGCCGGTCGTAGAAACCAGGACTTTTGTCATTGTCAGGCGGCGACTGGCTTTCAGCAAGCTCCATGTCCATCCTGTGAGGGTTGCGATAGACTTGGAGAAAGAATAAGCTCAACGAAAGCAAGTAAGGCAATCCGAAGTGTTGGCGATAGAATCCGAGGTCTTCTGGAAAAGCTGTACGCGAATGTTTCATTCAACCCAAGTATCTGTGTCCCAGACATAGCTCATCCAATTGTGACTGCAGGGCCGCCCTGCAGGACCTGCAGTAGCAGCAACCAACCCCTCATTTGCAACGAACCCGACGGTACCAGCCTCTGACCGCCATTATAAGATCAAAGCCACCTGAGGGCGTCGTTATTTACATACAGGAAGCATGGCCCACTCATCGTTGGTGGTTGCATCCACGAAATGAATAGTGTTGCGAATAAGAAGGAGTTGCGGAGTACATCTTGAAAAATGATATTAAAGTGCCAAGATACTTGGCAGGCTTGGCATGCCAAGCGTCTTTTCTTTCAACATAACACCAGAAAAGCCTCTTGCATGGGCTACGCGCCCGCAAAAAGGATACACCGATAAAGTGTATATATCCCCCCACAACACCTGATGAGGAGGAAATTACTTGGCGTCCCCGTTATGGTTATGTACTTTAATAAGGTCTTGGCTAGTAGCATTGCCTGTCACAGTCTTTTAGATTATTCGTAGACACATATATACATGGACTTGGGACCTCATTAATGTCATTTATTGTTATTTCTAGGTGTACGAGGTTGCTTTTAGAACAGTGCATCCAGCATTAGTTGACTGATCCCCTTTTCTACACCTCAGTAAGTATAAAACAATTACCCTCGGATCTTCCACTCGAGTTGAATCTTGCTTGATGCATACAGTGATTTTCCCTATAGCTAAAGGCATGCGAGGCCGTACTCCGTCATAACGGCGTTATTAGTGGTTTACGAGTCATGAAGGAAGCATACTGCAAGCTCAATCCTACTCGTAGTGAGTCATTAACAACCTGTCGACATCCTTTCAGCTCGGCGGTCCGCTACTGCTTTGTATGGTACAATCCTTCTTCATCAAGACCAGATTGGCTGGATGAGACGGCTAACACGGTGATCACCCTGCGAGAGGAAGAGACTGCATTAAACGTAACGATGGGCGAATCCTTCCTATCAGAATATTCAATGTCAAATTCGGACAGCTGTTCACGGACTTTTTCTTCTAAATCGCTGATCGCACAACGATCATGGCTTCCTGAGTACTTACCATTTCTTCGACGACTTCGATTGAAACAGTACAGTGATCCACTTCCTAGACACGGAGGTGCAGTCGTGGTGTACTGCGAGAACTTTTCGAACTTTACGGTACGTAAGTAATCTGATTGGTGGGTGCTGGCTCTGTATCTCTCCTGCACGAATCCTCTTTGGGCTTGATCGACCATGTCGCTAGCGCTGGGTACATGTTAACCACACAGCCTGCAGAGAACTTCAACCAGAAATCCTGAAACCTCTAAAAGTTGTGGAACAAATGCTGAAGGATTCCTTACTAAGATGGTAAAGCTGTCAAGTGTCTGATGGCGGTCTAGATTACCCAATTTCCAGTGGGATTTGCGCTTGCCTACTTACTCTGCCACATCATTATTAGGCTGCGAAATAGCGTGTTTTTGGTTATTAATCATGCCAAAGATAACACATACTAGGATACTAGATCCTGAGACCGCCCGCTAACGATTCCTAGCACAATTCCATGCGTCAATCTGCGTCTCATTGGTCTGCAACTACTCTAGCCACCTACCAAGGAAGTGGCTGCCTCTTGCAATGTCGAACCTGTCACAGCGATATCCACCAATAATCCCTCCACAGCATGCTGCACACCGTTCTTCAAGCCCGTGATGGGATTTCTACTTTGTCTGTCGGTTCCAGGAACAACGACATCCTCTCACCGCAGGATCAGCAGAACAACCTGGACGGCGCACGAGTACCATCTGGAGATTCAACTCGTTTGCCATCTTGAGCGGGCGGCAGGAAAACGTACCGAAAAGTAACTTGAAGGTGGACGAAATGTCCTACCGCTGTCTATCAGCCTAAATGTGACAGCTAGGAGAGACAACGATATCGACTTTTGCAATTTCAGACTACAAAGCTTGTCAGACTGGATTGTGATCGAACATTGTGCAAAGCTCGGATTTCATACCTCCGACATGATTATATCGGCATACGTCCACAAGCAACATTCAGATTTGGAAACAATCATGACTCCGGTGCAAGAAGAGCACATATGCACTCAATGCTTTAGGGACTCTCCCAAGTCCGTCTAACCTTCACTTCTGTACATTCTTACCCATAACAGGCTCATGATCGCGATCTGGAGTACAATAGTTGGAGCCGGGAAGCGATTCTGACGCGCTTCGAGTCACGTCATGTATTGCTCCAGGCACTGCTATATATTTGTAAGTACCTATCGTGAAGCGGTAGAACCTAGCTGAGTTTCAGATCCGCAGAAGAAAGAGACCGGTACATGTGATTACAGATGCCCACTTCTCTCTACTCCCGGCTGGGCATCACGCCATGTCCTGACGACTTCCATACACCTCTCAATTCCCCTCCATGCATCGGCCGTCACGTCTTCTCCTGATGGTTGCTTGCCTACATATTCACCTCATCACGCGCGCACCTCCTCATAATCAACTTGAGATCTCTCACCTTCAATCTTCGGCCTAGAAACTTCACTAATATCTGTTAGCTGGTACTGAAAGCTTTTAACAATCATCGGAATCTTCCCAATATTATGTAGTTAAGCGATACGCTTCAGATTTATGAACGTGGAAGCAGGTATAAGGACTCCACAGCGAGATATATTGGCAGCAGTCTAATGGCTTGCAAGACTACCAGAGAATAGTAAGGGGGATCCTCCTCTTTGCACATACTCTACTACTCGCTCACACGACATAATAGTTAATCCACGGAGGATGGATCATGCAGTACACACTGATGAGCTATCTCCGTGCCACGAAATTCGCAGCCCGTTCCCATCACACCGCCCGCCTCTCAGTAGCAACATCCGTCATATTCCCACTTCCATCTCGGATACCACCCATCGACTCAGCCTTCCCCAAACTAATAACAATCCTATCCTCATTCCCCGCACTAGTCTCCCCCCCCGTCGTCGCAGCATCCCTATACCCAATAGTACAAGCCGCCATAACCTTCCCCGCTGCAATATTGATCGCTGTCCAGGAACTGACATCGACTCTTCCAAACTTCAGATCGATCTTCACCTGGCACGACTTGTAGACTTCGGTGCGTGGAAGCGCGAACGGATCTGCGTTGCTGGGGTTGGGGCTTCTGTAAAAGGTACCGGCTTCGTGGTAGTTGGGGAGGAAGGCTATGGCGTGGGCGCAGTCGCCGAGTTTTCCACGGGTGGATCCGAAGATTTTGAGGGGGAGACATTGGTAGGGTGCGGAGAGAGGGGGGTTTGTTGATGGAGGGTTATTTGGGATAGGTGGTGCGGGCGAAGCGTAAGTGGAGGTGAGGAAGAATGTTGCGATGAAGATAGGGAAGTGCCGCATCGTGATGAATATTGATGCTATTCGCTTTGTTTTCTATCAATGGGCTCGATGTTGTTTGATCGATTACGTAGAAGATCACTGTTTGAATTCACACGCGAACGTTTTCCGGGTCGAATTTTCTTCTCTCCGACGGTCTATTATACCAAAAAGGAAATGAAAATCTTCTCGAAGGATATAGCATACGAGTAGGCGCATGGTGAGATGCGCATCGGGTGTCGCCTGAGCCTGTCGACGCCAGGACCTCAGACCAACAACTCCGAGACGATCCTCGACATTGTGATTTGCCAGACATTTGTGCGTGAGGCCTTCACGATACCGTATATTTATAGAGCTATAGCTACCTCTAGTAACCATTATGAACGTTACTGCGCTCCACATGGGCATGGCAAGCAGTCTTTTGGAAAGGAAAGCTGAATTACAAATGGAACATCGGACTGATGGGAGATCCATACGCGGTCTATATCAACATATATTCAAAGCTGAGGTACTTTCGGCTGTCGAGATGAACAGCAATAATGCAACATAAGAAAGATAAACTGGCCCTTACCGCACTGGAACTCGTGTGCTAGATCCATAGACTAGCAGGGATGATCGGAGAGCTCTTTCACAGGGACACTTAAATGAGCGCAAGCTGAAGGTAGAAAGGTTGAGCAAGATTTGTTGATCGGTGGAGAAGTGCTGCGATTGATGTCTCGCATGCGCCACGCTTGGAGATAAGGCTTGGCGCCAAGTCTCTCAGCCCTACAACTACAGCCCGTGAGTAGCAAACGTGGCGTTTCACGTCTTCTTGGATCTCGTCTATCAAATACGATCCTGCAGCCTCCATGCCGTCGCTATCAGGTCCTCCGCCTCAGCCTCACTTCATGTAGGTATCAGAGCCATCTGCGGACCTCAAAACCACTCGTGGGACAAATCAATTTTCGATACTGTTCGGCCTAGTATTTTTCATAATGGACAAAACTGCAGATTTTCTTCAGGGCGTAGGCTATCATGCCGTCCAAATTCGGCCGCTACTCCCTATGAATCTCCATCTCATCCTCTCGGCTCTCTTTCCAATCTACGCCGGTGCTCACGCTTCTCTCTCTCGCCCATCGTCAGCAGCTAAGCCACCGAAGCGGCAGAAGAAAGACGATGACAGCGATGACGACGATGATGAAGACGGCAAGCAGAAGATGGAGGGTATGACTCCGCTAGATGCTGTCATGTTACCTGTACTCGCAGGATGTACGCTCGCAGGCCTTTACTTCATCATCAAATGGTTAGAAGATCCAGCGATTCTGAATAAAATCCTGAATTGGTATTTCTCAATCTTTGGAGTCCTGGCATTGGCTAGGTTGATCACTGATACAATGGGAACTATCTCTTCGATCTTGTTTCCCACCATGTACTCATCCAAAGGTGACGTGTGGAAAATAGACGGTCAAAAGGCGAGAGCCGAGTCGTCTCATGCACCACCTGCTCTGCGATATTCACCCTTACCTGGACGTCTGTCAACGATACCGCTTCCAAAGCAGGTCAAAACATTGCTTTGGACCCTGCGTGAATTGCCGTCACGGAGACTCCACATACGCTTCTATCTCCATAAAGTCGCACACGGTAGTTTCAAGATCGGTCCCCAAGGCATAATCGGCTTCACCATCGCCCTCGCCGCACAAATCTACTTCAACCTCGTCGACAAACCATGGTGGCTCACCAACGCCCTAGGCTTCAGTCTAGCCTACAACGCGCTGCAGCTGCTATCACCAACAACATCATGGACCGGTACACTTATCCTGAGCGCGCTCTTCATCTACGACATCTACTTCGTCTTCTTCACACCTCTCATGGTCACCGTAGCCACCAAGCTGGACATTCCAGCGAAGCTCATCTTTCCAAGACCGAGCGCACCAGGTGAAGATCCAGCCAAGCGAGCGTTCTCAATGCTGGGCTTAGGCGATATCGTCTTGCCCGGGATGATGATCGGATTCGCTCTCCGTTTCGACCTTTACCTCTTCTACCTCCGCAAGCAGACCCGACAAGATATCGACACCACCGTTGAAACCCCCGACTCCGCAAATCCCAACACTTCAACCAAGCAAACAGAAACCTTCATCATGGAAAGAGACAAATGGTATCCCGCCACCGGCGCCTGGGGCGAGCGCTTCTGGTCCTCCCGCCAAGCCATAGTAACATCCGACCGCTACCACGGCATCATCTTCCCAAAGACATACTTCCACGCCGCCCTCATCGGTTACGTAGTAGGCATGCTAGTCACCCTAGGCGTCATGCAGATCTTCCACCACGCCCAACCCGCGCTTCTGTACCTCGTCCCTGGCGTGCTGGGCGCTTTGTGGGGGACTGCGTTCGTCAAGGGTGATATATGGACGTTGTGGGCGTATACGGAGGCTGAAGAGGAAGAAGGAAAGAGAGATGAGGGAGAGAGTGAGAGTGAAGGGAAGCAAGGAGATGAGGGGTGGAGTTGGTCGGGGATGAAGAGTGTACTTTTGGGGACTGGACCTGCAGGTAACCCAAAGGAACCCCCCACTGACAGTAAATCCAAGTCCGAAGATTCGGCCGATGAATCGCAAGAATCAGAGGATCAAAACCCAACCACCAAGCCAAACCCCCACCATTCCCCCCACCGCGACCGCCGACGCGAACTCCTCTTCCTATCCGTCAATTTACCGCGCACAACTCCAACTCCCATAGAATCCGGTGAATCTGGGAAAGCGTAATCTCTTGCAGCCGAACGCACCTTTCGCAGTCGCTGATAGAGGAGAGAGATGGCGCCGTTGCAGAGGGTGAGAATGAGGTTGTAGAAGGGATTAGAGTCATTGAGATGGCTTTAATGGAGAGTAATTGGGTAGGGGTGGTGGGTAATGGGAGCTGTTGTGGTTGTAGGTGAAGGGGGAGGTGGGGGCGAAGGGTGAAAGGTACCTGGGGTTTTGGGATGCTGAGATGCTGGGGGCTGAGATGGGTTGGGATGGGATGGGTGTGCCGGTCAGAAGGGTAGGAACGGGGAGTTTGGTGGCTTTTATGGCTTCTATGTGGGTGGATTATGTGGGTGGGCTGTTCGTGAAGGGATACCCTGTACCTAGTGGTGTACGATGGATGGTCTCTATGTATGATTTGTCGTGGGAGTCGTGGAATGGTAGTAGGAGGTGGATCTATGTGGGGCAGGTTGATGTAGGAGTGGAAATTGATGTATGAGAAGGGGAACATTAGTCGATATGATGGGTAGGGAAACTGGACCGAGGCAAGCGAGCATATTCAGTACTTGACCTGACCCTATCGCTGACATCAATCCACACGTCTTCGCGTATAGTAACGTAACGTCCGCTATGCATGGGTAAAACCCTCGAACAACCGACCCCAACACCAGCACCAGCTCCAGCACCAGCACCACGCACCACCAGCAACCCTCATCCTTTCTCCAAAACCCCCACCCACTCTTCTCTCCTCCCCCTCGCCTTCTCCACCAATCCCCCCATCTCCTTCCCCCCCACAACCCCACCCCCACCCTTCTCAACCCTCACCACTCTCCCCCCCTCGCCCACAACCACAGTCCCCACCTCCTTACACAGCCCCTCTTCGAACCCGTCCATATCGACCAATATCCACTTTCCGCCCTTTCCCTCTCCCTTTGCCCCCCCCTCCCCCTCCCCGTGGAAAACACCAAAGCTTAGCGGAATAGGGATATCGTTGAGGTTTAAGTTTTTGGAGTCGGAGGTAAGGGGCGAACAGAGGACTGTTGAGGTGGCGGTGTCGTAGTATGCGTTTGGTAAGCGGACGTTGTGGAGGGCGGCTAGGAGGGCGAGCCAGGCGGTGTCGAAGGCGGAGCCGGAGAGGGAGATGAAGAGGAGGTCGATGTAGAGGGTCCAGTAGGCCTTTATTTCTGGTTCTGCCATTTTTTCTAGTGGTTCTGTATTTTGTTGCGCTTCGTCCATGCCCGATTGAGGAGCGGGAGAGGAGGGAGGGGGAGGGAGGGACCATATTCGTAGGTCAGAGATGTTGAGGAGGTGGCTTGTGTGTAGGAGGGTGTGGATGCGGTGGGTGAGGGTTTGGGCTTGGAGGGAGGGAGGGCCGGTGGGGAGGTGGGCGGGGGAGCAGCCGGTTGCGAGGTCGATGTTTGGGACTAGGAGGTGGAGATTGGATATTTCTGCCGTATCTTGTTTCCGCCGCTGTCTTTTCTTTTCTTCTTCTGTGGTGGTATCATGGGGTTCGATTGTGCCTTCGCTATCTGTGGGTATGTTCTCTCGTTGTTGTCGGATGGATTCCCAGTCGGCCACGTCCTCCACCTTGAGGATTTCGCCTCGGATCCCACATACCACGGCTGTGTCGCCGCATCGGACGACTGCGCTTCCGTGCGTATGTGTTAGGGAGCCGGTGTGGATTGAGGGTGGTCTTGACTCAGAGGGTTTGCGACCTGAGGGGCGGAGGGGACCGTGGGGGGAGGTGAGGTGTGCGGTTAGGTAGGCGGAGGGGGAGAGTTTGGCGTATGTTTGGGCGGGGAATGTGAGAGCTTGGGGTGTGGAAGCTGTGTTAGGGTTGGTAGAGGGAGGTCTAAATGCCATTGTTAGTTTTTACTGAGGTTTCCTGGGAAGATGTGAGAGGACAATGGCTCGTCAAGATCGTGCAGGTTTGTTGATATTCAGCCGCAGCAGGAGAATTTGGTAGGGCTTATCGATAAGAAGTCCCTGTCGATGATTCTAGCCCAAAGGAGATTACGGCCTTGGCACATTTATGGATCGTTGGAGATCGTACTGCTCAACCATAATGCTCTGAATATTCAACTGAGCTTTGTGAGAGGTTGGGAAGGGAAACCAAAGTAGGATGGCGACCAACGTCGTCCTTGATACTACCATGGTAAGCAAGGAATACTCCTCCAACGCAAACACTGCTAACACAACCAAGGGCTCAATAACGGTCGAGCTCTACAACGACCATGCGCCCAAGGTAACCCTCCTCCCATCCCATCCTTCCTCCCTCCCAGCCTGACACCCCACCCCAGACCTGCAAAAACTTCGCCACCCTCGCCCAACGCGGCTACTACAACAACACCCCCATCCACCGCATAATCCCGCACTTCATGCTCCAAACCGGCGACCCCACCGGCACCGGCCGCGGCGGCAGCTCCATCTACGGCGACAAGTTCGCCGACGAGATCCACCCGGCGCTGAAACATACGGGCGCGGGCGTGCTGAGCATGGCGAACAGCGGGCCGGACACGAACGGCAGTCAGTTCTTCATCACGCTGGCGCCGACGCCGTGGTTGGATGGGAAACATACGGTTTTTGGGAGGGTGAGGGGTGGGTTGAGGGTTGTGCAGCGGATGGGGTTGGTGAAGACGGGGGTGGAGGATCGGCCGGTGGATGAGGTTCGGATTCGGACGGCGAGGGTTGTGGGGGAGGGGGAGGAGGGGAAGGGGGTATGAAGGGGGTGATAAGGAGTATTGGGACTTGGGTGGGTTTTAAAGATCGAGCTGGGGTTGAGTGCTGCTGAAGACATGTTCTTCCGTCATCGGTGATGAAAAGTCTCAGTAAGGAGGGGTAGAACCAACTGGATGCATGAGGGTGCAGGGAGAGTTGCGATCTCGGTCCCAACTATGTTCTATCCTGATCCTTAATCACCGAAAGGTCACTCAAACCGGCCGACAGCTCCTCGATAGGCTCCCAGAGCATGGGGCGTAATGGTCAATCAATGGAGATTACAGTATACATCGATCATTGCATAGGCTCAGAGCTCTCTACTCTGAAGCTAATGTTCTAGGTTCGCGGCAGACCTGGAAAGATAGCCTACGTACGTCGGTGAAGCCGACTTGCAAAGCCAGATTACAGCTGAAGCCACGCTGCCTGTTTGTTGGAACCACTAGCGGCGTTTTGAATTCTTCCCATGTGATAGATGTGCGATGCATATTCTGAGGCTTTCCATGATGTCTTAGGCCAATTGCTACAAATTCTCAACGAGATTCGCGCAGATCTTTATACCGGCAGCGATGGTCCACGGAGATGCTTCTCTCTTGGTCAACTGCTCGGTCTTGCGACTTTGATAGGGGTTGTTGATCGTTGGTGGGTAGCCCACTCGACCATGAAAGCTTGATATATCCAATTGTATCGTCTTCCTTTCATATGTCTAGCCATTTTGACGCTTATCGACGTCTGACGTCTCATAGTATCTAGAACATTCGTACGTTATATTGGTCTTGATGTCCGCCTCGTTGAGACCATCCACTGGCCTAGCAGATTGTTGTTTCTCCTCTTCGGCTGTGGGACTCCATGGTTCGGGGCGATCGGTTTCGATATCCTGGGTGCGAAACCTTACCGACTTTAGCATTGTCCCAGTCTATTATTGATTTAGTGGTCATTGTGGCTACTCTTTGGTCGTAGTACACGTTTGTATCTCGAAGCAGGGATTCGAAATGCCTCTTAGTCAACAACGCGGTAAATGTTGTCCCGCTCAATTTTCTGGACTCGGTCGTGGATATGCGTATAGATCAATGATGCTTGCATGTGACATCGTCCTTCAATGGCCATATTTCTCTCTTGATTGAGGGGCGTCCCTGAGCATATAATTTGTGAGCCTCAGGCAAAGATAAACTGCCATCCCCACTGCTCTACCTCAGCAATGATTTCAGAAGCTTCCCCATCCTCACTGCTGATCGGATAGCACAATTCGTCAGCACACACTTCGAGCAAAACCTTGGCACTCCCTCGACTGCAATCTATGAGGCGCAATACACGAAGATCACTAGACCAGTAAGAATCTAGTGCGTATAGGTGGAGAGACTGTAGTCTTTCCATTTTTCTCATGGCGTCTAGGCTAAGACTGAATTGGTCCTCGTACAATGACACATTCTGCCCCAGCAGTGGAGGGAAGGTCAACTTCAACTTTCGGAGGTGGGTCAGAGCAGCGGGGCTAAGACGATCTGTGAAATCGACAAACGTATTGGAAGCGACTAACATGTGGTCGTACGAGAAGAAGAAGCAATTTCGGCTGTAGATGACGGGCATTGCCTCCTCGTAGAGCATCCTGCAGGTTAAAATGATACTATTACTGAAGCAGCATAGGGGCCATGCTGGTTCAGTACGGCCGACAAGCTCAATTTTCGGGGGAAGTTTAAACCGATCACGGTAGCCGATGGTGATGTTAGATGAGGCAGTGAGACATTCATCATACACCATTAGTCGGATATCGAACGGGAGCTTGGTGAATGGGAATTGCTGCTCCGATCTTTCGTAGACAGGACCAGGATCCGGAGCCTGTTTGTGTCGAAGCACAAGGGCTTTGAATCCATTTCTCAAACGGGTCAATGGCATCGGTAGGGATGCAGTGTTGTTGCCAGGTATATGTTGTCAGCGGTTGTTCTGTGGAGCAGACAGATCAAGCAACGACGGCTGCCGGACGGACCGATCACTTACTTTACTTGGCGCCAAGCTAAGAACCAGCGCTTAGCCTAGACTGGAAAAGCGTACTTTATCTTGAGGCAACTTTGTATCCCTTATTCAGTCACCGTCACCACCCAAGCTACAGCTGCCCTACTGACCGCAATCAGTCTGGATCAGCATTCAAAAAAATGCTCTCAGTTGGCCTGCAAAGGATCCCATTTCGGAGGCCCCAAATGAAAGGATTCCGAGCCAATGTTGCTCTCCGTCTTGTTGTCGATAGTCACCAGCGAACTTCGGCTCAATGGTCTACGACACGTATCACGATGCTTCTGCCCTACATACCCGTCGCTTTGGCGTGGATTACGTCATGATGGCTAGCTTTCTGTACACACATGAAACGTCGGGGATCGCTTTCTAGGATCTGCGTCACTGCGCGTGCATATCACTGATAGGATGCTGATATTCCTTGATGCGCTCTATTTGCTGTCCTCCTATCACCGAGCAAATTTCTCTTTGACCAGATCCTCGGACAGCTTCCAAAGTCTTTCAGCTTCGTCGCTCGATACCGACCGTGCGCACGCTTTGTCACTGATCTGACAGTCGATCAGGTACGTCCCATAATTCTCTTTGCCATCCTTAGACTCAGGCTTCAATGTTCCTAGCTGCGGATCTGTCGCAGCCACCAAGGTTGTAGCCGCTCCTTGCCCTAAGGTCTTGATATGAACCGCTCCACCCTTTATCATGTCTTCAATGACCGACATTATGTCTGGCGCCGCATATCTCGCGAGCTCTGTTTCAATCAAACCTGGATGAATCGCCAGGCTTATCATCCCAAATTTCTCGTACAAGCGTTTGTTCGCGGCGATGCTAAATAACAGGTTCGCTACCTTGCTTTGATTGTATCCTTCCAGTGGTATGTATGACTTCTTCTCGGGATCGACCGTTCTCCATCGTCTATGCACGTCGTAAGACGGCTGTTCACCTTCCGGTAGATCTTGATTGATCTTGTCGAAATTGATATCGCTCCAACGCATGCCTGCTACAGTGGGAGATAAAGATGTGACGTTGATGACCCGTGTGGCGCCTTTCGGGCTACCCTCGGCTGCTTTGAGAAGCTTGGGCATGATGAGGCAGGTAAACAAGAAGTGCCCAATGTGGTTGGTTGCGAGCTGTATCTCGATTCCGTCTTCGCTGAGCGTGCGTTCTGGAATGTGCATCACGGCGGCATTGTTGACTAGGATGTCGATGGTCGGAACATCGTTCCAGGAAAGCAATTCGGCAGCAGCTTCACGGACAGCTTTCTGGCTGGAAAGATCGAGCTTGAGAGCACGGCAGTTCACCTTTGGAACTGTGCTTTGAGTGCGTCAATGCTCTCTTGGATTCTGGATGCATTGCGACCTGCGATGATGAGGAGGGAGGGAGATTGAGAAGCCTGATCGACAATTCAGTTCGCGTTGAACATGGAAATACAAATCCTACATACGAAAGCCGCTGATGTTGTGAACCCAATTCCTTTGCGGTTCACACCTGTGACAAGAATCGTTTTTCCTCGAATCCTCTCGGCGAAATTCTCAGCGACTACTAAGCCCTCGGTATGTTGATCGAACTCGGGATGTGTGGGAACCGTCATTTCATCTGCGTCTGATGATGGATCTACACAGTTGTGTGTTGGGTATCGACGAGTCTTGGAGTATTGAACGGCCAGCTTTTGGGGTCTGAGGTGAGTGACGACTTCAAGGGAACAAGACCAATATAACTGCAAAAGAGAGCGATATAATAGCTATGACCGATAGATCCGTGTAAAGTCCGCATTTATCCTAGTGCTGATTAAGCCCCAGTCTTGGCGCTTACTTCTTCGCTCTTTCAAACAGATGATTGGTACGGAAAGTATGTCCTAGTACTATGATAGTTAGTTCAGGCGGCCCATCGTCATAAGTCTAGTCGGCTAGTTGTTGCTAAGTGAGACTTCACACCAGCGCAAGGGACATGATTTTGATAGAACATAGATGGAGTTGGCAGTGGATCTGGACTAGCCGTATCTTGAGATCAAGGTTGCGTTGCCTGCAGCTGGGGATCAGTTCATAAGATACGAAGTGTCATCCCTGTGGGTTGAACCTGCCAAGCACAGGGGACAGCTTGAATGCCACGATGCACTGCAGAGGTCGGCACCTAGCCTCCCTGCATGATTCTCGCCACCGTTTGAGTCAGAAAGAGTCTGGAACCTTGGGCTGCCTCCATCATCATAAGAGAAGTCATCGGAGGCTGGCCTACAAAGTATAACAGATGAATTACTCGTCGAAATCATCAACCATTTCGTTTACGATAAGGCTTCTTTTAGCCATCGCAAGATCAAGATCGAGGAACAGATCGAGGGTCCCAAAGGATATAGCTACGACCGGCATGTTTGGGAGCTACCACTAAACCTGCTTGAAATCTATGCCAGAGCAGAAGTTGACCTGGCGGTTCGAGAATGAGATGACGTCGATGATGCGGATGGATACCACCGGGAACAACAAGCGAAAGACGCATCCAGTCTCACATCTCCTACACCATATGTATCTCCTACGAATACTACTAGAGATGACCGAGAGAAAGATTACTAGGGTGGCATCGGACTCAAGAACACGTCAAAGGTATGAAGTTGAACTTGATTATAGGTCCGTTTTCAAAATTTGCTTGTTCTCTTCCTGTGCTAGTATCCTCGACCCAATATAACATCTCAGTCGTCTTTCAGCAGAATGGACCACGGGTATAAGTCCATATACCGGTTGCAGATAGCGACTCATTCCCCTTTCGTCTTTTCCGCACCTGCACTTTTCTTCATCTCGCCTTCCAATTCGACGATATGACGTGCAACATTCCCATGTGAAGCTTTAGGGGCAACAGAAGCCACCTCATCAGCTGGCCTCCATGGCTCATCTCGAGGTGTCTGATTGAGCCACGTTTTCAGATTGTGGGATGTTCCCAATGACTCCAAATCTCTTTGACGGAGATCAGACTGAGAATCGTGGCTAGAGACTGTGCCACGGTGATTTGATTGGGATGGAGAGAACGACGAAGGTCCATGAGCTGAGACACGAGAATTGCCCTGAGACCCCTGGGTTGCCTGCATCTGCTTGGAGACAGAGGTTTCGGTGGTGGATGAAGTCTAGAAGAGACATATGATCAGCAACGGGGAATCGTAGGAGGGGCAAGAACCGGAAGCTCTAGTACTTTTGCAGTATGGCTCAACCCGGACATCTTGAATAAACGTCGCGCTGCCGGGATACTGAATCCTCAATGCTTTCCAAGGTGGATTAAATCTGCTGTTGAGGAGATGACTGGTTGTGGGTGAGTGCTATTGCTGAAATATACAAGACAGAGAAGGTCTGAAGTCTTCTATTTATGCCGTGGCCCCTCATGTTGGCTTGTTGCTTTTGGCAATAGCTAGTCGAAAGGAGCGGCACCTTCGCTGGCACATCGCTGCAAAGAACTTATGCACCGGCCTACAATTGGGTCCTTCATGGCAAATGGCTGGTCATGATCACAGGCATCCGTGGCCGAAGAAAGGGGCGCCTTCGCTGGCACATCGCTGCAAAGAACTTATGCACCGGGCTACAATTGGGTCCTTCATGGCAAATGGCTGGTCATGATCACAGGCATCCGTGGCCGAAAAGAGGGGCACCTTCGCTCGCACATCGCTGCAAAGAACTTATGCACCGGCTTACAATTGGATCCCTCATGGCAAATGGCTGGCCATGATAGGGTTTTGGCTGGAACACGCCTCAAAGTCGCATAGTGGATCCATGACCTTCAACATTCGAACCCAATAGGTGCGAGCAAGCGTGGAACTTGCGTTAGAGGTGACGTTTCCGCTGACAACCATTTCCGGTCCATACTTATATCTTCAAGCTTGGCATTTTTGAACCACGCTAAACTTCCGCCCTGCCATGCACAGAACATATGCATCCGCATTTTCATTGGTTACCAGCGGCGGAACGCTCTCTACTTTCAACCTAGCGGTCGATCTTTTATGCAAAGAACCTGTGTCGAGCGCACTAGTCCAGATTGCCTTCTTTGGGCGCTTAGCGCTGTGGGTTATTCCGTAACCCATTGCAATAAGGCAGACATATAGTTCACCCACTCCCGCTACGATCCACTATTTCTCCTTTGTACAATTCATTCTGTTCTCATTTGCACCAACTCTCTTCTCTGACCCTATTGCTTTCTGTCTACCTTCGAATTATCTGAGACACTATTACAGACATGGCCGAGTTCGCCGTTGTAGGATCGCAGCAACTCCTCCGACCGGGCAAGGATGAAGATTGGGAAACCCGCAAACCCATTATCACAGATCTGTACGACAAACATAATCTGAAAGAAGTCATGCATATCATGGAGACTGAACATCACTTCAAAGCGACGTAAGTGATAACCCTACAAGTGCGGTTACCTTAGACCATCTGGCTGATCCGACGATAGGGAGAATCAATATAAGAAGAGACTGTCCTCGTGGGATTTGAAACCGAAGCGCATCTCAGATGGAGTCTACTACGCAATTCTCCGCAAAAAACGAGAACGAGAAGAACTTGGGATATCGTCGAGATCCCAGCTATGCGAGGTCGACGTGAATGAGTCCAAAATCGTACGTTTCCAGAAGCGACATAAGACGACGCACGAAAATGAAGTACCTCGGGATCGTGAGTAGAGTCCATTGTTCATGCTCCATTGGTGGCTATTAATGATAGCATTGCAGCCACACCTACCAATTTGCTCTGTTTCACACCTCCGGCTATCGACCGTGGCCTCAGTCCCTCACCAGGAGCCCGCAATCCCAGTTTTACACATTTCGACTGGTTCGCAAGCTTCTCCAAGTTCATAAATAGCTCAGCAGCCGGAATTCCGACCACACCTGTAGACCTTCTGTCCTACATGTTCGACCCAATAGTCCAGTTGGATGACAGCTACGAGATGCAGGGTCGATATAGTAGAATGGCACGGCAGATGATCGAGTCTGACGACTGTGGCGGCAAAAATTGTCGGACGGAGCACATTTTGGCAAAAATACCACACCTTACCGATGGCAACCAGAACATGGTTCACGGCCTGATCCGGGCTGCTGTTGAGTATTTCACCCAGGATCAGCATATCTGCACATCGGTGCTATTCAATACCTTCCTATGTGCGATGGAAATTTGCAACATCTATACCCGTATGGGAATGTCTGATTTTGCCATGGACATGCTGGATTTCCTGGGCCATATTTTTCCGTTGCCTCCAGATCGCATTGACCAAGAAACGGCCGAACCAATGCTGGTGTTCGTCTATTTCAAGTATAAGATTGAGCAGGCATATTGCATGGTCTCGCAAGGGCGGGAACAAGAGGCTCTGGCCACGATGAACCACGTTCTTGGGTTGCCTGAAGACATTGATTCTGTTCATTTCGTTGCCAGCCTTATAGATTCATGCGTAAATTGTCGGTATAAGAAGCTCTACGAGGGTGCGGGTGCCGGAAATGATATGATATCAATGGTACGTGATCGGATGGAAATTTTCGGCATTCAGTCCACCGCAGTACTAATCGCAAGGCAATTGCAATATCGCCGTGTCAACAATGACCGTCAGAATCAAGGCTGTTCCTATGTTTGTATCTCTGATGTGGTCCTTCCCGAGAGAATGGAAATTACTGAATGGGAGACCGGTGACTGAGAAATGTACGATGGCTAAGCGGAGATCGGTTGCGTGCATTGCCGACATCAGTGTCATTTATGGTAAGGTATCTATCTTCACCCTGTCTGAATTATTACTGGTAATAATGACTGAGAACAGATCAATACATAACCTGAGGGAATTCGTACGCAGCTCTCATCCATCCAATTCTAGCCCAGTGTATCTTTCTTTCAGACTACATGTACTCAAAACACAACACAAAACTACTTACCTCGAGACCAGTCATCGAATCGACGTCTGATCAATCCTTTTCAAACATGTTTCTATCATCTCTCCACCTAGCAGTCTAGTCTCCTTCCACCTTCCGAACCCAATACAACGTACCCTACCCTTCGCTGCCCCCACAAACCTCCCCCCCTCCCCAAACTCACAGCCTTCATATCCGCATCCCCCCAATCCCCACGCGCCCCCAAGTACCTACAAGAACACGCATCCAACGCACACACCCAACGCATCGCGCCCCTCTTTCCCCTTCCCTCACCAACTCCCCCCCTCCCCTCCCCTCCCCACAAACCCAGCAAAAACCCACTTCCCTTTCACACAATCCCCCCATCATCAACAAAAAACAGCGCACCCAAAAATCCTGCCTTTATCATTCCCAGCAAAAAGTCCAGACGTCAAAAAAGTAAAGTCCATCGCATCAGGATTGGAAGGCTATAAGTGATTGGGTAGCTTCTTTGATGGTTCGAGGGGTTGGAAATGGATGGACCAACAGATCTCCAGAATAGTACCGCACCACGCTAAAGACTACATCTGGACTGATCGTCGGGTCGGGATTCGGTACCAGCTTTTGGTACTGACCGAATGAGTTTTCGAGTCCGGCAGGATCTTGGTACCGGCCCGAATCCCCGGTACCATCATTTCGTATTGACCCAATGTGAGGCCCTGATACCTTAGCGATCTGGATTAGACCGACTTAAATCGCTAAGGTATTATAGAGGTATAAATACTCTGATAAGGTATTTCCTTTTAACTGTAGTTAAAGGGAGTTAAGTCTATTCCTACCTTTTCTAGTATTATCAGGACGTCAAGCCGCTAATAGAATAGTAAGGGATACTGGAAAAAAATCCAAATTCATCTCTTTTTAAGAAGAAAGATATTTCCTAATTGGGACTCTAATACCAGCCGCATACAAAGCAGCTTTTCCATGTGCCTCTATGCTATACCAATCTGCTACAACCCCGTTTTCCATTGATGCCCCCCTTGCTCACCCACTGCTCCCTCGGTGTTCCCTCCTCCTCACTCCATTGATCCCTCCAGAGTTGCTCTGCCCCCTTTCCCGACCTAGAACGGGGATTCCCAATTCTTGAATCTGGGGTGTAGACAAGATATGTATGTTGTCTGATCCATATCTGCAACCGGGTCGCTTGATGCGTGTGTGTGTCAGAATACCCTTAACCAGCTTCTTCGAGGGCCTTCATCTTCAAGGTTTTTGAGCGAACATATCAGCGGTATTCTGTCGCTCTGTTCAATGTTTTGCTCTTCAGTTTTCTAGTCTTGAATGACGACGTGATTTTGCCGGTGTTCGTTGCGTCCGTCTTTCTCTTGTAGCCGATGACCGAAAATCCGACAAACACAGGACGACCGAGCTTGCCGGACAAGCCAGCGCCCTCCAAGAGCGCGAGACTACTCCTTTCGACGCTCGCCAAAAGAGAGATCAAGCCGAAGCCTTCGCCGACAGGCGGACGGGGCCATACGACGAGGCCCAAGACGAGCGAAACCAAGAGAAGCATTGGATAGAGCGCTAGTATAACGAGAATTTCCCAGCCAGGCTTAACGGCCACGGCGACTGTTTCCAGTACAACGTTGCTGTCATAGATGAGCTGAGGCAAACCTTCTGGATCACATCTAGGGTTTGGAGTGAGTCCAGTGACGGTATCCGGCGCCAGCGCCACGATGCGAGACCAAACCATACTGGCAAGGAGAGTCGCGTCATTCTTCACCCACTTATGGTAGAAGTCCGATTTGGTTGGATGATACCGCCAGTCAAATTCAGCGAACATCCTTACATACAGATCCGGTATAGCCAGCCAATTGCTTTTTAGAAGGCAGTGATCATCGATTTGTTGATATAAAGGAGTAGCATTGATGAGCTCTACCGAGTTCTGGCTGACACGCCAGGAGCCTGTGTAGTTTTGTCTTGATAAAGTGTATTGCCACAAGTGCGAGCCAAAGCTCTCTTTGAGACTGTCGTCCCACCTAGCAACGATAACATTCGTGTTGTCCGATTCTACCGGCATTAACATGGCTATATGAATGGTATTCAGTTGAGTCCAAAATTTCGCCGACGTTGGACTTGACGTGTTGGGGGACGGTTCTTGCATTAGGGTTTTGAAATAGTCCACACTTCTGTCGAGCTGTGCGTTCCGTTCGCAGACAGTCGCTGACACGGTCGCTGTGACGGTTTTTGACTGCAAAGGCTTCAAAGAGTCCTGAAGGCTAGCGATATAGTCTGCGGTTGGGGCATCGAGCATGGCAGATATGTTATCTGTAGCGACATGCATGTTGAAGCCATAGACACGATTAGGGAATCCTGGATCGGTAAACCATGGCAGAGTAGCATTGACAAATTGGGACAGTCCATAGCCAATGTTATTATTTCCGAGGGGACTACTCAATCCAAATTGGCCGACCAAGTTGCTCTCCGAATATCGACTTTCGCCGCCAAGGGTTTTGTAAGTAGCACTGAGCGCTGGACCGAGAGCTAACATGAGAACCAAGAGCACCCGTATCCGTAAATTTGCTTGGGACGTCAATGGATCCGAGCGCAAGATTGCGTCGATGGACTGCAGTGTAAAGGTTTGTGAGTTGAGAGAAGATAGAAGGAAGATTCTCCTGAGTGGTAACTGTGCACACCAGCCCATCAATGTCAAACATAGGCCAATCCAGATGAATTGTCTGTTCTGGCCCCAATAAACGGCCACTCTTGGTTCGAAGACAACGACTGTTGCGGCAGCAAGACTCAAGGCACATGAAATGATCGCAAGAGCCTCCTTCCCAGAGAAGGTTTGTGGGGAGCAAGGCTCTCCTAGACTGTTCAGCTTGCATTCGAGGTTATCGTCTTCGTCTAACTCTTCATATGTGGCAGTAGTCTGTTTGGTAGAGAGTGTTGCCATCGTCGCGTGGTCAGGCTTCCCCTCATTTAATAAAGTTTCGGAGAATTTTTCTGCAGTTTGACATTTCGGCTTCCAAGACCGAAGGGGATTCATCGAATAAAGGATCGCGCCGTAATTGCACTGATCAGGCTGAGAACCAAGCATTCTCCGGGCAGGCTGAGCGTTCAATTGAATGTGGCGTGCGACCCCTCAGTCAATTGGACCAACGTTACCAAGTGGCGAGATGAAAATAGTAGCCTTTGATTGCGAAATTTGCAGAAAGGACGCAAGCGCCGAGCTGAGGGCGCCCGCTGATCCTCAAACACTTGCTGGCAAGTCATGTTCAAGGCTTGGCTCTGCAGGATCAGGGGGAAACCGTAAGCTGAAAGTTCGGTAACATTTGCAGAAAGGTAAAGGGATCTAGTGGAGTGGTAGCAGCGTAGGAAAAGGATCCATTCGATCTCGAGAAGCTCCCAAGTAGGCGGCAATAAAGGGCTACTGCAAACGCACAAAGGAGCTACCTAACAAGAAGTTGCCGGCGAAGTTATCCTCTCAGATTGCATGCCCACAGTGCCAAAAGGCCCATGAAGAATGACCGAAATCATAAGGCCTAAATTTTGGGATGAGTATAGATAGTTCTAGAGGGTAAGCGCCTCAGAGGAACTAGGTGCATATCTTGGCAAAGGCATCCGTTTCAGCCTTTCAGGGGCAACGCCAAGGCTAGGACCCCAAAGTCGCCCGTAGAGAGTCTGGATTCGGTAGCAAGATTTGGTAGCGACCGAGTACTCGGGTTGGTCCAACCCGAATACCCGGAACCGGCATCTTGTATTAACTCCCGTCGCTAAGGCTAGCGAATCAGGTTAGACCTGCTTAAATCGCTGCGGTACCTTATTACTAAGAAGGTGGAAGCTAAGCTATTAATAAAATGATAAGAAAAGCTAAATTTTTCTAGAATTACCTACCTTTGATTTAAAGATAAATTATTCTATAATTTTTCCAATAGCCTCTTCATCGTACTGTCGACGAAGTCTACGACTTTCATAAGCCACATCTACGTCCTACAGCCGAAAGTGGAGGTATAGACCCTTTTATGTACTTCACGTTGCTCGTCATTGATGAAGAATGCGTCAAGTCCGAGCCGCCGCTCTGCATGGTGCGTTATGACGCTGCAGACTACGATGACCCTGATGATGAGGTCATCTTGAAGGTGATGCGCGTTCCTATCGAGACTGCAGTCTGGATGCTTGTCCCTTTGGGGTAACTGGCCATAACTCCGAGCGAGACACTTGAGCCTGACGGTACTGCGCTCGGCTCCGTACCACCATTCACTTAAGCTAAGGTCTCCTACCCTCCCGATGAGAGGTTTACTGTTGTTTCGTTCGTGGACGCGCGAGATTTTCCAAGCAGTAGGAGATAGCAGTGAAACCAACATTTGGCGAGAGGGTGCTAGATGATGATGGACTTTTGACACAGCTTTCTAGGATGCTGGTACACCAAGCGACGTCCTCGGCTAATTTATATAGGCAGGTTTGAGGCTCTGTCGAGGGAGAAGGGAGTAACGCTTCGAACGATACCAAATACCCGGAAGAGACCGAGATCGGACGATGAAGAGGAGGAAGTTGAGGGCTTTGAGGGATCGAATAATGAAGAGAAGTAGGTAAAGCGAGAGTGAGCAAAGCCACGCATCTCAGTGCAATACATGTCACATCTTAAACTTACTATTGGCACACTTTCAACTTCATCACCTACTTCAAAGTTATATTATACCTGGAATTTCAGTCTTCAACCTTCAATACACCAATATGTTCTTAGGGAAAACCAATGTCTCCAACTATGACCTCGTTTCTGTAACGAGAGCAACCCCGGATACACGGCACTAGCTTTCGATCCTCTTTGAATCTGATACTCCTAATTGTCAACAGGCTTACTCTTCATCCTCTGAGTTTAATGGCAATCACGTCACTTTTTCTTAAAGTACTAATTGCAGCATGGCTATCTTGTTTATAGGTTAATGATACTACTTCATGTCTTCACTTGCTCTTACAAAGGACTTTTACATTCGGCTACTAAAGTATGAAGGTGCGAGTCATCATCATATCGTGAACAGGGCACCGTTTAGAACTGTGGATATTTGAGAATCCTATCAATCAATCATTCCAAAGAAAGAAAATAATGACAACCTTATAAGCTCTAGAAGCTGTTTATCCGAAAAACTCGTCATGGGAAAGCGATCAATCATGGCATATGCTATTCAGCAATGCAGAGTTGGCGTGATGCTTGTAGTTAGAGTTTTATATATATAATAACGCTCGAATTCCTTTTTTGCAAGGCCTTATAATGTTGTGGCCAATTTTTGATCACGCGAATAGAAGGTATATTCACTGTCAGATCGAGTTATTTGCAATGGAGAATGGGAGGTCTATGGTGTGATTTATTATTCTTACCGAGTGAATATCATCACCCTAAGTAGGGCTCTGTGATTTTACGAGAATTCACCAACGAAATTCTGCTAAGAGTGGTATTTACATATCGTGGATGGGTGAAGAGTTTCTCTCAATGAGTTTTGGCCTTCACTTCCAAGCGGTATCCATAAAGTTCCCATCTTTCTTGATATTCTCTACTATTTCCTTTCAATCGTCCATTCTCATCGCAGATTACAATTTTGCGCGTTGCTGACCAGCGGTATATATATTTCTCATCTCTCGTGACATTCTTCCCGATTTTCTTCTTGATAGCCAAACTCATCGCCATCTACCCACCGGCTCAGGGCGGTTGGCAAATCGCAAGACGTTCTCATCACTAACCCCAAGACATATCGGTTGAAACAAACCAAGGCTGTCATGCGCTCTCTTAATTATTCGCGGCATTTGACTGTCATAGGCATGTTGTTTACCTTGCAAATGGTGTCTTTGCGAACCATGATTATGGTTTTGTATCGCGCTACCTTGACATCTTTCTCACGAAATTTCCACCCACAAACAACATCATCAAGTAGAATGGCTTGTCTATATTCTCCTACAGTATCGAAATTCATATATATATATACCTACAGCGAAGAAATCTCAATCTCCTTCCTTCAGCAGCTCATAGTGTGTGTTACTCTCGATAATATATATATATTGCACCTCATCTAAGCAGAAACATTATAGTATTACAAGGAACAAGTGTCAACACCCCCCCCCTGCCAATGCCATGGGATAGCAACGAGACCTGTGACGCTGGCATGGCCAAGGAAGGTCGCTTCATTCACTTCGCCACGAAAAGGCCAACGCATCTGGGCGACGCTCAGCCAACGTAACCTAAGCGACATGGTGAAAATCCAGCGGTGGGAGAAGAGAGGGGAAAAATGGGGTTACTGGGAGTATCCCATGGTGGCCGTCAAGCGCCGGCACATGGAACCTATTGGCAAGAGGATATGGGATCACGCCAACATAGCAAAAGATAACGACCTCAAAAAAACGCGCAAACCTAAATTCACCGACCCACTTAAACAGGTTCTCCTATCATTTCGCCGAGCGGTTGATGGTAAGAAAAGAAAAATCCCCCCCCCCCTAATTTCCCCAAAACATCCTCAGTCCAGAAGAAACCTACCGTTTTGGTTCATACTTCGTTCGCAGTATTATTGTACAACATCTTTCGCAGCCCTCCAGGTAACCTCGACTCCAGAAATCCAGCCAGAGTTCCCTCACAATCATCGAAAACGTATCGATGCATGATACCATCATCAAAACCGAGACACTTCGATTAAAGACGGAACATATCGCAGCTGGATACACATACCTACAGCACAAGCCTGTGCGGTCTTGAATTTCCTACTTGAATACCACGCAGAGAATATCGCGAATCTCGAGCTTGCCAAGGAAGCACCGAATTGGCCTTCGACACGAGAGTTTATCAAGACTGAGACTTGAGGCACAGCTGCAGAGAGCATCAAGTCGAAAAAGCAGGAGGCGTCTATGAAGATGCCAATGTTTGGAGCGAGTGAATCAGATCATCGAAGCACGTTACGCAAATACCAACCTCTATTCGTTAAGATCGCTGAGAGGTCGCCCTTACTTCTGCAGCACACTTGTTTTGGCATATTTCGGGACAACGTCGATATCGCTGACCAGAAAAATTCGAACTCAGAGTCATAACTTCCGATTAGAAGGTAATCAAAGAGTAGCGCTCATCAATAAGGAAAGCAGCAAGCGGGAAAGGAGAACATTATTTCTGCGGCGTGGAACCTTACGCCGATCCTTTTGACAGGGTAAGTTTTAGATACCGTTGTCGACATTGTCACGCAGGTACTGAATGCCACACATTGAGGCAACGTCATTTTAGGGATGGACTCGAAAGACCAGTTTAAGAGGTGGGTGAGAAAGGGTAAAGGAGCTGTACCAGGGCTTCTGGCTGAGCTTAGAGGAGGGCTATGGTGTCTTATCCTATAAGCATACAGAATCGGAAGAAGAGGAAGGTTAAAATCTCGTATCGCACCGTTGCTTTCTCAAACCTTCTAGTCACTGCGCTGATGAAGAGTGCGGTTTCGCTTTTGTATAAAAGTCTGAATCGAAGAGAGATAGAATGATTCTAACTACAATAATGTGAAGAATGAGACGGCTGAGATTGCATACCGAATGGCTCGTGCTACTCTCAATAACGCGTCATATCGGCACATTTTCTCAGAAGCTGCTGCGCCTATCAAGATCGTACAACGGTCCAATCAGCCTTTGCGCACGCATTTCTTGTTTGTCCGATGACAATATAACTGGGAAGATATCGTTGATGTTTGGATGGGAGGTGGAAGACCCGGAGGACATGCGCTTTGTTATACTATAGACTACATCTTGAATATTTTCATGGATGAATCAGAGGGTATGACGAGAAGGGTTGGTGGAAAGGATTGCTTCAGTGCATCAACAAACTGTGTTGGCAGTGCTTATCGGTTGGTTTGTTTTCGTCCATGACGGGAGATAGAGTCTGTATAGAAACGGAAATCTAAGAGCAAGTCTCAGTGGTAAACAAAGAGTTACGCCTTTCCCACCACTGGATACGTCCACAATACAGAGGAAGAGTATAGAAGAATCACACTACGCCATCTGGAGGACAAAAGCCGCGCTTCGACGAAAGTAGCATGTGCGCACTATCGGTACTGTTTGGTACACGAACGCAGGACGCTCGTACCGAGGTGTTGCGAATCCTATCAACGTACACAGTTCTCATCATCGTGGTCATTAGCGACTTCCACAACGACATCTTTCGCATACGAGGACGGATATGTAAGCTATTGGCTACGGCGATACGGGCATCTGAGCCAGATTCAGGATATGACCCTATCCCGTTGAAGCGCCGTCTTACAAACACGGAGACATTGACTCTTCTCCAAGAAAAGCAACATATGGAGGCGACGTAATTCACATTTCCGCAACAACCTCAACATCATTACTCGTCCCGCAATTCAAGCCCCCATCGCTACTCCACTCCGTCGGTCTGACCTTGACACCCCTGAGCGCCTCCATCTCCCCAACAGCCCACCACTGTATCCGACCATAACCATCTGGCATCCTCAACACATATTTCATCCCAGGCTCGACTTCAAAGCAAGCAGGCACTATCGTCACTTCTCTGCTAACGCTCTCGCCTGGATGAAGGGTTGAGAAACCGTTGTCTGCGGTGACAGCTTGGGGGCTGTCATCGATGTCGCAGTCGAACCAGTTATCGTTGACGGGCTCATCTTTTGGTGGTAAGGTGGGATAAAGGCGGTATGTGCCTGTCAATGAGGCTCCGGTGCTGATAGGCGATCCGTCCTCTTTGATGGTGATGGGAGGTAGGAGGGGAGCGTCGGGTTGGGAAGGTGATGAAGGGGCTTGGTAGTGTAGGGTTGCTGTTAGGAAATAATTGCTTTCCTCCTCAAGAGAAAACTTAGATGGTCCGACAATGGTCACAGAGATGTTTGCTTCAATTTGCTGTTTCCTAGGTGCGGAGAGTCAATAATAGGTTCATCCTCCATTTGCTGCAGCTGTTCACGAACGAACGCTTAGAGCTAGCGCTAAGCAACTTACTGTGCAAGATTGGCTGCATGTTCTCCTAACGAGGACTCGGCCCTTTGATCATCAATTCGAGTAACCATCGAATTTTGAATAGAGCAGAACGTGATCTGCCTTTCCTTCTTACTAACAAGCTAAAACTGATCTTCTACGTCCTTTGGAGAATTCTTAGGAAGTCGAGGGTATTGCGCCCGAGGTCCTGCAATATCAAGAATTAACATCCAACCAACGTAAAAGAAGCCTGAAACCAACCTTGAAGGAACCTGAAACCAACCTTGCTGCCTTGAAGGATTTAGAAAGAACAGGGCAGGAATGCGCTCGCTGCGCAGTTCAGGGGAATTGCCAAGCCGCCAACATTAGTTCCAGGGGGATTTATGTTGGATATCAGTATCAGCCCTGTATGCTTGGCATGGACTACAAATAGCCAACGTGTCCATAGCTAGACAATCAACCGTTCCATCAACTATTTATCAATTTAGCCCTCCCTAAAGAATTAACATCTAACTAACGTAAAAGAAACCTGAAACTAACCTTACTTAAAGAATTTAGAAAGACTAGGGCAGGAATACGCTTACTACACAGTTCAAGGGAATTACCAAGCCGCCAATATTAGTTCTAGGGGGATTTAGCTCCCGACCCTCCTCGGAGAATTAACATCCAACCAACGTAAAAGAAACCTGAAACCAACCTTGCTTGAAGAATTTAGAAAGAACAGGGTAGGATTACGCTCGCTACGTTGTTTAGGGGAATTACTAAGCCACCAACATTAGTTCTAGGGGGATTTAGCTCCCGACCCTCCCTGAAGAGAAACTCCCCTGAAGAGCGCCCTGGGCTCATTCCAGGGGCCTCTTTGTTTCAAGATATCCTAGTGGTTACACCTAAATTCTTATATATCCAACACCATTGCGGAGCTGAGAACATCCATGAGACCGTGGACACGGAGATATCCATGGACATGACGCGACATATGCGTCAAACCAATTTGTTGTTTAGGAATTGTATACTCCCAACAAAGACATGAGACATCTAGGAAGCGTTGGTCCTTTCTGCTGGTGCATCTCATGGTCGGACTCCTTCAGGCAGTGGCAGTGACTGAGTCTTGACATGGTACGCCACAAGCTTCTTGTCTACTCACCTCCAACGAAGCCACATTTACTATTTTCGACAAGCTACCTACCAAGGGTATATCTTCAATTTTGCGTCTTCCGCGTCATGTGTTCAAACCCGCTCCCACGGAATGTCTCTTGAAGCTAAGCAGTGCAGATTGAGAGCCATCAGACCAATGATGCGATGAAGAAGTTGTGGATATTCCATTGCAAGGATGAAACAGACTTCGCCCGCCGAACACGTTCTTGAAGATCATGTGCGACAACTATTGACATGGCAAGAGCAACAAGGACTGTTAGAAGATCCTGATCCCGATTCTTCAATGCTCCGCCTTGCTGTTTCGGTGTCGATCTTCATATGTTGGAGTTTTACGAATCGCAAAGCTTTACACAAAGGAATTGAAAGGAATGCTCCATCGTCAGGACGGAATGGGCTTCGCCTGCGTGCCAGTAACTCCAAAGCTGACCTTCTGTTATGAGTGACGTGGCAAGAGGCCAATCCATATATATAAAGGCAGCCTCGCTTGCACCAATTGTTATCCTGCATTAACAGCAACGGTGAAAGTTATATAAGTGAAATCAACAACAACAACAAGCACAATACAATACTTTTCTCAGAGCAACAATCGCAATCATGCATACTCCCCTGAGCCTTCTATCTCTCAGTGTTCTTTCACTTTCGGTGCTTTCGATCCCACATGAGTCGTTGATTGCCCCTCTCGACCGTCGAATGATTGGGGGTGTCGGTGTCAAGACCGGGGGAAAACAGGATGTATCGAAAATTGAGAATAAGTGTACCAGCCGCAGTCAAGAAGACAGACTCCTCATTGCGTCTGAACTGTTGATAGCCAAGGCTATAATCCAGAAGGGCACTACTGTTCACCCGAGCAGTAAATTTTACCAAGCAATGTTCTCAAAGGATCTCAAGGATACCCCCGGTTTCGAGGTCCACGTCCACCAAAAATACACCAATCTTGCATCGATCTACACCGAAGACGACAAGAAAGTCAAGCTCACGTGCGACGAAAGCAGATGTAAACCCAATCAGTTCGCTACAACTTTTGCAGCCCAGAACAATATCAATCTGTGCCCTGCGTGGTTCGATGACGCGAAGAAAGCAAGGTCAAACACAGTAGCAAGCGATTGCCAGTCGTCAAGCTCCAAGGGTCACAATTGGAAGAGCTTGGCCAAATTTAAGGCGACCAAATGTGAGGAGCCCGTTCATATGCTCTAAGAAGTCCGCGATTGGGTAGCTGACTGTCCATTTATAGCTTTCACCTTGGTACATGAGATGAGTCACCTTAGATACGCCACAGGAGCTTTGACGCAACCTCCGAGGTGAGTGTCGACCCACTACCTTACTGATCCTCCAATCAGCATCTCATTAAGACGATGCCGCTGACTTCTTGGCGCCTAAGAGCCGCGGACTACGCTTACGGCGTACCTAATTGCAAGAAGCTTGCTGAAGGTACCTTATTCGCCTCGAAGTGCAATTCGAATCCGAATGGGCCCCCTGTGCAATGTCCGGCCGAGTACTCCTTCCAGAACGCAGATAGCCTTGCATTCGTACCAGCTGGTAAGTCTCAACTCTTAGTGGTCACCCTTGTGGAAGCCACTGTGACAGTGCATCATTTTGTCTCTCGGAGCCATGCCAGTGACACCAAACGCTCGCGGTGCCAATGTCTTCTACTTTCCTTACAAAGAAGCTAGCCGCTCAAATCCTTTCCTTTCTTTGATGAAAACGCTGACGAAATGATCAACAGGGGAGTACTGGCAAGCGCGCTGCAATAGAGAAATCACTGTCGATAACGTGGATGGGTCTGCGGACCCAGTGGATTTCGATGACGAGGATGCCGATAACCCCTAGAAGTAACATCGTGTAAGTTTGATTGCCAGAATTGAGATTATCGTCTATAGAATGTTCGTACTTGCTGAAATTGCCATGGCGGCTGAAGGTCTGTGTTGGAGTTGCGGGTAGGATACATTACTCTCATTGTACTATAGTATATAACATATGATCTCATTATAAGCCGAAACCCGTATGTATAAATCAATCGTGAAGGAAAAATGTTATTCTATATTTTGCTTCTCAAGGTCGACGAGGGCTCCTTCGAGTGTGGCTGTGAATCGCTTCTCTGTGGATATATGCTTTTCCATCTGCTGAACGCGGTCATAGGGATTAAAGCGATCTTCGACATTCCTTGAATCTACTGCACCTTGGATAGCAAGACTACTTCAGCTGCTCTGATTATGTGACGGGATGTTCTAACGTACCTCTCTCGCTCACAGCCACACTGACGATACTGTCCCCATCTCACTTTCGTTCACGTGGGCCTGGCGCTTAGATCTGTACTTAGACCAGCCCCATTTCAACTCAGAGGGTTACGACAGCTGCTTCGGACCTCCATTGGTCTCATCTAGATGCGAATGGCATACAGGGTGCGCTTCATGGTGTCGGCGATAAAGATCCCACCCCACAAAGCGACGCCCACACCTAGGAAAACCGCAAATGTATTCTTCCAAGCGCACAGTCTGGTTATCGTCGCTCGCATATCCGTGACGCTGTGCAGTCTCGAACTGTAATCCACCTGAGAAAGTATACGTCCTTGCTCGGACTTGTTAATGACCTGGCCATTTTCCCAGACAGAGGTTGGAGTGTCCAGACGTCCGTCACCTCAAGCGCAGTCAGAAGGCAGGATACCTCTTTGGTGAAATGTTTTTCCTTCACTGTATCCACATCTCTTCAACTATTATACTGTAGCTCGTCTTTGCATATGGGTCTTCCACTAGAAACCTTGCAAAATCATCCGCCTCTTCCTCCATGACGGGGCGAGCGTTGTCACCTACACGAATGAGCAGGCCATCGTAGAGCTCTCGGGCGCAGATATTGGCATCCTCAAGGCTCCTGTATGATCTGTGCAGCTTGTATTCATTCAGATACCCATTCATACTAGACAAGTCGGTGCCCACGTTGACCCTTTGCTCTTCCTTCAACAAATAGACGCATGTTCTAGCCTCATCCTCTTGTTCTTGTTGTCTAATCGTCACTGCTGACCTCGCCGAAACCTCGACGGGTTGTACCACCCGCTGTCGCTTCAGTGGTTTTTTCTCGATCGCCATTTCAAATGTCTCCGTATCCCTTTCGCCTTCCTCTACCCTGGCACGTAAATGTAGCAGATCATCTTCCATTCTTCCCACCCACTCATGTTCCCAACCGTCAGCTTGCTGAAGACACCGTCCCTGGTATAGTATTAGGCCATAAGTTTTAGCACCATCCCGTATTTAAGCGAGAATATCAAAAAACCTCATATTCCCCCCCACGTCCTATATATTAACCATGACTCCTACTACCCCTAGATCTTGTGCTAGGTTTTAGCGGAAGTATCTTACTCCTTCTATAAGAGGTCGCATTATTAGGCGATATATAGTAGGCTTAGAGTACGGGGTAATTTTAAGAGCTAAAACTATCTTAAAATTAATAATTTACTATACTATTAAGAACTCTACCACTTAACCCTTATAAAAGGATTAGCCTAGAACTAGTTAGCTACGGCTACTAGGGGTATAAGCGGAGCGTAAACTCCTTTATATAGTTTAGATTAAACTAAAGATATATTATTTAGACCTTAAGAAAGAGCTAGGGGTTAAAATTAATAGATATACTATACGGCGACGACTTAAAGAGTATAGAATTATAAATTAGCTTATAATAAAGCGCCTACTTCTCTAGAAGATATATATAAAATAGCGGTTAAATTAGTATAAGGCGCGGAGATACTAGTATAGAGTAGAGTAGGCGTTAATAATTTAGTTAGATAAGTACTTAATAGAGCTAGGCTCTAGAAAAAAAAGGGAATAGGTCTTCTACTATATTAATTAGAAATAGGATAAGGATATAATTTAGCTATTTAAGAAAGGAAAGGTAAAGTTAGTTATAATATAAATAGCCTTTTATAATACTAAGTAAAGCGATCTAGTATAAATAGTATATAATCTAGAGGTAAAGGTAAATAGATATATTATAATATTATATATTAATATTTTAAAGGACTAGATCCTTATAATCTACTAGCCTAGTATATAGTTTATATAAGATAATACTTATATATATACTATAGTTAAAGAATATAGGGTATAGACTAACCGCGTCGAGTCGGTACTTCGAACTCGAGTCGGGTACCCGACTCGAGTCTTGGCGATTCGATACCAAGATCTGGTACCGAGTACCTCGAGTCGGTACCTAGGTGTTACGAGCATGGACCAGCGGTCCTTATACTACGCCTAGCAAAGGCACTTCTCGTCACCGTCAGGTGGATCAGTCTAGAGAGAGACTCGACCTACAGGTGGATCGGGTGGATCAGCTTACTAAACCATGGGAGCCACGTGTGGATCGGGTGGATCGGTCTACCGACCTACACCTCTTGGCAGGATCTCATATGTCTATATAGAAAGCGTGCGTTCCTGCTTAGATAGGAGCTTCGTGCTCAACTTATATTATTAACCTAGATATCTCCTAGATACTAAATATAATACTCGACCTGTATTAGACTAGTTTAGTACGAAGCCTGTTTACCCTAGTCCTTAACACTCCTCTCTACGAGATCTACCTAGACTCCGGAGCCTTCTAGTTAGAAGACGACGGGTCGTAACACTTTAAGTACCCTCAAGATAAGTACCTCAGGATAAAGGGACCTCACCCCGAGTAAACGCGGTCCACGATAGTTAGTAATAGCGGAAGTTAAAGAAGGTATTAAAGTTACTAAGCCAGATTTATACTATAGCGATTAAGACAAACTTGAAGAGTAGTTAGTATAGATATAGCTATACTTCTCTTTTAATAAAGACGCTATAAGACTAAAGAAATAACTACTATTTATAATGACTTATATAAGAGGACGGGCCTAGAGATAGTCCGCTCCATTTCTTAGACGATATATGGAAGATCCCGATAATAACGATAATGTCTCTATTAAGTTATAGATAGAGAGCCTGACACTCTTTCGTGGAGAAATAAGGCGAATATTCGGACCTTCTAATAAAGCAAGCGTAGTAATAAGAGTTATCTAGTACTTGATATAAAAGAAATCGGCATCTAAATACGTAATACAGTTCTAATAGTATTTTATAAGAACCGACTGGGATAATAACGCGCTGATAGTAATATATCGGAGAGGATTAAAACCTCAGGTGAAGAAGGAACTTATGCGAGACGGAGCCGTTTATAATGACTTAGACTTATTAATAAGAGCCTTAACACGAGTTAATAACTAGATCCACGAGTTAGTAATAGAACTACGCTATAATGGTGGAGTTTCTGGACTCGGTCATATAGGACTCTATTCCGGACGAAGTTATGGGAAGAAGCGATTCTCACGCGATCCTTACGGTCCGATGCTAATAGAGTTAGACTTCACCGAGAAGAAGAAACCGTTTAGAGGTAAGAAACAGCAAGGGGGTAAGAAAGTAATGAATTACTATAGCTGTGGTAAACCGGGCCATATCGCTAAAGACTGCAGGTTAAAAAACATGGTAAAACGACCTTAGTTAAACATATTAGAAAGAGTTCCAGTTAGGAAGACTGAACCTCCAAAGGATTAATAAGAAACGGAGTACGACGACACCGAGCTAGACGTAATTATAGATGATTTACTAGCCCTCGTCAATCCACCTATTAATAGAGAACTATAATCTAGAGAGGAAGAATTACGCGAAGAAATAGCTAAGAAACAGAGGAATATCGTAAAGATTAAATAAAGGCTAGCAGATATTCACGAATAACTTAAGGAATTAGACTCTAATAACGAATGTAATAGTAGTTATATTCGGAAGGGAAAACCCGAATAAAGCCGAGAAAGCGAGGATGATTCCGACTGGGAAAACCTCAGCCAGACTTCTAAGAAAGAAGGTGATAGAGCAGTATCTCGAGCTTCTACATTAAAAGATCCACAGATAAAACTCGAGGAACGGGTAGAGTTCTACTAAGAAAAAGTAGCAGGAGGACTTCTGCAGAAGGAGTTTAGAAATGACTTAGCATATCCACAGCACGGAGTAATATACTGGTCAGCCTACGCCGATAGAATATATATGATTCACTACTAAGCGAAAATAAACTTAGGAAAGTCTATTAGAATCCGAACGTATAGAAAAGTTTAGTCAAGTTATAATAATATAAGTTGTCATTAGCACTTAGTAACCAAGAGATCGAGGAAGTGGTTTCTAAACTATAACCAAAGATGGCATAGTAGTCTCCACGGACACCTTAAGTATAGCGAGCACACTTCTAAGTATTACTTATAGGACTAGTATACCTGCTTCCACGATAATTACAGAAAGCACATGTATATAAAAAGAACTACCGGATTCCTATCCTTTTCGGGAAAAGAGTAATCCCTTGTGCTAAGGGGAAGTATAAGGAGATTAATGTCCTTACCCTAAAAATATATTAGCTATATTCAACGAACTACGTAATGCATGTGAATATACCGGTTAAAATAGATAGTCAGCGGACTATAGTAATAATAGATTCTAGAGTATCTAGAAACTTTATCTCTGAAGCATTAGTACGGTTAGTGGGCCTACTAACGCGAAGAAAGAAGGATCTATATAACTTACGAATAGCCGACGGGTCAACGCTATTAAAAGGAAGCGTAGACGAGGAGACAACCTCGCTACTATTTATAATTCAACGACACTATAAGGAAATGTCCTTTAATATTGTAGGGATGGCCACCTATCACATCATATTAGGCATGCCTTGGTTGGAAAAGTATAACCTAGCAATCAACTGGAGAAGAAAAGTACTTAAGTTTGAGCGAACTGGCGATATCACTAGATTCTAACCTACACGTCGATAGTAGACGACGGTGGATAAGAAATCGAACCAGAAGACGGTTGAGGCATGTGTTACCTTAATTTCGAATAAGGATGACCTTGAAACACAAGGATCCGACTTAATAGACACTGGCAGCGGTCCGCTAGGTCAACAAGTTAGAGTTCTTGGAGTAACTGACAGTACTCCTGATATCCTATAAGAGTATTAAAGATAGAAACGCCTCTTTATAGAAGAGATAATAGTAAAAGCTCTACCTAAACACTAACCTTAGGATTATAAGATCGAACTCGAACCAGGGAAGGAACTAACATTTGGACCTATTTATGCGTTATCTGAAAAGGAACTTATAATACTACGCGGGTACCTTAATAAGAACCTAAAAAAGGGATTTATTCGAGAATCTAAATTACTAGCAGGATATCCGATACTCTTTATAAAGAAGAAAGACGGATCCTTATAACTATACGTAGACTATCGAAAGTTAAATAATATAACGATAAAGAATCGTTACCCGCTACCTAATATTAGCGAGCTGCAGGATCGGCTAGCTAAAGTAAAGATCTTTATAAAACTAGATCTTTAAGGAGCGTATAACTTGATTTAAATAAAAGAAGGTGACGAATAGAAAATAGTATTCAGGACTCGATATAGATATTACGAGTATCTAGTCATGCCGTTTAGTCTTACTAATGTACTAGTAACCTGCTAGGCATTAGTTAATAATATTATACGAGCTTATTTAGATCTTATAGCGATCGTATACCTCGACGACATATTAATTTACTCTAAAACTCTTGAGGAATATATCCTTTATATATAAGATGTATTAACATGCTTATTATAAGCTAGACTCCTCTTAAAGCTAGAGAAATACGAGTTTTATAAGACCTTAGTTAAGTTCTTAGGGTTTATAGTAATAACTAAAGGCGTTCGTATAAGCCCTGAGAAGATTCAGGCTATATAGGAATGGCCTATACCACACGATATTAAATTAGTATAAGGGTTTCTAGGATTCGCCAACTTCAACAGACGTTTTATAGAAGGCTACTCTAAGAAAGCCTTGCCACTAACGGAAATCACCAAGAAAGATACGGGATTTCGATGGGATACTAACTAGAAGAGAGTATTTGAAGAACTGAAGCAAGCTTGCATAGATCCTCCGGTACTCTGCACGTTTCGTAACGGAGAACTAGTATATATCGAAACAGATGCTTCGGATCTTACAGTCGGAGCATGCCTCTGTCAGCAGAAAGACGGCAAGTAGCATCTAGTAGCATACTACTCACGCAAGATGTCTCCAGCAGAACAGAACTATAATATACACGATAAAGAGCTTTTAGCAGTCGTCTATTCTCTATAGCATTAGAGAGTATATGCCGAAAGCTGTTCGGAACTTACTATCTTCACCGATCACAAAAATTTAGTAGGTTTTATGACTATAAAAGAATTGAATCGACGATAAGTTCGATAGTCCGAACTCCTTAGGCAATATAAGTTCAAAATTCAGTACACCCTAGGAAAAGATAATAGACGAGCAGACGCTTTAAGTAGACGATCTAACTATATATAAGTAAAAGACATTACCACTTAACCTATCTTAAAATAAGAAAACAATAGGTCGTTAGTACTAGTAAGGAATCTGGCCACGACTATGCGAGTCACGACATATACAGTTCCTGATTTAAAGGAAGCATACGAGAATAACAACCTAGCCGGACAACTTAGGAAGGAACAGCCTAGCCGGGACCTGTTACTATATAAACAGAAGCTGTACTTACCACCGAAAGTAATAGAAGAAGTGATCAGGGATTACCATAATGATCCTTTACTAGGATATCTAGGAGTATCTAAAACATTAGAACTCATTTAAAGAGTGTACGCCGCATCAAACCTGCGAGCGTCAGTCGAGTAATATATCAGGGAATGTATATGCTGCCAGCAGAATAAATCTGCAAGACATGCCAAGTACAGACAAATTCAGTTTACCGAAGTTCTAGACACACTATAGAAAGACGTCACGATGGACTTTATTATGAAACTACCTCGGTTAGTTAACCCGGTAACTAACGACAAGTACGACTTAATAATAATTATCGTCGACAAACTTACTAAGTATACTATTATAATCCTATATAAGGAATCCTATAACGCTAGTCAGCTTAGATTCATTTTATTAGACAGACTGATTAGAGATCATGGCATACCAGAATCAATAACTTTAGATAGAGATAAACTCTTTATATTAAACTATTAGAAGACTTTAATCGCGTTAATAGGAACTAAACTACGAATATTAATAGCCTATTACCCTTAAACGGATGGATAGACTAAACGTACTAATTAGATAATAGAAGTATACCTTAGATACTACGTTAATAAAAGGCAAAATAATTAGGTTGCGTTACTTCTAATAGCATAGTTGGTATATAACGATAAAAGGTTAGATATAACAAGGCTATTACCGTTTTTTATAAACTACGGTCGACACGTAAACTTATTCCTAGATCCTCGACAAGGACTAGATGCCGAAAAAGCCTTGGTATTAACTTCTGACATGAAAAGCCTGTATAAAGACATGCAGCACACGATTAGCGAGGCCAATATTACTATAAAGAAGTTAGTAGATAAGAAAAGAAAATTGGGTCCTTAGCTAAAGAAGGGGGATAAAGTATACCTCCTTACAAAAAATTTGAAAGGTATAAGACCAAGTAGGAAACTAGACCACATTAAAGTCGGACCATTTTTGGTTATTAGAAATAAAGGGCCTGTCAACTATGAATTACAGCTTCCACCCGACGCTAAAATCCACCCAGTATTCCATATCTTAATATTGGAACCAGTAGATCCTAACACACCCTTATAAGAAACCTTCTATTTTGAAATAGAAGAAGAAAACGAATTCGAAGCCGAAAGAATTCTAGCATATAAGAGTCAGAAGTACCTGGTGAAATAGAAAGGGTATGAAGATTCGGAAAGTACCTGGGAGCCAATCAAGAACCTTGAGAACTACTAGAGCCTCCTATAATAGTTCCGCCAATAATAGTAAACCCAGACCAGTTAAAGTTAAGAGGGACTTCGACCTGTTCTAAAGAAACATTAAAGAGGAAGTCGTTAGGGGAAGGATTAGCTATTTACTTATTAACCTCGACCTCCTCGATATTTTACAGTTCCCCTTTAACCATTTCTCTTTGAACTCGCTCTAATATTTCCAGCTCTGTGGTGAGACGAACTATTCGAGCCTGGGCCTCCTTTTAGAAAGCCTTCTACTCTGCTAGCTTAGCATCGCGCTGTTTCTAAACGCGAGCCTAACGAGCAGGAGAGAAAGGAGCGAGATCGCAGCTATAGCCCAGTCGGGCGTATTCCACGTAACGATTAGACGAACCCCCTACTTTATACTTCTCCGGGCGCCTGGCCTTTTCGCAGTTCTTGCAGACGCGCATTAGAGTTGCCGGCGCGATTGACGATAATAGCTGACGACGACGGAAAGAGCTTGATAGTTTATACCTGTCAGCAGGCATTATAGAAGTTAGGATTATCGGGACGATAATTCTTAGAGGAGGAGCTAATATTACGAGCATAGACCAGCGGTCCTTATACTACGCCTAGCAAAGGCACTTCCCGTCACCGTCAGGTAGATTAGTCTAGAGAGAGACTCGACCTATAGGTGGATCGGGTGGATTAGCTTACTGAACTATGGGAGCCACGTGTGGATCGGGTGGATCGGTCCACCGACCTATACCTCTTAGCAGGATCTTATATGTCTATATAAAAAGCGTACGTTCCTGCTTAGATAGGAGCTTTATACTTAACTTATATTATTAACCTAGATATCTCCTAGATACTAAATATAATACTCGACCTGTATTAGACTAGTTTAGTACGAAGCCTATTTACCCTAGTCCTTAATACTCCTCTCTACGAGATCCACCTAGACTCCGGAGCCTTCTAGTTAGAAGACGACGGGTCGTAATATGAATCCCGACTCGACGGTTAGTCTAATAGGGTATAGCTTATTAATTAGCTACCCTACTTACTAGACCTAAATCTAATTAAATACCTCTAGCAACTACTTAAAGAAAAGTATTATAAGTTATAGTAGGAATAATAAGGAGAGGCTAGAGAAGCTATATAAGATATTAGAAGTAGCTTATATTAGTAAACTAGGAACGTGGAATAATATAGAAAAATGCGGAAAATACGTACATGACAGGCGCGCTTATATATCAGCCCTAGGGCTAGGAATAATACCGTGAGTTAGAAAAGGCGTATTTAGCTAGATTTAGTAACTTTTAGAAATACTAGGTAATAGGATTAATAGGGGATAAGTCCTACTAATTAGCTATAATATAACTATATTAGGCTAGTACTAACTAGGTAATTATAATAAGGTACTAAGTCTTATTAATAACTAATAGTAGTACTACTAATACTTAGTAGGAGAATTAATCGCAGGCGTAATATAGGTATAGGAAACGGGGCTAGGCTAGGGGGGATACCCTACGCGTATATAAATTACGTAAATTAACTATATTTAAAACCTATATTACGCTAGTGTTAACGACGTAGCCGCTATAACTCTAGCGAGCTTCCCGTTTCTTCCTAGCGCTAGAGGAAAATTATGGATTTAAGGCCTTAAATCCGGATTTTCTATATTTAGGACTTTTAGGCTAGAATAAAAAAAACCTAAAATTTTCCTATTTATTTCTAGTATATTGCCTGGAAAATGCGCTTTCAGCGGATTTTCCAGTTTCGGATTTTCTGTTCTACTTCCCAGTTTGCTAATATAGTACCTTATTAATAACAATATACTATAGTTATTAGTAGATAGTATAGAAAGGAGGGTTAAAGCTGTTATTAAAGTAGAAGGATAGTATACTAAGTATTAGGGTAAACTAATTAGAAAATAGCTTAGCGGAACTATAAAATACTATATTTTCTAATATCTAGGTAATTTTCAGCTTTATAATTAACTAGATAATGGTGTTAGGAGCTATAGAGAAAAGTACGTTTTTTTAGTGGGGTAGCGCGGGGTATCTCGGGTGTAAAGACTTATGAGCGGGACTATAATACTTAAATCTAGCAGCGATAGCCTCTTTCTTGTTGAGGAAGACTCCTGGTTGTATGATCGTCTCTAGCGTCCCAAGGTCGATGGTGGACGCTAGTGACGACAAAGGTACAATGACATAGGTCTGCTGATTTGGCATCTGTTGTCTCTTGGCTGCGACTTTTCGACTCGAGGCTGCGGGAGGCGGTGCTCTCACACTTGAGGTTCGCCCATTGGGTGTTGACCTTGGTCCGTCTAGGCACTGGATTTGCTTGTTTTCTCAGTGTAGGATTTGCGCCAGAACTTCCGGCGATTGCGACCAGGCCATCGTCTTTTGTCAGGTCGATGAAGGCGCTGGCAGCGGATCTTGCGATAGATCGAATGCTAGAGGGAGAAGACTGAGGCTTGCTGACAGCACCAGTTCGCCCTATACGCAAGGCCATAGTCTATGTACCGGTTTGAATAAAATTTGGTCAAGTGGAGATAGTCGAGCTTAAGGTACCTCATCACCTCATGTTTACGCGTTTGAGAGCTAGTAATATTAGCGTCTTGGCAACTGCGCAATGTTGTTGGATATCAGTATCAGCCCTATATGCTTGGCATGGACTACAAATAGCCAACGTGTCCATAGCTAGACAATCAACCGTTCCATCAATCATTTAAGAAATGCTAGCCCAAGTCACCAAGACTAGCGGCTCTCTGTACCTTGACATCGACGGGTTCTTATGTCACCCGCGAGCCTGCTAGAGTCGAGCAAGTCTTTTATACCTCTGGAAGATTACATGACAAGTATTGTTTATAGATGATTCTCTGTCATTCATGGTATCTCTCAAAGTTCTTCAATCCACAATCTTAATATTGACTATCTTAACAACATAGAGATGGCGACTATCCTGGTCAAGACTTGTACGTCCGCTTGTGCAGTCAGATAGCTAATGGTTCTTCTTCGCCTCTTCATATTTCTTGCTCATCGTCGGTAGCACCAAAGACTCGAAGAAAGAGATAGGCATGATATCGATCAGAGCTTTCTGAATTGCATGCCCAAAATAACCGACGACAACAGCCCTTCCACGACCAACTCTTTGCAGTGCTGCCTTAGCCATGGTTCGCGCAGGAGGTTTGAAGAACGTAGCAGGCTCCTTCGTATGTGATGTGTCCACCACCTGACCGACCAAAATTGCGAGAACTTCAATATCTGATCGACCTTGGACTCGCAGCTCGACGGACAAACAGCTACTCATGGACGTGTTGAAGGCTTTACAACCACCATACACGACAGCATATGGTATACCAAGATCCCCAAGGGAGCCAATGTTCATTATCAATTTTGGCCCGGGCATGCCAGTAAGCCTGGGAAGAAGGACTTTCGTGAGTTGAGCTGGGAAGCGTGCGTTTATGTTCATTGCGGAGTCGACCTCATCTGCCGAGCTCTCTTCCAGGGTTTGGACTTTCGCTCCACCACCCACATTGTTGATCAAGACTGTAAAGTGGAGATCGGAGAAGCTAGCCACCATTTCTTCGATCTGCTTGTTGGTCGCAGTAGAGGCATCGGCAACTGCAATTCGGCACTGAACATTTGGAGATTCAACGTTAATCTGGTGTTTCACACTCTCTAGCTTAGTGGGATTTCGTCCATGGATGATGACGTTAAAACCAATTTTGGCAAGTTCTTGGGCAAAGCCTCGCCCAATCCCATCACTGGCCCCCGTTACAAAGGCCCAGGGGCTGTCACCATGTAGGTACGGCTTCAAAGAGGAGGATTTTGTGTAGAGGCTAACAAAACGGAGAAGCTTGATGGATAAGAAAGATACTGTTGTAATGCCCAGTCCGGAGAGGAGTTGAGAATACATCATAGAATGCTGCAACCCGAGAACGAAGAGACATGTGGAAGATTTTGGGGTGGTTGCTATAATTATATGGAGCGGCGGTCCGCGTACACCCAGTCCTGGTCCGCGTGCACCCTTCTGTTGAATAGTATGATGTCAATGAGTCATCTGCACGTGATTTAGGTGTAGTGTAATAGTATTTTAATAACTAATAGATGGATATAGCTATATAGAATGGAATAACTATTACGAGAAATCTCTACTAGTCTACTAAGACCCCCTGACTAATCCTAATTAGTAACTACTAAGGTTGACCCAGCCTAAATTCTAACACTCCCTCTTAGATTAGTAGTAATAAGGTAGTCTACCTATCGCTAACTACTATATCTAAATATCCTTATACTTTACTTAGAGCTAGTCCTAATTATTATCTAGCTAGGCTAAAGTTAATAGGGCTAATAGGTTTTATTAGTAGATCGGTATATTAGCCTTTAGTATTAACCTATTAAAGACGGATTTCTTTAGTTTTAGAAATAAGTTAACGTATTAAATAATATCTTATATAGATATATTTTATAGTAGTATAATTAATCGGATTAGTAGCTAATTTTATAGCTACCTAGTTATTAATACTTAGGAGCACTAGTACTACTCCTTTATTATACCCTAGCTCTTTAAGTATAAGGCCTAGATATAGAGCTTCTTTATATACCTCTATTATAGTAATATATTTAGACTCGTATATAGATATTACTACTAGCTTTTATAATTTAGATTACTAGGCGATAGGGCTATTAAATAGTTTATAGATATACGCCCTAATAGAACGAGATGTCTTATAATTATTATAGTATAACGCGTTAGTAAAACCCTCTAGGCTATTATTATTACTTAGTTAATAGATAAGGTTATTATTAACTATTTCTAATAGATAACGTAGTACCCTTTTCGCTATATTTATATATTACGGAGTAGGGTTATTAAGTAAACGACTTAGGTTATTAATAGCGTATATAATATCTAGCCTAGTTATAATACTTAGCTAATTAAGTACTCCTATAAGGGACTAATAAGCCTCCCTTTTAGATAAGAAGGCTATATAGCCGTTAGGGGTAATAGTAATATTAGCCTATTCTATAGGCGACTTAGCTAGCGAATATTTTTCTATACCTAGTTATTTTAATAATTAGTTAATATATTTTATTTAGTTAATCTAAATAGAATAATTATCTAGATTTCTAATAATATTTATTCCTAAATAGTCTTTTAGGTCTCCTATAAATTTAAAGTTAAACCTCTTATTAAGTTCCTTCTTTATCTAAGTAATTAGGTCCTAATTACGTGCTATAAATAGTAAGTTATCGACGTATACCGTAATAATAACTTTTATAATAGTATTAATAAACATGTAATAATTATACTTAAGGCGCTTAAAACCTAGAGACTTAAGTACCTTATAAAGGGTTTTATACTATTATAGGACGCTTATTTAAGGCTATATAGAGCTTTATTTAGTTTATAGGCGTGGCCTTATTAGCTATTAGTAAAGTAGTAGGGTTATTCTACCTAGATTTCTTCCTAAATAAGTGATTCTAAGAAGGCCGTAATAATATCTAAATACTCGACGACTAGCCTATATTTAGCTATTAGGGCTAGGAGGAGTCGCTATAATAATGCCTTTAGGGTTAATAAGAATATCTTATTAAAATTAATCCCCTTAATTTAATAGAAGCCTTTAACTACCTACCGTGCTTTATATCAGCTAATTTTACCTATTAGCCTATATTTATATAATAAGACCTACCTACCTAGTAAGATATATACTTTACAAGGTAGTTAATATAGTTCTTACTATATCATCTACTTATTATAATTAGCTAATTCTTCTTTAGTAGTAGTAAGCTATTTATCTTTATTAGGTCTACTAAGAGCCACGTCTATTAATATTAGGTAGGGATACTCCTTAGTACTAGTAACGACGCGGGTAAGTATAGCTCTAAACCTATTAGGGTTATTAGAAGATTTTATACCCCTCTTATTTATTTAGTTATAGTCGATCTGGGGTTTATTATAAATAGAACGACGTAATATATTAGGAATAATTCTTTAAGATTTATTATTTTAAGTTAATTATTTATTAATAATAGCTAATAGTATTATAGTAGTAATTTAGCGTATAGAACTATCCTAGCTATTCTAATATTAATTAGTTAGTAATTCTAACTCCGCTCAGCTATTTTTAGCAGTCTAATTATTTAACTTATTCTAATTTAATTTAGGTGGATTATCCTAATTACGTCTATTTAGACTATTTAGCCTACTTACGTTATTAGTTAGGCCTAATATTAATTAGCTAGATAGAAAAGTTATTACTAATCTATTACTAGTATTACTAGTATTATTAGTATTATCTAATACTCCCTTAATACCCTGTTAATTAGGGGTAGTTACTCCCTCTAAGGCCTAATTACCGCTATCTAATTAGTTAGTTTAAAGCTAGCTTAGGAGGTCTGCTATATTATTATTATCGCTAGAGTCTCCTTCTATTAGGAGCTTATTATTATTTATTAATAATATGGCGGCCCTCTTATTAAATACTATATATACTAATTAAGTAATACGTTATCCCTTAATATCTTATACGCGGTAGATACTCTTACCGTTATAGCTAAGGAAGTGGTATTTAATAGCCTTATTATCTAGTTTCTTCTTATTCGGTAATATATCGAACGAGTAGCACTAATATCCGAATAGCTTTAGGTATATTAATTAAGGTTTATAGCTATACTATTTCTTGAAGGGGGACTTCCTATCCTTACTAGGTATAAGGTTCTTAATATAATTAATATAGTAGATAGCCTTACCCTAGAACTCTTATAGTAGTCCGGCGTTAATAAGAACCGTTCTAACTTTACTAAATAATATCCGGTTCTTCCGTTTAGCGACCCTATTTTAATAAGGGTTATAGGGAGCTAATAGGGTAATAAATATCCTATATTCCTAGAAGATTTATTAATATTTACGGCCCTAGACTAGTTTATTATCACTTTAAATAAAGGCCGTTTTATACCCCTAGTTATTCTAATATTTTATTCGGAACTCGAGTTTTTATAGTAGCTCTGCCCGACTAGTTATATAATCTATTTAGGTAAACCCTATTACTTTATATATAGATACTATCACGTTAGTATACCCCCTAAGGGTAGTTATATAGCTTATTAACGCTAGGTCGATGTACTAGTATTAGCTAGGGATAGTAACTCTAGTTATTAGTAACTATAAGGGTATTCGGGTAATTTTCCCTAATACGTAACTCTTATATAGTTCCTATTTCTCGTATATTTATAGACGATTAGCGGCCTTATAGTTAATATTAGTAGCACGTGTTATAGCCTTTATAGCCTCTATACTAACGTGTTTATATCTCTTATACTATTAGGTCTAAGATATATTATTCTTAGCTGGGACTATTAATTTAAGGCGGAATGCCCTTATCTAGTTAATCTATATAGTGTCTAGCTAGTATATATAGTTATATAGGAAGGCTTATAGTACCTCCTCACCTTATTTATTATAGAATATATTCTTCCCTCCGCTACTAGTATATATATAGCCTTGTAGGTCTAGCTACGTAATAGATAGGAGGTTATATTTAATATTTAGTATATAGCGAATATTAGTTAGTAAGAATTCGCTGACCTTATTATTAATAATTACCGGGATTTATACTATTCTAATCCCTTTAATAGTTACCGGTTTACCCCTAGTTAGTCCTAATATAATATAATTCTAGACTAGTAAATAGTTAGTAAACTTAGATTAGTCCTAGAAGATATACTCTTAGTCCCCTAAGTTAACGATAATCTTATAGGACTTATTATTCTATTATAAGCTATACCTAAAGCGAGCGGTATAAGATTTATCCTATTTTTATTCGTCTAGGTTTTATTTACTTTATTAACGACTAGGACCTCTACCTTAATACTATTATTTATTCCGTACCTCTAGCTCTTTCTTTATTTTAGGAATAAATCCTTCCAGTCCTAGCTTTAGATTAATATACTAGCAGTCTTTTATATTATACTAACAGCTATAGAACGTATATTTATTATTATTATTACTCTAGCTCTTATTACTAGGCTTATTTTAATATTAGCCTTATATTAGCTGTTTACTAAAATTACTAGCGTATACCTTAGATTCTTTAGTCTTTAAAGGTATAAACCTATTAACTAATAATATAGTAATATACTTAAAATCTTATAACTCACCCCTAGATTAAGTAATCTTAGTAAGGGTATAGACCGCTTCCTTTATCTCTTCTAGTAGGCCCCTCTTAAAGACCGCTATCTAGAAATCTATTTCTAGCGGACTCTTTATTTATAGAAGCTTATTTATATACTCCTTAAATTTAGTAAGGTAGGCGTAAAGGTCTTTAAATTAATCTAAGTAAAGCTTATATAGGGTAAAGTATATTACTTTCTTAGTAGCGTATAAATCCGTCTTATATAATAACTTTAATTTAGCTTATACTTCTTTTACTATTATTAGAGTCTTAATTATACTATAAGCTAATAGCGATATAGTAAGATAAATAGCGGCGAGTACTTACTCCTCTAAATTAATATACTTTTCCTATTTATCCTTATCTACCTCCTTAATAGGTAGTTTTACTCCTCTAGTAGTAGGTGAGTTAGGGTTAATTAGCGGTTTATATTCTAGTCTAATAACCTTAAATACGCCGTTAATTACGAGTAATACGCGTATAATAATTTCTTATAATTTATAATTCTTAGTACCTTTTAGCTTCTAAATTTTATAATAGTTAGATATAATAGTACCTATTATAAATAGTTCTAGGAATATTTCTTCTAGAGTAATACTAAGTCTTAGTAAAAAGCTTACTATATAATTTATATAGTTCCTAGGTTATATAGAACCCGGGCTTATAACCTATTAAATAGTATAATATTAATAAGTTATTTATACGTAATTTAAGTGTAGTATAATAGTATTTTAATAACTAATAGATAGATATAGCTATATAAAATGGAATAACTATTACGAGAAATCTCTACTAGTCTGCCAAGACCCCCTGACTAGTCCTAATTAGTAACTACCGAGGTTGACCCGGCCTGAATTCCAACACCTTCCTGGAGCGCGTACACCTTCCCTCATTTAGCCTAGCGGGTACTCTCGGGACTACTGCGAGTAGTCGATCACGCTGACTAATAGCGGCTTGAGGAGCATCCGAGCGGTTTGAAAGTTATCGGCTCCTTGGCGCTCCGTAGTGCCGGTACACCGTCCAGCAACGACTACTCAGCGCATCATGATTTCATTGACCCAACAACCTGCTAAACCACACTAGATCTGCCAGGAATTCGGGTCGATAATGACATCGGCGATGAAGCTCCCGATGCTCGAAAAGGTTGCATTCGATTGTTAATGATCGGTAGTTGGTAGAGAGAACAACAACCGTAACCGCGATTGATTCGTACTATACCAATTGATCAAGGAAACTAAATGATGAAAAGCCGAGGTTGACCGTGCTCGCAGATGACACAAGAATTCAAGGCTACAGATACCCACCTCTGCACGTCTCTGTGGTCTTGGTATTTCTACTTAAATTCTAAGCAGAGAGCAAAGCGAATCTCGAACTTGCCAACGAAGTATCGAATTTGCCTCCAACACTGTGTGGATCAAGACTACAACATAACACTGAGGCATAGCTGCTGAGGTCATCAAGTCAAAAGAGCAGGCGTGGTCTGCATGGATGTCGCTATTTGAAGCGAGCTGGATGAGGTCAAGATGTCATGTGCTTAACAACATTCATTTGTACTCGAAGTCTACAAACTAGTTACATTTAACCATCGTTGTCAATATCATGAATCAAACATTCAATTGTTACGTCTAGGCACGTATGAAATGACAAATACAGATATTCAGCAAAGTTCGCGGCGGACGAGGTTTAGGACATATACCAAGCCGTCGACTAGGAGAAAGCGGAAGACCTATGGAGTCCCAGGGATATCGAAAAGGAGGAGGTAGAGGCTTATAATAGATACCATACCGCATCATCCCGTTCTCAAACCTTCCTGTGACGTTGCTAATGAAGAGTGTGGTTTCGGTGCTGTGTGGGACCGAAATATGGGATGAGGGTCTGTCAAGGAGAGTCGCAAGGACCATAGAACGATGCCGCAATACGACGGTATGTGGGTTGACACAGACAGAGATGCTTACTGAAAGGTTTGTGGTGTTCATAGATGAAGTGAGAAGTGTCAAGAGAAAAAGATTGCTTCGATATATCTAAACATACTATTGGGAGTGTTTATCGGATGGCCTGTTTACATCGATGATGCGATTTGAAGTCGAAATCGTAGTCGAATCCGAAATTAAAGGACAAGTCTCAGTCAGATCAATAAGATCCACCCTCTCAGTCAGATCAATAAGATCCACCCCTCCTCATCCGGCGTTGAAGTTCGCATTGGTGAAATGGGTTTGCAAAGGCATCACAGTAAATCATTCACCGGACAAGAGCTGCGTCTCGACGAAAGAAATACGTGCATATTACCGGTACGATTTTGCACACGGGTGTAAGAACCTTGCATGAAGGGTTGCACATCCTGCGAAAAAGTCGCTAGCCCACCATGGAGCACAGCCTAGAGCTGGCAGCGCTCTCTACTCGTCGTCACCGCCCATCTTCGTCGACAGCTACTGATTAAGCACACGATAAGAGACACCCCCTCAACAAGGTAAACTGATAGATATCCCCCACCTCCGCGATATCTCCTCCTCCGGCGCGTCGTGCCTTCAGTGGGATATTCGGCGAGTATCTCATGGAGTATCCGGGACCGCGCTAGAGGGTAAGTAGTAATCACGACATTGAGGACGGAACAAAGGTCAAAAGTCAAAGGTGAAGCGGCTGAGGGCAGTGTTCAGGCGGCGAAAGCTAGGGTAGCTTCGGACGTAAGCAGAAGCGATCCGGCACGTCAGGATAGAAGTGCATAGGCAGATGAGTTTCTATGCAGCACTAGCTACATAGGCTGGACGGATACACCACAACGGACGAATGTTAGGAATGATTTCAGCTCAGGGTTTGTCCTACCTCCTTTCGGAAATTCGTAGAGTGCAGCGGTTTCGCGTTGCGAGAAGCAAAGAGCACCCCCGCTGGTGCTGGGTACATGACATGCGGTTTGGCGTGGCGCGTCTTGTTCGGTATGTGTTCGGTATGCGAGGCTTCCGGTAGGCCACATGGGGGGGTTGAGGATAAGAAGGAAGAAAGAGGCGGTGGGGTGCGTAGTATGGGAGGCAGCAGGATTGCTGCTGTTTTGAGATTTCTCTTCAAGGGACTGGAATGATCATTCTTTCTTAATGTGGAGAAGCGCATAAGCAAATTGATTTCTGTGTAGTAATGTTTTCATTGGCGGGACAGACATACGCTTGGGAAAGTGTGCGCACATTCCCACTGGTGTTGGATATTCCTGGCGAAGCGGATATTGTTGGGGATACGATGTTTCAGGTGGTTCTTACGGGGGTTTAGAGGATGAGAAGAAAGACGAACGCTGTCGGGGGGGTGCTTCGAAGGGTAGGAAAGGTGTTGTTGCATAGAGTAATTGGAGTCAAGATCCGATCTACTTCTTTCCCTGTGGATCAGATTTCTAGGAGACGGCCGTAAAGACTGCTGTAGGAGCGATTGTAGTGGCGGAAAGGATTTTTGTTGATTATGTTATCGACTTTGAGGTATATCTTGTCTGACGAACAGATCGGGTCAATTAAAGTCAACGCTTGCGGAAGGGGAAGGAATTGGAGGGTATGAGGGAGATAGAGAATGGTGATAGGAAAATTCATGAGTGGACCTCGGAATTCCTGGCAGAGACGGGTACTGATTTGGTGATATGGCCTTAGTGAAGACCCTGTTACTAAAGTGTGCTTCTTTATTACGGACGAATGTCTTGCAGCGATGAAGTGATTAGCAGACTCAACCCCGAGCCCCCTTGACAGTAGTCGCATATATAAAATAGAGGCCCTCTTCCTGTTTCGGTCACTTTATACGTATTAATCGGAAGCAGAGAGATTAATATCCCGGTCGATGTCATCATATTTCCATTCGATCACGTGTATGCTTGCTTGGTGTCTCCATTCGGTTATGTGTACGCTTGCTTGGTGCCATGTTTGCTTGGTCTCTCTTTGTCATGTCTTATTGCATTGCCGTTCTTTCATGCGTCTAGCCATGACAACGTCGAAGTTATAGATATCCCTGGTATTTGATTTGATATACAATTCGTGCTCTCCTATACTTTCTGCTGTGCTCCTTACTGATATTTGACTCACAAGCCACCTTCTAGCCGAACGTACGGCCGTCATGTCGGATAATATAAGCCTAGCTTTCCGGCATCAACACTGGCCTTGGCTTTATATATAGATATATTGGCTTCTGACACACATAAGATGTCAGCTCTCTTTTGACACCTTATGGTGTGAAATGATCACTGTTGAAGATGCACCCGACACACTTTTACTTCTATATATTACCGAAGCTGATCACTTCAACTTCAACTGGATCCTTGCACCAGAGAATCACATTTCCGACACTACAGAATCCGTCCATCAACACCATCCGAACCAAGATACACGCACTTCCCTTCGTTCGTTCACAAGCCCAAGTGTAGGTCCAGTACCTACTCTGCCACAGCTCAGGGTTTCATGTGACTTGCTCACCCTTTACAGGACATGATGTCAGCCTCGATTGTATCCATGGTAACGTGTCAGGAGCGTTTCGCCACCATTAATCTGCCTCGGGAGCTCCGCGATAGGATTTACCGCGAGTTGCTAGTTCCTGAAAGGACGCGTAAGAGAAGAGATCACAGCTCAGAATATAACGTAGAGCCAAATATTCTTCGAGTCAGCAAACAGACCCATGCAGAAGCCGCCTCCATATTATATCGGGAAAACACCTGGATCTTATTGGAGATACACTCGACCGTACTCTGCGATAAATGTTGGCTACAAATTAGGTCCTGGATTTATCTGTCGCATATTGAAGGCTACCCTGAAAAGCCTGCTTTGAAGGTTGTAATCGATAGTCCGACATATGATGACGATTCTCTTCCGGCATATGGCGACCCTGACAATAAGATTCTTGTTGCCCGCTTTGATCTAGAACGCTTTTTCTCACGCGTCGAATGTCTAGCTCCAAAATTCCCCTCCGAGCGTGGGAACATAATGGACTTCGACCTCCAATTTTCTGCGCGCAACCGCAAGGAGGAGGAGTCTCTGATTGGTTTCTTTCACACCATCCGTGGAGCAGGAAGGGTCTCTGTTGAAGGTATCATGGACCTATCAACCGGGCGCGAGCTCGCAACCCTCATGATGACACCCATCGTGCATTTCGACGAGGTATACGACTGGGCCACCATCTACCAAGCCCGTGGCGATACATACTTTGCTTGCCGAAAGTATGAAGAAGCCATAGACACATATCAACATGGCTTCGAATATGGTAAGAAACTGAAGTATCTCCGGTGGGAGAACTGGCTTCTGAAAGGGCTTATGGGCGGCACATCAACAAACGCCCAGGCTCTGGCATACAAGTACCTGTCCATGTGGTTCGCTTGCGCCCTCTGTAATCTCAAGCTTGGGAGAGACGTTCTCGATGAGATTTATGACGATCACAATTATGTCCCTTGCAGGTTGCTTGCGATTACGGATGACAGCTTACACGAAGCTCATAATCTTCTAACGGGTGGCAAAGCGGAGGAAGGACTTGCAAAGGTGGTATCAACACTGAGGACGTGGCCTTTGCGTGAACGTGTCGATACGGAGATCGACTATATGGAGGTGCAATTGCGTCGCATCGTCCCTAAAACCCAATCTGGTAGTCAATAAGGGAGCGCCAAAAGATCCTCTGTGTCTAGCATGTCTGAGACAACTATCGCAGAAGTAAGTAGTGTCATCAGTATCGTCGTCATCACCAGTGATGATGTACAAGGCCGGATACAGGACGTATTGATCGTGAGAAGCGCTCTTGCTCTCGCCGTCTCAGGAAGCTGGCTGAGGATTGGAGACTGGTATTTGAGGAGTCTTGTCGTCTGCTTACTATCAGGATGGACTGGGAACAGAGCTGGTTGAAAATCTTGTACAGCGATTTGGCATTCCTAGCGAACGAGCACTAATGGAGAGCGAATCGATGAAGTCTCGAGCTATATCTTGTCAAACTGACTTAGAGCCTCACCTCGCGCTTGATAGACCCACATCTCAATGCTGGTACATTATGAGACACGAAGTATTACTCAACTGAGCTGTGCAAACAGAAGTGGTCGGAGCCTAGACTCATGTGGGGCTCAAGCAGAGGTAAGCTGAGAAATGATGCATCAACCTCGGGCTAAAGGGAGAAATTATAGACTGTGCCTCGAAAGTGGTCTCTCTGAAAATGCTAGATGAGGATTGGCAGCGAATGAAAAGACAAGCGAGCCCAAGCGCGCGCTTATTTCTCCACCGCGGCTCCGGTTGCACCTTCCTTACTTTACAGATCTTCAGCTGCTGACAGCGACACCGCCTATCAGGGCTGTCGTGAAAAGAATTCCTATCCTTCATCAAATCTCCGAAACAATGTGTGCGCATGATATTTAGTATGTATTTCATTGTAGCGATTGACGGACCTGACGACATCCTCTTGCTCGACCGGACGCCTTATCTTTCACTTGTCAGCACAGCCCCACTAAGGTTCTCATTCGTTCAGCGTACGAGCAGCAGCTCAGCCACACGATATTGCGCCTCGATTTGCTACTTCGTCTTCGACACGATACGTAGTATTGGATCTCATTGACATCTGATAATCGAGTATTCCATCCGTTGATACTCAATCCTTCCTAAGCACACCCATAACTGCCAGTGAGCATTTGGGAAAATGAGCAATTTGTTAGTTCCCAAAGCTATGGCACCGAAGAAACCCGAAAGACCACTGGAACCTTACTACGACAAAGATGATACGGAAGCTTTCACATTTCTGGGCCCCTTTAGTAACTTGGATCTTTACCCTGGGATGGATCATCCACCTTACTTTGATATGAAGCGCTGCCCGACAATGCTCGATGTCATCAAAGTACGGCATTATTTGTCCTCAAAGCTGCCAACAGAACTCATTGATATACTTTTGGATCTCGCCGAGTATTGGCCTCATACTTCCTCGATCCTGGATATGACGACGAGAGTCTACCACGATCACATGCGCTATGGCAGCTATGGAAGAGGACCAAAGACTTGGTGGCACAATCGATCGAGCACGCCGGAAATGAGGCGGGAGTGGAAAGAGACTGGCTTCGTCATGCGAACTCCACCATTGGGTCTGCGATGTGTACAAAGTGATGATAGAAGGAAGGCGTACCGTCAGTCTTGGTCTGCATCGTTCGCAAGGAGGAACAAAAACAAGGACAGTGAAGTCAGTGATTGGCTTCCACCACGCGGAAGACATCCAGCACGGGCAGTACTGTTCGAGATCCTGAGCCGCGAGGAAAGAGCTGCAGATCATCCAACTGCGCCAGGATTTCGACAGGACTCCAAAACCTTGTTCGAGGCGAGTGTTGACAATATTGTGTTACCTCAGACGAGACCAGAGTCACCAGTCCAGCCTCTGTATTGGACGCCCGAAGCAGCGACTACGAAGAGCTACCTACAAAACCCGCTCTCGAAAGACGCTCCTTACACCTTCATCCCACGACGCATGACCTCCGCACGCCCAGACCTTGAGCAAGCTTTTCCCGTCTCCTGGAATCGTACGGCGCAAAATCGAAAGTTTGTGGTTGCGTATCGATACGATGACACAACGCGCTTCTCCGTGGAGAAAGAGCGCTATCTCTCTGCAGGCATCGTCAGGGGGTTTGTGCGCGGTCTGAGGGAAGGAGACAGCATCGCTCTTTGGGCGAGAGCACGGGAAGGGGCTGGGGCTTGCTGCAATGTTGTCGACAGGGTCAAGATCCACGTCTTTTGGGCCGTTTGACCGTGCGGAAGAGATCAGAAACTGTTTGATCTTCGATGTGGTTGGAAAATGAAACCTGTGGTTATGGAGCTTGTCGGTAGCGCACACCTTGCTGCTGAGATATACCCAATCTCCCTTTTCTCAGGAGTATATTTTCCCTTTCTTTAGTCATTGTCATTACGGCTCGGGTCTCCTGTCAGACTAGTGCCCGGCATCGCAAGGACCCGCTATAGTCAGTGCATACATCTATTTCGGAGATCGTATAGTTTGCGCTGTTCATGGCAGGTATCGTCCGCTATGCTAACTTGGTGAATACTGCAGGGGTTTGATGTGTACGCGTAATAGTGAATCTATGGATCTCATAGCAGATTAAGGGGTGGCTTTAGTGTGCGGTTGGAAGAATTCAAGCGGTAGTACTCATCGGCCGAACAGGGGTCGGCCGAGATTGCGCATATACACTGAGCAATAGCATGACGCCTCTACGAAGAATCACTCGAAGATTTACAACTGTGCGTTGCGAGACAACTTTCCAATGGCATGTAAGGAGCATATCAACGGGTTCGCAAAAATGGAGACCGCGTGGCTGCTTGGCAGCTTGGCATTTACGCCAAACTTCCTGCGATACAAGACTGATGGAGCTTTACTCGTTCGCCATGACGATGCCAATGCTTGGAATACTTCCTGTACGGTCTCTGGCAGTATACATCCTCACCAAAGGCGATGGGAGGCTTCAGACGATGGTCGTCCGTCGAGGCATTCGAGCTGAATTCTTGGGGCAGAGGAGATGTCCAAGACTGGACTCCACTGTTGGGGAAAGTTAAAAGGCCGAAGATAGTACGCTCAAAATCATTTTCACCCACCATAGTCGAGGAGGATGATCTCGACACTACGAATTTCGGCAGCCATGACGGCCATTGTAAGGATTCGTCGATAGCAGAGGCCACGGATCTTTCGACGACAGAAGTATCAACTGCTCCGCTGTCTTTGCAAAAGACGTTACCAGAAGTACCACATCATGTCTTTGACCGCAGACAGAAAAGATGGATGGTCTATATCGTCTCATTCGCTGGCCTTTTCTCGCCCCTATCCTCAAATATCTATTTCCCAGCTCTTGGGAATATTGCAAGGGTAGGTACATTGTCATACTTTTCTCAGCATCTGATCCTTCGTTTTCAGGAAAATCAGAGCCTCGTTAACAAGTTCCTAGACATTCCACTCCTCCGATGCTCAAGTCGCTCTCACCATAACGATCTATATGATATTCCAAGGGCTCGCACCCTCCTTCTGGGGCTCATGGGCCGACACCGCGGGTCGTCGTCCCGTCTTCATTGGCACCTTTCTAGTCTATCTGGCTTCGAACATCGCCCTGGCCCTTGCACCGAACCTGTCTATCCTGATGGCGTTCCGAGCTTTGCAAGCAATTGGAAGCTCCGCTACTATCTCCATTGGTGAGCGCGTTCTCCTCTTTCTAACATTCAGAAAAGTTTTCGGGCTAACTATTCGTTTGTGCACAGGTGCTGGTGTGATTTCAGATATTACCACACCAGCTGAACGAGGGGGCTTGATTGGCACATTTGGTGGAAGTATGAGATTCCCTGATCCGTATATACCAGAAGTCGTTTAGCTAATGAAATCACAGTCCGAATGCTCGGCCAAGCGGTAGGACCCGCCTTTGGTGGCCTACTAACCCAATACTTGGGCTTCCGTTCCATCTTCTACTTCCTCTTCATCCTCGGCTTCATCGCGCTCTCCACAATCGTCATTCTGCTCCCCGAGACCTTGCGCAACTTGGCCGGCAACGGCACCATATGCTTGCACGGATGGCGCTATCGACCGCTGTCATATCGTCTCCTTGGTCTTCCGGAGCCGGTGCTTCAGCGGCAGGATCCCGAGCTTGCAAAGAACAGGCAGAAAATCAACTGGAAGGAAATGGTTACAGGTCCGGCCCGGATGTTGTGTGAAAAGGACGTGTTTGTTACGTTGCTATTTGGGAGTGTAGTGTATGCAGTCTGGAGCATGGTGACGGCCAGCACTACGCATCTTTTCCAAGCACAATACCATCTCAGTGATCTCGCCGTAGGCTTCGCCTTTTTACCTAACGGTATATCCATCCCATCCCATTCCATTTCCATCCACTACACCACTCACAGCTAATACTAATACTCAACTCCACCAGGTCTCGGCTGCGTCTCCGGCTCCTACCTCACCGGCCGCCTCCTCGACCACGACTTCCGCGTCAGCGAAGCCAACTACCGACGCGACCATAACATCCCTTCGACGACCGAACTCGGCGTCAAGAAAGCCCGCGGCGCCCTGCTCGACTTCCCCATCGAACGCGCCCGTCTCCGCAGCTTGTGGTGGCACGCGCTCATCTTCATCGCTACGACCGCGGCCTATGGATTTTCCCTTTCGACACATCTTGCGGTGCCGTTGGTGTTGCAGTTTCTCCGTACGTGGACCCTTTCCCTCTTCCCCAAGAAAACCTTCCCCACCTCCCCCCAACCCAACTCCAGCCAAACCCCCCCCCACTAACCCCCCACCTCACAGTAGCCTACACCGCCACCGCAATCTTCTCCTCAAACTCCACCCTAATCCTAGACCTCTACCCCAACCGCTCCGCCTCCGCCACCGCCGTCAACAACCTAGCCCGCTGCTCCGTCGGCGCCGCCGGCGTCGCCGTCGTCGATATCCTACTCGTGAGGTATGGGACGAGAATCACTTTTGGGGGGCTGGCGGGGGTGACGGGGGTGGTGGCGCCGTGTTTGGGGATGGAGTGGTGTTGGGGGAGGGGGTGGAGGGGGGAGAGGGAGGGGAGGGGGGGTGGTGGGGGTGGGGGGTGAGGGGAAAAGTGCATTTGTGGCTTGTGGGAAATTGTGATGGGTGTTTTTGAAAGGTGTTTTTGTGTGGGCGTTGGGTCGACTGCATGATCAGACGGCGATCGATCGATTCGGAGGAAATGAAAGTGCGTACGAATGCATAATGCATAGCGATGGAGAGAGAGAGACATGGAAATGGAAGGCAGTGTCGAGAGAGAGTGTTTGTTTGGCACGCTATGTACAGATAGAAACTCGAGATGCGCAACTTTGTATACAGATACCGATACCCAAAAGAACGAACGACGGCCGGTAGATGAGATACAGACAGATATGGACATGAACATGCGAACAAGAAACGTTACACACTCACTCACAAACAAAAGTCCGCCCATCCCATCCCATCTCACCTCCATCCCACCAAAATCAAAACCCTCACCCCTCACACCTCCCTCCCCGCCGCCACCAACGCAATCAACGCCGCCCCAACCCCACTCCCATCCTTCGCAATCCCAATCCTCACCCTCCCCTCGCCCTCCCTGCCAATCCCCTCTATCTCTCGGAAGGCCTCGCGCATGTAGCTTTCGAAGCCGGGGTAGAATTCTACGAGGGAGCCGTCGACGCCGATGTCTACGATATCTTCGGAGGAGGAGTTGGCGGAGTTGGGGGCTGGATTTTTGTTTTTGTTTTTGGGGATGTTGTTCCCGGTTGAGATGATGACGCTTGCGATTGCGAGGGCTGAGAGGCGGGCTGCGCGTTTGCCGATGGCGGTGACGAGGTGTTTTATTGCGGTGGCGGAGGTGGGGGTGGGGTTGGTGATGGCGAAGGAGTGGGAGAGGGTGGAGAGGGTTGTGGAGAGGTTGGGGGAGGTGTCGGCTTGGATTGTGGAGAGGATGGAGGTGTCGATGCCCCATTTTTGGAAGAGTGGGGAGGTTTCTGCGACGGTGCTGGTGCCGGATGCTTCGTCTTTGAAGAGCTGGCTTTTGGGATTGTCGTGGAGGGCTAGGATGGCGCGGCGGAGGATCTCGCCGAGGAACATTCCCGAGACGCGCTTTTCGAACATCTGGATGCCGGGGTTGATGCTCTCCTTGTCCAGGGCGTCGTCGTAGGGGGTGTTGGGGAGGACGCTCATCTGGTTGTCGAAGGAACCCCATTCGGTGTTGACGATCATTTCGCCGGTTGATTTGTCGTACTCGCTGCCGTGTATTGAAGCCAATTTTGTGATTTTATCCAACTTCTCTACGTAGGCGCCGTTGGTTCCGGTGCCGAAGATGCCGCCTATCAATGTTCCTGTCTTGCCAGGTGAACCGTACGATCTTGCCATCAAGGTACCGACCGTATCATTGACTAGGGCTGCGACTTTTACGGGGAGATGGAGAGCATCGATTTCGGTCTGGAGGAGCTCGCAGACGTCTTTGCCGATTGCATCGCTGATGTCGAAACCCTTCGTCCACCGTGCTAGCGTACCTTTGTTGATACCTATTTGGTTGACTGGAAAACTGAACGTGAAACCTAGATGGAATATCTCTTTTGTCGTAAGCTCCTCCCCTTTCGCGCTCGCAGTCCTCCTCCGCTCTATGTGCGCCTGGTAGTGGTCATCGTGATGTGTTTTCAGGAAATCCTCAATCTGTTTCGCGAGGAATGAAAAGAGCTCCTTTGATGTTTTGGCGGTCATCAATTCTCGAGGTATGGCGACTTTCGATTGTGTGAGGGAGAATGTAGTATCTCCGTGTAACTGTATTGAGCAGACTCTGAAGTTGGTTCCCCCAAGGTCGACTGCCAGATAGAGCCCCTATATCAATGGTCATTTTAAGACTTCCTCGGGGTGGTTCACACATCTGACCTTCTCTGTCCCATTCGGTACGGCTGTAACAAATGTAGGTATCTGGCTCATAGATGTCCCTGTCTTTTGCAAGCCCTCGTCTGTGTCAATCGATTTAGCATCGCCCTACTCTGCTATCTGAAGCCTAGTCCACCTACGCATCTGACTTATGAACGCCTTCACCCCTATATTTAAATCTTCGGAAGAGTACTCGAACTCCGCAGCCATTCGTTTTGCTTCCTCGAGGAGCGACATCTCGTTTGGTCGCGAAACAGGCAGCGGCTCCAGAAAGGGGATTCGATCTCGGCAAACGGGGGGTGGTATTGCCGGCGGACTCTCTATGTAGGTTGTAGACTCGAATGGTCTTGTGATTGTATCTGCGGGAGACCGGAAAACCTGTACAGCAAAGACAACAACGACGACCAGAAAGGAGAGGAGCTGAGCTGGGGAGAAGCGGGTGCGGCGGGAAAGCGTTGAAGGAATTGAGTAATCGGGAGAAGAGTAGGCGATGGGCACGAAGGAGGAGAACTGGAGGAAAGGAGGGAGGTGGGAGCGGAGGGGCGCCAATGTGGCGGTTTCGACGGACAATGGCGGGGAAGCTGGAGAGAAGGGGTTCCCGCTTGAAAGACGTTTGCTTGCGGCGTCGATTGAGCGCTCGCTTGCGAGTACTCTGAGTATTCCACCGAGGCTGGTACCACTCAATCGGATCCTCAGCTTCGGACAGCCTCACTCAGGAGTTCCCAAGAGCGAAAGGCGGTGGTAAAAGAGCTGTTAAAGCTTCTCGTGCAGAATGCGGGGAAGCTCGGCGCGGGGACTCGAAGCCACAGGAGAAAGCAAAGAGCGCATGAAGATTCAGCGGAACCCCAGACAGAAAGGAGACAGAACAATAGACGTAATACACCTATATCCAATCAAGGTGCCACAGTGAGTCCGAAGAAGAAGTTGAAGACAGTGCCAGGATTTGATCGTCCTTACAACGCCAAGACTCAGCCCTATTCTACGGTGGAGGATGCTCCGAAATTCTGTAGAAAATAGACGACGAGCCGGCAATACAAAGGTAAGGTACCCATTGATACAGGTATACACCTAGTAACTCAGTTGTCTGTCGACCTTGCCCTTGGTTGTGTCCGGTTTCTTCCAAAGCTCCGATCTAGGGACCCATCAAGAGCTTTAGACGAGAACTTCTCATTCATTATTGTAAATGTCTGATATGGCGAAATCAAGCTAACGGTATTAAATGGTAAAGTAATTTTCAGTACAATCTCATGGCTGTTTCCGTGTATTGCTGAGTCATCCGATACTCCAATCAAATTATTCAACTACGAAGTCGACGGGCGCTATTCTAAATGTTTCGGAGGAAAAAGCGTCTCATTCCTTTGACGTGAAGACTTGTCTCAGGTCGGGACTCTGCATCGCTTATAAAGATGCTCGTTCCTGCTGCGACCATGAAGCAAGATCTGTTAAAACAGTGGTTGGCTATTACACTTCTCGAATGCCCTACGCTCGAAAGACCTTCGAAAAGGCGACGGATCGATTACCCCAGTGAAGAGGAAGCGACTTCAGAGCCTCCATTGCCGTCAACTCCACCAAAAGCACATTCGGACGACTACAGGCCAGCGTCTAGATCCGCCACATACGCACGTGGGAACCAAACTCAAGACGAGGAGGTGCATAGCTGCAGTCGTCTAGCTGTCCATAGACACTGGCAGGGTCGATATATAGAAAGTGCACGGCATCAAGAGCAGAAGGACCCAGGTTTATATCCTCGGCATACAGTTGATCCGATCAATTCAAGGCTCCGCAGAAGCAAATCAGACAGCTGTCTTATAGGCTGTAAAGGTTGTGAGACTTCAGCTATAGTGCAAGCAGATTACATGCCTCAAAGCCTCAAGCAATCTCGCCCTGGGTCGGTCGCCTCCATTGGCGGTACTACAGAGTCGCCGCCGAGCATCCGGGCCACTGATACTGGCTCTAAGAACTCCACTGGATCAAAGCAAACCCGTATCGATGTCACGAATACAAATTACAGGAGCGATGTCCTTGCGTCAAATAGAGTCACCTTCAAAAGTGCAATCACTCCTCTGCCAGTAAACGTTGCTGCGGCAGTGAACAAGTTCGTTTTTGAACAGGGTTCCTCAGAGATGGATGACACGACCGCCACCGAAAACCGTGACAAAATCATTCAGCTGGGAGAAGACGCAGAAGCCGAACTCAGTCATGGGTTTATGACTATGGATATCTTACCCTCTAAAGCAGCGAAAAAAACATTGAAGCGCGTACAACAAATGCCATTCACAAACGCAATTCTGCCAAGGGCCATCATACCAGATGGTCTATCGGTGGCCATTCAAACCATATGCGAACCAAAACCCGATGTTGCGTATGGCTATACACTTCAGGGGTTCACCCCTGCTCAACAAATTACTCAAAGAAGCACAGTCAATGGAGCGAATCTTTCGAAATTCTCTCGACTTGCGAAAGATCTTTATTGGCCCTTTCTCGTCGTTGAGTTCAAGGCTCCTGCGGTAGGCGGAAACATATACGTTGCAGAAAACCAGTGTGCAGGCGGTGGCTCAGCATCTCTTCTAGCCTCCCAAACCTTACATTCTATAGCGTCACAAGCCAATGACTCTGCCGATCTAACAGACTCCGTTGCATACTCAGCGGCAATTGATGGAGCGGCCGCAAACTTACAGGTCCATTGGTACGACGCGGCGGACGAGACGTATTGTCTCGAGAGGATTCAGCACTACGACTTGAATCGGCCCGAGGATATCCAAAAATTCCAGTTGCATACCAAGAATATAGTGGAATGGGGTTTTAGCTCGAGGCTGAAAAAGATTAGGGCTGCTTTGGACGTGATTTTGACGGAAGAGCTGAGAAAGAAACAGCTGCAGATAAAGCGGCCCGCCGAGCCTTTGTCACCGCCAATCTCTTAGGTCCGAGCAAGAGTTTTCTGGCTCGACGTGGTTCTGTGGTTCTTATTTTCTTACGATTTACTCGTACCAGAGAAGGAATGGGTTGAAGCTAGTCCTGTTTGGTTATCATATCTAGCAAACATGCTGCGATGAGGCCAGTTCTGCATGTGACAATTTGGCGCATCTAGCGCTTCGTGGTTTAATTGTGAATATCGATGCTAGCTCGTTACAATATTTGTCTCGCGGCCTTGGGTGTTGATCCAGTCAGGGAATCCGGGTATGTGCCTAAATGATTTGATCAACAGAGTATGTATTCCAAATACATCGAAAGCTGTTTCGAAGAGAAATTCCATGTGAAAGCTAGCTACATGAAATCAACAATCTCTGCAAGGTTCACTAGCTCAAGACCATTAGCAAATGAGGCCTCCGTATACTTCTCTCGATAATATTCCCTTAGCCAGCCTCGAGAGTTACTACTCAGATTCTCCGTGTCTAAATTTTACATACGATATAGTGATATCAATAACCAGCAAAGCTTGAGACCAAAAGCTTATCACTCCAGCGAGAAATTTGCCTCGGTGGAAGTGGCGGGCTGAAGAAGAGAGACAATATATTCGCTGAAAGTCATATTTGCCATTGGGCCCGCCTAGCGCACAGCTGTAAGGTGTACCTACCTAGAATTATCAGAACACTACCGCTAATAAAGAAGATATATACGTGGCTGGGAAGAGTCGAGGGTTAGTAAGGATGGATACATTGCAAAGATGATACCGTTCCAATACTTTTATGTGGCGGTCTTGGCACTAGAATACCCGAGAAAAAAACAAAATCCTCATGTAATTTGTACTGTACAAACTAACATGTCTCTGAAGTACCTAATAGACGTCTAAGTAGTCTAAATACGTTGCTAATTAAGGCTATACACGATTATATAATCCACTGCCGCTGTCGGCTACTATAATAAAGATGATTGCGTGGGTGGCTGCTTCTGCGGTAGCTTCTAGACCTCCGAGCTAACATCCCTCGGCGGCGATGAGCTGAGAACAGCCATTTAAAGAGGAAGTTCAGCCTCTACTACCTTAATAGCACGTTAACTAGGCACATGGGGTTATTAGTTAGGAAACTCTACTGCTATAAATATACTATTAGAGGAAGGCCGCTTAGACCCCTTTTTACGTACAACTATTACGTAATAGCTGGATATTATTACGAAGTCTAAAACACTAAAAATAAATGTATCTAGGCTTTAGAATTACTTAAATAAGACCGACGTAGTTAGAATATAAGGGTAGGGATTCGTAGGATATTTATGCGATTTTCTCTAGGAATGCTAAGACCGCCACATAAAAATTGTACGGCGATAGGAGAGTAGGATACGGAGCTGTATTTATACTAATCGGAAGAAAAGTATCTGAGAGTTGTAATAGCAGCTAAAACGCGAGGGGAGGGTAGTAGAGGAAGTGGAGTTCTAATATTTAAAATAAATAAGAATCCTTAGCACGATTTAATAGCACCCTACCCCTGAAATTCTCGCTTAGGGGGACTGAAATTTACTGAAAGTCGCGCGTATAAAAGTCTTATTCCTATCCCTACGTAATAATAACGTCTAAGTTAATCGGATATAAATAATAGGATTAAAAGACTATATATATATAGATAATATAAGATATATTCTATACGTACCTAGCGTGTAGTTATTACGTAGGGATAGGAATAAGACTTTTAGTATTCTACGACTTTTAGTAACTTTCAGTCCCCCTAAGCGAGAACTTTAGGGGTGGAGTACTATTAAATCGTATTAAGGATTCTTATTTAATCGGCGCTCTACCCCTAGTCGCTATCGCTCCTAGAGGTTCCTACCTAAAGGTTAGATTTACCTAAACGTTAGATTTTTTAATATTCTATTCTAAAAGTATATACTTCTCGCCTTATAACTAGCTAGTTATAAAAGTACCTTTTAAAAGTATAAATTACCTTCTAATACTAATAATTCTATTAGTAGAGCATTACTTTTATTATTATATTAGTCTTTTTTACCTTAATTTCCTTAATATATTTTTCTTAAGCTAGTATCTTCTTATCCTTCTTAATTAGTTACTTTACCCTTAATTAAGCTAATATTTATACTTAATTAATAATTATCTAGCCTCCCTTTTTAATAATAATACTCTTAAGTAACTTATATTCTTTCTTTATTATAATAGCCTTATAAACTACCTTAAGGTCCTACTTAATTAATAGCTAAAAATAAGTATTTATAATAAAACCCTTTGAAATATAATCTATTAATTATTAGAAGGTTAATTATATTACTTAAAACTCTCTTACTATCTTTTAAATATATTCTATATATATAATAATATTATTAGTAGTATATAATATATATCTTAATATTATTAATAGTAGGAGAGAAGTATTAAAGTAGATATCTTTTAATTTTATAACTTATATCTTTATAAGTACTACCTTAAGATTAAATAGGATAAATCTAGTATTTTTAAAGGTTAATTTAATATTTTAAATTATAAATATCTTACTTCTTATCTATTTAAATATACTTAAGAAGTCTAAGTAATTAAAATCTATATTTCCTACTTATATAACCTTATTAATAGACTTATTATAATAATACTTAAATAGTTAAAATAGACTAATATCTAATAGTTAAGTAAGATATATTAAATATAGCTTTAAAATAAATAGTTTTATACTAAGAGTCTTTATTATTATATAAAATTTATAAGTATAATAGGAGTTAAATCTATTAAGAATTAATACTTAATACCTTTTATACTAATAGTAATATAAGAACTTATTAAAATATATTAGCTATCTAAGGGCTAGCTTATTATTTAAATAGCTAGAAGGTAAATAGGCTAGTATATAATTTAATAAGAGGTTATTACTACCTATTTATATAAGATATTTTCTCCTTTTAGTATTAGGAATAGTAGGATACTATTACTAGCTCTATTAATATAATATAGTCTTAATTATCTTTATTAATTAATTATAAAGGCTTACTCTTATTAAATATTATAATATAATAGGTAATTTTATAACTAACTTAAAAGCCTATCTTATTTATATTCTAAATATTATAATCCTATATCCCTAGCTTATCTTTCCCCCTCTTAAATTTATTATAAAGGATTAGTATATCTTCTATATTATAAGTATTCTTTTAAATAGCTACTAAGGGTATTTACTTATATTTATAAAACTCTAGATATCTTTTAAAGAAGTATATAACCTAGGATTTATTAAGTTTTTAATAGTAGCTAGGCCTCTTTCTTAGGATAAATTCTATAATATTATAAATATACTAGATATAAACTAAGTATATAATATTATTAAGATATAATATGTAATTATATATAAACTACTCTTTATCTAGTATAAGTTATATATAACTTTATAATTAACTACTCTTTAAGGCCTTCTTTATAATATATCTCTATATAAGTCTTTCCTTAATAGTAAAATATCTAGATATAGTAGTAATACTAGGAAAGTTACTATTAATAAATATATTATATGCCTTTTATATATATACCTCTTAATTCTTATAAGTTATAGATATAATATAGTTAATAGGGAGTAGGTAGAGATAGGTTAATAATAAATATAAAAATTCTGACGTTAGGGTGAATCCGACGTTTAGGTAGGAACCCCTAGGAGCGACAGCGACTAGGGGTGGGGCGCCGATTATTTCGAATATCGGAAAGGGCGGCGACGGGCAGCCTAGCCGGATACGGCACGCTTTACCGAGTAATTCACCTGTAAACATACTACGCGACAACACCTTCCCCCCGCCCTCGCATCTGCCACACAATGGGATCCAGTTCCTCAAAGCCCGCACCGTCAGACACCCAGCATGTGTTCACCAGGTACCCTCCTCCCATCCCCCTCCCCTATCCCCCATAACCCCAACGACTAACCCAGACCCCCCACCCCCACAGCGAAACCCCCGTCCGCTTCTCCCAACCCCTCATCGACGCCCTCCAAGCCAGCCCCGAAACCGACAGCACCCGCGCCAAAGACCTAGAACTCCACATCCAAACCCGCGTCTCTGCCGAGCTCCGCCGCCTCGAAGCCACCACCTCCAAATCCCTCGCCGAGCTCTCAGCCTCCCTCTCCGCCGCCGACGACGCCACGACCGTATCCACCAACACGGCCGCGCAGGCGCATATGCCGGACCAGAGCGGCAGCCACGGGGGCGCGGATCATAAGGCGAAGGCGGAGGGGGATCGGAGGCGGGAGTTGAGTCGGGGGGGAGTGCAGGCGGAGATTGAGGCTTTGAGGGAGAAGTTGGCGAGGAGGAGGGTTAGGGAGGAGGTTGTGGGGGATGGAGGGGTGGGGAGGGCGAGGGAGGAGGTGGTGGGGTGTTTGAGGGTGAAGGATCGGAGGCCGTTGGATTGTTGGAGGGAGGTCGAGGCTTTCAGGAGGGAGGTGGGGAGGTTGGAGGGGGCGTTTTTGGGGAGGGTGTTGGAGTAGATGGGGTGGGGAGGGGGGAGGGTGTGAGAGGGAGTGGACGGGGGGGTCCTTATGCAATGATGTAGTTTTAGGTGATGGGCTGAGTTGAGAGGTGGGCATGTGGTCTATTTGTATCTTCATTACGTCCTCAAGCCGGACTGTGCACTGCTGCGTCTAACTACCACGCCACTTGAGAGTTGATTCCCCCTAGCTGACACCCTCGTATGGTTCGAGAAGACCGAGAGGTCGTCTCAATGCCTCTCGACGGATTACCTCAAGGTAAAGCGTCTTGAGTATGGCCTCACACTGATTTGTTCGGCCCTGATGACTGCTCTAGTCCCAAGCCTATGCCGTGTGCTGACAGCTCGCTGCTCTTAGCGCTGAGCTGGACCTACCTATGTCGAAAGCCGTGGGGTTCTGGCCTTGAACTTCGTACTTGAGGGTTCTCGTTTCTCTTTCGCAAAGTCTCAACCATTCGCCATCAGGTCATTCGATTCTAGTGCCCCCTTCTCACCAGTGTCTCCATTTCCCACGCTATCCATCTCATCTTGGATCCCTCCAAACCTCAGCCAATCAGCAACCCCCAAGCTCCTCCTCACAACCCTTGCCCCACTCGGCCTTAATTTACGGTAGTATCCCTGTATCACTGCATGCTCGACCCGAAACCCCCTCTTAATATACCACTCCAACGCGTCCTCATTCGCTTCCCACACATGAGCGTAAATCTCCACCACGTTCCCGCTCGAACTCGAGTAATGCCTTAGAGCTGTAGCCACGATGGCATCGAGTAGTGCCGTAGCGATGCCAAGGGATCGATAAGGTGATAGTGTAGCGAGCGTTTGGATGTATAGCGTGGAGCGTGTTGAGGCGGGAGAGGAGTCTGTTGGGGGTGTGGGAAGTGACTCGATGCGACATTGAATGCCCGCTATGACTGTGGGCTCGGATGCAGTAGGCGCCGAACAGAGACTGCCATCGAAGGTCTCGATCTTGCGTTTTCGGGGAGGTGCATCATTCCAGACGGCGCAGAGAGCGAGAGAGGACGATATGGGGTTGGCGACGGAGTCTTTGTAGAACTTATCGGGGTAGCGGATTGGGAGGAGGAGGGTGATCAGGCGACGGTAGGCAGGAAGGGTTGCGGGTGTGATGGCGGTGATTGAGATGTTGGGTTGGAGGGGAGGATGTGAGTTTAAGGATTGCTGCTTAGGTTGAAGTGTAGGAATAGAGGGAGCCATGGCGCAGCCAGTGCTTTGAAGCACGGAATAGTGAGCTAGCGAGGCATTTCTGGTGCATACCTTATCCTATTAGGACTATAGACTGAGGTGACTTCTAATCTTCTATACAATGCTATCAGCGCGCGTTTGTATAGTATATGTGCAGGTGGGAACGCGCCCGATTCGCGATGGTCTCGACGCCGTTTTACGACACTGTTCATTTCTAGCGCCCGCAGTGCGAAATTGGACTAACGGTATTGATCCGTGATATTTAGAAGGAGCTAATGGCTGCCTAGACATATGCACTATCCTATTGCCTATGAGCTCGGTCAGACTTGAACCAGCTCAGTGACCCAAAAATCATAATCACAGCGCTTCTAGCATCGGTGATAGACCTAAGCATGAAAGGTTCTCTAGTGTCGAAATTATAGTTCTACTTAACGAGTAATATGGAAGTATTCTATGCATCCGAGTCGTCGTTGTAGTCATTCTCGTCCCGTGGGTAGTTGAGACGGGTGTTTGCGGCCGATTGGCAATGCTTGTAGGTGAAGTACCGATCTGACATATGCCTCGAGAGACTTCCTGCTTCGACTGTCGTTTCCGTATCGTAGAAGCGAAACATATTGTTAGGAAACATCTACCCTTGTGAAGATTGATGTCAACCCTCGGAAGGTAAGCTGGATCGCGAACGTCCGCTTTCCCGTCGAAAGGCTTCTCTTGTTGTTAAGGGACCAGAATGTAAAGAATCGTCTTGCCCAGTCCCCTCCTTTGGGTATCTGTGCACGACTTGCACCTCGCTGCTCTGCTTCAGATCGTCCAACTCTTTCGCATCGTACTGGCCCACGTCAATGCCAAACCTCGGTGTTCCCTCTTTGCGCTCCCACCAGCCCATGCTAAATACCCAGCCATTAAATAGACGGTCTCCCAAATATCTGTCGTCACGAAACTCTGGGCCTGGTGGAAAAGTGTCTTTCTTCAGTAGCTCCGAGCCTGCTAGCAAAGACGCCACGGCGGCGATACTGCATGGATTTTTCGGTAACACACGGCGTGTGTCTTGGTTAAGAAAGGTGATGATGGCGCAGAAAGCTATGATTCCTAGCAGCACTTGAACAATACGTGTGGACACAGCACCTTGAACCAGTCTTGGCCGGCCTGGGGACGTGATGGTGGCGTTGTAAGACGGTAGTTTTGTAGGGATGGTGATGTTTGATGGTGCTGTGCTGTGAAGGTACGAATTTAATATCTGGGCCATCCAAATCCCAAACACGCGTTCCAGCCCGCCTATGAGATTATCGATGTTCTCATTGCCGAGAAGATCTGTTGCAGGAATGCCATCGACCCCGTGTATCATTGCTTTAAACCATCCGTCTAGTCCATTCGTTGCAGTACCTGTGACGGGTGTCAGGAATGGCGCCATCTCTCCATCATCTGGGGGCGGGTATACAGGTTCATCATAGATTGAGATGAATTCAGTGAAGAGCACTTTCGCGGTATTGTCGACAGCCCGTGGAGGACCGGTAGCATCGATCACGTAGTCAGGCAAACCGAAGACCACCTCCACATCGAGCTGCTCTATGAAAGGTCGACAGCGTAGCACAGTAGTAGCTTCAGTCTTATTGGTATCAGACAGCCTACCGTAGGCGAACCACATCATGGGACAACCTGGAGCTTGAGGACCTTGAAGCTTACCGGGATCTCGGAAGTCCACAGAGCCCATGCTAGTGGAATAACAATCGAAAAATGATCCTACCTCAAGCGGTCTCCTAATACCAGAACCTGGGTAGTCACTACACCAAAAGGAAATCGGAGGAATAGGACAGCCTGGTGTCGAGTCTGCTGAGATATTCACGTTCACACCTCGGTGATCGAAAAGAATGCGAATGTGGTCTTCAGACAAGCCCGTGCAATTGAGAGAGTCTCTAAGAGCAGGAATCGTGGCAGCTAGCAATGAGCCCTTCCTATCTCTACTGGGTCCATTCACGTCTTCATCATGGTCTTGCAAAGTAATAGTGGGAAATGAGTACGGGCCATACGTCCATGGAGGATATGAGAGATTTGACGTTAGGATCCTAGACATTATTAGAAGGTCTTAAGCACAAGAACATTAAGGGTTAGACTTGCAGTCCCGGAAGTAAATTTTCCATTAGGCTCTGGTTGTTGTTTTGTGTTATTGCGGACATGTCGGTCTCGTGATTAATCGTCCAGACATTTAGCGCTTGTATCATGGTGTCCTTTGCAACATTCGTCGTCTTCAATGTATAGAGGCCGCTTACTGCGATTGTAAGGAATGGCGCAAGCATTGTCGTTACTGAGATAGCAGTAATGGAGAATCGTCTGCGGTGAATGTGATGCAAGAGATTCTCAAGTGATGTCTTACCAAGTCGATCATTGAGCAAGGCATCGTCTGCTGAACAACCGCCAACGCGAAGAGATGAATAAGGTTGGAACACCTGCATCGTGAAAGCGGTACTGTCAGTAACGACGCGGACAACGAACATGACAAATGCCGGGATGTAAACCCATGTATAGTGTAAATAGGTATTCGTTGTTGGTACTGCAGTGATACCGTCAGAAGACACAGACTTTCGATAAAGAAGTTCTACGGTGATGATGACTGCCACAGGTAAGAGAACGACCAGACCACGGGCGCCTATGGAGGCGGAAAAAGGCTGCCACCACGCGACTTCTGTTTCCTTTGAAAGATTCCCCAGGGTTACTTGTGAGGCGTCAAGCTTTTCGTCGGCAGAGCTGGCGGGCAAAGTATTATTGTATTGACATATTCGAAACAGAGATGCGCCTTGATGTGAACGTTCAGATGTTGTGCAGTAGGAGAAATCACGTAATTTATCACTAAGCTGTGCGTTGCTAGCTGCCCCAAGTTGCTGAAGACTTTTGCAGACCTCCTGACACTGGACTAGTATGGCCGCTAGATTGCCGACTTTGCCAGGGTCTTTCGAGCATGTGCGGAAAGATTTGAAAAGAAGCATGCCAATAGTGATACCAGCAAGTAAAATTGAGATCGCTTCGAGCAGACCAAAAGAAAGCGGGTGAACCACCAGGCGTTGCTGGATGTGACTGACAATACCTTCAGTATGGGTGTATGATGGCCGTAGAAGTTTGTTCTTGGCTATTTGTACTCCTATAATAGAGAAGGAAGTGCGGACCGCATGCTCCAAAACCGTGGTATCATTCATCCAGTCGGTGTCTGAGCTGAGGTTTACGAAACTTGCATCTTCTATAATAACTGGATCAAAGATAGCGGTCAAGAGATCGGAGCTCGAAACGCCGTCCAACATCGAGCTTTGCGCCCCAGGGGGAACAACAACGTTTGTGACAGAAGACGCATTGCCAGGATAACCACTATACGAGACTTTGCCCCGGCTGATGTTGTAGATTGGAGTACAAATTAAGCTTGTAAATTGCACGTACACCGTCGACTTGATCGTCGTATTGATATCTGGCTGTATAGGCTGACCGATAGTGCCAATTGTACGCACTACAGCGGTGATGCGCAAGGCATCGTTGCCCTCACATGTCGCAATACGAAGCCTAAGCCCACTCCCAGGGGCGCCATCTCCAAAAATAGGACCATCCAAGTCATAGGCATCGGATGTATTTCGGCACGACGGCGTTGAGAGGGTCATGTTCCAGCCTACGTGCGGATAAGGTCGACGCTCAACTTCAGTGTTGGCTCGTTCGCAAGGCAAGTCAAAGCTGAAAACATCCACGTCAGCTTCGAGAGTATTGCCCCAGTTGTACAAGTCTCCAGCTTTGGTTGAGACATTAAAGCGCGGAACAAGGTGGTTTTGGGTGGTCCCACGCGGATAGCTGAGGTTTCTGAATTGAATGCCATAACTTATCGCCCATGGCCCCCTGTCGGTGGTGCCTGTATTGAAGTCTGAGCCGCTAAAGGTGTCCAGAATGGTCGTTGGGGCTCGTGTCTCCAAAGTGACTTCTTGAACAGCGAAAAGACCTGTAGAAAAGATGATCATCAAAGTCAGGAGGAAACTGCCAGTCACCGGCAGCGCCACCATATAGTGAGCCTTTGTGACCGCATGGAAGAGCACCTTCATACTCCAAGGAGAGACATAGTCGAGAAGGATAGTCTGCGACGCAGGTGCGATACCGTCTTTCATAACTTTCCATGGCATAAGCTGCTTTGATCGATACTCCAACCGGCTCCAGAACACCGCTATAAGGGTGAAAACGGCTGTTGGCCCATATGTCCAGAGGTAATGGTACTTGCTATCAGCAGTACTCAAGCCGTGCCTGCGCTGGGAAACAGCGTACAAAGCAGGTAGCGCAATGGCTATGGCAAGGAAACAGACCAAGAAAGCCGCAAGTGAGCGAGGTCTGAGGATTTGGGGAAGCCAGAGCTGCGCGCTCGCTTCTCCATTGTCTGTTCCCTTACTGGAAGGTTTCGATGCTCTATTGGCATCATTTGGCGAATCACTGGCGTACAATGCCAGAAGTTCATGAGCAGCGGATTCATCGTTGGTGGGATTTGCGTCAAGATCGGACTGCTTGCGAATCATTTTGATACCTCCGGGCACAGAGAACCATCGGATTCGCCGTTGGGAGAGGGGATTGAGTCCTGAACGATACGAGTATAGGTGTGCCAGTAACGTCAAGTGGCATTAGTAGGGAAGGTAGCCTTATGCAAGCACAGCCTTTCTCCATTGCAGTAGTTCTAGTGATAATCAGACCTGCGAGAGCTGGGCGTCAGGACTAAGGATGCAACCGATGCAACCCCCCTCGGAGGCCAGAATTTCGAACTTGAATTTGACTCTCCCCAATCTCAATCTCAATCTCAACTCCTAAATAAGCTGTAAGTCGGACACTTATAAAGGATTGTAAGGCGATCATCTTTCCGACTGTTAAAACTCAAATGTTATTACTTGGGGTCTACGTCCTTCGCGCCCAGCTTTCGCAAGGCTTTATGAACGACATGCAGCAGCACTACACTTATGCCTGATTTTGGTTCTCTGATTCAACTTTGAGTTCATCTTCAAGCTCTGGATTGCCTTGCTCAAGAACGCAACCCTACACCTTCAGTACCATGACAAGCATTACTCAAAGGGATCCATGAACGAGGGAGCGCAACACTTGGAGCCCCACTGGGGTAGTTGTAGATTTGGAAACTTGGGAAGGCGGTGATACGGTGATGGCTTGGACATCTCAGGATTCTTTGGAGGGTTTGGTTGGGGCTTCTTCTGCTCTGTTCGTACTAGGATATAATGTTGAATGTCTTAGACAATTGAGCGCTTTGCCTGACGACTTAAGAGCGACACACTAATCATCCTTTGCAGGGTTCTCAGTCCCGGCTGAGCCTGAAACCCTTCTGCTCTGTGTCTTTTCTTAGATCTGGGTGCCTAAGTCTTGACCAGCGCAACCTACGAATATTTTTTGCGAGTATGTTATTGGAAATAACTATAGGTAATCTTATATAAACTCGCGTATAAGCTTATTAAATCGACCTTTATAAATATAGTATAATATCTATAATTAAGTATCTAATATAATTAATAGATCTATCTTTACTTAATAAGATTAATAATCTACTAGAATTAAAGATTAGTAAATATTTTCTTTTTTATAAATACTTTATTATATAAGCTAGTTTATAGATATATAAGATATTAATTAAGTAGTAAGTTATTTATTTTAAAAGAGTTTATATATCTACTTTTTCTTTATAATAATAAGCTTTATATATATTTTACTATATTAATAATATTCTATTAAGTTAAGGAGTTAATTATTATAATATCTATAATTCTATTATAAGTAGTAGATTTAAAAATAAAAGAAATACCTTTAGCTTTTAGAATTAGTTACATAACTTTACTATTAATTAAAGAATTTCTATAAGTTCTATCTAAGATTAGAAAGATAATTACTTTTTATTAGAGTAAGCTAACTATTTTTTTTAGTACTTAGAGTAGTTTTAAGTATTAATATAACTTATTACTTATAATTAGACTAACTATATTATAATAGAGTTTTTTTAAAATTTATCTATACTTAGCGATTTTATATATATCTTTACTAAAATCGCCTTTACCTCCTATTATACTTAATAAGTAACTACTTATTTAAATAATATAAGACTTATATATATTAAGTATTAGCTACTTATCTACTATTCCTACTTTTCTAATTAATATTATATAGTATAGTTCTTATATAATCTACCTTATAATTAAGAGCCTTAAAAATAAGTATTTAGTAGGTAGAATAACTTTATATAAGGAGTATAAGAATTTATATTATTAGATATATTACTAGAAGGTTACCTTAATTATTAAGATAGAGTAATTTTAATATTCTAAAAATCTAGTATAGTAAAAAGTATTTATTTCCCTAGCTACCCTAGAATTTTTAGGTATATCTTACTTTATTAATATAATAAAATTAACTTATAGAAATATTAATATTTTAATACAACCCTACTAAAATTCAGGTAGTATAGATAAATTAGATAAAAACTCTTTAATAGTACTATTTATATTTATATTTATATTTATATTTCATATTCTACTATCTAGCTACTTAGAGCTAATAAGGGCGTTCTAACTCTAATTTTTAAAGGAAACTATAAACTATAGAAGAAAACCTCTCTTACCTACCTAATTTATTATACTACTTCTAGGCCTTTAAATATTATATATTATCCTCTCCCTTATACTTTATACTACGTAGTATTAGATCCTAAAATCTATATACTCCTCTCTCTTACTAGGGCTACGCCCCTTTCTCTACTCTTAAAAGGTTTATACTTCCTTAATTACCCTCTTACCCTTTCCTATATAGTTTAACTAAACTAATAAGTACTACTAGCCCTCCTACTATTCTACTACTACCCTATTACTCCTCTCTTATACTATCTAGTATTAAGGTATCCTTTTTCTCTTAAACCTATAATATATAAGTCGCTACTATTACTAGCCTAGTAGAGGGCTTATAACACTTTTATTAGGAATTACTATATATCATTTCTATTATATATAGGAGGGAGCTATTATAGTTATTAGGGGGGTATAAATATACTTTATTACCGCTATTATATTACTATTTCCTAGTACTAGGCCGTATAGTAGTCTACTTATAAGAGAAAGTAGATTATATTAAAATCCTGCCGGCTATACTTATAATTATAGGGTTACTACTCCTACTCCTACGCGTAGTTATAATCCTCCTAGTTAAGGGAGGTAGCCCTAGCCTATTATTCTAGCTTTTCTACTTAATATAATACCTTCTATCTCTTAACCTAGAGTCTCTTATACGTAGAGCTAATACTACTAGCGGGAACTAAGGTAGGTATTATTATATATATTAAGGGCGCGCTTACTACGCGTATAAAAGCTCTATATAAGAGGCTCTACTATTATATAATATCTTAGTTTTATTCTAACTACGTTTAGACTAGAGACCTCTTAGCTCTATTAATAAGTAATAGGTTTATAGCTAGTACTATATATAAGTAGATCTTATTACTAGCTAATAGTACTATTTAAAATCGAATTTATAATTATTTTATAATTCTAAGTCTAAGAAGGTAATAGTAAGCTAGTTATAAGTAATTTAATAAGTTAAGTTAATACTAAAAATTACGTCTAAGTAGACTAACTGTTTTTTTAGTACTTAGGGGTTATTTTTAGTATTAACTTGAATTATTAAACTACTTACAGCTAGCTTATACTCTGTATAAGTTTAGTATTATATAACTTTATAAATTTAATTCTAAATTTAATTCCTTGCAGTTAGTCTACACCTAAGTAGAAAAATATTAGTTAGTCTACTTATAATAATTTAGTATTATATAATAATAAGAGATTTAGTTTTAAATAGAATTAATATAGTTAATTTATACTAGAAGAGGAGTTTTAGAATTTTTTAAACTAGTAATATTTTAATTATAATCTTAATAGCCTATTAACTCTTTATATATATATATTACCTTTTTATATTATCTTCTTTACTTACTAAGAATTACCTAGATAGTAATAATAATAGTACTTAGTAATATAATAGTAAGTACTAGTATATATAGAAATATATTAGTAATATATTAGTTAATCTTATATATAATATAAAGTATTATTATAATAAGAAAATTAATCTAATCTTATAATCTTAATAAGATAGTATAATTATATTAGTAAACTAGGAACTAGTATAGAAAATTCAAAGCTAGAAAATCTACTAAAAGCGTATTTTCCAGGGCAAATACTAGTAATAAATAGGAAAATTTTAGGTTTTTTTATTCTAGCCTAAAAGTCCTATATATAGAAAATCTGGATTTAAGGCCTTAAATCCGTGATTTTCCTCTAGCGCTAGGAAGAAACGGGAAGCTCGCTAGAGCTATAGTAGCTACGTCGTTAACGCTAGTATAATATAGGTTTTAAATATAGTTAATTCACGTAATTTATATACGCGTAGAATACTCCCCCTAGCCTAGCCCCGTTTCCTATACCTATATTACGCCTGCGATTAATTCTCCTACTAAGTATTAGTACTATTAGTTATTAATAAGACTTAGTACCTTATTATAATTACCTAGTTAGTACTAGCCTAATATAGTTATATTATAATTAATTAATAGGACTTATCCCCTATTAGTCCTATTACCTAGTATTTTCTAAAAGTTACTAAATATATTAAATACGTATTTAGTAACTTATAGTATTATTCCTAGCCCTAGGGCTAATATATAAGCGCGCCTATTATATACGTATTTTCCGCATTTTTCTATATTATTCCTCGTTCCTAGTTTACTAATATAAATAGAGTCTTAGTAAATTAGATAAATACCTTAAGTTAATACTTAATACTATCTTTTAATATTAACTTAAATACTTAGTACTAACTATTAATACTAATTAAATACTTAGGCTAGGAATCTAGTATTAACCTACTAAGAGTTAAATTAGATATTTAATATAAGTTTAAAGTACTAATCTAGTATAATTAGCTTATATTAACCTCTTTATACTATATACTTAGTAACCTTGTAATATACAGACGAATTTTAAATTACAAGGTAAATACTATAATTATAATAGATATCTGTAAGACTGCTATATATTTATACGGGATGAAACTTAGCTTAAATGTATATCTAATCCAGCTAGCGCATTTCCTGTTTAACAAGTACCTAGGTACGGAGCTCCGCAGGTCTCAATTATATGTTTAAGACACTCTGCATATTGCCCGCCTGGTCGAAAAAGAATGGTGTAATAGCTTCTCTTCAGGTATTTTAAGGTCCCCTGCGGTATTTAAGGACCCCGTGAACCCCGATTCTGCTTTCGATGCTCTAGGAGGCATTTTGCCAGATGTTACATTACCATCGCGCACCTCCATAATCCAATCTAAATACCCTCACTCCTCTCAATCCCTATTATGCCACGCTCAATTACTCTCCAAGAGAAGCATCCAGAGCTGTTCGCGCAAGATTTCTATATAGATCCTAGGAGTAGGAAACGCAAAGCTCCCATGGAAGTCTTATGTCTCGGCTACATGCGTACTGGTACTGCTTGTGAGTCTACATGTCACGTTGACTCAGCTATTCCTGGTTAACCTTGCCCCTCAGCTATGCAAACAGCCTTCAACCTTCTCGGAATCCCCTGCTGTCACTCCTTCTCGCTATACAATCATGTACATGATTGTGCGATGTGGATTTCGGCATTCGACGCAAAATTCTCTGGAAGAGGCAAACAATTTACCAGGACGGAGTGGGACCAGCTCCTGGCAGATTACAGCGCTGTCACCGATGTCCCAGCCCTTGCTTTTTCCGAGGACTTGATATCAGCATATCCGGAAGCGAAAGTGGTGCTGATGGAGCGCGATATTGACAAATGGTACATGAGCTTTGACGATGCGGTTGTCAAAGTTATGTGGGGCAGATGGGGTCATTGGATCGCAAGCTTGGACCCATGGTTTGTGGGGCCGATCCGAGACGTTCACCTACGGTGGGCGAAAGACTGGATGGGTGTGAATTCTGCGGAGGATATGCGTGTTAAGGCAAAGGAGAAATATCGAGAACATTACGAGCTAATTCGCAGAGTAGTGCCGAAGGAAAGACTGCTGGAATACAGGCTCGATAGTGGATGGGAGTCGTTGTGCGAGTTTCTGGATAAGGAGATACCCGACGTTGAATTCCCAAGGGTCAATGAGACAGCTTCGATGCGCGAAAAAATGTCTATTATCGCGGGCCGAGGGTTTAAGAATTTGCTTAAACGTGTTCTTCTGTGGACTGGGCCATTGATAATTGCTGTTATTTTGGTGATGGCTAAGTATAATTGAATAATTATAGGCTCATCAAATTATGTATCCTAATCCCACGCATGCAATGTTTCATGGCTCTAGCAATTTGATCAAAGCTGACGAAATGAGATCATTGCGACAAAAAGAATCCGGTATTTCTTGGTAAGGCCATGGCCTGCGTAATGAGCGAGGGTTTCCACCGGAATTCGTATCTAGTCCACTCCTGATTCCATACTCTCGAATCCAGAACTAGAGCTGCGATCTTCCTCTCCTTCAACGGCTGTCGTGATGCCGGCTGTGCTGCTCCAACTCAATTTCAAAGCGTATCCCATCGTCGTCGATCACTTTTTTCTTTCCACTGCTGATGAGGGTCCGGACGGCTTTCTTCATTGGGCCTTGGCCATAGGGTGATAATAAGGTATCTGGATGAAGCTGCTCAATGCTTCTTGCCTCAATATCTAAATAGGAGTCATGGCTTCTGGGCGTCTCGCTCTTGTTGATCAGTAGATCTCTCCCCGACCTTGGGAGCCTTTTGAAGCAATCGTTCGGGATAATGGGTTTGGCCACTTTGTACCGTGAAACAAGCCAGGATCTGAGTTTCTCGTAGGGCGCGGGTAGATGATGACGAACCATTTTGGACACCACGGGCATACTGACACAACAGAGCCCGATACTCATCTCGCTATACTGTAACCAAGTGAGTCTCTGGTCTAGTCCATTGGCGTAGGGGCAAGGGGTAGGAGGCATACCTTAGGATGTTAACAGACAGAAGATTCCAGGTGATATCCGCGTTCTTGTTTAGCAGGGTTCTATAGGAGATACTAAGCGCTGATGATATACAAGCTCTATTGATCGTTATTAGTTAAGTAGCGATCGGTTGTAGGTGATTGGGCCGTACGCTGTTCCTGTCAAGAATATCAGAACGACCCCAATTTTACGTCGAAATGACATTTGAAGCTGCATCACAGCTGTGATGGGAAGAACCAAGAGATACACGTCGATTCCTAGTCCAACGGAAGCGAGTGGAACACATAGAACCAATACTTTAGCCTCTCTAGGTGAAGCGGCCACTGTTGTAAACGCCTTTCCTTTCCGGGGAGTCATCATTACGATCCCAAAAACCTCTGTCGCCACGTAGAACATCGTGGTTACCATAGCGCCTAGGTACACGCAAATCCTTAACCATTTGAGGGGCCGAAAGATTTGCAGATACATGAAGAAGAAAGTCAATTTCGTGAATATCATGGCTGGTGGCACGAGGATGACCCCAATATAGCTCATCATTTCTCCATTTCGCCTGATGTAGCGCTGGTTGGACTTACCACGAGAAAGGCATCGCTTGCTAAGTAAGTGAGTCGAACATTCCATTGATGTGTCCCAACTTCACCACGTTTTACCTCTAGTCATTTTTAGCACCTGCTGGGCAGACAGGGACCGCTTGATAACAATACCATATAGACAATTGATGTAATATCCGATAGCCGCAAGCCTCACCGCAGTATCCTGTCAGCAAGATCTCTTGAGTGGAGTTGACTGGTGTCATGATTTACCGCGCCGAGCAAGCATGTCACTTAGATATATATTAGCGTCTACGGCTTGCACTACGAAGACAATATGCTTGACTTACAGTCATCCCAACCCAACTTTCAAACGATTTGACCTTATATATAAGAAGTTATAAGAGGTTAAAGAAAGTAGAAGATTTTAAGATTTCTACTTTAGAGATCCTCTATACTCTTTAATCTCTTATAATATAGATGACGGGATAACGAGATTTATAGTTATTTGAGATTACTAAGTAATTTACTTACTAATATTAAACGGGAAGTATTAATTAGCTTAAAATAATAACTAATCCTTCCTATAATATTCTTTAGAATACTAAATCTAAAGAATACTAGAATTATTAGTATCTTTACTACTATTTAACTTATTAGTATCTATAACTAGCTTATAATACGCGTAGTATAATAACTTAGAAGAAGCGGTTTAAAGTACTAGATATAATAGATTATATTATAAAGGCTTTAAAGGCCTAGAAGAATAATCTAAACTTAAATAAAACCCTTAGAGAATATATAATTATATATAATATCCCTTACTCTATACTCTACTATTACTCTTAGAGCTGTTAGACTTATATAGAAGGTAAGGAAGAATATTAGCTATTTAATCCTATAAAAGAGATAGTACTAGTAGACTAGTATATATAGCTTATTAAGTAGGGATACCCTCTAAGAGTTAAGACTCTTAGGGTTCTAGTATTAAGTCTCCTATAAAATAAAAGAGATAATAAGGTATAATAGATTAGAAAGTATTAAACTAAATAATTTATATAATATTATCCTTATTTAGAGACTAAGTATAGTTATATATTAAATAATAATTATACTAAAGGGATATATTATAAGTAACTTAAATAATAGTTTTAACTCCTTTAAAAGGTTATTAATAAATATAGAATAATAGTAAAAAATATCTATAATTTTAATCCTATAAAAATTATATATAGAATTATAATTAGACGCGTTTTAAGACTTAACTAGGAAATTAAGAGTTAGTAATAATTATTAAGTATATTAATTATCTAAGCTAGTTAATACCTCTTATAATTAGCTTTAAAGTAAAGTAATATTAGAGTAGCTAGTTTAATTAATCTCTTACTAAAGTATAAATAGAAGGAGTAGCTAATAGCTCTAACTACTTATATTAGCCCTAATATATATATCTTAGTCTATAAGAATTAATAATAATATAACCTAATATAATATATCCTAGGTAAGCTAATAATATAGAAATGTTATATTAATTCTTTCTAATAGGAGCCTAGCTTATAATCTTATTAATTAGGGCCTAAGGACCTAAAATACCTAAGATATAATATAATATAGACCTACTTAAGAAATAGCTAGTATACTATCCTTATTACTTATATGCTAAGGAGACTATAACTCTAGAGGTTTAGATACTATTAGCCCTAAGACGGCTTAATAGCTATTTAACTAAATAGCTATCCTTAAGGCTAAAGTAGTAGAATTTTAATATAATACTATTAGTACGGCCTTATAAAGGGGAAGAGGCCTAATAGATCTATTAGGCCTCGTTATAAGGCGTAGCGTAGCCTCTTCTATATATATACCTCTAATAGGAGCTATAATAACGGCGATAGTAGTAAATTAGGACTATAAGAGAGTAAAATATAATAAACCCTTAATATTTACTAGCCCTCTTATAGACGTCTATTTATAGATTATTAATTATAATAACTTCTTTAACCTCTAGATTATTAAGGGCTCTAATACTTAAGTATCTATAGCGTGTACCTACCTTAGACTTAAAATTAGAATAAGAATATAACTTATAAGACTATTAGGCCTCTAAGAGACCTTTAAGGACTAGGATAAACTATAAGTATAACTATTAGAGAATTACTCTATTAGGGATATTAGGTTAGATATAGAGTTAAAAATAGACTATATATATATAAGAAATAGGGAGTTAGTATAAAATTTTATTAATAGATTTAAAACCCTAATAATAGATTTATTATAGAATAATTTAGTAATTTATTATACTTTTAGGAAAAAGCTATTAGCTAAAATCCTAAATTATATCTACTAGTTATAATAGTAACTACTAGACACGTTTATAGGATTTAAGACCGTAGTATAATAAGCTAAAAATTATATTAGAGTTAGGAAGTAGACCCTAGAAGATTATAAGGAGGTAGAATAGGGTTAATAAAAAAGGATATAATTTACTAATAACTATCCTAATAAGGAAGGTAGAGGATACTCTCTCTTATATAATAAACTAAATAATATAAACTTTAAACTATTAGGGTTAAATAATAAGAAGAGGGCTAATATTTATAATAACTATTAGAAGGCCTAAAGAGATTAAGGGGTATATATATATTATAGGTAGAAGAAATATTAGCTAATTACTTATAATACCTAAGGTAGCGTCGCGGGTTATACTAGTCTTAAAGGAGTACCTTATAACTTAGGAATTACCCCCTTTAAGGTAGGCTAGGCGTAACTTAGAATATTAGTTATAAAAGCTATAATATACCCTTAAAAAGGAGTTCCTACGCCTTACTTTATTAGATATATTTAATAAGATCTATAATAAGGATTATATCTTAATACTTATATAAATATAAAAAACCTATTCTAACTTATACTATTAATATATAAAATTAACCTTATAAGCTTTAATTAATTATAGCTCTACGGCGAATTTTATTAATTAGGACTAGGTTTAAATATTAGGCCTTACGCCCCTAAATATTAAGGTAGCCTAGGTTATTAATATAAATAGAAGGATAATTAGTCCTACCTTATTATAAGTACTATTTTATATTAAGATTAGCGCTCTAAGTAAATACTACTCTTATTATACTTTTAGAGCTATTCTTATATAAGGTTATTAGATAATTCTAGGCTTATTATAACTTTAGTAAATTAATCCTATTATAGATTAGACTAAGGGAAAGGTTAGTATACCTAATAATATTAAGGTATTAGATTAAATAGACTTTAATAATAAGGTAGAGGGAGAGACTATTTATACCTATTACTTTATAATTAAGGAAGCTAACTAATTAGCGCTAAGAGTCCTACTAATAAAGTACTTAGAATACTTAGACGTTTTTAATAAGGAGGTAGGAAGCGAGTTACTACCCTATTATAATAAACTTAATTATACTATTAACCTTTAGCTAGGAATTATACTACCTTTTAACCTATTTTATAACCTATTAGAGACTAAGTTAGGCGTCTTAAAGGCGTATATTAAATTAAATAGAATCTTAAATTAGGCTTTATTAGACGCTTAAAATTAATAGCTAAGGTACTAATCCTATTTATAAAGAAAAAGGACGGAGGCTTATACCTTTATATAAATTACTAAGGCCTTAATATAATAATAGTAAGAGATTAATATCTAATCCCTTTAGTCTTAAATATTCTAGACTAACTAAGGAGAGCTAAAATATATATAAAAATCGACTTATAAGGGGCTTATAACCTAATTTAGGTAAAAGAAGGTAATAAATAGAAAATGGCTTTCTATACTTATTATAAGCTATTTAAATACTATATTATACCTTTTAGACTAGTTAATACCCCTTTAATATTCTAATTATATATTAATAAGGCGCTATTATACCTTATAGATATTATAGTTATTATATACCTTAATAATATCCTTATCTACTCTAATAACCCTACTAATTATAACTATTATATTAAGGAGGTTTTAATAGTATTAAGGAAGTATAGTCTATTTATAAAGCTAGAAAAATATGAATTTAATATTAATATTATAAAATTCTTAGGGTTTATTATTAGCCTTAAGGGTATTATAATAGACTTAATATAAGTCTTAATTATTATAAATTAGCCTACTCTTATAACTATAAAGTAAGTCTAATCCTTCTTAGGATTTTATAACTTCTATTATTAATTTATTAAGGAATATAACTAAATTATAAGGGAACTAATAGAGCTAATAAAGCTAATAGTTACTTTTTAATAGTTATAATAGGCTAAATTAGCGTTTAGAGAGCTTAAAGAGGTATTTATTAAGGTACTACTACTAGTATATTATAATCCTAACCTACCTTTATAAATAGAAATAGATATAAGTATATATATACTATTAGGGGTATATTCTTAAAGGAAAGATAATACTTATACTTATCTAATTATATTCTATAATTATAAATTTAACCTAGTTAAAATAAATTATAATACCCTAGATTAGAAATTATTAGCTATTATTATATCCTTTTAAGTATAACGGAAATACTTTAAAGGAGCCTAATACTATATTATAATTATTATAAACTACTATAACCTTAAATTATTCCTTACTACTAAGACGCTAAGTTAATATTAGGCCTATTAGGTAGAGTTTCTTTTAGTATTTAACTTTAAAATCTAATACTAGCCTAGGAAGAGGAACCCCGCTAATATACCCTTATAAAGGGCTAATTATAATAAGCCTAATACTATTTATATTATAGTCCCTTTCTTTAAGTTAGCGCTTATAATTATTAAGGAAGGATAGGATATAGCCTACTAGGTAATAATAGACCTAGAATTAATAGAATAGGAAGATAAGATTAAGAAGCTCTTATAAACTATCCTTAAAGAAATCTTAGAAAAGCTTAAGACTAATATTAGAGCTATTAGGGCTAAAGGACTAAGTTATAAGTAGCTATTAGGCCTTTTATATTTTTAAGGTAATTATTTTTATATACCTAAGGATATAGATTTAAAGGTTTATATTATATAAAATTTCTATAATTCTCTAATAGTAGGCTACTTTAATCGTAACTAGACTATCTTAACTATCTACTATTAATTCTACTAGCTATTACTAAGTAATAACGAAGGCGATTATATAAGAATATATAACACCTATTAAAGAACTAAAGCTTTAAATTACCTACTATATAAGGAATTAGTACCTATTCTAATTCCTAATATACTATAAAGGTCTATTATAGTAGACTTTATTATAGACCTCCTAAATAGTAAAAGCCCCGTTAATAATATCTCTTATAATTATATTATAGTAGTAATAGACTATTTTAATAAGATATACTACTATATTATAGATTATAAATCTATAACCTTTAAATAGTTTATAACGCTATTCTTATAAGATATATTTTAGCTTTACGGGATACCTAATATAATTATTAGTAACTAAGATACCCTCTTTATCTTATACTTTTAGTAAACTCTTATAAAAGCTCTTAGTATAGACTATAAGCTTTTAACGGCGTATTATTAATAAATAGATAGCCTAATAGAGCGGTAAAATTAAGTTATTAAATAATACTTATAAGTCTTTATAAATTACTAGTAGGATAACTAGGTTACTCTACTTAGCCTTAGAGAATATACCTATAATAATAGTATTTATAGTACTATATATTAAAGCCTATTCTTTATTTCTAGTAGTAGAGAACCTAAACTATTCTAATTAGTAGACGCTCCTAGCTATATTAGCCCTAGTATAACTACCTAAGAAATAGTAAAAGAACTAGAATACCTTAATATAATCCTTAAGGAAGAGCTTATTATAGCTTAAAATACCTAGGCTTAATATTATAATAAGGGGAGAAACCCCCTAACCCTCTAATTAGGAGACTATATTATATTATATAATATTAATATCTTATTATAAAGACCTTATAAAAAGCTAGACTATAAAAAAGTTAGCCCCTTTCTAGTAGTAGAGGCTATTATACCTAATACTTATAAAATTAAGTTACCTTTATAAATAAAGGTATACCTAGTATTTTATATATATCTAATAGAACCCTATTATACTAATATAATTAAAGGTTATATTATATTACTACTACCCCTAATTAATAAAATTATAGAGTATAATAATAAGAGAGAGTATAAAGTAGATAAGATTTTAGACTCTAGACTCTACTATTATAAACTATAATATCTTATAACCTAGAAAGGGTATAAATTAGAGGAAAATTTATAAGAGTTAGTAAAGGATATATAAAATATATTAGACCTAATTTATTAATTTTATTAAAAGTATCCTTTTAAAGTATTATTATAATAGTATAAGTATAAAGCCTTAGAGGTATAAAACCTTAAGGTATAAAGCTACTAGTTAGACCTTTTAAGTTATTTTAGAATAGATATAAGTATAAGGCTATTTCTTATATATTTAAGAAGTATAAAGCTATTATAATATATAGTTTTAAGGTATAAAGCTATTTCTTATATATTTATAATATAGAGTTATTATAATTATATAATTTTAGGGTATAGAGCTATCTTATAGAAAATAAACTATTTAGCCTTAGCTATTAAGTTTATAATTATAATAATAAGCCTATTAAGTAGGATTAGGTTAATACTTTATACTTTATAAAATTTACTACTTTATACTCTTATAAACTCTAACTCTATTATATCCTCCCTTAGCTTAATAGTCTATTAGCCCTACTTTACTACTTAAGATAATAAAACCCTATATAATTTAAGCTTATATTAGGCTTATAAAACTAAGGAGGGTCTTATTAGTACTATTATTATATCGCGGAATTCTAATTATTAGATACTTAGTAAGGCTATTAATATTATAGATTAGGTACTCTAGGAGGCCTACTATAGTTATAGATTAAAAGATAAATTATACTTAGAGTACCTATTTTTAAACCTTATAATAGAAAATATTAATTATCTATTAGAGGTCCTTACTCTTAATAGTATATTAGATAGATTTAATAGGGATATATTACTTAAACGCGTAAAGCTATTAGACTCTATTATAAGTCTTATTATTCTTAAAGGTATCCCTATTATTAGTATTAAGGCCTAGTAGCCTCTAGATTTTAACGCCGTAGAATTATCTATCTTAGAGCCTCTTAAGATCTATTAAGGTAATATATTTAATATTAAGTTTAATAATAGATATAATATATTTAACTAAATTAATAAGGATAAATATTATATATATATTCTTTATAATTAAGAAGATTATAACTTAAAAATATACTATATTATTACCTTATAATAATTAAACTTAAAGGCTATTAAAGCCTAGGCTAAGGAATTAACTATTAGAGTTAACTCTTATAAGCCTAAGTCCTCTCTTAGGCCTTTATAAAGTATTAGTATACCTATTTTATATTAATTATAAGTACTTCTATTAATACCTTTAAACTTAAAACTTTTCCCTAACCTTTTAGATAAATTTACCTATATACCTTACTAGTTATTAGATATAAGGGCTAGTAAGTCTAGAGAGATTTATATAAGTAGTACTACTAGTCCTATCTAACCTTATTACTATAATATAATAGAAATAGAGGAATTTAGAGAGATTCTTATAAGTAGTTCTACCAGCCCTACCTAACCTTATAGCTATAATATAATAGAAATAGAGGCTACGCCTCCCCTAATACCTAATACTAGGAATCTTTAAGGGGCCTTTATTAATCTAATTAGGTAATATATTTATATAATTATTATTATAAAGCGCCTAGATAGTACCCTACTTATTTAAGTAGATATAATAGTACTTACTAGGAAAGCTATTAAGGATATTATACCCTTAATTAGGGCTATTATTATAAAGGATAAAAAAGCCTTTAATATAGCTAAGAGTAATATTACCCCTAAGATATATTAAATACTTTATTAGGGTAATAAGGTCTTAAAGACCTTATAAGTTAAAGTAAAATAAATCTATAATAAGGCTAGATAACTAATTACTCCTATTATAGCCTATTATCTAGATATTAGTTATATTATAGACTATAAAGGCCCGCCTTATTATAATACCCTAGATATACTCCTATAATATATTAAATTAGGCTATATTATAGCTAATCTATTTATATAGTTTATTAAAGAATAACCCGCTCCTATAAAACTAGAGGACTTAGGGCCTAAAGATTAAGACTTAAAATAGGATATTAATAGGGGACTTAGAGGCTAATAGTAGGGTATTAGGCCTTATAAGGGTTATAAGGTATAAGGGGGGGGATTATAAATAGAAGGAGTAGTTAATAGCTCTAATTACTTATATTAGCCCTAATATATATATCTTAGTCTATAAGAATTAATAATAATATAACTTAATATAATATACCCTAGGCGAGCTAATAACACGGAACTATTATATAAAGGTACTAAGATTACTATTAGTAATAGGGGTTAGACTAATAGTAAGGTTATATTAGAATAGCTTATTGATATATTTTATAAGTATACTATTTAATATACTTAAAGGGACTAATATTAACTCCTTATCCTTAATAGCTATAATAGCTACTTTATATAATAGTTTATTATAACTTATTACAAGAGAAAAATCTTACCTCTATATCTTCTACCTTATATAACTTTACTTTTATAACTACTTAATATTAGTATCTTTAGACCTCTATAAAAAGCTTATAATAATTTAGTAGTAGACTAACTATTTTTTTAGTACTTAGGGGTTATTTTTAGTATTAACTTGAATTACTAAACTACTTATAACTAGCTTATACCCTATATAGGTTTAGTATTATATAAGTTTATAAATTCGATTCTAAATTAATTCCTCGCAGTTAGTCTACTTAGTAGATAAGAGATATAAGGTAGGGTTAATAGCTATTACTAAACTCCTATTTATTAAGATATATACTAAGGTATATAAAAAGGTAATAAGGCTAGAGGTAATTATCTTATCTTTTAAAGTTATAAGTATTTACCCCTTTTATCCTAAGTAAGTCTTAAAGAAGGTCTAGGCTACTACTCTTAATCTAAATAATTATCTAATACCTACTAATATAATACTAAAAACCTCTAAGATAGTAGAATAGATATAGCTTTAATTCCGGCTTATTATATTAATAGGGTATACCTCTCTAAGGAATTACTACCTTAAAAAGCTTTAGAAAGAGTATATTAATACCCTTACTAATAATATTCTTCTTAGTTACTAGAACTATCTATTATTCTCAGAAAATCGCGTATATAAGGTACTAATTATATCTTATAAATTCATATTAAGTAACGGCTATCTTATAATACTTAATAATACTATTATTTAAAAGAATACTACTAATAATATTAAATTAGAGTAGATTTAGAAGGCTTACTATACTTAGGTATAAAAGGAATATAAAGCTATTCTTTATATAAGAAACCTCTATTAGAAGATATTACTAAAGTATAAATATATTATATTATAAGTAAATCTTATAACTAAAATAGTATAAGAGGGCCTAGAGGAGGATAGAGAGGAGTTAGTATTACTAGATAATAAGGGTAGTAATACTAAGATAGAGGAGTCTAGTAGAGAGGAATAATAGTAGTAAGGGCGTATTCTAATAAGACTCCTTATATAATAGTAATATTTTCTTAAGCGAATATAGTTATTTATTACTTATAGGGAAGAATACGTAATAATATTATTAAATAGAGATATTATTATTATAGCCCTACTAAAATAGCTAATTATCTCTAGGTAGTAATAGCGCCTTACTTAGTAATCTCGAATAACTATAAATCTTATTATCTTGTTATTAATATTAACTTCTTATATATAAGGTTAATTTTAGGGATTTTAAGGGTAAAAGCTTTATAAGAATTAGTATAATATTATCTAAGTTATATAGTACTAATAAGGACTATTACTAAGGTTTAATAAGAATAGTATAAAGGGAAATACGCGTTTTTACCCGCTAAGTATTCGCATATAACCTGTTGGAAATAAGCCCTTCTGCCAAGACAATAAGCGAGTAGCCACGTTTACAAAGTCTTGTTCCTAGACACCTTTTGACCATTTCAGACATCTAGCATAGCCAAATCATCCATCATACCCCTAAGATCGTTCAACATAACCTGCATACGCTAATACCTAGCGTATTCGTCTTTTTTTCTCCAACGCAACTCTGCCCGAACACCTTCTGCTCTTTGGCAATCTCCCCTCGTACATAATAGTTCGCCTTTCTCCGGGTGTTCACCATAATCATGCTTTCTGAACCGCTAGGCTCTGTCCTAGTAGTCGGCGGCTGCGGCTTTCTTGGCTATCAAATTGTCTCCTTGCTTGTCAATGAGCCCAATTGCTCCGTTTCCGTGTTGAGTCGCAATCCTGGTAAACAGCGAGTTGCTGGTGTGTCTTACTACGCGTGCGATGTCACAGAAATCGACTCTTTACGACCTCTTCTCCTTGAAATTCGACCTCGGATCATCCTCTACACAGCATCCCCAAATTTTTATGAAGACGAGGTCGACAAGGCACTTCTACATCTGGTTAATGTGGTTGGTACGCAAAACCTCCTAGATGTTGCAAAAACGACAGAATCAGTTAAAGCCTTCATTTACACGTCATCTTCCTCTGTCCATGCCGGTTCCGAATTCCATTTCATCACCGAAGAAGCGCCACTCCTCGACCGTTCTTCGAAATCTAGCGAATACGCCATCACCAAGGCTCTTGCAGACACTATGGTCTTGAGGGCAAATTGTCAAGAGCTTCTTACATTATGCCTACGGCCTCCGGTTATCTACGGTGAAAGGGATGGCCAGCTGATTCCTGGTGTACTAGCTGTTCTCCGAGACAAAAAGACAAACATACAATTAGGCGACAATACCAACCTCTATGATAGCATCTATGTGGGTAATGCTGCCTCAGCACACATTACAGCTGCGAAGGCTCTTTTGACGAACGATACGCCTAGATTGAAAGTGGATGGCGAAGCTTTTTTCGTCACCGATGACGCCCCAATCCCGTTCTGGGACTTTCAGCGCAAGATATGGGCTGCAGCGGGCGATGAAACACCGCTCACTAAGGTCTATGTGATCCCTGCTTGGATTGGTATGGCAATAGCTACCATGGTGGAGTATCTGTTCAGGGTTTTCACTCTTGACCAGAAGCTCCCGCCAAAGACCCTCAGGCGAGATGTGCTACAGTATGCCTTCACCAACAGGACGCTTTGTATCGACAAGGCCAAGGAGAGGCTCGGGTACAAGCCATTGATCGGTACTGATGAGGGTATCAAACGAGGTGTCCAATGGGCGCTCCAGAACCAGGCACACGAAGATGTGACGAAGGCTGGTATGGAACGAAAAAAAGGCTAGCTTATTAGGTACGGAGAAACGTCAAGCATGGTTTCACCCGCACATTTCTTAACCTTTCCTCTAGTGATGTGCTATCTCCGGATTTGATCTACGATGTTTTAACCCCATCCGTAGATCCGAGTGGTGTATGCAAGCACGGGGAGGAGGCGTAGTGACGTTTCGTTCTAGTCATGATGACGGTGAAAAAGGAATTCTGTGCTCAGCCTTTCCGATCACTTGTCGAGTAATCTATGGGGCGCATGCAAGAAATCTGGTGACACCTCCTTTTAACATTGAATCGGCCAAAGCGGAGGCGCATACGGCGTTGCGGGGGGCTTTTCCAGTAATTCGATGCTTGCGGACAGTACATAATGTCAGCAGCCGGCTGCAAATTAGTTACCTGGAGCGTACTCAACCTAGAGCTAGACTCATGCAGTCTCATGGTTCCTCACTAGAGCTAGCGTCACGAATCTAGGTATATCCGAAAGTTACCTACCCTGGCAGCCTGATCCTTCATGTGAAACGTGGACAAACAAAACAGAACCATTTTCCATCCCTCCATCCCATAGCAGTCAAACATAGCTTGCAGTGAGAACAGGCTCAGGCCCACCATCAGAGCTGCGGCTTTTCGTTTATCCTATCTGTAACCGCCGCGGTGTCCATCGTCTATGCCCTGTCGTCATGGGAGTACTGCGCTAGATTCTCACAATGATTGTAAGCGTGGAGGCCTCACTGCGTTTTCCATCTGTCTGTTCATCGTTCCCTAGAATTTTCCACATGTTCATTCCTCATTCTGCGAAAGGTATTTGAGAGCGTTAGGATTTCGAAGCTACCTATCTCTGCCTAATATGATCTTTGGGGCTGTCTACGACAGTGATTTTTGCGCAGTCTGGTCTAAAATTTCTCCTTTGTTCTTAATTGCCTTATTTTTCACAGTAAAGACATCTAAGGGAGGGGATCTGGCTTGCGCGGGATGATATGGTGAAGGTAGGAGTATGGGAATGTCCAGATGGGATACGTAAGTTAAGGTGTTACGGGCAAGAGACTGGCGGAATGGCTTCATAAGGGATTGGATGTTTTTGTCGCAGTTTAGAGATATATGAAGTTTTAAGTATGATGGTATTGTTGTGAACCTATGTGGTTGGTATACTGGGCTTGACTCTGGGTGGTATGGCTACGCCAATGTGCTATGGAGTGGGTTCTTCTTGGCTGAGAGCTTCAAGTGCGTAAGGTTTCATTGCTGTAGTGTCATCACAGACGGCGTCGACCAAGAGATGTGGAGGGTTCCCTAGATGGATCGGAGGGCTCATATTTTTGGATTTGGTTCGCACAATGTCTATGTCGTTTACTGATGAGTGGCTGAAGCTTGCCGATCATCATAAATCCCTTCCCCGCATGCTTTGTGTGATCACTAGATCTCCACGATATGACCCGTTGATACTTCCCACGCAGACAAATTCCGCGATAGTAAAATCGTCTAGGACGCGTCATCCTTTTCTTGTCGTATTGGCAATTGCTCTCCCATCTTGTCCAGCTCTTGTACTACTTCTTCGTAGTCAGGACGAAGTTCCAGTGCTCGATGGAAGCAGTGCCTTGCGTCCGAACTCGAGTCCTTCGCAAGGAAGATCAAGCCTTGGACGTATAACGCTTCAGGCATTAGGGTTTTGTGACCACTATCCAAATTAATGAAACTTTCGACCAGTGAAAGTGCTTCTGCGATATCTCCTATTTTCAAAAGGCAGAAGGCATGCTTCGTAGCCAAGTCGCTAAGCGGTATGAACACTCGAATGTAATGGTCCTTGTCCTCTGGATCCTTTTCACGAAAGTAAATCCAGTTCGAGTAGATACAATCCCTGTAAATTCTGGCAGCCTCCGAGTACTTCCCAAGGGCAACCTGACGACCTGCGTCTCGCTGGTGCGTACTGACCCTTTCCGCAAATTCCTCTTGATTCATGTATTGAGCCACCATCCGACGTTCAAGCTCCCTATCCGAAAGTTGGAAATGGTTCCCTTGGACTGAAGCACTTTCAGCTCTACGTATTCCGCGCAAGGTATGTAGTATTCTGTCGTGATGTAGAGTGTGCTTTTTGAAAATTTCGTGGATACTGATCACAAGCTGGAAGCGTTCTTGCCCGACGTGCGGAATGAGGTAATGGAGAGTGCAGTGTAGATCATGGACAGAGGCAATGATCCAGGACGGACGCTTTTTACTATAATCATGGGACGTCGAATGTATAGTGAAGTCGATTTCCATGGCAAAGTGACCACCAAAAGAAAAGTCGTCTATTTCACGAAAGATGGCGGGCGCCCGAGACGAAATATGCGGCGTTTCTGGGACATAAACTGGAAAATTGACTCTGAAGAGGATCCAACAGCTCTCGGTGTAAAATGTTTTCGACGCTTCCCTGTGCACTTGTTTATTGACACGTAGGATTGCAGGATCGAGGTCGTAGAAGTCTCCGTATCCAATCGTGGGAGGCAGAACCCCACGATAGATCTCGTCTCTGATTTCTCGAGGAAGTGCTAGCAAGGGTGAGGACTTTTCGATAGCGGCCATGATTTCTCTGCGCTTGCGTCAATGCGTGCTTGGGTAAGTGGCATCTCGATTCTCACACGCACTTACTTTCAACTTCGATCTAGAAGTCATTCACAATTGGCTGCTGATCTTGTCTCATACGAAATGCGATTGTGTCGGCCAGGAGACTATGTTGGTGGCTGATCGAAGTGGTCTGGCTCCAAATAAAGACGAGTTGCAGAGAGTGTGACTCACTGAGTCGAGTGACAAATAGGAGAGCTACGTTAGACATGCACAGACGAAGTTAGTGATGTTGTGCGTTGACTTCACTTCGGAAAAATTGGGATGTGTTATAGAGAATAAACGTGAGACACCAAGGATAATTGCTTTCTCCACGCTTATTCTGATTTACAGTACCCCACCTTTACCAAATTCATGCCACTAGAACATGGCTGAATGGCTGTTACGGCCGGTCTCTGAGTGAAATCAAGTTTTGCCTTTCATTAGGTTGTCGAAGATACCTAAACTTCATTTAAGGAGATCATCTTGCATAAACTCTCCTCTTTTATGCAGGCAATACGATAAAAAGTAACTGGCATGCTTGAGATTTGCCACTGTACTGTTGTTTTTGCATGATCGGTGTCCGTGTATTCTTACCGTAATCTGATGCTGGACTGTTCATATTGTCCTCCTGGCTCTCTTCCCACAGTCCCCTGCCTTGATAATTACTCTCAAATAGTACATCCTGGGGAACGACGGATATAGGAAAGACATGAAGTAAAGCAAACAAGTTTGAGTGGGAAGATGTTGTCTTTCTTGGCATCCCGTCAGAATAGAGCTAGACTAGATATGTACTAGTGCATGACCTCCGAAATCGAGAATTCTTCCTTGATTGAGGGCATTATAATACTTAATATCTCTTCGTCTGACAGGCACTATAGATTTTGGCCACCGCAAGCATGGTCAAACTCGCGGAAAATAAAGTCGTCGACATCGATGTAATGCCCGGGACGGACGAAGACAAACTCAAGGCTCAAGCAGATGCGCTTAGGTATGTACTTGCTCTCTACTTGGGTTCCTGAATGCCTCCCATGAGACTGTGGTTTCTCCTTTCAACCTCGCATGCTGACTCGCAACATCTAGTAAGCAAGGCGTCGACAACCTCCCTCCAGAAGCCCGTGAGCAAGTTCAGAGCGTAGCCCAAGGCGCAACAGGCGTAGGCCAAGACGCGCTCAACACCGTCGGTGGTGGCGTGAAAGGCGTTGTGGATACTGCTGGCAACACAGTCGGCACTCTCGGTGGTGGTCTTAGTGATACAGTCACCGGTATTGCTGGCGGTGTAGGTAACATGGCCAAGGGCGCTGGAGGGACTGTGCAAGCGGGATTCGGAGCAGGAAAAGAAGGCGGAGAATCAGCTGCGGACACGGCTGCTGATACTTCGAAAGAAGCTGCAGGAAAGGCTCAGGACATGGCTGGTGAGGCTGGAAGTAAAGCCAGCAAGACCACAGGGGATGTTGGAGGAAAGGCTTCTGATGCCGCTGGACAGGCTGGGGATACTGCGGCCCATACAGCTGGGAGTGCCAAAGATTCCGTGGGTTCTGCGGCAGAGGAGGGAAAGAAAGAGACTGGGCTCTAGGGAAACGACAACGTGAACGTGATGAGTTATGAGGTCCCGAAGTGAGTTAAGAGATTATGAGTTTGCGATGAGCAGATTGTATACGAGAACAGTCAAGATTGACGGAGCTGCTGGACGACATATGGGTTCCGAATTGATCGAGAATTTGAAAGATCTTGCATGCGATTCATCATTGCTCGCATTCTACCTTTTGATTTCGCACTAAATTGGATCAATGTTGCTTCGTGTATCAGCGAAAAGCTATATGCTATACTATGAGGGATCGGCGTCATCTGATCTGAGCGTTCACTTCCCATTATCATTTTTCAGTCGCAAACCAAATATTCCAGGAGTGAATTATAGTAACGTCACATCGCGGCCCTTCCACCCAGATCTTCTTTCATCTCTTATCATAATTCTTGTTGACTCGATTTTTACCAAAATTCCAAAGTCGTTCAAGCCTTGTCAAACTGACATTTCAGTACAATGATCGAAACCATCGCCATCACGGCACCAGAAGAGAAGGAAGCAGAAATTATCGCCGTCACGGCACCAGAAGAGGAAGCAGAAATCATCGCCATCACGGCACCAGAAGAAAAGGAAGCAGAAACCATAACCCTCGATATTAAGCCAAATCAACAGTCTCACACACCACCCGACCCTATCATCATCACACCAACCAAAGAGCTAGACGCAAGAACAATAGCCCTCGACGCAGAAATCCTCACAGGTACGTCAACACCCCCACACCAACCCCCCAACCATCAAACCAACACAAACCAACCAACCCACCCCCAGCCCTCCACCCAACCGCCCGCATAACCAGAGCCTACGACACCACCACCACCCACCCCCCCCGCAAAATCCTCATCGAAACCCGCTCCCCCATCCCCGACCCCCCCGGAAACTTCCCAGACCACTGGACCGGCATCCACAAATCCCACCTCCTAACCCTCCACCCCCACCCCGCCCCCCTCCGCAGCGAATACAACTCCCTCCGCGCGATCCACGACACCCTCCCCTACACGCCCCTATCCCCCTGTCCTCTAAAATGGGGCCCCCTCTCCCAAGACCCCACCACCTATTTCCTCCTCACCACCCATCACCACCACCGCTATTCCCACCCCCTCACCCCACCGCACATCGTCACGCTCCTAGG